>Ga0335080_10002048_pt1 | contig 20039 bp, 22 predicted proteins | sample Lox_Sample_34_FD_206720 | JGI IMG/M metagenome (GOLD analysis project Ga0335080, IMG submission 206720) | Soil microbial communities from Loxahatchee National Wildlife Refuge, Florida, United States - Lox_Sample_3.4 | ecosystem: Environmental > Terrestrial > Soil > Wetlands | place: USA...
CACGGCGCCGAAGATGAGGAAGATGCCGCTCCCGAGCACGTCGAAGGCGACGATCCTCCGGAGCAGCTCGGTCTGAGCGATCATGCCGTAGAGCCCGATCCCCACCAGGACGGCGCCATACACACCGAAGAGCGTCGCGGTGCTCATCGGGCGCCGTCTCGCTGCGCCGGGCCGGCCAGGAGGAGGCCGAGGACGGCGGCGATCGAGAGCATGAGGGGGATCTCGATGGTGACGATCACCGGCTTCTCGAAGCCGACGGGCCAGGCGAGGAAGCCGCCGGCGACGAGCGGTCCGGCGAGGCCGGCCGCGAAGAAGACGAGCGGTCCGGCGGCCAGCGCCCAGCGCACCCTCGAGGCGCAGAGCCGGGGCGCATCCGTGAGCCCGGCCATGCGGGCGGCGAGCCACATCGTCGCCAGGATCGCGCCGCCCTGGAAGGCGCCGCCGGGCGCCTCCGCGCTGACCCACAGGATGTATCCGCCGAACACGACGCCGACGGGGACCAGGAGCCGCACCAGGAAGGCGAGCACGCCGTCCGCGTCGAGCGGATAGCGCTGCCCTGGACGCCCACCCCACTCGCGGTCGGGCGCCAGCGACCAGACGCCCACCAGCGCGAGGAGCAGCACCACCTTCTCGGCGAGTGTGTCGACGGCGCGGAACGCGATCAGCGCCGCCGTCACCGGGTTGTCGAGCCCCGTCCTGGGGAGCTCGCGCAAGGCCGCCGGGCCGAGCGTCGGCGCGGGGATCGGCAGCGAGAGGACGGCTGCGGCGAGCCCGGCGGCGACGCCGGCCGAGAGCACGGCCGCCGCCACCCGGACCCGCGCCGAGACGCGCTCTGCACCTTCCGCCATCGCGCGCGCCCGCAGGCGCCGCTCGGCACCGATCAGCAGGAGCCCGGTGAGGCCGCCGCCGATCGCGACCTCCGTCAGCGCCACGTCTGGAGCGCCGAGGCGGAGCCACGCCAGCGCGAGCAGGAGGCCGAGCGCGACGAAGCCGACGATCGCGGCGAAGCTCGAGCGCGCTGCGCCGGCAAAGGCGGCGAGCGCGAGGGCCACGGCACCGATGCCGAGGTCGAGCAGCGATGCCGGCGTCACGCGGGCGGGCTCTCCCGGCCCGCGACCCGAGCGATCAGCTGCGAGACGGTCGCGCCCGACAGCATCACCAGCAGCCAGACACTGAGGAGCTTCACGGCCCCCTGGAGACCCTCCGCGCGCGGCAGGAGGCCGAGCACGACGAGCCCGAGCCCGAGGTTGTCGGCCTTGGTCAACGCGTGCAGGCGGGTCAGCACGTCGGGGAAGCGCAGCAGCCCGACGGTCCCGGCCAGGAAGAAGAACGCGCCGCCCGAGACGGCGACGACGGTCCAGAGGTCGAGCAGGCCGCTCATCCGCTGGGCGCCTTGGTGAAGGCGATCGAGGCGAAGGCGGCGAGCAGCGCGAGGATCAGCGCGACGTCGACCCGCCCCGCTTCCCCGGTCGCCGAGCCCGCCAGCAGCAGGGCGGCGATGCCGCCGGTCCCGAGGAGCTGCACGGCCATGATGCGGTCGGCGTCGCCGGGACCGCGGAGCACGCGCAGGAGGCCGATCGCGACCGTCACGACCACCAGGGCTGCCACGGTGAGCAGGAACTCAGACATGCTCGCGCGCTCCGGCGATCACTCCGGCGAGCCGCGCCTCCTCGGCGGCGAGCTGCGCCTCGATCGGCTGGCTGACGTCGAGGCAGTGGTAGACCAGCGTCACGCCATCGTCGCGAGCCGGCACGGTGCCGGGGAGCAGGCTCGTCAACGCGGCGAAGGCGTTGCGCGCGAGGCCCGGCTCGAGGCGGGGACGGTAGTGGACGAAGCCCGGTCGAAGCGGCAGCCGCGGATCGAGCGCGCGCCGCGCGACGTCCACGCCCGCGACCACGGACTGCCCCAGGAAGCGCGGCACGAGCGCGAGCGCCGGCCCGAGTCGCAGCCGCATCGCGCCAGCCGGGACGAGGCGCAGACTCGCCCAGGTTGCAGCCGCCGCGGTCGCGAGACCCGGCACGAGATCCGCCGGCGTCGCTCCGATCCACGCGATCCACAGCGAGAGGAACCCGAGGCCGCGCACAAGTGCGCTCCATGCGGTGCGCCCGGCGGGCGCAATCGCATGGCTCACGAGCGCGCTCTCGAGACGGCGATCACCGAGCCCGGACGCCGGACGCTCTCGAGCTCGCAGGTCGGCACGTCGCGGAGAATACGCGGAACGGTCGGACTCCGCCGCTGAGATTTCGCTTGACGAGCCGCCCTCACGGGGTCGACCATCGCGCCGGGGGAGAGATCATCATGCATGTCCGCGTCCGATCGACGCTGCGATGGATGGCAGCGCTGTTGCCGTGCGCCGCGCTCTCGATGCTCGGCGGAGCGGCACGCGCCGATGACCGCATCGATGTGCTGCTCCAACGCATCGACAAGCAGGACCAGGAGATCCAGGAGCTGCGCCAGCAGGTGAACGAGCTCCGCGGCAAGGCCGCGGTGACGCAGGCCCCGCCGCCGACCAGTGACGCCCCGCAGGAGTACAAGCGAGAAGAGGGCGACGATCCGATGGCCGACCACGGCAATCCCGGCATCCAGCTCCAGATCTCGGGTCAGATCAACCAGGCGATCAACTTCGCGGGGGACGGCCACGACACCAAGGCCTACTTCGTCGACAACGACACCTCCAACACGAGGCTCCGCTTCGCGGGCGTGGCCCGCTTCAAGGAGAACCTGGAGATCGGCCCGCTGCTCGAAGTCGCCTTCAGCCCGAATCCGTCCTCCGAGGTCAGCCAGGATCGCGAGATCGCCGGCGACTTCTTCCAGGTGCGCCGGGCCGAGGTGTACGCGCTCGACGAGCGCTATGGGCGAGTGACGCTCGGCCGCGGCTCGTCGGCCTCGGACAACACGGCCGAGTTCGATCTCTCGCTGGTGAGCGGCCCGATCATGTACTCGGGCATCTCCGACATCGTCGGCGGGCTGCAGTTCACGCACGACGGAAAGCTGACCGGAACCCGTGTCAACCAGGCGTTCTTCAACTTCGACGGCAATCGCCAGAACCGCATCCGCTACGACACGCCGACGCTCGGCCCGGCGCAGGTCTCGGTGTCGTACGGCGCCGACCAGCAGTGGGCCGCCGCGCTCACGTTCGGCGCAGACTACGACCGCTGGAGCGCCATCGCGGCGGGACCCTTCACGATGCTCGGAGGCCTCTCGATCTTCAGCCAGAACCAGCACGGCGTGAACTTCACGACGGCCGGCTCGTGGTCGGTGCTGCACAACGCGACCGGGCTCAACCTGACCTTCTCCGGCGGCGCCGACGACACCTCCTCGGGACGAACGCCGTACAACCTCTACGGGAAGCTCGGCTGGAACACCAAGCTGACGAGCCTTGGCCCGACCGGCTTCGGCGTCGACTACACGTGGACCGAGAACGTGAGCGGGAGCGACGACAAGGGCCAGGGCGTGGGCATCGCGGCCGTGCAGGTGCTGCAGCGCTACGGCATCGAGCTGTACACGCAGTTCCGCTGGTACTCGGTGGATCGCGGGGAGGGGCCCAAGTTCGACGACATCTTCGTCGGCACCATGGGCACGCGGGTGCGCTTCTGATGCGCCCCGCGGTGCTCACCGTCGCGACGGCAGTGCTGCTGGGCGGCTGCGCCACCGGCGCGCCGGAGTCCGGCGTGAACCACGTCACCGGCTACAACCGCCGCGAGCTCGAGCCCAACACGCCCGGACTCATGACTGGACCGAGCGGGGTCTGGACGGTCTACCAGAGCGGCGGCGCGAAGAACGCGAGCGACGCGCGCCGCGCCACGTGTCCGGCGCCGGATACGGGGCCGCCGCCGCCCGCACCGGACGGCAGCTGCCCGGCCCCCGCGAAGCCGCGGACGGTGCTGCTGCCGAAGCCCTAGCCGCCATGCCCGAAGCCGGCGCGACGGACCCGCGCGCGCTGCTCGAGTTCATGTTCCAGCTCGGGCAGGCGTACGTCGCGTGCGGCGAGCAGACTGCGCAGGTCGAGCTGACGCTGCGCCGCATGGCGACGGCCTACGGCATGCGGCGCCCGCGCATCGTGACCTTCCCGACCGCCGTCTTCATCACCTTCCACGACGGCAAGGAGGAGCGGCTGACGCTCGGCGAGGGGCCGGCCCAGACGCTCCGACTCGACCAGATCGCCGACGTCCACGCCCTCGGCGACCTGGCGCAGCGCGGCGAGATCGATCCGCCCGAAGGCCTGAAGCAGCTCAACGGGATCCTGCGGCGGGGCGCGCGCTTCGGCGTGGTGGGCACGGTCGCCGGCCACGCGATCCTGACGGTCGGGCTGGCGATGGTGCTCCGCCCCGCGCCGACCCGGCTGGCCTTCGCGGCGCTCCTCGGCGCGATCGTCGGCGTGCTCAAGCTGGTCGGGCGCGAGCGCACGGTGCTGGTGGTGCCGCTGCCGGTGGTCGCCGCGGCGCTCGTCTCGTCGCTGGTCTTCCTCGCGGTCAAGCAGGGGCTCGGCCTCGAGCCGCTCCCGCTGCTGGTGCCCCCGCTGGTGACCTTCCTGCCCGGGGCCATGCTCACCCTCGGCATGGTGGAGCTCGCCTACGGCGACATGGTGAGCGGCTCGAGCCGGCTCATGACCGGCTTCGTCCACCTGGTGCTGCTCGCCTTCGGGCTCGCCGCCGGCGCGGCGCTCGTCGGATTCAGCCCCGACAAGCTCGTCGCGTCGGTGGGGCCGGCCCCCGACGTCGCCTGGATCCCGTGGGTCGGCGTGGTGGTGTTCGGGATCGGCATGTATCTCCACCTCTCGGCGCCCCGCCGGTCCTTCCTCTGGATCCTCGCCGTGCTGCTGCTCGCCTTCGCCGCGCAGCAGCTCACCGCCGGGCCCTTCGGCAACGAGATCAGCGGCTTCTTCGGAACGCTGGTGGCGACGCCGCTCGCGTACCTGATCCGCCTGCGCTTCGGCGGACCGCCCGCGGCGGTGACCTTCCTGCCGAGCTTCTGGCTGCTGGTTCCGGGCTCGCTCTCGCTGCTCAGCGTGACGCGCATGATGAGCGACCGGGTCGCCGGCGTCGAAGGCATGGTGACCGCCATCTTCGCGATCGCGTCGATCGCCCTCGGCACGCTCGTCGGCGCATCGCTCTACCGGTGGCGGATGCAGATCGGCCGCTTCGATCCGCTGCGACGGCGCCGCGGCGGAGACGGGTGACTGGAAACGCCAGCCCCGCACCGTACCATCCGGCCCCACGCATGGATCGCGACCCCCGGCTCGCGCGCGGCGCGCTGTACCTCCTGGCCTTCACGGTGCTGTGCGTGGCGGGCGCCTTCCTGCTGCCCGCGATGCCGCAACCCATCGACTACCACCACTTCGCCGACCAGCGCGCCTGGCTCGGGATCGAGAACTTCCTCGACGTCGCATCCAACGTCGGCTTCCTGCTCGTCGGAGCGCTCGGCCTCGCCGTGACGTTCCGGCGCCGCACGTGCTTCGAGCTCGACCGGGAGCGGGCGCCGTATTCCGTCTTCTTCACAGGGATGCTGCTGACGGCGCTGGGGTCCTCCTACTACCACCTGGCGCCGGACAACGACCGGCTCTTCTGGGATCGCCTCCCGATGACCATCGCCTTCATGTCGCTGATCGCGGCGCAGGTGGTCGAGCGCATCAGCATCCGGATGGGCCTCGCGCTGCTGCTGCCGATGCTGCTGGTCGGCGCCGCCTCCGTGCTCCACTGGCGCGCGACGGAGCGCGCCGGCGCCGGCAACGTCGTGCCCTACGCGATCCTGCAGGGCTACTCGGTGGTCGCGCTGCTGCTGATCGCGTGGCTCCAGCCGTCGCGCTACACGCGGGGCGGCGATCTCTACTGGGTCTTCGCGTGGTACGTCGTCGCGAAGCTGCTCGAGCTTCTCGACCGGCCGATGTGGGCGGTCGAGAAGGTCGTGAGCGGACACACGCTGAAGCACCTGGCCGCTGCGGTCGCGGGCCTCGTGGTCTGCCGCATGCTGATGCTGCGCGAGCTCCGCGCGCCGCGCACCGTCGGACCGTCCCGAGCGCGGGCGCTCGCGTGAGGCGCGCCCTCCTCGCGGCGCTCGCCCTGTGCCTCGGCGGGTGCGACCGGCTGCTCTTCGCGCCGGCCGAGCCGTTCGCGCACCACGAGCCCGACGCCCGCTACGAGGCGCTCTTCCCGTACTACGTGGAGCTCTGCGCCGTGAGCCAGTTCCGGCCGCTCGACCGTCCCCCCGGCGGAAGCCCGGGACACGCCGCGATGTACCTGAAGGGCGCCTGCCGCGATCCCGACGCCCCGTATCCGCGGCTCCGGCGCTGCACCGGAAATGCGACCGATCCCAACGACCCCGAGCACGGTACGGGCATCAGCGTGAACCGCTGGTTCCGCACCGCGAACTGGGTCGGATTCGCCGGCCGCGGACAGTTCTTCGGCGACGAGCTCGGGCCCGACGCGCCGGTCACCCGCGAGCGCCTGGACCGGGCCGTCCGCAAGGCGATCGACGACGGCGTCTACCGCGGGGTCGAGCTGTGGCCGTATCCGGGCCAGACGGGCGACACCGACCTCGTCGACTTCGTGACCCGCCTCAGCGCCGGCACCGACTTCGCCCTCCGCTACGCGCGCTCGGCGCTGTGCGGCCGGGTGCCCGTCGAGCCCGAGATGCTCGACGAGATCATCCACTTCCTGAACGACCTGAACCGCGAGTACGCGACGGGCGAGGCCGACTACCGCTGGAGCGGCTTCCAGGACAACTGCGTGCACACGCTGCGCAACGCGCTGGCCGCGGCGAGCATCTGGGAGCCGATCTCGGCGCGGACCACCAAGCTGCTCCAGCTCTTCCACCTGGCGGTGCCGGCGAACGAGGCGATCAACCTGGCGGCGCTCGGCACCAGCGGGCCCATCGACTCGTACCCGCGCATCTTCCGCAGCGACCCGATGCGCGACGCCATGCTCGAGTTCGGCTGGCTGCCGACGCGGCACGGCGCGCTCCTGGTGTCGCTCCCGGTGCACCCGAACAACGAGCTCTTCGATCCGCAGCCGCGCCTCCTGATCTTCCAGGGACCCGTGACGGTGCGCACGACGCGGCAGCTCCTCGCCATGCTCGACGATCCGCGCTTCACCGACCTCGCTCCGAACCTCGAGCACTTCCGCGAGGTGTACGCAGAGATCCTCTCGAAGCGCGACGCGCAGGACGACGTCCTGGCGCCGCTGCGCGGCGACCGCTACCGGCGCGTGCGCCGCCGGTACTTCTCGGTGATCGAGGCCGCGCTGCGCGACGTGGAGAAGATGCAGACCGAGATCGGCGCCTCGGCCCCGGGTCGCTAGTCGGTCCCGCTGGCTCGGGCGGCGCGCTCGCGCAGCTTCGCGATCTCGCCCGGGTCGAGGCCGGCGCGGCGGAGGATCGCCTCGGCGTCGGCGTCGAGCGCCGAGCAGGCGCGCTCCGCGCCGAGCGCGACGCCCTCGATGCGGAAGGGCGCCATCGGCACCTCGAAGCGCCCCGCCTCCGGGTGCTCGAGCGCGCGGAAGTAGCCCATCGCGCGCGCCTGCGGGTCGTCGATCGCCTCCTCGAGGCTCGCCACCGGCGCCCAGATCAGGTCCGCCGCATCGAGCCGCGGGCGCCACTCCTCGAGCGTGCGCCTGGCGAACTCGCGGTCGAGCTCCTCGATCAGCGCCGGCGAGTTGACGGCGCGCGTGAGCGGCTCCTCGAAGCGCGGGTCGCGCACGAGCTCCGGGCGGCCGATCGCGTCGCACAGCCGCGGCCAGTAGCGGGTCGGGTCGATCATCACCAGGAGGAGCCATCGCCCTCCCGCCACGGCGTAGCTGTTCCACAGCGCGTTCTGCGCGCGCGTGCGGTCGTGTCGGGGTACGGGCTCGCGGGTCACCAGCGCGTTGGCGTAGTCGCAGCCGAGGACGTGCAGCGCCGTCTGCAGCAGCGACACCTCGACGTAGCGCCCGGCGCCCGTGGCGTCGCGCAGTCGGAGCGCCGCCAGGATTCCGCATACCAGGTTCGAGGCTGCGGCGTGATCCCCGACGCCCGGGCGCAGCATCGAGGGCGCCACCCCCTGGTCGCGCATCAGGTCCATCATGCCGGTGCGGGCCCAATAGGCGGTGTAGTCGAAGGCCGGGCGGTCGGCCTCCTCGCCTCCGAGGCCATAGCCGCTGATCGCGCCGACGATCAGGCTCGGCTTGCGCGCGAGCAACGACTCGTGGTCGAGTCCGTACCGGTGGCGGCGGCCGGGCAGCAGGTTCGTGATCGCGACGTCGGCGACGTCGATCATGCGCAGCAGCGCGCCGCGCGCCTCGGGGTCGGCCAGGTCGAGCACGATCGAGCGCTTGCCGCGGTTGTCGAGATGGAAGCCCGGGCCCTCCGGGAAGTCGCTCCGGTAGCCCGCATAGCGCGGCTTGCTGCGGCGGTAGAGCTCGCCCTTGGGCGGCAGCTCGACCTTCCAGACCTCGGCGCCGAGGTCCGCGAGGAGGGCGCCCGCGGCGGGCACCGCGACGTAGTGCGCGATCTCGACGACCCGGATCCCGTCGAGCGGCCTCATCGGCGCCCGTCGGCGAGCGCGGCGCGCCGGCGTCGGCGCGCGGCGATCTCGGGCGCCTCGCGGACGCAGGTGGCAAGCACGCGCAGCGACTCGGCGAAGGCATGCGCGCCCCCGCCCGTCCACTCTGCCGGCGCCGCGCCGACGTCGGGCCAGCCCTGTGCGTCGGGCGCGACCGACTCCCAGTTGCGGAAGAGCCGCCCCCAGTCGCTCGCCAGCGCCTCCTGCATGTTGCGCTTGGCCATCAGCGGGTACCAGAAGCTGTCGTGGTAGAGGACGCTCGCCACGTACGCCCACGGCGCCAGCCACGTCTTCAGCGACCACTCGATCGGGCCCTTGAGCGGCCCCCAGTAGATGCGGTGCTGCATGCGCGACGCGAACGTCATCTTGTCGAAGGGGCCGACGAAGTGCCAGTTCTCGCGCGCCGCGTCCTCGTCGCCGACGATCTCGATCGCGGAGGGATCGCCGACGCCGAGGCCGAGGTCGTGCGCCAGCTTGATGTAGCGGATCGAGAGCGGATCGAAGCCCATCAGCCGGGCGGCGACGGCGTCGATGGCGACCTGGTCGGCGCTCGCGAGCATCACGTTCTTCACGTGCGGGATCATGCAGCGCGGGCCGGGCCCGTCGCCCGCGAACGTGCCGTCCATCACGGCGAAGACCCCGCGGTGGATCTTCTGCTGGATCATCAGCAGGTCGACGAGCGTCTCGTGGATCACCGGATGCGTCCAGTGCCGGTGCTCGTTCAGCAGGCCGCCGAAGGCGTTCTTCATCGCGCCGGTGGTGGTGGTGAAGACGTGCGTCTTGACGGTCGGCAGGTGGACGATGTTCTCGCCGAGGAACCGCTTCGGGATGTGGAAGCCCTGGGGATAGACCTGGTTGAGACACAGGAAGCGGTCGGCCAGGTCGCCGACCGCCTCGCGCACGGGGATCCACGCCTCGCCCTCGTACAGGTGGACGTTGCGCAGGCCGTGCGCCTCCACGACGGGGAGCTGCTTGTTCTCGCGCTCGCCGAGGTGGGAGTCGATCACGACCGTGCGGTTGTGGCAGGCGTGGATGCGGTCGCGCTCGTAGCCGTCGGCGAGCAGCGCCCGGATCACCCCGTCGAGCTGCCAGGGCGTGGTCGAGGAGGCCGGGTAGAAGAAGTGCCACGAGATGTTGACTTTGAGGGCCGTGTCCGCGGTGCGGTCGAGAACCTGCTGATAGCCGGCCAGGTTCATCGCCCGATGCACGTCCGCGAGCACGCTGCGCGGCTGGGTGCGGACGATCGCGACGCGGCTTCGGGGCATGGATCGGTTCTCCTCGAGACGGCCGCCAACGCGGCCCGTCAAGGTAGGATCGGCCGGCGCAGACCGCTCGCGACCCCGTTTTCTTGGCCCGGCGCTGCCACGGGGGGCCGCACGCGGCCACCTCCACGACGAGGGAGGACGCGCGGTGGGACGACGGTATGCGCAGCTCGCGCTCGGCCTCGCGCTCGCGCTCGGCGCGCGGGTGGCCGTCGCCACCACGATCGCGAGCAACACGGTCACGGTCTCGACGCCGGACGGCTCGATCGTGGTGGCGTCCCAGCTCGTGGACAACTTCGAGGGCGATCCCTCGCGCTGGACGTTCGAGTACTCGTTGAGCGGCAACTACGACCCGATCCCCGGGTCCACCAACGGGATCAGCTCGCTGCAGATCTTCTTCGGCGGGCTGGTGGGCATCACGGATCAGATGGGCCCGGGTGGGTGGATCCAGAACTCGACGGGAGCCTCGCCGCCCCTCGGCGCCGGGTGGGATCTCCCGAACTCGCAGGGCACCGGGGCCGGTCCGAGCTCGGGGGCGCTGCTCTTCTCCTTCGCCGTGCCCGCCGGGACCGCGTACACCGACGCGGACGAGGGCAGCTACGCCGCCAGCCACTTCCTCGACAACCCCTTCGCGCCGGTCGCGCTGATCGACGATGCGAGCGCGCTCGGCCCGCTCGTGCCGGCGCCCGAGCCGGGTCCGGCGCTGCTCGGCGCCGCCGGCGCGGCGGCGCTCGCCGGGGTGCGCCGCAGGTCGTAACCTCCGCCGCGATGCCGCCCCTGCGGGTCGTCGCGTACTCCGACTTCCTCTGTCCCTGGTGCTGGAACGCGGCGACCCGGCTGGCCTCGGTCGAGGGCGCGCTCGGCGCCGCGATCGAGGTCGACTGGCGGAGCTTCCTGCTGCGGCCGCGACCCGACCCGTCGCGGCGGGGCCCCGAGGCGCTCGAGCGGTTCCGGCTCTACACGAGGAGCTGGCTGCGCGTGGCCGAGGACGAGCCCCGCGCGCCCTTCCAGGTGTGGGCGAGCGACGCCGGACCGCCCTCGCACAGCGTGCCGCCGCACCTCGCGGCGAAGGCGGCGGCCGCGCTCGACGCCGACGCGGGGCGCCGCATGCGCGGGCGGCTCTTCCGCGCCTACTTCGCCGAGAGCCGCGACATCAGCGATCCGGACGCGCTGCTCTCTCTCTGGCGCGAGATCGGCCTGCCCGATGCGGAGTTCGGCCGCTGCGCCGATCCGGCGCTCCTGCGCCGCGTGCTCGACGAGCACCGCGAGGCCCAGGAGCACGGTGCCACCGGGGTTCCGGCGCTCCGGCTCGACGGCGACGACTTCGTGCTCATGGGCGCGCAGCCCGAAGCCGTGACCCTCCGCTGGCTGCGCCGCGCGATCGAGGCGCGGAGCGCTCCCGCCTAGTGCGCGCCGCGGCGATCGCGGCCCTGCTCGGGCTCGCCTCGGTCGGCTGTACCTCGCACGGCGACGACCTCGCGCTCCGCGATCTGGGTGCGCGGCGCCCGGGTCGAGCTCGCCGGCTTCACCTTCGAGGGCGATTGCCGGGCCGGCCCGTCTCCCGACCCGGCCTGCCCGCCCGACTCCGGCGACACGCTCCTCGCCGTCGTGGTGGCCTGCGGCTATGGCTTCGAGCGCGGACCCGACTGCGACGTCGACGGCCTGGCCCTGCGCGACGTGCGGGTGCTGCACGTCAAGACGCCGTTCGTCGCCACCGGCTCGGACCCGGACCGCGCGGCGGGGCGCAAGGCGCTCTTCAGCAACTTCCAGGACTTCCGCTGGACCATTCGACGCTTTCAGGTGTCGGACCGCAGCGACGGCTATCGCTACGCCCGCATCTTCGAGCTGGGCAATGCCACCACGCCGGGCGCGTCACAGGGGCCGGGCGCGGGCGTCGCCGAGCCGCGCCGCTACACGGTCGACATCGAGGATACGCGGATCGACACCCACGTCGGAATGCACGGCGGCCAGCTCGCGGGCGTGCTCACCATGACGGTGAACGCGCCGGTCTCGCTCACGGTGAACGTGCGCGGCTCCAGCCTGCGCGGCACCGAGCGGATCGTGGGGGTCGCCGGCCAGGTGCTCGAGGGCCCGGGCCGCGCGGGCGGCGAGGCGCTGTTCCGCTGCGAGGACTCGGAGCTGGTCGCCGACCAGCGCGACTGGGCGGGCAAGCTGCGCGAGAGCCCGGCCGGCGCACCGCCCTGCCCGCCGTTCCAGGCCGCCGTGTACGTGGGAGAGGCCTCGAAGGCTTCGGCCGCCCGCTCCGCGCGCGCCGAGCTGCTTCGCTGCGACGTCCGCGTCGAGGGCTGGCTCGCGCTCTGCCCCGAGCCGGCGTCGATCGAGGTGACCGGCGCGAACGCGTCGGTGTGTCTCGAGGAGAGCCGAGTGGATCCCGCCGTGCGAGGCCCCGTCGAGCCCGTCCCCTGCCTCACGCGCCGCTGAACGCCGCGGGCTCCGCGTCCCCGCGCTGCGCCCGCTGATCGAAGTAGAGGACGACGGCGAGCGCCGTGGTATAGGCGAGGCCCACGGACTGGGCGAGGCCGGTGAAGAGGGCGCCCGCCACGGGGATCCAGCCGAGCGCCATCCGCACCCCTCCTCCGAGCAGGCCCGTGATGAGACCCCCCAGAAGCAGGATCCCGAAGCAGCGCAGGACCGAGCCGCGCACCAGCTCCGCGCTCCGGCGCAGGGAGGCGACCCCGGTGGCCCCCTCGATCACGACCACCTGTCCGAGCAGCAGGTAGCGGAGCACGACGACGAGCGGCAGCGCCAGGCCCGCGGCGATGCCCGCCGCCCTCACGAGGCCGCCGAGGGTCGGCCACAGCATGGCAACCGCGATGAGCGGCGTTGACGCGATCAGCACGAGCCCGAACACCAGGGTCGACGCCCACGCGAACGGGAGCAGCCGCGCGAGCCCGCTGCGCAGCGCGGCACCGAAGTCGGTGCGCTGCCCGCGCGCCAGCTCGCCGAGCGCGGCGATCAGGGCGACACCGAGGATCGGAGCCACCAGCGTCGCGTACAGCAGCGCCGGCACGGCGCGGCGCAGCGCTGCGAAGGGATCGCCGCCGGCCTGTGCGGAGTCCAGCGGGGACAGCATCAGGGCGAGCGGCACGTGGATCATCGCGGCAAGGCCGATCAGCAGCAGCGCGTGTCGGCGCACCAGATCCAGCGCCGCGTCGAGCACCTCTCCCACCGATCGCGCGCGCGCGTGCAGCTCCACGGTCCCCCTCCGAGCGAGCGCGGCAAGGGTAGCGCCGCGTATGCCACCATCACCGCGGAGGTGCCCATGAGCGTGCGATTCGAGAGCGAGGGGGCCGTGGCCGTCGTCACCATCGACCGCCCGGCGCTGCGCAACGCGGTCGACCGGGCGACCGCCGAGGCGCTGGCCAGCGCCTTCCGGCGCTTCGACGCGGAAGCCGAGCTCGCCGTCGCCGTGCTCTGCGGCGCCGGTGGCACCTTCTGTGCGGGCGCGGACCTGAAGGCCGTAGCGAGCGGTCGCGGAAACCGGCTGGGGCACGAGGGCGACGGGCCGATGGGCCCGACGCGGATGCTCCTGTCGAAGCCGGTGATCGCCGCCGTCGAGGGCCACGCCGTCGCGGGCGGGCTCGAGCTCGCGCTCTGGTGCGACCTGCGCGTCGCCGCGCGCGATGCCGTCTTCGGGGTCTACTGCCGGCGCTTCGGCGTTCCGCTGGTCGACGGCGGGACGGTGAGGCTCCCGCGCCTCGTCGGCATGAGCCACGCCCTCGACCTGATCCTGAGCGGCCGCGGCGTCTCGGGCGACGAGGCGCTGCGCATGGGGCTGGCGAACCGGCTGGTCGAGCCCGGCCGCGCGCTCGAGGCCGCGGTCGAGCTGGCGCAGGGGCTCGCGCGCCTCCCCCAGCGCTGCATGCGCGGCGACCGGCGCTCGGCCTACGACCAGTGGGATCTCGCGCTGGGAGAGGCGCTCGCGAACGAGACGGAGATCGGTCTGGGAGTGATCGCTTCGGGCGAGACGCTCGAGGGCGCCACGCGCTTCGCCGGCGGCGCCGGGCGCCACGGCCGCTTCGAGTAGGCGCCGCGCCGCTCCGCTACTACGCGCCGGGCGGCTTCATGTCCTCGGGCGCCACGTCGCGAACGTGCTGCGCGAAGCTCCAGTGGTGCCCTTCGAGGTCGCGGACCACGTAGAACTTGTCGCCCCAGAACATCTCGACCGGCTCGGACACGATCGCCGCGCCGGCCGCGCGCGCGCGCGCGAAGTGGGCGGCGACGTCGGGCACGTACACGTAGAGGCTCTGGTTCACCGCGCCGAGCGCGCGGGGGCTCTGGCTCCCCTGCTGCGCGTTGGCGGGACCGAGCATCACCACGCCTTCGCCGATGTCCATCTCCGCGTGCATCACGGTGCCGCCGGGCCCGGGCATCGCCATGCGCTTCTCGAAGCCGAACGCCTTGGCGAGCCAGTCGATGGCAGCCGCCACGTCCTGGTAGTAGAGGTAGGGACAGACGGTCGGGAAGCCTTCCGGCGGGCTCTTCGGCATCTCGCTACCTCACGCGGCCGTGGGGGCCGGGAAGCGGACGTATTCGTCGATCAGAAGCCGCGCAAGCTCCTCCTCGCCCGGCCGCTCACCGGAGAGACGCCCGCGTTCGCGCAGGTCGGCCTCGAGCATTGCGAGGATGCGCCCGAGGTCGAGGTCGTCCTCGTGCTGCTCGGTGCGCCGGCGGTCCGCCTCGTCCTCGTAGCAGTACGCCTTCCACGACACCGAGCAGCGGATCTGCTCCCAGCGGTAGTGCGCGAGCGTCTCCGCGCCGTCGACCAGGCGCCAGCGGCCACCGCCCTCGAACGCGAGCTGCATGCCGCGGCGGAACGGAGGGACCGCGTCGTCGCCGCGAACCCGATCGACGCCGTGGAAGACGCTGTCGGTGTCCATCAGCACCGCGGTGTTGTGGCGCGCGGGCAGCGTGGCCGGAGGCGCGCCGGGGCCGTCCGGATAGAAGGCGAGCTCGCCGCCGGCGCAGTCGTTGAAGTAGGCGATCGCCGTCGCGATCGGCCGGCGCCAGGCGCTGAACAGCCCCGCGTGGTGCATCACCACCATGAGCCACTGCGGCAGCGCGGTGCGGTTGGCGCCGCGGAACTCCGGCACGTCGGTGTGTACGGCGAGCTCCTGACCGGGCAGCAGCAGGTTCGCATACACGATCGAGGGCACCACGAGCGGCCGCCCGTGCAGGCGACGGGCGCCCTCGATCAGCCCCTCGTGGTGGAGGAACGGCTCGATGCCCGCGACGCGCGGCTTCTCGTAGTAGTAGGTCTCGCGGAAGTAGTTGGTGCGGGCCGCCAGGACGGCGGCCGGCTCGCGGCGCCCGAAGCGCCCACCGCTGCGCACGAAGTTCGACGCGGCGTCGTAGCGCTGCGCGATCCCGGGCGCGAAGCGGCGCTGGCCGGCCTCCTCGCTCGCGGACTCCGCCCCGTAGGTCGAGTAGCTCCCGTAGCCCTCGACGGTCCGCACCATCGCATCCGCCGCAGCGGCGTCGAGCAGCGGATCGAAGCGCACGTAGATGGCGGTCATCGTCCTCCCGGCGGCACCGGGCTCGCGAGCATGATACCACGCGGACGGTATCCTGCGGCGGCCGAGGAGGCGCGGAATGGACGGGATCGAGCCGGCTCCGCTGCGGCGCGCCCCGCTCGCCGCCTGGCCCTACGCCCTCGTGTGCACCGTGCTCGGGCTCGGGCTGGCGTGGGTCCCGATGCTCTTCCACGGCCCGATCCCCGCCAAGTACGACGTGCTCTTCATCAACGGCGCGCTGGCGGTCTGGGCCTTCTACACGGCGCGGCTGCTGATCGGGTTCTGGATCGGCATCACGCGCTGGCCCGCGCGCTGGTGGCTGCGCGGCCCGCTGTGCGGCTTCGCGACCCTGCTGCCGCACGCGATCATGCTCTTCGCGACGCCGGGCTGCCACTATCGCTGCGGCGAGCTCAACCTGCTCTCCGGCACCGTGGTCGGGACGGCGATCGCCGGGATCGCGTTCCTGCTCACCGGCCGCCATCGCGGCTAGGTAGAATCCGCGGAGCAAGAGCGAAGGTCACCCCTCGCGCGCCCTTCAGTTCGTCTCGATCTCGAAGCGCACCGAGACCGGAGCGCGCGCGAGGCAGGCGGCGCCTCCGGCGAGCGCCGGCACCGGGAAGACGGCGTCGAGCGCGGCCAGCGCGGTCTTCGCCGCCGAGGGGCTCGTGGCGCCGAGCACGCAGCGCTCGGCGAGCGATCCGTCGCTGCCCACGCGGAAGCGCACGATCACGCGCTCGCCGCCGTGCTCGACCGGCGGCGGTCGCCAGGCCTGGAGCACCCGGTGTCGCAGCGACGACCAGCGCGCGGCGGCGTCGGGGTCCAGCAGGCACGCCTCGGGCGGCGGCGGCTCGGCCGTCTCCGTGCACCAGCCGGCCCGGTCGTCGCGGTGCGGCCCGCGCACGCGGCGCGCCTGCACCTCGGTGCGATCGTCCGCGGCGATCATCGAGAGCCAGTCGTCGGGGATCGGCGAGCGCGTCTCGACCACGCTTCGCGACCCGACCGGGCCGTGCAGATGCACGCCGCGGTCGGCGGCGAGGAAGAGCAGGATCAGCTCGGATGGCACCGGCGCCCAGATGTAGTCGGGAACCCCATTGGCGGAGAACGCGTCGATCACGGCGCGATCGCGCTGGAGCTCGTAGATCATCCGCTCCGTTCCCGGTCCGATCGTCGCGCGCAGCATGCGCGGATCGGGCGGAGGAGGCTGAGGTCCCGCCATCTCGGCACACGCGAGGAGGGCTGCCACCAGGGGAAGCCGTGCTGTGATGCGCCGAATCGGCCTTCGGCCGATAGGGTTGCTGAGCTGTCGCACGTCTGTTGACTTCGCTCGGCTCCGCAGACTCCGCCTCGCTGCGCGCGCTCGCTGTGCGAGCGCTTGCATGGGCTTCTGATCCAAACGCTGCCCCGAGCGGTCTCAGCTCGCGCCCTGCAGCCATTCCAGGCAGCCGGTGCGCGCAAGGATCGGATCGAGGCGCGAGCGGTCCGCGACCGCGCGGTAGCGGGCGCGCAGCGCCTCGAGCGACTTCGCGTGGTACTTCTGGACCTGCTGCGTGAAGCGACGCCCGCCGAGCTCGACGCGCAGCTCGCCCTCGCCCGCGGCGAGAGCGCGCGCGTTCGCGGCCGACCACGGCAGGAAGATCGCAGCCACCTCGTCCCGCAGCAGCGGCTCGAGCGTGGGCGCGAGCGCGTCCCAGTCCTCGAACCCGCCCTGCCCCACCGGCTCGAGCATGCGCTCGATCCACGCCATCACGCGGGGCGCCCGCGCGCGCAGCAGCGCGCCGGGCGTGGGATCGGTCGAGAGGTTGTAGAGCTGGCCCCAGAGGCCGAAGTCGCCGAAGGCCGGGCGACCGCCGAACACGTAGGGGCGTCGGGCGAGATGGGACTCGAGCAGCGCCACCAGCCGCTCGAACGAGGTCTCGATCACCGGGCGCGTCGTCTCGCTCGATCCCACGAAGCCGAGCCGCGGCACCATGCGCTGCTTCACCGAGGCGCTCATCTTCGCGACCGCCTCGTCGGGCGCGCCGCCCGCGCCGGGCTCCATGGCGCCGAGGTTCCAGCGCGCGATGCGCTCGGCGGCGGAGTCCTGATCCGCCTCGTACCACCAGCGGTAGTGGAACATCGGCTTGTTCACCCACTCGTCGGCGTACTCCTCGATCAGCGCCGACAGGAAGGCGGCCGCCGCGTCGGGCGGATGGATCGACGGCTCGGGGAAGCGCGCCTCGAGGAGCTCCAGGATCGGCGTCGAGTCCTGCAGCGCGCTCCCGTCCGGCGCGAGCAGGAGCGGGATCAGCGGGAGCTTTGCGTGCTTCTGGAACTCGGCCATGTTGCCGAGATTGCGCACCACCCACTCGTGCGGGATGCCCTTGTAGCGGAGGTAGGAGCGCACCTTCACCGAGTAGGGCGAGAGCTCGAGCCCGAACAGGCGATACGGGGCGGGCATCGGCGATTCCTCCGCCGCCGATGCTACTCGGCGAGGAGCACGCCCGCCGCGGCCAGCGCCGCCACGCGCGCGGCGTCGAGCCCGAGCACCTCCTGCAGAACCTCGGCGTTGTGCTCGCCGCGCCGCGGTGCCGGACGGCGGGCGGCGACCTCGCTGGCGGAGAAGCGATAGGGGAGCCGCGTCACGGGACGCGTGCCGCCGCGGCGATCGTCGACCTGGAGCAGCAACCCGCGCTCGCGGGCGAACGGCCCTTCGAGCGCCTCGCGCAGCGACACGACGGCGGCGCACGGGATGCGGGCGCGCTCGAGGCTCGCGAGGATCGCCTCGCGGCTCTCCTGCGCCGCCATCCAGCGCTCGATCGCCGCCCGGCGCAGGCGCGCCTTGCTCGCGAGATCGGCGCCCTGCGGCGCCGGGTCCGGAATCGCGAACGCCCGGACCAGCTCCGCCCACACGTGCTGGGGCGGACCCGCGACCACCACGAAGCCGTTCGGCCCCGCGTCGTAGGGAGGAGGCTCCTCGCGCAGCTCGGGCTCGTCCAGGAGCTCGAACGGAGTCTCGGGATAGGTACCCAACACCGCGTCGTACATCGCGATCTCGATCCGCTGGCCGACCTGCGTACGCTCCGCGTCGCGGAGCGCCGCGAGCAGCCCGATCGCGGCGTGGAGCGCCGTCGTGAGGTCGGCCCGCGCGTCGGGCAGGTTCACCATCCGCGCCGCACTGCCCGCTCCGCTCTTGCGGGCCTGGTACTCGATGAGCCCCGTGGCGGCGTGCATCGTGGGTGCGAAGGCGCCCTGCTCGCGGCGCGACGAGTCGCTTCCGAAGCCGCTCACCGAGACCATCACCGCGCGCGGGTTGGCCGCGTGCACGGCATCCCAGCCGATGCCGAGCCGGTCGGCCACGCCGGGCCGGAAGTTCTCGATCACCACGTGACAGCGCCGCACCAGGTCGAGCGCGAGCGCACGCCCCTCGGGCTTCTGGAGATCGATGCAGACGTTGCGCTTGCCGAGGTTGGCCCAGGTGTAGAGACCCGACTGGCCGCGGTCGCGCTTCGGCGCGATCACGCGCGTCAGGTCGCCGGCCGGCGCCTCGACCTTGATCACGTCGGCGCCGAGCTCGGCGAGGATCCGCGCCGTGTAGGGGCCGGCGAGCACCTGCGAGAAGTCGAGGACGCGCAGATCGCTCATGGGCAAGCGCGACGGCGCGACCATGCGCGCAGTCTAGCGGCCGCCGCTCGGCCGACGCCGTGTGCTAGCGTCCCGCGATGTCGGCCCCCCCGGAGCGCCGGGCGATCGCCGCCGCGCTCTGCCTGCTCTCGCTGTCGGTGTCGCCAGGCTGTTCGCGCCCCGCGCCCGCGCCCCACGGAATCGTCCTGATCGTGCTCGACACGCTGCGCGCCGACGGGCTGTCCGCCTACGGAAATCCCCGCCCGACGTCGCCCCACATCGACCGGCTCGCGCAGCAGGGCGTGCTGTTCGAGCAGGCCGTGAGCCACGCCTCCTCGACGCTGCCCGGCTTCGTGGGGCTGCTCTCCGGGAGCTATCCGACCGCGCGCGTCTACGACCGCGGGCTGCTGCTGCACTCGCTCGTCGAAGCGCTGGCGGGCGCGGGCTACACCACGGCTGCGTTCACCGAGGGCGGCTTCGTGTCGCGCTACTTCGGCGTGGATCGCGGCTTCGCCACGTTCGAGGCGAAGGAGGGGAAGGTCCATCTGCAGGGAGCCGACGTCGACGCGCGCGCGGACGAGGCAGGCGGCGTCGAGAAGACGTTCGACGCCGCGATGACCTGGCTGCGGGCACACGCCTCGGAGCGCTTCTTCCTGCTCGTGCACACCTACGAGATCCACATGCCGTACCTGCAGCGCGCGTACGCCGAGAAGCTCCCGCGCGGGAGCCTTCCCGAGACCTACCGGGTCGACACGGCCGAGGCCGTGACCTCGGGGTCGATCCCGGTCGGCGCGACCGAGGTGGCCTACGTGCGGGCGCTCTACGACAGCGGCGTCGCGTCGGCGGATCGCCAGGTCGGTCGCCTGCTCGGGCTGCTCGACGAGCTCGGCATCGCGGATCTCACGCTCGTCGCGCTCACCGCTGACCACGGCGAGGAGCTCGGAGAGCGCACGCCCCGCCGGCTCGGAATGCACGGTGGGCTCCTCTACGACACGCTGCTGCGGATCCCGCTGATCATCCGCGATCCGTCAGCGGGGGGCGGAGGGCGGCGCGTCGCGAGCCAGGTGCGGCTCGTCGACGTGATGCCCACCCTGCTCGACCGGGCGGGCG
>Ga0335080_10002049_pt1 | contig 20036 bp, 16 predicted proteins | sample Lox_Sample_34_FD_206720 | JGI IMG/M metagenome (GOLD analysis project Ga0335080, IMG submission 206720) | Soil microbial communities from Loxahatchee National Wildlife Refuge, Florida, United States - Lox_Sample_3.4 | ecosystem: Environmental > Terrestrial > Soil > Wetlands | place: USA...
CCGTAGCAAAGCACGATCAGAGCCGCCAGGGCGAAGAGCACGCGCAGTGCGCCGCCGCTGAGCAGCGCCGGCAGGCAGCAGGCGGCGAAGCACGCCACGACGAGCACACCGAGCGCTAGCAGCGCCGGCAGACGCCGGACCGCCGCCGCGAGCTCGCCACCGACGCTGCCGTCGCCGAGAATCCGGCGCTGCCGCAGCAGCACCGCGGCGTAAAAGAGGATCGTCAGCAGCAGTCCGAAAAGGTACAGCGCGATCATCTTTGGATCGGCGAACTGGGTGAGCAGCGCTTGCCAGGGGTCCTGGCCCTTCGCTGCCGTGCCACCTTTCGCCACCGCATAGATGTTCACCAGCTGCCCTGCGAGCACACCGAGGGCCGCGAACAACAGGCACTTCACCGCGGTAGCCCGATAGATCCGGAAGCTCAGGTCGAGTACCTCGCCGACCGACAGCTGTCGCTGGGGAGGGTACGCTGGCGTGGTCATTCAAATATGATAGCGCCACCGCGCCAGAGTACGCATGTGTCATGAGTGTCAGCATGAGCCTCGGCCGCGTGCTCGCAGCAGGTGTGCAGCGGCTGCGGGCGGCCGCCGCGGATAGCAGCACCGCGGCCGGCGCCGATCTCGACGCCCAGGTGCTGCTCGCTCACGCGCTCGCCATTCCGCGCGCGCAGCTCCGCTCGCACCCGGAGGCCCCGGCCGACCCGCAGCGTATACCCCACTACCTCGCGCTCATCGAGCGGCGTGCCGCCGGCGAGCCCCTCGCCTATCTGACCGGATGGCGGGAGTTCTGGTCGCTCACGCTGGCGGTGAACCCCGCGGTGCTGGTGCCGCGCCCCGAGACCGAGCTGCTGGTCGAGCGCGCGCTCGCCCTGCGCGCGGCTGCCGAGGGCCGCGTGGCGGATCTCGGTACCGGCTCGGGGGCGGTGGCGCTCGCACTCGCCAGCGAACGCCCGCGCTGGCAGATCACGGCTACCGATCTTTCGGGCGCGGCCCTCGCGGTGGCGCGCGCCAACGCTGCGCGGCTCGCCATCACGACGCTCACCTTCCGCGCCGGCAGCTGGTTCGAGCCGCTCGGCGCTGAAGCGTTCGACCTCATCGTCAGCAACCCGCCCTACGTCGCCGCCGAAGACCCCGCGCTCGCGAGCGCCGCGCTCGCCCATGAGCCACGCCTCGCGCTCAGCCCCGGCGCCGATGCGCTGAGCTGCCTGCGCACCATCGTGCGCGGCGCACCGCACCATCTCGCCGCCGGCGGTTGGCTGCTGCTCGAGCATGGCGCGCTGCAGGGGCCGGCGGTGCGAGACGAGCTTGTCCTCGCCGGCTTTCGTTATGTACGCTCGCACCGCGACCTCGGCGGTCACGAGCGCGCGACGGAAGGACAACATGGTCAGATTTGAAACCTCGCACGGCGCCTTCACGGTGGAGCTGTTCCCCAAGGAAGCACCCATCACGGTCGAGAATTTTCTGCGCTACGTCGACGACGGCCACTTCGACGGCACTATCTTTCATCGTATCGTGCCCGGGTTCGTCATCCAGGGGGGCGGGCTCAGCGCGGATTTCGCCAACAAGAAGACCCGCGCGCCGATCAGCAACGAGGCGAAGAACGGACTGAAGAACACCCGCGGCAGCCTGTCGATGGCGCGCACCAGCGACATCAACAGCGCCACCTCGCAGTTCTTCGTGAACCTCGCCGACAACGCCTTCCTCGATCACGGACCGCGTGACTACGGCTACGCCGTATTCGGCCGTATCAGCGAAGGAATGGACGTCATCGACAAGATCGCGCGCGTAGGCACGGGGCGGCGCAAGGGCTACCAGGACGCCCCGCTCGAGGACGTGGTGATCCTGTCGGCGCGCCGCGAGCCGAGCGCCTAAGCTCAAGCGCTGCGCGTAGCCGGCCGGTGGTGAGGGGCTCGGTGGCGCGATTGGCGCGGCATCGTCCGTGCTCGGGTGCCGTGGCGAGCCGGCGCGCACAGCGCGGCACGCTCGCCGCGCGGCTGCTGAAATGGCTCGGCGTCGCACTGCTCGCGTGGCTGCTGCTCACCAGCACCACGGTGCTGATGCTGCGCTCGCTGCGGCCCCTGACCAGCGCCTTGATGATCGAGGCGCGCATTGCCGCCTGGCAGGCGCGGCAGCGCGGTTACTACACCGACTTCCGCTGGGTGAGTCTCGAGCAGATCTCGCCGCACGCAGCGATCGCCGTGATCGCCTCCGAGGACCAGCAGTTCCCCTTCCACGCTGGCTTCGATTTCAACTCCATCCGCGAGGCGGTCCGTGCCAGCGAGCGCGGCAAGCGGCTGCGCGGCGCCAGCACCATCTCGCAGCAGGTGGCGAAGAACCTGTTCCTGTGGAGCGGGCGCAGCTTCGTGCGCAAGGCCCTGGAAGCGTACTTCACCGTGCTCATCGAGACGCTCTGGCCCAAGGAACGCATCCTCGAGATGTATCTGAATGTCGCGCAGTTCGGCGACGGGATCTACGGGGTGCAGGCGGCCGCGGAGCGCTTCTGGCACGAGCCGGCGCTGCGGCTGAGCTCCGCGGATGCCGCTGTGCTTGCGGCTGTGCTGCCGAACCCGCTGCGGCTGCATGCCGATCGGCCATCCCGCTACGTGCTGCAGCGGCGCGACTGGATCCTCGGGCAGATGCGGGGCCTTGGGGGTGAGGCGTATCTGCGCGCTCTCGAGAGCGAGCGCCGCAGCGCACGCTGAGGCGCCCGAGCGCACCGCCCGCAAGCACCACCGGCCCGCCTCGAGCTTGGCCTCGCGGCAGCGGGCGGCTCTTTCGGGCGATATCACGCGCAATTCTCCTGAGGTAGCATGCAGCGTATGCCGGGACACGTGGGGCATGACTGAGCGGGAACTCATCGCGACGCAGTGGCGCGCTTATGGCGGCGCCGACTTCCCCGAGCGCGCCTGGAGCGTCGATGGGAACGTGCTGCGCGCCATCGCCGGCGATGAGCGGGTCGACCTGATCACGCGTGACAGTTTCGGCGACTTCACCCTGCTCTTCGACTGGCGGCTGCCGCGCGGCGGCGGCGCGCAGGTGCTGTGCCGGGTCGACGAGTCCGCAGGTCCCGCGGCACAGACCGGGCCGGCTCTGCAGCTCCTCGACGACGAGCACCATGCCGAGGGCGCCGACGCGCTCACCTCGTGCGGCGCGCTCTATGCGCTCATGGCGCCGTGGCGCGACCAGCGCCGCGCCGCCAATGCCTACCACAGCGGTCGCATCGTCATGCAGGGCACCGCCATCGAGTACTGGATCGATGATCACCAGGTGATCGGCTGTGATCTGGCGAGCGAGGAGCTGCGCATACGCGTCGCACGCAGCCGCTTTCGCGACTTTCCAGACTTCGCCCGGCTCGCCGCGGGACACATCGTGCTGCAGCACCGTGGCACCGAGGCGTGGTTCCGGCGGCTGCGCCTCGAGAGTGGCTGACCGCCGTCGCTCGCGCGGCTCTCGTCAGGGCTCGTAGCCGAGATTCGGCGACAACCAGCGCTCGGCCTCGGCGCGCGTCATGTCCTTGCGTCGCGCATAGTCTTCGATCTGATCGCGGTCGATCTTGCCGAGCGCGAAGTAACGTGCCTGCGGGTGGGCGATATACCAGCCGCATACCGCCGCAGTCGGGTACATGGCGTAGGAGTCGGTGAGACGGATGCCGGCATTGCGCTCGACGTCGAGCAGCTTCCAAAGCTTGGCCTTCTCCGTGTGGTCGGGGCAGGCCGGATAACCAGGTGCCGGACGGATGCCGCGATAGTCCTCGCGCACCAGCTGCTCGTTGGTGAGGCTCTCGGTGGCAGCGTAGCCCCACAGCTCGCGCCGCACGCGCTCGTGAAAATGCTCGGCGGCGGCCTCGGCCAGACGGTCGGCCAGCGCCTTGAGCATGATGGCCGAGTAGTCGTCGTGGGCGCGCTCGAAGCGCGCGACGTGCTCCTCGATCCCCAAGCCGGCGGTCACGGCGAACGCGCCGCAGTAATCGGGCACACCGCTCGCACGCGGGGCCACGTAGTCGGCCAGGCACTCGTGCGGCTGGCCTTCGGGCTTGCCCTTCTGCTGCCTGAGGAAGTTGAGCGTAGCGAGCACCTCGCCACGCGACTCGCTCGCGTAGAGCTCGACGTCGTCGCCGACGGCGTTGGCGGGAAACAGTCCGACCACCGCGCGTGCCGTGAGCCAGCGTTCCGCGATCAGTGTCTTCAGCATTCGCCGTGCGTCGGCGTACAGGTTGCTCGCCGCCTCGCCGAAGCGCGGATCACTCAGGATGTCAGGGAACTTGCCGGCGAACTCCCAGGCGTTGAAGAACGGCATCCAGTCGATGTAGCCGAGGAGCTCACCGAGCGGGTAGTCGTCGAAGCGCTGCACGCCCGGCAGCCGCGGCGCAAGCGGCGCGTAGGTGCCCCAGTCGATGGGGCGATGGTTGGCGCGCGCCGCCGCGAGCGAAGCCTCCGGCACCTTCACTTTCTTCGCCGCATGCTGCTCGCGGCGCCGCTCGTGCTCCGCGTTCACCCGGGCGATGAAGCTCGCGCGCTGCGCGGGTTGCGTCAGCGTCTGACACACCCCGACGGCGCGCGAGGCGTCCTTCACGTACACGACCGGCAAGTGGTACTGCGGTGCGATCTTCACCGAGGTGTGCGCCGGCGAGGTGGTGGCACCGCCGATCAGCAGCGGCAGCTCGAAGTTCTGCCGCTGCATCTCCTTCGCCACGTGCACCATCTCATCGAGCGAAGGCGTGATGAGTCCCGAGAGCCCGATGAAGTCGGCGCGCTCGCGGCGCGCCGTTTCGAGGATCTTCTCGCACGCCACCATGACGCCGAGATCGATCACCTCGAAGTTGTTACATTGCAGCACCACGCCGACGATGTTCTTGCCGATGTCGTGCACGTCGCCCTTGACGGTGGCCATGACGATGCGGCCGTTGGAGCGGCGCGCGCCCGCGTCCTTGCCCTGCTCGATGAACGGCACCAGGTAGGCGACCGCGCGCTTCATCACCCGCGCGCTCTTCACCACCTGCGGCAGGAACATCTTGCCGGCGCCGAACAGGTCGCCGACCACGTTCATGCCGTCCATCAGCGGGCCCTCGATGACCGCGAGCGGCCGCTCCACCGTGAGGCGCGCCGCCTCGGTATCCTCGATGATGTAGTCATCGATGCCCTTCACCAGGGCGTGCTCGAGGCGCTTGCCCACCGGGAGCTTGCGCCACTCGAGGTCTTCGCCACGGCGCGTGCTGCCGGTGCCCTTGTAGCGCGCCGCGATCTCCAGCAGCCGCTCGGTGGCGTCGGGGCGCCGATTGAGCACCACGTCCTCGCAGGCCGCGCGCAGCGCCGGATCGAGCTGCTCGTAGACGCCCAGCTGGCCGGCGTTGACGATCCCTAAGTCCATGCCGGCCTCGATGGCGTGATAGAGAAACACCGAATGCATGGCCTCGCGTACCGCGTCGTTGCCGCGGAACGAGAACGACACGTTGCTCACCCCGCCGCTGACCAGTGCATGCGGCAGCTCGCTCTTGATGCGACGCGTCGCCTCGATGAACGCCAGCCCGTAGCCGTTGTGCTCCTCGATGCCCGTGGCGACGGCGAAGATGTTGGGGTCGAAGATGATGTCCTCGGGCGCGAACCCCACCTGCGCGGTGAGGATGCGCCAGGCGCGCCGGCAGATCGACACGCGCCGCTCCACCGTATCGGCCTGGCCCTGCTCGTCGAACGCCATGATGACCGCGGCGGCGCCGTAGCGGCGCACCTTGCGGGCGTGCGCGATGAAGATCTCCTCACCCTCCTTGAGGCTGATGGAGTTGACGATGGCCTTGCCCTGCACGCACTTCAGGCCCGCCTCGATCACCGACCATTTGGAGGAGTCGATCATCACCGGCACGCGGGCGATATCCGGTTCGGCCGCCACCAGGTTGAGGAAGCGCGCCATGGCGCTCTCGGAGTCGAGCATGCCCTCGTCCATGTTGACGTCGATCACCTGCGCGCCGTTGGCGACCTGCTGGCGGGCGATCTCGAGGGCCGCGGTGTAGTCGCCGGCCTCGATCAGCTTGCGGAACTTCGCCGAGCCCGTCACGTTGGTACGTTCGCCGACATTGACGAACAGGCTCTCGTCGTCGATGTTGAGCGGCTCGAGTCCTGCGAGCCGGCACTTGACCGCCGCGGGCGTGAGGTGCCGCGGTGCGCGCCCGACCAGCGCCTCGTGCAGCAGCCGGATATGCTCGGGGGTGGTGCCGCAGCAGCCACCCACGACGTTCACCAGTCCCGACTCGCCGTACTCGCGCAGGATGTCCGCAGTCTCCGCCGGTGCCTCGTCGTACTCGCCGAAGGCGTTCGGCAGGCCCGCGTTGGGATAAGCACACACGCAGGTGTCGGCAGCGGCGGTGGCGAGCTCCTCGACATACGGGCGCAGCTGCCGGCCGCCGAGCGCGCAGTTGAGACCGACGAACAGTGGCCGTGCGTGGCGGATCGAGTTCCAGAAGGCTTCGGTCGTCTGGCCCGAGAGCAGCCGCCCGGAAGCGTCCGTGATGGTACCGGAGATGGCGAGCGGCAGCTCGATACCCGTCTCCTCGAACAGCGTCAGCGCCGCGTAGATGGCCGCCTTGGCGTTGAGCGTGTCGATGATGGTCTCGATGAGCAGCAGATCGACCCCGCCGAGTAGCAGGCCGCGGGCCGCCTCGAGGTACGCTGCGACCAGCTCATCGAAGCTCACGCTGCGATAGCCCGGGTCATTGACGTCGGGCGACAGCGAGGTCATGCGGTTGGTCGGCCCGAGGGCGCCGGCGACGAAGCGCACGCCGCCGGGACGCTGCGCGAACTCGTCGGCCGCCAGGCGCGCGAGGCGCGCGGCGGCGTAGTTCAGCTCGGGCACCAGCGCCACGGTCCCATAGTCCGCCTGCGAGATGCCGTTGGAATTGAAGGTGTTGGTCTCGATGATGTCCGCGCCCGCTGCCAGATAGGCACGGTGGATGTCGGCGATCACCTGCGGGCGGGTGAGGGTCAGGATGTCGTTGTTGCCGCGCAGATCGTGCCCGTGCTCGCGAAGCCGTTCGCCGCGGTAGCCCGCCTCGTCGAGCCGCTCGCGCTGGATCATGGTGCCCATGGCGCCGTCGAGGAACACGATGCGCTCGGCGAGCAGCCGCTTCAAACGCTCGATGCGCGTGCGCCGCTCACGCTCATCGACCGCCTCGATCGCAAAGGGCGCCGCGGCTGCCATGCGCGCTGCGCGGCCGCGCGTCTCACTCTCACGGTCAGCGCGCGCAGGTGCCGTGCCGACCGCGCGGGCGGCGCCCCCCCGGGCGGGCCGGTGGGTGCAGCCGCTCACGCCAGCGCTCCGGCACACGCCGCCGGCGCCGCCTGCGCCTGCGGCCGCAGCCCGAGCGCGTGGCAGATCGCGTAGGTGAGCGCCGCGCGGTTGAGCGTATAAAAATGAAACTCGCGCACCCCGTGCCGTGCGAGCTCCTGCACCTGCTCGATCGCAACCTCGACGGCCACCGCGAGGCGGGTATCGTGATCGTCGTCGAGTCCGGCGAAGCGCTCGCTGAGCCACTGCGGAATGCTGGCGCCACAGGTCTGCGCGAAGCGCAACACCTGCGGAAAGCGCGTGACGGGGAGGATGCCGGGCACGATCGGCGCGGCGATGCCTGCAGCCGCACAGCGATCGCGGAAGCGCAGGAACACCTCGCAGTCGAAAAAGAACTGGGTGATCGCACGGGTCGCCCCGGCGTCGAACTTACGCTTGAGGTTGTCGAGATCCGCCACCGCCGAGCGTGCCTGCGGGTGAACCTCGGGGTAAGCGGCCACGGATATCTCGAACGGCGCGAGCGCCCGCAGCCCCGCCACGAGGTCCGCGGCGTAGGCGAACCCGTCCGGATGCGGCCGGTACTCGCACTCACCGTGTGGCGGGTCGCCCCTCAGCGCCACCAGATGGCGGATGCCCTGCTCCCAGTATTGGCGGGCGATGGCGAGAATCTGTCCTCGCGAGGCGCCGATACAGGTGAGGTGCGGCGCGCCGGTCAGCGTCGTGCTCTTCTGGATGCGCGACACGACGTTGTGCGTGCGCTCGCGCGTGGAGCCATCCGCACCGTAGGTCACCGACACGAACCGCGGCGCAAGTGGCGCGAGGCGCTCGAGCGAGCGCCACAGTGTGGCCTCCATCGCCGCATCCCCCGGCGGGAAGAATTCGAACGACACGCCGATCGGCGCAACCGCGCGTGGCGCGCTCATGGCCGCTCCCCGGCCGCGCTCGCCGGCGCCTGCGCCGCGAGGCGCGCGACGGCCGCGAGCACGTGCTCGCCATCGGCCTCGACGGGACTCAGGCGCTCGCACATCAGGCCCGCGGCGCCGAGCAGACGGCGCAGCCGGGCCAGTGGGTGCTCGACCACCCGCTCGCGCGTGCTCTCGAGCGCCTCGTAGGGCTCGAAGATCCACAACCGCCCACCCGGGGTGAGCACGCCCCGCGCATCATCGAGTAGCTGCGCGAGTGACTCGCCTCCGGAGCCCGGGTGATCGAGCAGAACCGCATCGAAGGACGGCCCGGCGCGTGCCAGGTCGGCCGCGTTCGGGCCGGCAGCGCTCGACGCCTGGAGAACGCGGCAGCGCAGGCCGCGGCGCTCGGCGAAAGCGCGAGCACCCTGTGCCGCGCGCCGCGTGGGGGCGAGCGCGATGCACTCGCGGGCGCTATCCGCCATGCTCGCGAGCAGTTCCGGGTGCGCGACGCCGGCGATGAGCACGCTGCGTAACGGCTGGCTGACGCCCTCGGTGGTAACGAACGCCGCGAGCGCACGGCCGAGGCGCGACTCGGCGCCGCTCGTGTCAGCGGGTGTCGCGGCGGCGCGCGCGGCGCTGCGATCACGCTGCAGCTGCGGGTGGCGCCGATCGAGCTGCGCAAGGAGCCCGCGCACGAAGCCGGCGGGCTCCGCCGCGGTGGTGACGCCGTAGTGCACCCACTGGCCCTGACGCAGACGCTCGAGTAACCCCGCTTCGCAGAGGATCTTCAGGTGCCGCGAGATGCGCGGCTCGCTCTGGCGCAACGCCTGCGCGAGGTCGGAGACGCTGAGCGGCCCCTCGGCACACAGCGCAAGGAGCCGCAGCCGGCTTGGCTCACCGCTCGCGCGTAGCCATCTCAGGAGCATCGAAGGGGCCGCCGCCGACATATCAAGAATTCTACAACTATTTATTTGTCCGCGGCGGTTTTTCGCCCGGCAGCCGAGGACTCACCGCCGCGGCCCGGACGGGGCACTGCTCCTGGCACTGCTCCCTGCCATTTCCGCTATGCGCCGCCCCTTTTTCGTGCCAGGGCAGGCATGAAGTTCGTCTATTGGATCATTAAAGAGACAATTGACCGGCGGTCATCGATAGGGCGCGGGTACGCTAGCGGATCGCAGGCTAGTGGATCGCAGGCGAGCCACCCGGAGGCGCCTCGCTGAAGAGCACCTCCACATCGATGGGATCGAACCGGTACGGCCGGTGGCAGAACTCGCACGTCACCGTGACCGCCCCCTGCTCCCGCAAAACGTCGCGTACCTCTTCGGGCCCGAGCGCCCGCAGCAGGGCGGCGACTCGCCCCTGGCTGCAGCGACATTCGAAGCGTACCGGCGTGCCGCGGAACAACCGCAGGTCCTGCCCCGGGAAGGTCCGCTCCAGCAGCTCCTCCACGCCCCCTTCGAGGAGGCGCTTCGACGTCACGCGTGCGATTCCCTGCTGTGCGAGCGTCCACGCCTCGTTCGTCTCCTCGGCCTCCGCGCTCGCCTCCGCGGGAAGCCTCTGCACCAGCATGCCCGCTCCTACGCCGGCGTGCGCCGCGAGCAGCACGCGCGTCGGCAGCTGCTCGGAGGAGGCGAAGTAGGCCTCGAGCGATTCCGAGAGTGAGCGGCCCGAGAGGGGTACCACGCCCTGGTAGCGCAGGCTCGCCTCCTCGGCCTCCACAGTCACGGTGATGCGTCCGTCGGCGCCGACCAGGCGGCGGAAGAGCGCACCGGCGCGGGCCTCACCGGTCAACGCTCGCACCGCAGCCTCGTCGTAGCGCGCCACCGCCCGCAGCCGGAAGTCGTGGGTGCATTGCGCCACCAGCAGCCCGAGTGCGCCATCGCCCTGCAACTGGAAAGTCAGCGTGCCGCGGAACTTGAGAGTGGCGGCGAGCAGCACGGAGGCGACCACGGCCTCCCCGAGCAGCTCGGTGACCGGTGCGGGGTAGTGCGCGTGCGCGCGCAGCTCCCGCCAGGCACTCTCGAGGCGCACCCAATGCCCGCGTACCGGGCGTTTCTCGAAGATGAAGCGACGGACGCGGTCGCAATCGGCAGGCTCGGCGTGCTGCATCGCCCGACAATGGGGCGTGGGTACGGACAACGCAACCCTCGCAAGGCGCTCCGCGCCGCGCACACGGCGCGCGTACCAGTGCGCAGCGGGCAGCCCGGGATCTCAGCCGCTGAGCTTGCGCCGCAGGAGCTCGTTGAGTTGTGCCGGATTTGCCTTGCCGCCGGTGGCCTTCATGACCTGACCGACGAAGAATCCAAACAGCTTGTCCTTGCCCGCACGGTATTCGGCGAGCTGGCCGGGATTCTTCGCCATCACCTCATCGATCGCACGCTCGATCGCGGCGCTGTCGGTGATCTGGCGCAGCCCTTTCGCTTCGATCACCTGATCGGCACCGAGGCCCTGCGTCCACATCGCCTCGAACACCTCCTTGGCGATCTTCCCCGAGATCGTCTGGTCCGAGATGCGCGCAAGCAGTTCTGCCAGACGTGCGGCCGGTAGGCGCCCGCTGCCGATCTCGAGGTTCTCCCGGTTGAGCGCCGCGGCGAGCTCGCCCATGACCCAGTGGGCCGCGAGCTTTGCGTCGGCGGGAGCCGCGCGCACCACCTCCTCGTAGTACGCGGCGAGCTCGCGGCTCGAGGTCAGTACGCCGGCGTCGTAGGCGGACAGCCCGTACTGCGCCCCGAGGCGCGCCGCCTTCTGATCGGGGAGCTCCGGGAGCGTGGCGCGCACCGAGTCGATGAACGGCTGCTCGAGCTCGACGGGCAGCAGATCGGGGTCCGGAAAGTAGCGATAGTCGTTGGCCTCTTCCTTCGAGCGCATGGAGCGCGTCTCGCCCTTGTCCGGGTCGTACAGCCGCGTCTCCTGCGCTACCTCGCCGCCCGACTCGAGCAGCGCGATCTGGCGCTCCACCTCGTAGTTGATGGCGCGCTCGACGAAGCGGAAGGAGTTGAGGTTCTTGATCTCCGTGCGGGTGCCGAACTTACTCGCGCCGGCCGGGCGGATCGAAACGTTGGCGTCGCAGCGGAACGACCCCTCCTGCATGTTGCCGTCGCAGATCTCGAGGTAGCGCACCAGGGTGTGCATCTTCTTCATGTACGCGACCGCTTCCTTCGCCGAGCGCAGGTCGGGCTCCGACACGATCTCGAGCAGCGGCGTGCCGGCGCGGTTCAGATCGATACCGGTCACTCCCGGGAGCCCTTCGTGCAGCGACTTGCCGGCATCCTCCTCGAGGTGTGCGCGGGTGATGCCGATGCGCTTGGTGCTGCCGTCCTCGAGAACGATGGCGAGCGTGCCGTGGCTCACGATCGGCAGCTCGTACTGGCTGATCTGGTAGCCCTTCGGCAGGTCGGGGTAGAAGTAGTTCTTGCGCGCGAACACCGAGTGCGCGGCGATCTGCGCCTCGATGGCGAGTCCGAGCTTGACCGCCATGCGCACGGCGTCGCCGTTGAGCACCGGCAGCACCCCGGGGTAGCCGAGATCGACGAGGTTCGCCTGGGAATTCGGCGGCGCCCCATAGGCGGTGGACGAGCCCGAGAAGATCTTCGATCGGGTCGCGAGCTGCGCGTGGATCTCGAGCCCGATGACCGTCTCCCAGCCGCTCATGCGTACCCCTGCGGCACGCGCGTGTGCCAGTCGGTGGCGCGCTGAAAGGCGTGCGCGGCGTTGAGCACGCGCGCCTCGCTGAAGTGCGGACCGACGATCTGCAGCCCGACCGGCAGCTGCTGCACGAAGCCGCACGGCACGGAGATCGCCGGCAGGCCCGCGAGATTCGCCCCGATCGTGTAGATGTCGTTCAGGTACATGGTGATCGGATCAGCGGTCTTGGCACCGATGGCGAACGCTGGCGTCGGCGTGGTCGGACCCATGAGCACGTCGACGCTCTCGAAGGCGCGGATGAAGTCGGCATTGATGAGCGCGCGCACGCGCTGCGCCTTGAGATAGTAAGCGTCGTAGTAACCCGCCGACAGCACGTAAGTGCCGGTCATGATGCGCCGCTTGACCTCCGCGCCAAAGCCTTCCCCGCGCGTGCGGCGGTACATGTCGTTGACATCGCGCGGATTCTCGCAGCGGTGCCCGAAGCGCACCCCGTCGTAACGCGCCAGGTTCGACGAGCATTCCGCGGGGGCCACCACGTAGTACACCGGCACCGAGAGCGGCAGGTGCGGCAGGCTCACTTCGGTGAGCTGCGCCCCGAGCCCCTCGAACACCTTGAGCGCCTCGCGCACGGAGCGCTCGTTCTCACGGTCGAGCCCTTTGTCGAAGAATTCACGCAACAGGCCGATCTTCAGCCCCGCGACCGGCTGCTCGAGCAGCGCGGGATAGTCGGGAACCTCCCGAGCGACGCTGGTCGAGTCGTTGGCATCGAAGCCGGCTATCTCGCGCAGCAGCAGTGCCGCGTCGGCCGCGCTCACCGTGAGCACCCCACCCTGATCGAGGCTCGAGGCAAACGCGATCATCCCGTAGCGCGACACGCGTCCGTAGGTGGGCTTCATCCCGGTGATGCCGCAGAGCGCGGCCGGCTGGCGGATCGAGCCGCCGGTATCGGTCGCGGTGGCGCCCGGGACGAGCCGCGCTGCTACCGCCGCCGCGGAGCCACCGGAGGAGCCCCCGGGGACGAGCTGAGGGTTCCAGGGATTGCGCACCGGACCGTAGTAGCTGGTCTCGTTGGAGGAGCCCATGGCGAACTCGTCCATGTTGGTCTTGCCCAGCATTACCGCGCCCGCCGCCTTGAGCTTCGCGACCACCGTGGCGTCGTACGGCGAGATGAAGTTGTCGAGCATGCGCGAGCCGCAGGTGGTGCGCACGCCCTGCGTGCAGAAGATGTCCTTGTGCGCGATCGGCACGCCGGTGAGCGCGCCGCCCGCGCCGGCGCCGAGCGCACGGTCGGCGGCACGCGCCGCGGTGAGCGCCTCCTCGCGGGTCACGGAGACGAAGGCGTTGAGCGAGCGCTGGCTCGCCTCGATGCGCTCGAGGAAGGCACTCACCAGCTCGACGCTCGAGAAGCGGCGCGCCCGCAATCCCGCGGCGAGCTGCGTGAGGGTGCTGCGGTGAAAGTCGCTCACGAGCGTCACTCGATGACTTTGGGCACGAGGTACAGCCCCGCCGCAGTGAGCGGCGCGTTCGGCTGGTACTGCTCGTGGTGGTCCTCCTCGGTTACCACGTCCGGGCGCAGCCGCTGCGAGAGGCCCGCCAGCGGATGTGCCATCGGGACGACGTCCGTGGTATCGCACGCGTCCAGGGCGCCGACGAAGTCGATAATCCGCGACAGGCTCTCCTGGTAGACCGGGAACTCGGAAGGAGTGAGCTCAAGGCGCGCCAGGGCGGCGATGCCTGCGATCTGCTCGCGCGTGAGGATCATGCGAAATGCGTCGCGAACTGAGAAAACCCGCTCAAAATCATACATGTTGCCTTGCTGAATGTCCTGTCGGTTGCTAGATTACGCGCCACTTTTTCGGCTCGCCCGAAGCTCTTTCCCGGTCGCTTCATGTTCAAACGCCTGCGCGGTTACTTTTCCAGCGATCTGTCGATCGATCTGGGCACGGCCAACACGCTGATTTACGTCCGCGACAAGGGCATTGTGCTGAACGAGCCCTCGGTGGTCGCGGTACAGGACGAGCCTACGCGCGGCGGCAAGGTGATCGTCGCGGTCGGCTCCGAGGCCAAGAGCATGCTCGGCCGCACGCCCGGCCACATCACCGCGGTGCGACCCATGAAGGACGGCGTGATCGCCGATTTCACCTACACCGAGAAGATGCTGCAGTACTTCATCAATAAGGTGCACGGCAACCGCACGCTCAAGCCCTCCCCGCGGGTGCTGGTGTGTGTCCCATTCGGCTCGACGCAGGTGGAGCGGCGCGCGATACGCGAATCGGCCGAGGGTGCCGGGGCGCGCAACGTCGCCATCGTCAGCGAGCCGATGGCCGCCGCGGTCGGCGCCGGGCTGCCGGTGCACGAGGCGCGCGGCTCGATGGTGCTCGATATCGGCGGCGGCACCTCCGAGGTGGCGGTGCTGTCGCTCAACGGCGTGGTGTACGCCAACTCCGCGCGCATCGGCGGCGATCGCTTCGACGAGGCGATCATGAACTACGTGCGGCGCAATTACGGCATCCTGATCGGCGAGGCGACCTCCGAGCGCATCAAGATCGAGATCGGCTCGGCCTATCCGGGGCAGCAGGTGCGCGAGCTCTCGGTAAAGGGCCGCAACCTCTCCGAGGGCGTGCCGCGCAGCTTCACGCTCAACAGCAACGAGATCCTCGAGGCTCTGCAGGAGCCGCTGCAGAGTATCGTGAGCGCGGTCAAGCAGGCCCTCGAGCAGACCCCACCCGAGCTCGGCGCCGACGTCGCCGAGCGCGGTATTGTGCTCACCGGCGGCGGCGCGCTGCTGCGTGATATCGACAAGCTCCTCACCGAGGAAACCGGCCTCCCGGTCGTGGTGGCGGACGACCCTCTCACCTGCGTCGCGCGCGGCGGTGGCCGCATCCTCGAGCTGATGGATGAGCTCGGCCCGGGACACTTCGGCCTCGAATAGGTTTGCCAAGGAGCGCACGAGTCTTTAAGTGGCCGCCTTCGGGACAGCAGCCGGCAGACCGCTGACGGGGCGGGGCGGCTCGCCCGGCTTTCGCTTCACGCTGTACGCGCTGCTTTCGGTGGTGGTGATGTATCTCGATCAGCGCCAGCACTATCTCGAGCAGGTGCGCTACGCGCTGCAGGCCACTGCCTACCCGGTGCAGCTCGCGGTGAACTCCCCGTCCGCCGCCTGGCGCTGGCTGCGCGACAGCCTGCAGACCCGCGAAGCGCTGCGCGCCGAGAACTCGCGGCTGCGCACCACGCAACGCGACCTCGAGCTGCGTGCCATGCGCTACGAGGCGCTGGCGCGCGAGAACAGCGAGCTGCGCGGGTTGCGCGAGGCGCTGCCGCCGATCGCCGATCGCTGGCTGGCCGCGGAGATCGTCAACATCCAGCTGAGCAGCCTGCGACAGCGGCTGCTCATCGATCGCGGCGCGGCCAACGGCGTGTTCCGCGGTCAGGCGGTGCTCGATGACAAGGGACTCATCGGCCAGACCACGCACGTCGGTCCGTGGAGCGCGGAAGTGATCCTGATCACGGATCCCGAGCATGCCGTGCCGGTGCGCATCGAGCGCACCGGGCTGCGCACCATCGCGGTCGGCGCCGGCGACACCAGCTCGCTGGCGCTGCCCTACCTGCCCGGCAATGCCGACATCAAGAACGGCGACCTGCTGGTGACCTCGGGTCTCGGCGGGGTGTTTCCGGAAGGCTATCCGGTGGCACGCGTCACCGAGGTACACCGCGACGCGGTGCAGCCGCTCGCCCAGGTGCGCGCCGCACCGCTTTCGCACGTGAGCACCGACGGTGAGGTGATGCTGGTGTGGTTCCGCATGAGTCGCCAGCCGGCGCCGGCCGGCGACGGGGATGCGGTTGGCGAGCTCGGCAGCGGCAACGCCGCGATGCAGCCGCAGACGACGCCCCCCAGACCCCGACCGGCTCCGCAGGCGACGCCCGTGCCGCAACCGACACCGCCGGCCGCGCCCGAGCCCCATCCGACGCCCACGCAACAGACTACGCACGCCCCCCGCAAGGTGCCCGCTGCAGCGCCGGCCGCGTCCAGGGACACGCCGGCCGCAGTCAGCGAGGCGGCCGCCGGGCCCGCGGACAGCGCTTCAGCGCCGGACGCCACGCCGCCTGCGACAGCGGCATCCGCACCCGAGCCGAGGCAGCCGTGAACGTCGACTCGCGCGGGCGCATGCTGCTCACGGCGTTCGTGGCGCTCACTCTCACGGTGCTGCCACTGCCGCCGTGGTTCGACGTGCTGCGCCCGGCGTTCCTCGTGCTGACGGTGCTCTACTGGTCGGTGAACGCGCCGCGCACCGGCGGAATCGCCCTCGGCTTCTTCGCGGGTCTGATGCTCGATGTCTTTCAGGGACCGGTCCTCGGCGAGCATGCGCTGGCGCTGTCGCTCATCACCTACATCGCGGTGCGCGAGCACCAGAGGATCCGCTCCAAGCCGGCCATCCAGCAGGCGCTGTTCGTGTTCGTTGCGCTCGTTTTCTACGAGGTGGTGCTGTTCATGATCGACGGCTGGACCGGCCATCCGGTGACCAGCCCGTTGCGCTGGGTGCACACGCTCACCGGCGCGCTCATCTGGCCACCGGCCGCCGCCATCCTCGCCTACGGCGCGGGACGCCTCGCATGAGCGGAACTTGCGTAGGCTCGTGAGCTTCTGACGGTACTGTCATGCCGGCCGTGCGCATCAAGGATCACTGGCGCGAGCAGCGCCTGTTCGACCAGCGCTCGATCGTGTGCGCGGCGCTCATGGGGCTCGCGACGCTCGGACTGATCGCGCGGCTGTTCGTGCTGCAGGTGGGGCGGCACGAGTACTACGCGGAGCTCTCCCAGGGCAACCGCGTGCGCAACGAGCCGATCCCGGCCAGCCGCGGTCTCATCCTCGATCGCAACGGCGTGGTGCTTGCCGACAACGAGCCGGCCTACCAGCTCGAGCTGACTCGTGAGCAGACACCCGACCTCAACGACACGCTCAATCGACTCGCGGCGCTGCGCCTCATTGATCCGGACGAGCTGGACGAGACCCGACACATGATCCTGGCGCGGCGCAGCTTTGACACCGTCCCGCTGCGGCTGCGGCTCACCGAGGACGAGATCGGGCGCTTTGCGGTGCATCGCTTCGAATTTCCCGGCGTCGATCTGGCGACCCGGCAAACACGCCACTACCCCTTCGGCGCCCTCGGCGTGCACGCGCTCGGCTATGTGGCCGCCATCAGCGAGCAGGATCTGGAGCACATCGACCGTGTCAGCTACAACGGGACGACGCTGATCGGCAAGCTGGGCGTCGAGGCAGCGTACGAGAAGCAGCTGCACGGTCGCAATGGCTCGCGCGAGATACTGGTCAACGCGCAAGGCCGCTCGGTGCAACGGCAGGGCGCGTATGCACCGCACCTGAGCGCGATCGCGCCCGCGGCCGGCGATGACGTGGTGCTGTCGATCGATCTCGCGACTCAGGAAGCGGCAGAGCAGGGGCTGGCAAATCATCGCGGCGCAGTCGTGGCGATTGACCCGAGCGACGGCGACGTGTTGGCGCTCGCCAGCAAGCCCGGCTTCGATCCCAGCATCTTTGCGCGTGGCGTGACGCGCGTGGAATACGCCGCGCTCAGTGAAGACGTCGACAAGCCGCTGTTCAATCGCGCCTTGCGCGGCACCTACCCGTGCGGCTCCACGATCAAACCGGTGCTGGCGCTCGCTGGCCTGACTTACCACGTACTGGACCCCGACAAGCAGGAGTTCTGTGCCGGGGTCTACTACCTGCCGCACAGCAGCCTGGTGTTTCGCGAGGGCAAGTTCGGGCGCCACGGAAACCTCGATCTGCCACATGCCATCGCGAGATCGTGCGATGTGTACTTCTATCGTCTCGCCAACACGCTGGGTATCGACCGCATCGCTGCATTCATGGCGCCGTTCGGCTACGGCCAGCTCACCGGTATCGACATCAGCGGTGAGAAACCGGGCATCCTGCCTTCGCCCGAGTGGAAGCGGAAAACGTACAAACAGGCCTGGTACCCGGGCGAAACGGTGAACGTCGGCGTGGGTCAGGGATATCTGCTCGTAACTCCGCTGCAGCTCGCGCACGTCGCTTCGGCGCTGGCCGAGCGCGGCAGGAGCTTCCGGCCGCGCCTGATCACCGGCCTGCGCAATGCGCGCGGAGAGATTCAGCGGCTGCCGCCGATCGAGAACCCACCGATCCAGGGCGTCAGCGACGAGGCCTGGAACATTGTCATCCAGGGCATGATCGGCGCCACCAGCTGGCCGGGGGGAACGGCCACCGCCTTCGTCAAAGGCGCCGCCTATCAGCTCGCCGGAAAAACCGGCACCGCCGAGGTGGTCACGGTGTCGCGCAGCCAGAAGCTCACACAGGACGTGGAGGAGCGTTTCAAGGATCACGCCTGGTTCATCGCCTTCGCGCCGGTCGAGGCACCACGCATCGCCGTGGCCGTGCTCGCGGAGAATGCGGGCTTCGGCGCCAGCACCGCAGCGCCGATCGCCCGCAAGGTCATGGACGCCTATCTGCTCGGGCCGGATGGCAAGCTCAAGCCGTCGATGGTCCCGCCGGTAAGGCCACCGGCGCTTCCGCCGAGCAAGGCGCCCGCACACCCGCCCACCGCACAAGCGGAGCAGTCGCCGCCGGCGGCGCTGCGACCGCCGGGTTAACGGTGCTCACATGATCTACGAAGAAGTCACGTCGGAGTCGCGCACGCGCCGCACGCTCAGCGGCGCGGCGCGCGTGCTGCTCGAGCTGCGCATCGACGGCCCTCTGGTGATCGGGCTGTCGCTGATTGCCGCCTACGGGCTCGTCGTGCTCTACAGCGCCTCCGGTCAGAGCCTGCCGACGGTGCTGCGCACGGTGGCGCGCCTCGCGGTCGGCGCCGTCGCCATGCTGCTGCTGGCGCGCGTCAATCCGAACTTCCTGCGCCGCTCGACGCCGTGGCTTTACGCCGCCGGTTGCGTGCTGCTGGTGATCGTCGCCGGCATCGGCCACATCGGCATGGGTGCGCAGCGCTGGCTCGATCTCGGGCTGTTCCGCTTTCAGCCCTCCGAGCTGATGAAGCTCGCGGTACCGATGACGTGCGCCTGGTACCTGCACGAGCGCGCGCTGCCACCCGGCTGGCCCGCGCTCACGGCGATGAGCCTGCTGATCCTGCTGCCGGTGGGACTCGTGGCGGTCGAGCCGGATCTCGGCACCGCGGCGTTGATCGCCATCGGCGGGGCACTGGTGATCGTGCTCGCCGGCATGCGCCTGCGCGTCATGGCGGCGCTGCTCGCCCTCGCTGCGGTCGGTGCCTGGTTCGGCTGGAGCTTCATGCACGACTACCAGCGCAAGCGCGTCCTCACCTTCCTCAATCCGCAGACCGATCCGCTCGGCGCCGGCTACCACATCATCCAGTCGCAGATCGCCATCGGCTCGGGCGGCGTGTTTGGCAAGGGCTGGATGAACGGCAGCCAGGCGCAGCTCGAGTTTCTCCCCGAGCGCTCGACCGATTTCATCTTCGCCGTCATCGGTGAGGAGTTCGGCCTGCTCGGCCTGCTGCTGCTGCTGCTCTTGTACCTGTTCGTCGTCGGCCGTGCCATCTACCTCGCCACGCAGACCCAGGACACCTTCGCGCGGCTGCTCGCCGGGAGCATCGCGCTCACCTTTTTCGTGTACGTATTCATCAATGCCGGCATGGTCACGGGGCTCCTCCCGGTGGTCGGCGTGCCGCTGCCGCTGGTGAGCTACGGAGGCAGCTCGGTCGTGACGCTCCTCGCCGGCTTCGGTATTCTCATGGCGCTGTACTCGCGGCGCAAACTCGTCGGATCGTAGTTGAACACCTGCCGTTCCTTACTGCTCGCCGCACTCGCGTGCGCACCGGTGGGGGCGCAGTCGACGGATTCGTCGGCGCATCCGGGCGGCTTCGACCTCAATCGCCCGGAGATCGTAGCGTTCGTCAACGACGTGGCCGAGCACGACGGCCTCAAGCGCAACGAGGTGCGCAAGATCCTCAAGGAAGCGCAGCCGCAGCCGAAGATCATCGATATCATGAACCGGCCGCTCGAGAAGGTCGCGCCCTGGTACGAGTACCGCGAGCGCTTCGTCAATGCCGAGCGCATCAACGACGGTGTGCAGTTCTGGACCGACCATCGCCTGACGCTCGAGCAGGTGGCCGCGCAATACCAGGTGCCGGCGGAATACATCGTGGCGATTCTCGGGGTCGAGACCCGCTACGGCCGCAACACCGGCGCG
>Ga0335080_10002050_pt1 | contig 20034 bp, 14 predicted proteins | sample Lox_Sample_34_FD_206720 | JGI IMG/M metagenome (GOLD analysis project Ga0335080, IMG submission 206720) | Soil microbial communities from Loxahatchee National Wildlife Refuge, Florida, United States - Lox_Sample_3.4 | ecosystem: Environmental > Terrestrial > Soil > Wetlands | place: USA...
GGCCGCGTTGTCGAAGTACAGATTGTTGTCGAACTGGAAGTAGTCGGTGCAGACCGTATTGCCCTGACAGTACCAGTAGCCGTATTGAATGGTCTGTTTGTTATAGAAGAAAACATTGTTTTGAAACTGGAACGACAGGAATGTTGTGTCGTTATGACGAGCCATCGCTCCCATGCCGCCATAAACGAGAATGTTGTTCTTGAACAGGTTGGGAGGCGTGGAAGCAGGTGGAGCAGTTGGCGACGAATTCACATGCAGGCTCGCGTCGCTTGTCCGGTACACCAAGTTATTTTCAACCAACACTCCCATCGCGCCCTGATCCGTATATAGACCCCAGCCGCCGTAACCAACGGGATCGTGATTGACGTCGTGAACCTTGTTATTCAGGATCGCGTTCCCTGTGTTCAGGCCAGAGAGAAAGTACACTCCACCCATGTCGCTAGTGACGCCTTGCCCAATATCGTGAAGGTGATTGAACTGCACGATGTTGTCGTGGGCGAAATTGCACGCATAATTCCAGTTGAATCCGACGGCGACGGCATTGCTGTAAAAGTCGGACACCTCGTTGTGCTCCACCAGGATGTGGTGGGCATCTCCCACTGAAATGCCGTAGCTTCCGGCAAGTACTCGCCCGCCGCCAGTTATGAGGTTGTTTCCGACGTAAACGTATTGAGGAACGGTCGCATCGGTGTTGCAGGTCGTAACTTTCGTTCCCACTCGTATACCACCCGCCCCGGTGTCGTATATGAGTCCGTCCTGGAAATTCGACAGGTATGGCGAGGCGCCGCCCGGCGTGCCGGGGCCCAGGAACTCAATCCCCCAAGCACCGGTATGTGCGATGGTGTCGCCTTCAAACACAACCCCCGTAGAATTGGTCAAGCTCAGAGCGGCCGGAGTCGCGGTATCCGCTTGAGTGGCCACGTAACCATTGGTTGGAATCGGCCAGTCGCTGTGGGCGAAAGTGAGCCCCTGGAACGTAACGTAGCTCAGTTGGTTCGCCGTGAGTATTTTCTGCAGGTTGGGTCTAATGATGCTGGCAGTGCTCAGCACCTCACCGGCTTGGGGGATATAGGTCAAGGTCCCGGTGGGGCGATCGAGGTAGAACTGTCCAGGTTGTTTCAGTGCCTCTTTCACATTAGCCAATAGGAAGTGATGTCCCGGAATAAACCCGGAGTAGCCATTCTGCGTCAGAGCTTTCGTCGTGGTAATGCGCCGCGTGGTTGTGTTGACCGAAGATATCCGCAAGTGGGCGACATTCCAGGCCTCAAAGAGTATTAGGTCAATATCTCCCAGATTGGCCATGGTCGCCGGAACGCCGCCGGCGGGAGGAACGTCGTACGCGAGCTGGTTGGCCGTCGTTTTGCTCCCTGTGGTGCTGTATCCAGCCGTGATGTAAAGGTAGCCATTTGGCGTCGTCCGCGCGGGGTACCGTCGGGAGTCATTGACCCACATTTGCGTGAAGTAGGTTCCCGATGGCACGGTGGTTTGCCATTGCCCGCTGGAATTACTCACCCAGCCTGTCAAGAGCTGGCCTCCACTGATCACCGGTGTTTCGCCGGGGTAGTTTGCATACAGGATCGGAGTGGTGGGGGTGCCGGAGTCCAGTGATGTGAAGGTCCAGGTGGAGGGCAGGAAGTAGGTTCCGGCGCGAATCAATACGGTGATGGTTCTGCCGCTCACCTGCGTTTTCAGCGTCTGCACCGCGAGGCGCGCGCGGTCCACAGTGAGAAATGGCTGGGATAGCGTCCCCGGCCAGGTGTCATTGCCGTTGGTGGCGACGTAGAAGTCGGCGGTAGTAGTGGAAGCAGCGGCACTCGGGATGATGTGTTCCTGTTGTTCGATATTGTGGCGTAACGCTTCCAGACCGATTAGCAGGACGATGAACAGAGAAATAACGGGAAGCAGCTTGATTCTAGAAGTGCAGTGATTCACGGGAGACCTCTCTTCGCGGACGCGATGAAATGCTCGAGACGGATATCTCGCACTACTGGGATAGAGACTGAGTCCGCTCTTAAGCGTCGTGCACGGAACGCAAGCGGTAGAAATACCGTCGTGTTCCGGAAGGGCCCAAGTTCCGGCAGCTGGCACCGGCAACTGCGATGCTTATAACGCGAGGGGTATTCGTGTGCAGTGACTTAAATCACGGATGACTACATCCATCCGTAATCCGAGCCGGGTGGGTGGTTGCAGATTCGTCTGCAGACTGAAAGACCCGCCCATCGGCGCACGAAATGTAAAAAGTGAAGACAAACCGGTAGTGCAGGTTCAGGGGTTACGCACTCCCGATTAGATCTGGGATTCTGGCAGATCCCCGGACGAGCTCGTAAACCAATTCAAAACAACCGCAAAGCAGTCCGATCGATCAATCTGCACTTGAAGAGCAGATTTGAAAGACGTTGCCCTCAGGATCAACCCCGTCGCTTGCGTCTCCCGGCTTCTGCCAAGGACGCCGCAGCATTTGGACACCGAGAGCCTGAAGCCGTGTCCGTTCGGCTTCGACATCCTTCACTTCGAAGATGAGCTTTATGGGGTTTTGCTCGCGTGGAGTCGGCGTAGATTCAATCACGATGCCCTTTGCGATCTCCGCAGGAATGGCATGCAGGGAAAAACGAACGCCGCCAGTCGTGAAGGTGAAGCATGTGCCGGTCGCGTCTTGTTTGGTCGGGTTGGAGGCGAGAATCTCGCTGTAAAAACATTTCATACCTTCCAGATCTTTCACGAAGAGCATTGCGCTTTGCAGCCGCATATTCCGCGATGATACCCCAGATGCTTCTACGCAGTCTTTATCAGGCGCTCGCACTGTTTCTCACAAAGGTCGCCGTAGATTGACCATCGTTAATCCCCACCAAAACAAAAGCGCCCCAACCTTGCGGCCAGGGCGCGCGTGGCAGAACTGCGTGCAGGTTAGAACAGATTCCACAGAAACTGGTTGTATACCTCGTGATGGAACTGTACTTCCTGCGACTTAACGAACGTCCCCAAAGCGCGCGGGCAACGGTCGGCTGAGGCTTGTTTCAGGTCGGCATAGCGGCCCTTTACGTCCTCGCCGAGCAGCGTAGTGGTCCATTCGGCTTTGCGGAAGTTATCGAGCGCGTCGTAGATGTTGTCGGGCAGGTAGCGCTCGGCCTGGCGCAGGTTCTTGATCTTCGCGGTCTCGCCGTCGAGTCCGGATTTGAAAACGGCGAGCATGACCAGGTAGGGATTCGAGTCCGGAGCTACAGAGCGGACTTCCACACGCATGCTCTTCTCGTTCCCGATCGGGATGCGAACCATCGATCCGCGGTCGGTCGGAGAAGCCTTGATCTGGTTCGGCGCTTCGAAGTGCGGATCGAGGCGGCGATAAGCATTCACGCTCGGATTCAGCAGCAGGCAGATGTCATTGCCGTGGGTGAGAATGCGGTCGACGAAGGCCCATCCCAGCTTGCTCAGTTTCTCTTCGCCCTTCGCATCCCAGAACAGGTTCTTGCCATCCTCGCTGATCGAGACGTTGGTGTGCATGCCGCTGCCGTTCACGCCCACAACGGGCTTGGGCAGGAATGACGCGGACAGGCCCATGTTGGTCGCGACCTGGCGGCAGATCAGCTTGTAAAGCTGGATCTGGTCGGCGGCGGCTACGACTTCTCCGTAGCTGTAGTTGATTTCAAACTGCGAGGGTGCGACTTCCGGGTGATCCTTTTCGTTCTGGAAGCCCATAGCGCGCTGCACTTCGGCTGTGGTGTCGATGAACGTGCGGAGCGGATCGCCCGGCAATGAATGATAGTAGCCGCCGGTGTTCACGTATTCGAACTTGCCGGTCTCGTGGAAGTGGCGCTCGGCATCGGGTCCCTTGAACAAGAAGCCTTCAATTTCGTTGGCGGCGTTAAGGGTGTAGCCCTTCTTTTTGAACAGGTCCGTGGCATAGTTCTTCAGCACGCCGCGAATGTCGGCCGTGTAAGACGTTCCGCCCTTGTCGATGACTTCGCCGAAGACGAGGACTTTGCCGTTGCCGAAGACGTCGGCAGGCGCCCAGTAGAATGCGCCCCAGTCGATGTAGAGCCGCAGGTCGCTTTCGCGCTGTGCGGTAAAGCCACGAATCGACGAGCCGTCGAAGGTCAAGTTGTCGTAGCTCTTCAACAGGAACTTCTTGTCGTAATCGAGCATGTGCAGGCGGCCTTCGAGGTCGCTGAAGAGTACGGTTACGGCCTTGATCCGCTTTTCGTCGGTCAAATACTTGAGGCGCTCTTCCTGGATTTTGTGCGGGGCGACGCGGTTCTTGCGTTGCTCTTTCGCCTTCAGGTTCAGTTCTTCCAGTTCGTCGTACGAGAGTGCCAGGAAATTGCGCAGTTCAGTGGACATGGATGTCGATCAGTCTCCTTCGCTATCGAAAGTAGAATTTGGACAAAGCTGCGTACGAAAACGTGAAGTTGAAATGGCTGGTTTCAACAAGGTTCTTTGAGACACGGAAGCATAGCGCCTGGGGAAAAAGTCAGCCAATCGAAAATGCTGATACGCGGCATAAAACGGATTTATCTCAGGAGATGTGCGCGCTGGCAATTGCGCGCGAGGCGCTGAGCGTTTTTGAACGAGATGGACGAAGCGATCAGTGCGGTTGCGCAAACTGAACGTCGGAAGATACGAGCGTTTGTCCGGCCCACGCGCTCAGCGGAGATTGCCGGCCGCAATCGAGACACTGTGTGGAAGGAAATTGAAAATGGCAGTTCGGACAGACAGCGCCGTTTTCAAACGTGTCGAAGGGCTGTCCGCAGTGTCCGCACTTCCAGTAGGCGCCGACCGGCGGAGCCGTCTTGCAGATGGGACAAGAGAAACCGTGGCGGCGAGGGAGTTTGGCGACGCGGAGAAGAGATTGCGCATGCCTGAACCCGCCCCAGCAGTTCATCAGCATGAACACGGCAAGCGCGCCGTACCACACGGAACCTTTCACAATCGCGTATCCAAAGAATCCCACAACTCCTATCAGGCCCAGAATTGTGGCCACCAACAAGCTGTGGGCGCGCCCAATGACGAACCAAAGGAGTGAACGAAGGATCTGGCCGCCATCGAGAGGGTAAATCGGAAGTATGTTGAAAACGAACAGACCAAGGTTCATCCAAAAGATAGTTGGAAGCAGCGCGTAAACGTTAGGTCGGTCAAACATCCAAAGCTGAGAGCCGGTAACCGAGCATGCAAATGCAAGAACCGGAATCAACGCGACATTGACCAAAGGCCCGGCGGCAATACTCCACAAAGTAGCTCCCGGCCGGGGTGGTGGATCGACGTATGCAACTCCGCCCAAAGGCCACAGCACAATCTGGTTGGCGCGACCGCCGACTTGCCGGCATGCGAGGGCGTGACCGAACTCATGAAGCGAGACGATCAGGAATAAAGCCAGATACTCCAGAACATTTGACGCGACGGATGAGTAGCGTCCTGATCTGCTTTGGATCTCAAGCACAGCAACCAGGAACCAGGACCAATGCAAGAAAAGATCAATTCCGGCGAAGCGGAAGAGGTGGATCGATCCTTGGCGTGCTGAGGGCATGGGAACGAGTTTACTGTATTACAACCCCGGGCGTTGGAGTCGTTACAAAAGTCGCAGAACGGGTTGATGTCCATTGCGGGAAACGGCTGAAGCTCGGACACCGGATTCCTCCTCAGTCGCTACGCTTCTTTGTCGGAATGACAACGCTAAAGAAGGACGGTTACTGGCGGTGGGCCGAGGCGCCGGCGGCGAGCTCGCGCAGTGTGGTTAGGAATCCGGCGGCCGTGCGAGGGTCGTCGAGCGCGTCGAGAGCAATCGTCGCTGAGAATTGCGGGGACTCGGGGCGGAAGCGTACCTGCAAGACGTCTTGTTGGCGGACCGTCATCAGGGTGTTTAGTTCAGGCGTAGCGTCCTGCTTCCAATGGGTCCGCGTGGTCAGAACAATCGGGCCGGGCTCGTATATGTCCCATTCGCGCTGGTCGCGCTTGCGGGCGCTGACGCCGCGGCTGTGGGCACACCAGCGGTGTCGCATGACCTCCAGATGGAAGGTCGGGGAGCCACCGAGATCGGCTTCAAAGGTGAGAGTTTCCTTTTGATTGTGCCAACGTGCGATCAGCCATTGAACGGGCAGGTGGCGAGGCCGGAACTTCATGGTGACGCGGGCGTTTTCGAAGCTGCGGGAAGGGAAGTGAAGGCGGGCATACAGACGGGAACTGTTGAGCCAGCAAGAATCGAGGATGCGCCCTTTGCCGGCGCAGGCGGATTGGACCCAGCGGAGCGCTTCCGATCCCTTGCGGCGATTGTAAGCAGCAAAGAGAAGGTACCAGGCAGCTAAAGCCGCGACCGCACAGATGACGTCGATGACTAGAAGGCGTCCCACCGCGCTCTTCCTCACCCCTCTGATGCCGATGGTACGTCCGAGGTTGCGGCTGGGGCAAGGGGGCATTTGGCCCTGTGGGAAAAATTTTACTTTGGATTCGATTTCGCCCTGTGGAAAAGGTGCGGAAATCGAAGTCTGGGGGGACCGTTTCAGCATCTGTCGGGCCTGGAGGCCACTACAATGCTTGCGTGGCATCGGTGATCCGCGAATATCGGCCGGCAGACTTCGACAACCTTTGGCGAATGGACCAGGACTGCTTTGCGCCGGGGATCGCGTACTCGAAGCAGGAGCTAAAAACGTATATCCGCAGCAAGTCCACGTTCACCTTGGTGGGAGTCGACGCGAAGGATTCGATACGGGGCTTCATCGTGGCGCATGTCTCGCAGATCGGCCACATCATTACGATTGACGTGGCCCAGGAAGCGAGGCGCTCGGGCCTAGGTTCCCTGCTTTTGCTATCCGCGGAGCGGCGGCTGCGCGAGGGAGGCAGTCATGCGATCGGGTTGGAAACAGCGGTCGACAATGTGACGGCTCTGGCGTTTTACAAGCGACATGGCTATCACGTGGTCCGGACATGGCCTCGCTATTACTCGAATGGCGTGGATGCGCTTGTGTTGAGGAAGGACCTGGACCGAGCCTGAGTCGTCATTGCGCGGGGCTGGCCCTTACGAATAAGTTGCATATTCCCGCGGGTTGTTTCGCAGGCAAGGAAAGCAGGTTCCTCGCGTTGCTCGCAATGACAAACCTGTTGATAATTCATGGACACGAACTCTTATGAAAGTTGCGATTCAAGGGGAGCGCGGATCGTTCAGTCATGAGGCGGCCGAAAAGATGGTGCCGCGGTGCAGCGTGGTGCCGTGTGCACGATCGGCGGAGGTGTTTGATCGCGTCGAGCGGGGGTCAGTCGGAGCGGCCGTAATACCGATCGAGAATACGCTGGCCGGCACGGTGGCTGAGCATGCCGACCTGATGGTAAGCCGCGGCGTTTACATCGAGGCGGAGTACCTGCTACGGATCGTGCACAATTTGATTGCCGCTCCGGGAGTGCGGACATCGGCGGTGAAGCGGGTTCTGTCGCATCCGGTGGCGCTGGATCAGTGTCGGGATTTTTTTCGGAGACATCCCCAGATTGAATCAGTGCCTTTTTATGACACAGCCGGAAGCGTGAAGCATGCTATCGAAAACAAGCTGAAGGATACTGCGGGCATTGCGGGCCGGAAGGCGGCGCAGGAATATTCAGGCAAGATCCTTGAAGCGAGCATAGAGGATGACAAGCGGAATTTCACGCGCTTCTTCCTGATTCGCAAGTTGCGCAAATCCGGCAAGGGAACCTATGGCGGCGTCATTCCGCGCGGTGCGAACAAGACATCGATCGCATTTCAGGTAAAAAACATGCCTGGGGCGTTATTCAAGTCGCTCAGCGTGTTTGCCCTGCGCGACATCAGCCTGAGCAAGATTGAGTCCCGTCCGATGCGCGGCAGGCCCTGGGAGTATGTATTCTATGTGGATTTCCTGCGAGGCGATGATGAGCCGGCGCGCAATGCGCTGCGGCATTTGGGAGAAGTCGCCGAGTTCGTGAAAGTCCTGGGGGTTTACCCGGCGGCCTGAGTCTAAGGCCGGTTTTCTTACATTTGAACAGGGCGACGCCGTCACACTAGCCTGTGATGCGGCACACATTCCAGTCCCGACGCTCTCCTTAGACTTGATCTGGTCTTTGCAATTTGCGTGGGACCAATCTCATATCGGAGGAAGTATGCGCATTCTTAAGGCTCTAGGATTGTGTCTTCTTGTAGTGGCAGGCGTTGCGTTTGCGAAGGAAAACAGCCTGGGAATTCACGAGATCGGCCATGTGAAGTTTGAAGCCGCAGTTCACGTCGGGGCCACGGTTCTGCCCGCTGGAGAGTACACCGTTCGTCATACCATGGAGGGGCAGGATCACATCATGGTATTCAAGCGGGACGGAAACAAGCAGGAATTCAAAATCAAGTGCACGCTCGTTCAGCTGGAAAAGAGCGCACCGCGGAACGAAGTGATCTATCAAGTCACCGCCGACAATCAAAGAGTGCTTCAGGAAATGGTGTTCGCAGGAGATAAGGCGAAGCACGTTTTCTGAGCATTTTGATCGATATCAGGCGCGGTCTTCCGGACGTGCATTTTAGGCTCTGAAGGTGTCCCCACTTTTCGCAATTCAGGCGAGAAGTGGGGTGTCGTTTTTGGTGGACAGGTCTGGTTGTGGACTGGACCTGATTTAGTCCTTGCAAGGGAGTACCTGCCGCGTTAGCCTCTGCACCTTGGACACATTCCGCACAGCCCAGAAGGAATTATGATGCAGCCTGCCAGCGAAGGCTTGTGGCCTGAAACCTTTGCCGGAGGAGTATCATCTAAACTTGAGCGAGTTACACTCAAGGAGAAATATGAGCCAGCAGACGCCACTGGAGCGCACTCCTAAGATGAAGGAAACAAACGAACAAAGGGCTCTTCCGGTGCTCCCCGTGCGGGACACTGTGCTGTTCCCACATGCCGTTTTACCCCTTACCGTGGGGCGTGAAAGCTCGGTGCAATTAATCAATTCTTTAGGCGAAGACAAGACCATCATAGTGGTGGCCCAACGCGAAGCTCGGGTGGATGCGCCTCAACCGAGCGACCTTTACACGGTTGGAACGTCGGCAGTCGTTCATAAAGTTGTCAAGATGCCGAACCAGAGCCTCTTTGTGTTTGCCGAGGGCCTGGAAAGGGTTCGGCTCGACGAATTCACGCAGTTGGCGCCTTTCATGAATGCGCACTATCACGTGCTGCCGGAAGGGAGTACCCCGACTGCGACTTCGGAAATTGAAGCCCTGCAGCGGAATGTTCTGACGCTGTTCCAGCAAATCGTTGCGGGATCGCCGACCTTGTCGGACGAGCTTTCAACGGTTGCGATGAACATCGACGAGCCCGGCCGGTTGGTGGATTTCATTGCTTCTTCGTTGCCTTCACTTTCGACGCCGGACAAACAGGACACGCTCGAGACTCTCGATGTTCACGTACGGCTCGAGAAGATCAACCAGCACCTTGCAAAGGAGCTGGAAGTCCAGCAACTGCGCAATAAGATCCAGAGCGAAGTTCAGGATCGTGTGCAGCAAACGCAGCGCGAGTACTACCTGCGCGAGCAGATGAAGGCCATTCAAAAAGAGCTGGGCGAGCAGGATGAAGGACAGCGCGACGTTGAAGATCTGAAGAAGAAGATCGAAGAAGCGGGCATGCCCGACGAAGTGAAAAAGGAGGCCCTGAAAGAGCTGGGCCGCCTGTCACGCATGTCGCCGATGGCCGCAGACTATTCGCTGACGCGCAACTACATCGAATGGCTCGCGGTCCTGCCGTGGGCGAAAACGTCGGGGCAGGAAATCGAGATTCCGAAAGCAAAGGAGATCCTCGACGCGGATCACTACGATCTGGAGCGTGTGAAGGATCGCATTCTCGACTACCTATCAGTCCGGCGCCTGAAGCCGAATATGAAAGGGCCGATTCTTTGCTTCGTTGGACCTCCTGGCGTAGGCAAGACTTCGCTCGGAAAGTCGATCGCTCGCGCGCTGGGACGCAAGTTCGTCCGGCTGTCGCTGGGCGGCGTACATGATGAAGCCGAAATCCGCGGACATCGCCGAACTTATATCGGCGCTCTCCCGGGTCAGATCATCCAGGGTATCCGCCGGGCCGAGACGAAAGACCCGGTTTTCATGCTCGACGAAATCGACAAGGTGGGGCGCGATTTCCGAGGCGATCCAGCTTCAGCGCTGCTCGAAGCCCTGGATCCGGAGCAGAACTCGACGTTCCGCGACAACTATCTCGACGTAACGTTTGACCTGTCGAAGGTGCTTTTCATTACGACCGCGAACATGCTCGACCCGATTGCCGAGCCTCTGCGCGACCGCATGGAAATCATCGAACTGCAGGGCTATACGGAAGAAGAGAAGGTGCACATCGCATTCCAGTATCTGGTTCCGAGGCAGATCGACGAAAACGGCATCACCAAGGATCAGATCGAATTTCCGGAGGAGGCGGTGCGCTACGTGATCCGGCACTACACGCGGGAAGCGGGCGTGCGCAGCCTTGAACGCCAGATCGGCACGATTTGCCGCAAGCAGGCGCGGCGACTGGCGGAAGGAAAGATGGAAAAGCTCGTCGTCACGAAAGAAATCGTGCAGGAATTCCTGGGCGGTATCAAGATCCGCAGCGAAGGTGAAATTGCCGAGCGCACGGAGCGTCCGGGAGTGGCGGTGGGACTGGCATGGACTCCGTCGGGTGGCGATGTTCTGTTCGTCGAAGCCAACGCCATGAAAGGCAAAGGCGGATTTACCATGACTGGGCAGATCGGCCAGGTGATGCAGGAATCGATGCAGGCTGCGTTAACGTGGGTACGATCCAACTCGGATCGGCTGGGCGTGGCGGAAGATTTCTTTTCCAGCCATGACATCCACATTCACGTGCCAGCCGGCGCGATTCCGAAAGATGGGCCTTCGGCAGGTGTGACTATGGCCACGGCGCTCGTATCGCTGCTGACGAAGAAGCGGATCACTCCACTGATTGCGATGACCGGTGAGATCACCCTGAGCGGTAACGTGCTGCCGGTTGGAGGTATTAAGGAGAAAGTGCTGGCTGCCAAGCGAGCCGGAGTACGCGACGTGATTCTCCCGGCGGAAAACAAAATGAACGTCGAGGAAGATTTGTCGCCAGAGCAGTTGTCAAATCTCAACGTTCATTACGTCAAGACGATCGACGAGGCACTCAAGATCTCGCTGCCGGCGGTCGCTGACAGCACGGCGGCGAAGTTAATCCCGCCTACTCCGCCGAAGGATCCGAAACAGGACTACAACCCGACCCAGCCGGTGAAGGAGCCGGAGGGCGTTCACGACAAAGTACTGACGTAAGCATAAGCAAATGCGTTACTCAATAACTTAGGCCGGCACCTTAAAGTGCCGGCCTTCTTACTTGTGGGCACCCGGTGCTTAAGTGCTCCGCGATAAACTGAAACGGCCTATGCGGGTTCGGGTTTTATTCTTCGGCGTCTTGCGTGAGCTTGCGGGCAAACCCGCGGACGAAATTGAGCTCCGCGAAGGAGCGGTAGCTCGTGATGTTCTCGCGCACTACGAAGCGGAGAATCCTCGTCTTCACGATTCGTTTGCCTCGATCGCGCTCGCAGTCAATCAGCAGTACTCGTCGCCCGACACTGCATTGCATTCGGATGACGAAATCGCGCTGTTGCCTCCCGTCAGTGGAGGGTCTCTTGACGTTGCGGGTGACGTGAGGGGGAAGGCAGCGCCACATGTCCGGATTGTCCGCGAAAGGATCGATAGCCAGCCAATTTTGGAAGCGCTGAAACGCGGCGAGGACGGCGCGGCAGTTACGTTCGAAGGAGTGGTGCGAAACCAGACCCGAGGACGAAAGACGCTCTACCTGGAATACGAGGCGTACGACGAGATGGCGCTGCAGCAGATGGAATCGCTGGCCACTGAGGGCCTACAGAAATTCCACGTGCGCGACGTCGCAATCGTGCATCGGCTGGGACATCTCGAGATTGGAGAGATCAGCGTGCTGATCGTGGTGGTCTCGGCGCACCGCGGGGCCGCGTTCGATGCCTGCCGCTGGATGATCGATACTCTGAAGCGCAAGGTGCCCATCTGGAAGAAGGAATTTTTCGAAGATGGGGCCGTCTGGGCCGATGGCGAGCCGTTTCCCGCCGAGATTCCGCGCGCGAATTCTGGAGCCTGAGGCAGCCCTGCCAGCAACTCCGCATCTAAGTGTAAGTTGCGTTACCCCTGCTGTTTTCCGTCGCTATCGAATCGCCAAGAATGATGTTCCGTCGACGGAATCGGGCCGCGGATGGCGCAGGTATAATCTCCAGTTCTCAATGAGAAAAGCGATCCCGAGCCTGTTGCTGGTAAGTCTGTGCCTGACGCTCGCAGCCCGGTCGCAACAGACCTCGAAAGCTCCCGAGTCGAACTCCTCCCAACAATCTGAACCGACGACCACGTTGAAAGTGGATGTCAACCTGGTCAACGTGTTTGTTACGGTGACCGATGCGAAAGGCTCGCCAGTGGGGGGCCTCAAGAAAGAAAATTTCGTTCTGCAGGAAGACGGGCGCGATCAGGCAATTTCGGTTTTTGACAAAGAATCAGCCTTGCCTCTCTCGATCGCCCTGGCAATTGATACGAGCCTTAGCACGCGGCATGATCTGCCACTCGAGCAGCAGTCGGCGAAGCGTTTTGCACGTGCGATTCTGCGGCCGATCGATGCCCTCTCGGTGTATGCCTTCAGTGAGGTTGTGTACGAAGCGACCCGCGGATATACGGCTGACGTGAAGAAAATTGACGAGAGCATCGACCACCTTCGGATGGGGGCGGCAACCGCGCTCTATGACGCGATCTATCTGGCATCCCGCTCGCTGGACCATCGCAAGGGCCGCAAAGTGATCGTGCTGATCACCGATGGCGGAGATACCATCAGCAAGGTCGACTATAAAGAGGCTGTACGCTCTGCGGAAGAAGCTGAAGCGATTGTCTACTCGATCATTATCGTTCCCATAGAGAGCAGTGCCGGGCGGGAAACCGGAGGAGAACATGCGCTGATCCAGCTTTCCGAGGACACCGGCGGGAAGTACTACTATGCGACATCCACCGCCCAGCTCGATGACGCATTCCGCAAGATCAGCGACGAATTGAGGACGCAGTACCTTCTCGCCTACTACCCCTCGCAAAAGTCATCCTTCTCCGATTTTCGCCGGATCGAGGTAAAGATCAACGGCGTGCCCGAGTCAGGCGCATATCATGTGCGGCATCGGGCGGGATATTACACGGTGAAATCGGAGTTCTAGCTAAGCCGTTCCTATCGGTGCCTGCCTGAGAACGTAACATCACAGAGATAACGAGAGGCTTGTACAGAGGCAATGTCTGCCACTGTTGAGGAGTGCTTGCCAAGCGTCGTTGATCCCTATCTCCTATACAGTTTCATAGAAGTGCGCTTCAATATTTGGAATAACATTGGTCCCGGGGCGAAATGATATCGACCTTGTCGATGCTCTTAATCTGTCGTAAATTACTGAAACATAAAGTTGTTAGAGATATGGCAGCGATTCCGCAGCAAGGCTGGCCGGAAAATTGCTTTGACCTGACAAACATCGCCCTACGTCTTGGGGAAACAAAGTCTTCTTAACAAAGAAGAGCCGGTTCCGCATAGGAATCGAGAGGAACCCGAATCCTGTAAGGGTTTCCCGAGAAATCCGAAGATTTCGTGAACATTCCGAAAGGAAGGTCGAAGATGCTGAACATTCAGTCCTCCCGGGCAGTGGTGCGCCTAGGTACGGCCATCGCACTGGCTGTTGCTCTTTCTCTTATGGTCCCTGCCTCCTTTGCGCAGACGACGATTGCAACCGGCAGCATTGTGGGAACAGTGAGTGATGCTTCGGGCGCAGTGTTGACCGGAGCCAAAATCACCATTACAGGTCCAACCGGGCAAATTGTTACTGCTACCAGCAATGACCAAGGTGGCTTCACGGCGGGCAACCTGATTCCTGGCGTTTACAAAGTGCGCATTGAAGCCAAGGGATTCAAGACGTCGCAACTGACTCTCGATGTGAAGGTCGCGAACGCGGCCAACGGCAGCGCAAAGCTTGAGATTGGCCAGGAGAGCACGGTTGTAGACGTCGAAGCCAGCGACATTCAGGTCAACACTGAGCAGGCGACAGTACAAGGCGTTTTGACTTCGACACAGATTGAGAATCTTCCGGTCAACGGGCGCAACTTCCTTGATCTCGCTCAGCTTGAACCTGGCGTTCAGATTCAGGACGGACAAAACTTCGATCCGACGAAAGCGGGCTATTCTTCGATCTCCTTCGGCGGTCGCTTCGGCAGAACTGCTCGTATCGAAGTCGACGGTGTCGACGTTTCTGACGAAACAGTGGGCACGACGACTACTGACATCCCGGCGAGCGCGATCCAGGAATTCCAGATCAGCCAGTCGAGCCTGGACATGTCCACGGAGCTGACGTCATCGGGTGCTGTAAACGTAACCACGAAGTCGGGAACCAATGCGTATCACGGTGAGGCGTTCGGAGTATTCCGCGACAGCTCCTTCTCTTCGCAGCTTCCCGGCGCGCCTGGTCCGTTCCAGCGCAGTCAATACGGCGGAGCCTTCGGCGGCAAAATCATCCCGGACAAATTGTTCTTCTTCGCTGACGGCGAAAGGACCATCCAGCACACGACAGTTCCCGTTCCGGTTTCTGCGCCATTTAGCCAGTTCTCGGGGAGTTTTGCCGATCCGTTCCACGAGGCGAATCTGCTGGGCCGCGTCGACTACTCTCTGACGAAGAGCGCCCGTGCCTTCTACCGCTTCTCGTATTTCAAGAACTCTCTGGGCGCAACATTTGGATTTGGATACTCTCTCTATGACAACGTTGACATAACCCGCAACCATGTCCTCGGAGTGGATTTCGGAACCGGCGCATTCACCCACTCCATTCGCTTCTCGTTCCTGAAATTCCAGAACCAGATTGTGGACGCCACGACCGGCAGCACGCTGCCTTTCGCCAACATCGGTGCCGAAATATTTATGGGTGGCACCGGGTTGACGGCTGGTCCGAACCTTCTGGCGCCTCAGAGCACTCCGCAGAGCAACCATGAGATCAAGTACGACGGCAGCCGAGTGTTGGGATCGCACGTGGTGCGGTTCGGCGTGTCGTTCGATCACGTTCAGGGCGGCGGTTTTGCTTCATTCTTCAAGAACGGCCCGCAAGTGATCTCAGGTGTGACTAACGACGAAGTCACGGCGGCCGCTGGCGGACCCTTCCCCGGCGGAGCTTCAAATCCGTTCAACTACCCAGCCGATTCAGTGACTATCGCCAATGGTCTGGGTTATTCGACGACAAAGCCGGCACTCGGCTTCCCGGCGGGAGGTTTGGGACCTGACAATCGCATACTCCTTTACCTCGGCGATACCTGGAAGTTACGGAGGAATCTTGCTCTAACTTATGGTCTCCGCTATGAACGCGATACAGGCCGTACGGATAGCCAATATCCGGCTATCCCTGAACTCAGCGCTTTGATGCCGGGTTTGGGAAATGCAGTTCGACAGCCCAACAGCAACTTTGCCCCGCAGTTTGGATTCGCGTGGGATCCGAGTGGCAACGGGAAGACTTCAATTCGTGGTGGAATTGGCCTCTTCTGGGAAAATGCAGTTTGGAACAACGTCTTGTTTGACGGTCCGCCTCGCGAGCAGACGGGCGCGTTTTTGCAGTTCTTCTCGCCGTGTGCTGCGCCAGGCCAGCCCATTACGTTGCAGAGCCCGTCGGGCCCCATCGTTCCGGGTCCCGCAGTTTGCGGAAATGCTGGCGACGCCAACTTCCCGCTCATCGGAAATGCGCTGCCGGCAATCATTGCCCTGCAACAGCAGTGGGTCGCAGCGTCGCCTCTGAATCTGCAAACTTCCAACCCAGCGTACGCTGGACAGTATCTGACCGATTGCACCGGAGGCACGAACTGCTTCTTCGCCCCTGGGGCGTCAATGTTCCTTCCTAGCTACAAATCGCCGCGTTCGATTCAGATGAATATCGGAATCCAGCGCGAAATTCGCAGGGGAACCATTCTGAGCGTCGACTACGTGCGCAACGTTCAGACACACTTCCTGCTCGGTGTGGATCAGAACCACGCCGGTGACATCAAGTACTTCAATAAAGGTGCCGCGCAGCAGGCAATCGCAACCACGCTCGCGGATTGCGGAGTTGCGAACGTTACGGACTCTTGGCAACCAGCTGGGTGTCCCCTTGATCCAGCGAACGGAACGAACGACGGTGGAACTTACACGGCGCGGCCAGCCAATATCGGTGACTACGCCGGCCACGGGCTAGGATCTTCCTCTGATATGGGCGGCAACAGTTGTCTGTCGGCGTTAGGTTATGCCTGCGCTTTCGGCGGCATAAATCCGAATGCACCTCCGCTGGCGTTCCTGTCGCCTGTGGGACGTTCGGTTTACAACGGGCTGCAGATGAAGTTGACGCAAAACGCAAAAGGCCCGATGCGTGGCGTGAAGAACATGAACTTCCAGGTCGCGTACTCCCTGTCGCGCTTCCAGAACTCCGGCGGCGGCGTAGCGGCGGACAACATCGTCACCGCGGCTAGCGGCGATCAGGACTTCATCGTTCCGGCCCTCGACAATTCGAACGTCAACCGATACTTCGGCCCATCTACGTTGGATCGCACCCATCAGGTTTCGTTTGGCGGATTCTTTGATCTGAAGGGTGGCTTCCAGTGGGCAATGATTGGTCACTTCGATAGCCCGCTGTCGACAAGTCTTACGGTTCCCAACACCGGATCTGGAGGCCAGATTTTCCAGACTGATTTCACGGGAGACGGCACGACGCAGGATCTGATTCCGGGAACTCATGTTGGAAACTTCGATCGCGGAATCAATGCGAGCAGCATCAACAACGTGATTTCGAAGTACAACACAACTGTGGCGGGACAACCGACACCTGCCGGACAAATCTTGGTCACGAATGGTCTGCTGAACGCTGGAGACCTGGCCGGTCTGGGAGCTGTAGCTCCGAGCCTGCCACTGGCACCTGCAGGCCAGCAGAACTATTCCTGGCTGAAGACGTTCGATACCACCCTTACTTGGTCGTACACGTTAAAGGATCGAGTGACGATCAAGCCATCGGTCGGTATCTACAACTTGTTTAACTTCGTGAATTTCGACCTGCCAACCAGCATGATGTCGGGCCTCCTCACGGGACAGCCTGGCAGCGTGAATGGCACCACCTATAGCGACCACTTTGCAAATCGTGTGGGCGCTGGAACTGGTGTGTTTACGTTGGGTTCGCCGAGACAGATTGAATTCGGTCTCAAGGTCGTGTTCTAGGAGCGGATCTAGCTCGGTTCGAGACCCGTCAACTTACGGTTGACGGGTTTTTTATTGACCCAACTCTGATCGCAAATGCTTTGACAGCTTCTCGATCTGCTTCAGCTTGGCCACGACGTCCTTTGGGAGCATGCCTTGCCGGACGCTGCCTATGTCAGTGGGGATGGTTTGGGCGGTTTGGGCCAATTCGTCGGCTTCGTGCTGGACCTGGGTGAAGTCGATACGGCGTGAAGGAGTGGGCCGAGATTCCTTCGACTGCTGTTGAGGATCCATCGATTCAGGCGGGGTCGGGAAGTGATGGGTTGCCGTTTGCGTCCCAGCGGAGATGGAGAACACGACCAATGCTGTCGGAAGAATCAGGAATCGCTTGTATCCCATGGCGAGCTCCGGTGGGAGGGAATGATGGACGTATTGTAACCCGGGCTTGGTGGGGACCGACTGGTCTCGCGTTGTGTAACCACGATTGCCGGGAAACTCTTCCCCTGGATCGAAATGCACAGATCCTGAAACCCGCAAACTGCGCGGGTTTCAGGATGACAATTCTCTAGGACGACAAGGGGAGTGTTTTTCGGACGAAGGGGTGCGTGTATGACGAAGTGGTGCGTGTACAATGACTCGCATGGCGTTTCGCGGAAATCCGGGTGGTGGTGCTAACAACAAGCGAGGGCGGACGCCGCCGCCGGAAGATACGTTTGAAGAGGCAATGTTTCTGAAGTCGCTTGGCGAGAAGCAGAGGCCTGTGGCTGTCAAACTCATGGATGGCCAGACTGTGCACGGATGGATCGAGTACTACGACAAGAATATGGTCCGGTTGACCCGCGAAGGCGCTCCGAATCTGTTCATCTTCAAGCACGAGATCATGTACATCGCCGAAGAAAGCGGAAAGAAGTAGTCTGCGGACTTCAGACGTCGGACTTCGGACCTCAGCTCGAAAAGTTCTCGCGCCACCGGATTCCCATCCCTTACTTTGATAGGCTGATCTGCTGCGGTCTGACGTCCTAAGTCCGAGGTCCAAATTCATGTCTACCGGCCCTTCTAAAAGCTTCCTTCCTGCCATGTCCGCCATTGCGCGCGAGGCGGGCGCGCTGTTGATGCAGTATTTCCATCAGGGATTGACAATCGAATACAAGGGCGATGCAGACCTGGTGACGGCTGCCGATCGCGCTTCTGAAACGATGATTCGCGAGCGCATTCGTGCGCAGTTTCCGTCGCATGATGTGATGGGCGAGGAACAGGGGCTGAAAGACAGCGGCAGCGACTATCGCTGGTATGTCGATCCGCTGGATGGAACGACGAACTTCGCCCATGGCTATCCCGTGTTCTGCGTGTCGATGGCATTGGAGCGTCGGTCGCACGGAAAAGAGGAGCGGATTGCGGCTGTGGTCTTTGATCCAACGCGGGACGAGATATTCACCGCAGAGAAGGGAAAGGGCGCGCAGCTAAACGGGAAGGAAATCCACGTTTCGAAGGCGGCGCAGCTGAAAGAATGTCTTGTGGCAACCGGATTCCCAAGCCACAAGAGGCATAAGAATCCCAATATTCACTTCTATCACCAGATCACGCTGAGGACGCATGGCGTGCGGCGCGCGGGATCGGCTGCTCTCGATCTGTGCAACGTGGCGTGTGGTCGGTTCGACGGGTTCTGGGAGTTCAATCTCAATCCCTGGGACACGGCGGCGGGAGTGCTCATTGTAGAAGAGGCCGGAGGAAGGGTCACGCGCTATGACGGCTCTCCGTTTGAACTAAACAGCCGCGAGACTCTCGCTACAAATGGCCTTGTGCATGACGCTCTGCTGCACGAATTCAAGGCGATATTCGACGGACGCGTGGAAGATGTGCCCGATCCAAAGGCCTACCAACGCTGACCGCTCGGTCGGTGATGCTACGGGTTGCGGCGGTACAATGAGTGTGTGGGGTCGCCAAAGCGCCACGGTGGCCGAATCCAGCACGCCTCAAGGTCGATCGTGATCAACTCTCTTCTCGAAAGAAAGATTGAAAAACGTCCGGATAAGGTCCGACTGCAGGGACGCATCCTGTTTCTCACCGAGGATCCTGAGCTAATCAAGCGACAGCTCGCCGGCGAGGATTTGCCGTGGGACACGAAGTATCCGGCGAACAATCCCAAGCTGCGTGACGACATTTCAACCGACGAAATTACTCCCGCGCATTACTGTTTCTACTTTGACGAAACGTTGGGGGAGATTCCTTATCTGGGGCTGAAGTGCGGCGTTGTCACTCCGATTGGGCGCGGCGATGTGAAACGTGGCGGATTCGTGTGCGCGGTGAGTGGGAAGCGGCGGGGAAAGGGTTCGAGCCGCGAGCAGTCACCGTACGCAGAGATGTGCGCCGGGATTCGGGTTGTGATCGCGGAAAATATCGAGCGCATCTACAAGCAGAATTGCCAGAACCTGGGCCTGCTGACGTCCACAAAGTTTTCAATGATTGATCGCATTCGCGGCGGAGAAGAAATTCCGCTGAGCGAGTTCACTGCTGGAGAAGATGAGATCACGCGGCAGGTGATCGAGTATGGCGGGCTGTTTCCTTTCAATGTGGCACGCATGCAGGGGAAGGTATTCTTGCCGGCTATCGAAGGCGCGGGCGGGGCGGGCACACGGCCCATGACTGTTGCCGAGAAGATCTTTGCCCGGCACATGATCAACGACAAGGGTGAAGTCGGGGTGCCGTCGGTGAAGCCGAGCGACACCGGTTTCGCGCGTGCCGACCTGCGCTTCAGCCACGAATATGTGACGCCGATGGCGGCGATCTTCTTCGAGCACTACGTTGGGAAAGATGCGAAAGTCAATGATCCGTC
>Ga0335080_10002054_pt1 | contig 20016 bp, 12 predicted proteins | sample Lox_Sample_34_FD_206720 | JGI IMG/M metagenome (GOLD analysis project Ga0335080, IMG submission 206720) | Soil microbial communities from Loxahatchee National Wildlife Refuge, Florida, United States - Lox_Sample_3.4 | ecosystem: Environmental > Terrestrial > Soil > Wetlands | place: USA...
ACGAGCTTGCCATCCGCGTCGAATATTTCCAGTTTCATGCGGCCGAAAATATGCCGCTTCTGCTGATAGTAGTTGATGACCGCGGCGTTAGGCGGGTTGGGCCCGGTAAACGAAGCGCTGCCTTCTGCCCATCCGCCAAAGGTGTTGATGTGCTGTTGTGTGGGAACGCCGGGAAGGAAAGCTGCTTCCGAGGCGAGGACTTTGGGCGTGAGATTACGAAGCGGAGTGATGTCGTCAACGATCCAGATGCCGCGGCCGTGCGTAGCAACCACCAGGTCGGACGTTCTTGGATGAACGACAATGTCGCGAACTGCGACGCAAGGGAACTTTTGACCCTTGTATTGCGCCCAGTGCTTTCCACCATCGGGTGAGATCCACAGACCCAGCTCGGTACCGGCAAACAGAAGGTCGGGCACAACCCTGTCTTCTTTGATGACGTGAGCATAGCCGACCATGCCAGAGTCGGCCGAAACGATAGGTGCCCAAGTCTTTCCGTAGTCGCTGGTCTTAAAGATGTACGGCGCCATGTCGCCGAAGGTGTGGCGATCAAAGGCCGCGTAAGCGGTGGCGGGATCATAAAGACTGGCTTCCACCCAGGAAACCCAGGAGAACTTAGGAAGGTTGGGAACATTGGCGACGACATTATTCCAGGTTTTGCCGCCGTCGCGCGTAAGTTGGACGTTGCCGTCATCGGTTCCAACCCAAATAGTGTTGCCGTCTCTGGGTGATTCGCTGATGGAGTAGACCGTCGTGTGCGTTTCGGCGGAAGAGTTGTCCACGGTGACGCCGCCGGATTCTTCCTGTTTCTGCTTCTCAGGGTCGTTCGTAGTGAGATCGGGAGAAATCTTGTCCCAGGTCTGGCCGTGGTCGCGGGAACGGAAGAGATATTGCGCGCCGATGTAGATCGTGCCCTTTTCGTTGGGGCTCATGTGAATGGGCGTGTTCCAGTTAAAGCGTAGCTTGGGTTCGCCATAGCCGGGTTGGGGTTTAATGAGGCGCTTCTCGAGAGTATGACGGTTCACGCGAGCGATTTCGCCGCCTTGCGCCTCCGCATAGGCGTAATTGGGATCGCCAGTATCGGAAAACGCCCAGAAACCGTCGCCGCCGAAAAGATTTTCCCAGCGACCGTTAGTGATGCCGCCGGGATATTGGGTATCACCCGCCCAGGAACTGTTGTCCTGCAAGCCGCCGTAGACCTGGTAAGGGTCGGCCATGTCAACGCTGACATGGTAGAACTGCGAAATCGGCAGGTTGTTGGCCTTCCACCAGGTGTTTGCGCCGTCGTAGGAATACCAGACGCCGCCATCGTCACCAGCGATGAGTTTATCGGTGTTGTCAGGATCGATCCACACGTCGTGCCAGTCGCCGTGGCCGCCATTGCCGACGCCACTGAAGCTCTTACCGCCATCGTCGCTCATGATGAGGGTAAGGTCGGTTTTGTAGACTTTGTCTGCGTTCTTGGGATCGACGATGAGATTGGCGAAGTAGAACGGCCGCCACACCATCCAGTTGCTGCGGTCGCGTTCTTCCCAGGTCTTGCCGCCGTCCTTGGAATAGTAGAGAGCGCTGTGAGGAGATTCGATCAAGGCGTAAATGACATCAGGATTCGACGGCGCGATGGTGACGGCAACACGGCCCCACGGCTTCGCGGGAAGACCCTTTGCAGATTTTTCGTCGAGATCGTTCCAGGTGGCGCCGCCGTCGGTGGACATAAAGAAACCGCTGCCACTGGGAGCGGTTGCGTTTTCCCCGCCGGAGCGGAACGTCCAACCTTTGCGGCGGAAATCCCACATGCCGGCGAACAGGACTTTGGGATTCTGCGGGTTCATGGAAATCATGGAGCAGCCGGTGGAGAGATTGGAACCCTTGAGAATTTTGTTCCAGGTCTTCCCGCCGTCGGTGGTCTTGTAGACGCCGCGATCGTCACTATCGCTCCAGAGTTTTCCTGGTGCGCAGGCATAGACGGTGTTGGAGTCCTTGGGATCAACAATGATTTTGGTGATGCGCTCGGAATTTTTGAGCCCCATGTTGGTCCAGTTTTCGCCGGCGTCTTTTGAAACGTAGATGCCGTCGCCGATGGACACGCTGTTGCGCGTCCAGGATTCGCCGGTGCCGACCCATATGGTTTTGGGAGCTTGTGGGTCGATAGCGATGGCGCCGATGGACTGCACGGGCTGTTTATCAAACATGGGCTTATACGTAGTTCCGCCGTTCACCGATTTCCAGACGCCGCCGCTGGCCGCGCCGATGTAAACAGTGAGGCGGCCGTTTTCCTTGACTGCGGCTAGGGTTGAAACACGGCCGCTCATGGTGGCGGAGCCGATATTGCGGGCGCCGAGGCCGGAGATGGTGTCGGAATCAAATTTGGCTTCCTGTGCGAAAGCACGTGGCGCGACGAGAGACAACGCGAGCAACAGCCAAGCAACAAAATGAGCAGCAGTGGTTTTCGACATGATTTTTCTCTCAATCCTGTTCATTAAATTGGCTCGAGTCATGGTGAGATGGAACTTCACTTGGCGGCAGCAGGCTTGGCAGGCACGGAGAAGCGCGTGTCATCGAGGTTTGGATTGATTTCGACCTTTTCGATGCTCAAGCGGATGTGCTGGTCCGAAGGACTGTTGCTTTCGCCCGCCTCGACCGAGAAGGGGAAAAAGACGCCGTCGACCTGCTCGTAGTCGCCGAGCATGGTGTCGGTGTAGACCACGGCGCCGCGAACCGTGGATTGCGTTTCAATCTTGATTTCGAGGTAGGAGTCCGCGTCGAGATAGTAGTAGCGCACGTCTCCGTCTTTCAGCGTAAGTTTGATCTTGTAGCAATCGGTCCCCTCGACCGAATCATGTCCGACAAGTTCTGCCTTGTGCCCTTTCTCCTTGTAGTCGATCAGGAAGCCTTCCAGGTCGGAATCGAGGATAAGCTGCTTGGTGTCGTCGGCGGACATGAGTTCAGGGTCCTTACGGCCGCCAAACGGATTGATCTGCCACGCGCTCTTGCCATCGTATGCCTGAATCTGGGCCATCCCCTGAATGATGGTTTCCTCGCGGACTTTATCGGCGCGCTTATTTTCCTGAACGTACGTAGCGCGGAACGTGCCTTGAGAGAGACGCGCAGTGATCCGCACACTCTTTATCGCACGCAGCTTTTCAATGCCGCCGCGGGCCTGCGCGTTTTTGGCGATAATCTCGTCGACCGTTTGGGACCGCACCGCAGAGGGAGAGAGGAACGCAACAGCTAAAAGCAGATAGACACACCGTTTCATCGAGTAAGGCTCCTTCCAAATACCTGCTTACGAATGGACCAGGGCCGTGGGAGAGCGGCTCCAAGATAACCGCCCCAAAAGTGAGCTCTAACGAATGCCCAGGAAGACTTTAGAATGTTTGATCAGCCTCGCGCGCCAATTAATTAGCAAAGTCTGCACTAAATTCCAAGTGATTTCCTCACAGAGTCCCTTGGCTAGCCGAAATTACAACAAACACCGTCGAAACCGAAAAGAGAGGGTTAACGCAGTGGACGCGGAGGATTCATCTGCGAGTTCACGGAGTTGGTTGCAGGCTGGGAAACGCGAGAGCGAGTCGGCCTCCCCTCGCCATGGTTTATGCCGTATAAAAGAGGACGGATACCAAGAGCGGCCCAGCTCGACAGGAACGGAAAGTGACCCCAGACAAGAAGAAGAGATTGCGTGTAGGCGTGCTATTTGGAGGACGCTCGGGAGAGCATGAAGTGTCGCTGGTGTCGGCGGCGTCGGTGATCCGAGGAATGGACCCCGACAAATACGAGCCCGTGCCGATCGGAATCACCAAGGATGGCCACTGGCTGGTCGGAGAAGGTGCCGTCAAGATGCTGCCGGACGTGCTGAAGGGCGGGCGGCGAGTGATGTTGACGGCGGACCCGACCGAAGCGGCGCTGGTGCCACTGGATCGTGGCGCGGGGGCGCAGCGGCTGGATGTGATTTTTCCGGTAATGCACGGAACCTTTGGGGAAGACGGGACGATTCAAGGCATGCTGGACCTTGCCGGGCTGCCGTTCGTGGGGGCGGGCGTGCTGGGTTCCGCTGTCGGAATGGATAAGGATGTCGCCAAGCGGCTGTGCCAGGAAGCGGGAATTCCCGTCGTGCCGTGGGTGACGGTGCACCGCTGGCGCTGGGAGAAAGACCCTGGAGCGGTGAAGGAAGAGATTGAGAAGAGTTTTGAGTGTCCGGTGTTTGTGAAGCCGGCGACACTCGGGTCATCCGTGGGCATGACCAAAGTGCATAGCGCGGACGAGTTGGGCGCGGCGCTGGATCTGGCTTGCGAGTACGGGATGAAGATATTGGTGGAAAAGGCCGTCGTCGCACGGGAGATTGAAGTGTCGGTGCTGGGGAATTTCGAACCGAAGGCTTCCGTGCCGGGAGAGATCGTGCCGCATCGCGAGTTTTACGATTACACGGCGAAATACCTGGAAGAGGGAACGCAGTTGAATATTCCGGCGGATTTGAAGCCGGCGCAGGTCACGAAAATTCAAGAACTGGCGGTGAAGGCGTTCCAGACTCTGGAATTGAGCGGGATGGCACGAGTGGATTTTTTCCTCGACAAGAAAACCAGCAAGCTCTTCTTGAACGAGGTAAATACCATTCCGGGATTCACGTCGATCAGCATGTATCCGAAGTTGTGGGAGGCCAGCGGGATTCCGTTCAAGGAGCTGATTGATCAGTTGATCGAACTGGCCTTTGAGATCCACCGCGAAAAAGCGCGCACCAAATATGCAATCGATCTGCCGGAAGGCTCGGGCGGCGCGCTAACGAATTAGAGTTTGCTGCTGATTTCTTTGCTTGGGCGAAAATTCCTAGTCTCTCTTATTGGTAAGCGAAGGCAGGTCGGACGAACGATCTGGGAAAAATATCCGCAGCACCAGAAAAATCACGAATGCATAACTCAGAATATTCAGCAGCAGGAACAGGGCTACCTCGGAGATAAGGTTGTCCGCATACTGCCACGGAATCCACTCGAGGAATCTCTGGAAGAACGTCTCCATTAAGTAAGCGCCGCCATAGCTCAGATACGGCACCGGCCCGGTGATTCCGGCAGAGCGCAAAATGACAGCCAGCAAAGTGATAAGCACTCCGCCCAGAATGGACCACCAGATGAGCTTTCGACGCATGCAAAGTCACCGTGAGCCGATTCGATCCGATACCGACTCGCAAGTATTAGAGTTGATTAGCGTACTACGGGATACCAGGCGCACCGCAGACTCGCCGCTCCGATGCTCGAGTAATAGTTTATAATTATTCATATTAACTATATGGTATAATAGGAACGCGGTAGTGTGGGTGTGGAGGCCTCCAGGATTCGGGGCCGGGGAATCGTGGAAAATTCGCTAACTCTTTTGTTTCCGCCACATCGACGCCCCCTTTCCGTAACCCCAATTATTCCCACACTTACATGAAAACTGGGGGTAGGGTGCCGATTATTGTTAACCAGAACTTTCTATGGTGATGCATATAAGGCCCGGCACCGTGCGTGGTGATGTTTGGACTGGCGGCTGTAGACTGACGGCTGTCGACTCCCCAAGGTATTATGGTTTGTGAGCCCTTCGACCCAGTCCGGCCCTCCGTTCCATCTCGCTCTTATCCTTCATGCACACCAGCCAGCGGGCAATTTCGACACCGTTTTCGAACAATGCTATCGCGACTCCTACAGCCGCTTTCTATCTCTCCTGGAAAAACATCCCACACTGCGGGTCGCCATCCACTACTCCGGCCCACTGCTTCTATGGATCGAGAAAAATCATCCCGAATACTTCGTTCGCCTGCGCGATCTTGTCGCTTCCGGGAGGCTTGAACTGGTCGGCGGCGGATTCTATGAACCGATTCTCATCTCCATTCCGGAACCTGACCGCATCGAGCAGATCACTCGCCTGGCGGACTACCTCGAACGTACTTTCGGCAAGCGGCCCACCGGCGCGTGGCTGGCGGAACGCGTTTGGGAACCACAGCTCCCCTCGACGCTGGCGGAAGCGAACGTCGGCTACACGCTGATCGACGACCTGCCGTTTTTCGCGGCGGGGTTCCAGCCTAATGAGCTGTATGGACCGTACGTGGCCGAGGATTGCGGCAAGTCGGTTTGGCTCTTTCCCGGCCTGAAAGAACTTCGCTACCTCATCCCTTTCCGCACGGTCGAAGACAACATCAACTTCTTCCGCCGGGCCGCCGAGATCCATCCCGGTGGGATCGCCGCGTTTGGCGACGACATGGAGAAGTTCGGCGTGTGGCCCGGCACGCTCAAGCACTGCTACGAAGACAGCTGGCTGGAGAATTTCTTTCGCGCGCTTGAGACAAATTCGTCCTGGCTGAAGACGGTCACGCCATCCGAGTGGATCGCCGAACAAGTGCCCCTCGGCCGCGCGGATCTTCCTACCGCTTCTTACGCCGAGATGATGGAATGGGTTCTTCCTACGTCGACGCGCTTGCAGTATTACCATCTCCGCCGCGAATTTGAAAACCGTTCCGACTTGCTCCTGTTTCTCCGGGGAGGCGGCTGGCGAGGTTTCTTGCGCAAGTATCCCGAATCCAATCTGCTTCACAAGAAAATGCTTCGCACTTCGGCTTGCGTGGCCGCCGTTCCCGCGCGCCGCAGCAGCCCCGAACATACTGCCCAACTGGCCGAAGCTCGCGACCTGCTTCTCCGGGCGCAAGGCAATGACGCTTATTGGCATGGAGTTTTTGGCGGCCTGTACGCCCCGCACCTGCGCACGGAAATCTGGCGCAATCTGGTGCGTGCCGAGACGCTCGTCGATCAACTCACCCCGGGGCGCAACATGCCGCGGGTCGAACTTCTGGATTACGACGCCGATGGAGATGCGGAACTGCTCTTCTCCGCTCCGGAATATCAGGCTCTTCTCAAGCCTTCCGACGGCGGCACCATCGCAGCGTTCGATTTTCGCCCGAGCGGCGCGACGCTCATCAACTCGATCCAGCGCCGCGCCGAGGCTTATCACACTCGTCTCCGTGAGGCCGCCGCGAACCCGGACCACGGAAATAGCGCCGTTTCCATTCATGATCAGGTGGGTGTGAAAGAGGCCAATCTTGAACGCTTCTTACGCTACGACCGTTTCCCGCGCCACTCGTTCCGCCTGCTCCTTTTCGAGACTTCACGGACGCCAGGCGACTACGAGAATCTGCAGTTGAATGAGCTGGCGTCTCCCGCGTCTGGAAATTTCGCCATCCGCACGTCTTCCTTCAATAGCGCGGAACTCGCTTTCGAAACTGCCCTTCCGGAATTTGCGGTCGATCCGTCCAATCCACCGAAACTTTCGATCATCAAAAAATTCCTGTTTGGACCGGCGCCGCGCGGCTGTGAAGCGAGCTGCGACATTTCGCTGGCTCTTTCTTCCCCTCTCTCCCGTCCTTGCCAGCTCGGCATTGAATCCATTCTCAATTTTCTGGCGCCCAACGCCGCCGATCGCTTCTTCGAGACTTCCAACGGCCCGCAATCCCTGCGTTTTTCCGGCTCTCTACCAGCCCCGCTCCTTCGCGCGGAAGATGGCTGGCAACGCGTTCGCGCGACACTGCACGCCCCCGGCAGCCAGGAATTCTGGATCGCTCCCATTGATACGGTGTCGGAGTCGGAGGGTGGGTTTGAGAGGGTCTATCAGGGCTCGCAAATTCTCGCGTTGTGGCGCCCGAATCTCACGGCGAAAACCTCGTTCACCGCCCGCCTGATGTGGCGCCTCGAATCGTTTTGATCAGTTTGTTTTGATATTCAGTTTGGCCATCAAGTCGGCCAATTCCTGTTTCAATTGCGAGGCCTTCTTCACCGCTTCCCCGACAAAGCCTTGGGTTGCCGACGATGCCGCGTCGGTCCACTCTTGTTTCAGTTTCTCGAACTGTGCCTTCGCTTGTTCCATTCCGTCTTTGTCCATGCCTTCCGGCAGACGTCCGTTTCGCGCATAGGAGTCCAGCTTCGCCTTAACCTGCGCCATCGATTTCGGCAGCGATTCATTCAGACTGTTCCAAGTGTCTGACCATTCCTTCCTCTTCGCTGCCGAGGAAACCGCTAGATCACGCGCTCGATTTGCGGCGTCGCGCGCGGATGCCAGCGCTCCCTGGTAGTCACTTTTTGCGAGCGAGTCTCTTGCCGATTGCAACGCCTGCTTGGCCTTGTCCAACTCTTCGGGCACGTATTTCGCCGCCTCGGCTTGCACCGAATCCACGGCTTGCTGCGCAGCGTTAATGGCGGCTTCCGTTCCTTCCCGTTGTGCGTTACTGCACGCAAACAAAATCAGCGCCGTTGCGGCGCATCCGAAGAACAGTGCTCGTCTCATTTTGGTTCTTCCTCTCGGAATCTCAGAAGCGGGCAGGGCAGGCTGTGGCGGGCCATTCGCGTCTCCTCCAATCTACTTGACTCTTCCGCTTTCTGACAACCAGGCGGCGGTCCGCGTTTTCCTATTTCGTCCCACCGGCGGTATGCTGCAACTTCTATGCGCGAGAGATTGGCTGGACTTCTGTCCTCTTCCTGGTTCATTGTCCTGATCGCTTTGCTTCTTCGTGTCGCTTACCTGTTTTATCGCGCACACCTGATTCCGGCTGAAGTCCTGGCCTCCGCTCCGTTCGAAAATGAGGTCGGCAACGTGGCCGCGGCCCTCGCCGGCGGCGATGGTTTTTGCTGCGTATTTCGCCAGGCGACTGGCCCGACGGCGTGGGTCGCGCCCGCTTATCCGTTGATCCTTGCGGCGATCTTCAAAGTGTTCGGCACGTTTACACTGGGTGCCTTCTACGCTGCGGTTATCGTCAACTGTATTTTCTCCGCGCTGGTTTGCTCTCCATTGCTGGCTATTGGCAGGCAACTCGGCGGTCCGCAGGTCGGAGCGCTGGCTGCGTGGGTCTGGGCTGTTTTTCCCTCCGCGATCATCCTGCCATATGCGTGGATCTGGGACACATCGCTGTCCGCATTGATCGCTTCCGTGCTCCTGCTCATCACGATGCAGTTACCAGAATCTTTTCGTCCCAGCAGGTACGTTTTGTACTGGTTACTTTGGTCTTTGGGGTTGTTGGTGAATCCTTCGTTGGGGGCGCTGCTGCCGTTTTGCCTTGGGTGGATTTTCTTGCGAGAGTCCGGCAGCATCTCTTCCAGGCTCCGCCGCGTCATGATTGCGTTGGCAGCGATGTTCTTCTGTTGTTTTCCGTGGACCCTCCGCAACTATGACGCTTTCCATCGGGTCGTGCCCATACGATCCAACTTCCCTTACGAATTCTGGTCGGGTAACAACGAAATTTTCGACCCGAACTCCCGTGCCGTGAATCGGATCACCCGCTATGAACAAGTCCACCTTTACGCCACACTCGGCGAAACCGCCTTCTTGGACGACAAATGGCAGCAGGCGAAACGGTTTGTGCACACCCGTCCGGCGTTGTACCTTCATCTCTGCAGTCAACGCATCGTTGCTACGTGGTTTGGGACGGATGCTCCCCTGCGGGATTTCTGGCAAGGCGACTCTCTTCTAGGAAAATTCCTGCTCGTCTGGAATAGCCTTTGTCTTGTGGCGATGCTCGCCGGCCTCCTTCGGCTGATGCTCAAACGTTCGCTGTATCTATTCCCGATCGCTTCCTTTCCATTCGTTTTTCCAATTCCGTTTTATCTGGCGCACACATCGCTGCGCCACCGCCATCCCTGCGATCCGGTGGTCGCGCTTCTGATAGCGGTAGCAATCCTCGGCCCTCATTTTTCGGCAAAATGAGGTAGACTCTTCTCACTGCCGCCCGGTCAAATCATTGTCTTATTAAAGGAAGGCCCAGAAGCTGTTCCAGGCCGCAGCATGCTTTCGGTCTCCGACACTCTATATCTGGCAGTCAATTTCCAGCTTTTGCTCACGCTGTTCCTGGTGGTGTTGCTGTGGTCTCTGTATTACTGGATCCAGCGGTTCCGATTTTTTCGGTGGTGGGCCTGGGCTTGGACCGCATTCGTCATTTTCCTCGCGTCAGCCACGATTTCTCTGCGAATCGGGCCTGCGTGGACGCCGGCGAAAGTTGCTTTGATCGCGACGTTGCTCCTCGCGGGATTCGCGCAGCCGTTTCTGCTGGTCTGCGGCGGTTTGAGCTGGCACGCGCCGTCACGCCCTTCACGCCGCTTTTTCTGGAACGGTGTGATGGTGGTGGTGGCCGCAGCGGGCATCAGCTTGTTCCTTGGGTACGCCTACCGTTCAATCCCTAGTGTCAGCTTCGCTCTCCGGAACGCACCGAGATCTCTTAGCATGGTGGTGGCGCTGTGCTGCTGTTTCGCGGTGTTCTGGCATCAGTTCCGCACGTCGCGTTCGTACGCGGCGGCGATTACAGGGGCCTTCTGTTTCGCCTACGCCTTCGACCAGTCCATCTATTTTCTGAGTTTTTGCAAAATTCTATTTGAGCATTTCCAAGTTTCTTACCCGGTGGCGCTAACCAGGATTACGAAAACGGTTTTTTCCGTCGAGTCACGGCTGCTATTTCTCGACCTGGTAGATACGTGCGGCATTTGCCTGGGCATGATCCTTCTGCTGGTAGAGCGTTTCCGTCACACCGCATTCGAACTGGAGAGGAGCGAGCGCAGCAGACGAGGCCTTGCCGAGGATAACGCGTCGCTGCAAAGCGAAATCGAAAGCCGCGATAAAGCGGAACAAGAACTGCGGCGCAGCGAAGCACTCAGCCGTCAGCTGATTCTCAGCTCTCCTGTAGCGATGATTGTCTCCCGGGAGTCTGGCCAGGAGCACGTACTGGCCAATGACCGATTCACCGCGCTTTTCGGATATTCCAAGGAGGATGTGCGGGATATCGAAGCCTGGTGGCCGCGTGCTTACCCGGATCCTGAGTATCGAGGACTCGTCGAGGCGCAGTGGCGAGCATTGCTCGATCGTGCCGGCCGCGGAGAAACAGAGAAGCTTTCGATGGAAGCCCGAGTTCGATGTAAAGACGGCGGCTTCCGTGACATCGAATTCCACGTTTCATTGGTAAACGATCTGCACCTGGTCAGCTTCGTCGACCTGACCGAACGCAAGCGTGCGGAAAAGGAACTGAGGGCCAGTGAGGAACGCTACCGCGACTTGGTGGAGCACAGCGAGGACCTTATCGGAACTCATGATCTGAACGGGCAGATCCTGTCGATCAACGAAGCGCCGTGCAAGAGCCTGGGCTATACCGTCGATCAGGTGCTTAAGATGAACATGCGAGAACTTCTCGCGCCCCGCTTCCGCCATCTTTACGTGGAGTTCGTACAACGTGTTTTGCAGCACGGTCACGCGGCAGGACAGATGGTCGTTGTGACACAGGGCGGGGAAGAGCGGGTATGGGACTATGTTTCTACGCTGCGCACCGAGGGTGTGCCCGCACCGCTTATTCGTGGCGTGGCTCGCGATGTCACCGAAAAATTCCGCGCCGAAGAGGCCATGCGTCGCTCTGAAGCAAAATTCGCCACCGCTTTCCGCTGCAGTCCCAACGCTATGACGATCACTTCCCTGCGCGACGGCCGTTTTATCGATGTCAATGCCGCCTTCGAACGGCAAAGCGGCTACATCCGGGAGGAGGTGGTCGGGAAAACCGTTCAGGAACTAGGCCTGTGGGCTGACGAGAAAGATTTCGCCGCGGTGATGGCCGATTCACTGGCTCGAGAGAAAGTTATCGATCGCGAAGTTAGGCTGCGGAATAAAGCTGGCCAGCTCGTCACCGCCATTTATTCGGTTGAGGTGATCCATGTTGGAGGCGAGCCCTGCGCTCTTGCTGCCGGTGAGGACATAACCGACCGCCTCCAGATGGAGCGCGCCCTTCGCGAAAGCGAAGCCAAGTTTCGTTCCGTCACCGACTTGGCGGCGTGCGCGATCTGGATTCTTCAGGACGGCCATATCGTTTACCTGAACCAAAGCGTGATCAACATCACGGGTTACACGCGCCAAGAGCTGTTGGACATGGATGCGCAAGCACTGGTGCATCCTGATTTTCGCGATCCACTGCGCATGCGCGCGGAGGCGAGACGCCGTCTCACGAACTATCAGTACAAAATCTGCACAAAATCCGGCGAGGAGCGTTGGCTCGAGCTTACCGATAACTTCATATCTTATGAAGGGCGCCCCGCGATTCTCTGCTCGGCGTTTGATATCACCGCCGCGAAGCAAGCGGAGATGGAACTGCAGGAACGGACTCTGTACCTCGAGTCGCTCATCGCGAATAGTCCGCTGGGGATCGTGGTGAAGGATGAGCAGCGCCGCGTGCTTTTCTGTAATCCGGCCTTCGAGCAGATGTTCCAATACACACAAGCTGAACTTCAGGGAAAAGACCTGGATGATTTCATCGCACCGCACGCCCGAGAAGAAGCTGTGCGGCTTTCGAATTCTGTGCAGTATGGAGGAATGGCGCAGGCTCGTACCCAGCGAGTGCGCAAAGACGGGACTTTTTTGGACGTCGAGCTCTACGGAGTGCGTGTGTATTCGGGTGACAAATTCGTCGCTTCTTTCGTGATCTATCAAGACATTACGGAACGCAAGAAATCCGAAGAGAAGCTACTGGCCTTGCGCAATCGCATCTCCCGTGCCCAGGAAGAAGAACGTGCCCGCATTGCGCGAGACCTCCACGACGACACGGGCCAGCGCCTGGCGCTTCTAAGCATCGACCTCGAGCAACTCAAGCAAGCGTCGATCAAGCTGAAATCGTCGCTCACGCACCAACTGGAGGCGCTGGTGAAGGCCGCCAGTGAAATCACTTCCGACGTCCACAACGCTTCGCGCCGGCTGCATCCATCGCAGGTTGAACTTCTCGGACTGGTTCCCGCGCTTTCGAATTTTTGCAAGGATTTTTCGGCGCGCAACGGAATGGAAATCCAGTTCTATCACGAGAGCCTGCATCACAAACCGCCGCAGGACGCGGCTCTCTGCCTGTTTCGGGTTGCTCAGGAAGCGATTCGCAACGTGCAGAAACACAGCGGCACACGCAGCGCGCTGGTTCAACTGGATGAAAACTCGGGTTCGCTGCGGCTTCGCGTTTCCGATCACGGCTCTGGCTTCGACTTGGAGGCGTCCGAACCCCCCCAAGGCCTAGGACTGCTCAGCATGCAAGAGCGGCTCCACAGTCTGGGCGGCGAATTGTTTGTTCACTCACGTCCGGGTGGCGGCACGTGCATCGAAGCGTGCATTCCATTGAAGCCGGCAGTCCCGGCGTAAAGGCTACCAGACCTTGCAGATTTTTTCGGGGGGCTTCACCATCGGCTGTCCCGCTTTGCAAGCGAAAGCCTTCGCGAACTCCGGCATATTGACCACCACACCGTTGATGCGGTACTGGCCGGGCGAATGGGGATCCGTTGCCGCCCTGACGCGCAACTCTTCCGGTCTTTCGTTGTCGCAAACCCATTGGGCGAACCCGATAAAGAAGCGTTGCTCGGGTGTCAGCCCATCCCGGGGCTGCAGGTTCTGGCCTTTGCTCGCGTCCTGCCAAGCCATATATGCCAAAATCTCGCCGCCAAGGTCGGCTACGTCTTCGCCCAGGGTCAGCTTGCTATTGATATGAATGTCGTCGACGACGATGTAGCCCGCGTACTGATCTTCCACACATTTGGTTCGTGCATCAAATTTCTCGCGGTCTTCCTTCGTCCACCAATTGCGCAGATTACCGTTGGCATCGAACTGGCTTCCCTCGTCGTCAAACCCGTGGGTCAACTCGTGCCCGATCGTGCCGCCGGTATCCCCATAGTTCGGAGCAGCGTCCATCTTGGCGTCGTATAGCGGCGGCTGCAGTACTCCGGCCGGGAAGTTGATATCGTTCATCTGCGAATCGTAGTACGCATTTACCGTCGGTGGGCTCATACCCCATTCACCGCGATCGAGTGGTTTCCCGATCTTGTCGATCTGACGACGCCGCTCGAAGCTGTTGGTCCGTGCCTGGTTGCCGGCAAAATCGTCCCGTTTCACGAGCACGCTGCTGTAGTCACGCCACTTGTCGGGGTAACCGATCTTGTTGCGGATGCCATGCAGCTTTTGGAGCGCCTGAGCCTTCGTTTCCGGCCCCATCCAATCCAGGTTCTGGATGCGGAGGGCCATGGCGTCCTCGATGCGCGTAACCATGTCCAATGTGCTGGTTTTCAATTCCGGCGAGAATACTCTGGCCACATACACCTGTCCCAGGGCTTCACCTAACTCGCGATCGGTAAAGCTGACGCAGCGTTTCCACCGCGGTTGCTGCTCTTTCGCTCCCCGGAGATACTTCCGGTAAAATTCAAATTGTTCGTCCACAAAAGCCGAAGACAAATACGGCGAAGCCGCATCTACGATGTGAAACCGGAGATAGGTTTTCCAGTTCTCCAGTGGTTCGCTCTTCAGTTGCTCATTTACTCCCTTGAAAAAGTCCGGGGTGTCCACGTTCAGAATCTCGAACGCCGGGTACGGCGCCACGCTGTAGTACGCCTTCCAATCGAAGTTAGGCGCCAGAGCGTCCAAGCCCGCCATCTTCATCTTGTGTTTCAGGTTGTAGGGATTCCGGCGATCGACCCGAGTCATCGAGGACTTCGCTAATGCGGTTTCGATGCGCATCACGGTTTCGGCGTCTTTCCTTGCCTGGTCAGCCGTTTCGCCCATGAGTTCAAAGATCTTCTGAGCGTGCTGAACGTATCGTGCCTGGGTCTCTTTGGATTTGGCATCGTCTTTGGTGTAGTAATCGCGGTCCGGCAATCCCAAGCCGCCCTGATCCAATTCCGCGATGACCTTTTCCGCGTCGTCCGGGTCCTGAGTCGAGCCTCCGCGGAACAACAGGGATCGCCCGTAAATCAATTGCAGGCGCGCCACGAGGGGCGCAATCTCCTTTGCGGCGGTTAATTTGTCGACTGCATCCAACTCGCCACGGACCGGCGCCAGTCCCTGCTTCTCGACGGTAGTTTCATCCATGCACGCTGCGTAAAAATCACCGATCTTCTGTTCGACAGTCGAGCGCCCGGGCTTATCCGCCGAGACCTGCTCGAGAATCCCCTTCAGAAACTGCAAATTATCCTGATACAACTTGCCATAGACAGACCACGATGTCTGGTCTGCAGGAATTGGATTGTTCTTTTTCCAACCGCCACACGAATACTGGTAAAAATTCACGCAGGGATCGGCGGTTTTGTCCATCGAACTCAAATCCAAGCTCGGTATATAAGGAAGAGCCGGCTCCTGACTCGAGCTGGCGGTGCCCGAGTTTTGTGCCGTGGCGACAGCGGCAAGCACGCCCGCCAGCAGACACACACCAATCATCTTGATTTTCATGTTCACCTCAACCCGCCATTCTCTGTGAGATTGTCCGTGTGCGCAACCATTGGAGCCGTCAGCCGGCGGACATGTCAGTCGCCGGCGATCATCCTGGCAGCAGCGTCTCCTGGCTCGATACAGTCTTCCATCCTTGTTGGCCGTAGACGTACACGTGGGTCACGCGGGACTGCCGAGAAAAGGCCCTGTCCCCTACAGTTCCCCGCGCACTCCACAAGCACGAGACCACAGCCGTGTCCTGGAACATCCGCACCCTGATATCCGACGCAACGAAGGATGAATACTTTACCCCAGATTTCTCCATAAACCCGATCCAGCCGACTTTATCCATGATTTGGCCTGTGGGCAGAATCCCTTGAAAATCTTCGCCATAGATGCGCCGGAAGATTGTTCCGGTATTCCATTGCATGGCCCGCGCCATTTCCTTCTCAAGGGAGATGAGCTCTTGTTGCTTCTCGTCTTGCTCCTTGGCCCACTGTCGCATTTCGTCCGGCGACATCTGAGGGCAGGGCGCCAGCGGGGTTTGTTGTGCCATACCGAAACGCACCGGCGACAGAACCGTAATTACGATCAATAGGGCCGCCAACTTTTTCATATTTCACACCTCAATACTCGGTCCGTTTGTCACCTGAGATTCTCTCCCGTTCCGTCTGAAGTCGCTATAGCGACAGGCTGGTTTGACACTATCTACTAAACAGGAAGCCCGCTGTTTGGCCTCTTCCCCCGCAGTCTGATACAGTTTGTCTTTCCATTGGAGCCAGCACCCATGTCGATTTCCAAGGAGCTTCTGGACATCCTTGTCTGTGTCGTTTGCAAAAGGCCGGTGCGGCTGTTGCCAGACGGTTCTGGCCTAAAATGCGAGGTTTGCAAACGCGTTTATCCGGTTCGGGACGAAATTCCGGTAATGCTGCTTGAAGAAGCGAAAATTTCGGACAAGTGATCCGTTTCTTGTTCTTCCGATGACTACCGTCAAATCTTACGACCTGGGCAAGCTGAAACGGCTGCTGCCACGCTTTCGAAAAGTCCGGGTCGCCGTTCTCGGCGACATGATGCTGGACCGGTATGTCTCGGGCTCGGCCTCGCGGCTCTCGCCAGAGGCGGCGGTGCCGGTAGTGGAGTTCGAGTCCCAATCGAATTGTGCTGGGGGAGCGGGCAATGTTGCGGCTAATCTTGCTGCGCTAGGCGCACGAGTTTGGACCTATGGGGCTCTCGGCGGGAAGAAGATCTCTTCAAAGAAGACGGTCGACGATGAAGCTGGCGCAGATTTCCGCAAGTGTCTTCTGGCTGCAGGCATAGCTGATTCCGGAGTGATCGCAGTTGCGGATCGCATCACCACGGTGAAGACGAGAGTGGTCGCCCGGCACCAGCAGATCGTTCGCATCGACCACGAACGGCACGACGCGCTCTCGGCAGACACGGAAGAGAAACTCTTCCGATTGCTGCTGTCGCAGCTTAAATCGATCAATGCGGTGGTCCTCTCTGACTACGACAAAGGCGTGTTATCGGAAGCGTTCACCCAGCGCCTACTCCACGCCTGCAATCGGAACCAAGTCCCGGCCTTCGTAAAGCCGAATACTTCTCGTCGAAGTCCCTACCACGGGGCTCGGCTGGTAGTCTGCAACCGGAAGGAAGCCAGGCATTACTTGAATGCGACTTCCGCGCTGATGACCGATCCGTCGGTGGAAGAGGCGGCCCGCAACCTACTTTCTCATTTCGGTTGCTCCGCGATCGTCATCACGCGCACCGAGCAAGGAATGAGCATCCTGGAAGAAAACTCCCCCCACGCACACCACATCCCTGCTATCGGTTTCGAAGCAGTGAATTATGCCCGGGTCGGGCAACCCGGTATTGAGCGCGGTTTCGCGGGGCGACAGGTTTTCGATGTTACCGGTGCGGGAGATACGGTCCTCAGCGTGCTGTCGCTAGCCGTTGCCGCGGGGGCATCGTTACCGGAAGCAGCGTTTCTTGCGAATGCGGCTGCCGGCGTGGTTGTTGGAAAGCTGGGCACCGCTACGGTCACGGTCTCGGAACTGGGAGCCGCACTCGACGACGTGTACTCCTAGCGTGGAGATAAAGCGGCGAGGCAGGAGTTGAGCCCAAGGTTATTTCCAGACGGCAATCTATGGTGGAAAACTGAAGCTCTTATCTTCAGGCGAAATCCACAGGGTCACCACCCGCGTTTTGCTGCTCTTTTCCCCATCCGACTCCGGCGGCAGCGGCGCATAAGGACTGATCGCGACATTCACTTCCACGGTATTGCTTTTCTTCGGCACCCGCGCGCCCATGATCTTGTAGCTTTTGATAGGGCCGTAATAACCCGAGGGCCCCCAATCCGCGATGAAATCGTTCATGCGGTAACTCTGTGTGGGCTTCCACATCGCATACGCCTTGTTCGTATCGCCTGCCACCAAGGCGTCAAAAAACTCGCCGGCGACTTTTTTCTCGGGATAATACCGGAACGTAAACCAAAGCACTGCCGCCAGAGCAAACACTAACGCGACAATCGTGAAAATCCCAACCCGCGACTTGTGACTGGCTATGGGCGGGGGATCGAGTAAGGTCATCGTGCCTTCCGAATGAAGCGTTCTCTCGCCGGCTTTCCTCTCGTGCGGACCGGCAGCAAAACTGTATCAGGAGAAATTCCGACGAGCAAACCTCCCCAATCTTTTGGACGCCGACCCCACCCATAATGTTCCCTGAAGGAGTACCTACGGTGAGAAGAACGCCCTGCCCTGCTGAATCCTGAAACAAGCCTGGACACGTCGGCTGGTCACATTCATCTTGATCGGAATGGTGCTAGGCTTCTCGCCGTGTTTAGAGGAGGAATCAATGGGCCGCGCATGGATTTTTGTGTTTGCGTGCGTTTTGGTTTGCCTACCAGTCATTGGTCAAATGACTTCCCCACGTTATAAGGATTCCCGCTTGGCGATTCCGGACCGGGTGACTGACCTGCTGTCGCGAATGACGTTAGAAGAGAAGGTCGGGGAGATTACGGGCGGGCCGCATGCGGACCGGGGACTGCTGGATACGAGCGGTCAGTTGCGCTTCAAAACGACGGAAGAATTGTTCAAAGAATTATGGCGTGAAGACAATCAGATGAGTGCGAAGGAACGCGCGCTCGCTCACAACGCCCTGCAGCAGTATCAGGTCGAGAAAACCAGGCTGGGTATTCCGATCCTGTTTCAAGGCGAAGCACTGCACGGGTTCATGGCGTATGGAAGCACGAGTTTTCCGCAGGCGCTCGGACTGGCGAGCACGTGGGATCCGACGCTGGTGAAGAAAGTGTTCATCGCGGCGGCAGACGAAATGTCGGCTTCGGGAGTGAACCAGGCGTTCACACCGGTGTTAGATCTGGCACGCGACCCGCGATGGGGAAGAACGGAGGAGACCTATGGAGAAGATCCATATCTCGGAGCGCGGATGGGGGTAGCAGCGATCGAAGGACTCCAGGGCGACACTTATTTGATCGACCGGCACCATGTGCTGGCAACGGCGAAGCATTTCACCGCACATGGGCAGCCGGAAAGCGGCACGAATGCGGCACCGGCCAATTTTTCGGAGCGGGAATTACGCGAGTTTTACTTGTATGCGTTCGAGGCGGCGGTACGGGAGGCGCGAGCGGGAAGCGTCATGGCGTCTTACAACGAAATTGACGGAATACCCTCACACATCAATCCATGGCTGCTGGATCGCGTGCTGCGGCAGGAGTGGGGCTTCGACGGCTACGTGACGTCGGATGGTGAGGGATTGCAGATGCTGTACAAGGTGCACGGCGTGGCAGCCGATCCGGCAGACGCAGCTCGGAAGGCTTTGGCTGCGGGCGTGGACTATGACCTTTCGGATGGGTCGGTCTATCGCACGTTGGTGGACCAGGTACGGAGAGGAGTGGTGCCGGAGGAGGAGCTGAATCGCGCGGTATCGCGGGTCCTGGCAGCGAAATTCCGTTTGGGGTTGTTTGAAGATCCCCTTGTCGACCCGGATTACGCGGAAAAGACAACCAATAGTGCGGAGCATCAAGCGCTTGCTCAGAAAGCGGCGGAAGAAGAAATTGTGCTGCTAAAAAATGAGAATCGGCTGCTGCCGCTCGACGCGGGAAGACTCAAGACCATCGCGGTGATTGGGCCGAATGCGACCGATGTTCACCTGGGCGGGTACTCACGCGATCCAGGCCGAGGCGTGAGTGTGCTGGATGGGATACGCAAGCGCGTGGAACCGACGACGAAAGTTCTGTACGCGGAAGGGTGCAAGATCACCACCGGCAAACAGGGTTGGGCGGGGTGGTATGAGAACAACACGCAATTGGCGGATGTGAAGATGCAGGAACCGTCGATCCGAGCGGCGGTTGAAGCGGCAAAGAAAGCCCAGGCGGCGATTGTGGTGATTGGTGAAACCGAAGGCACGAATCGGGAAGCATGGTCGGAGAATCATCTGGGGGATCGCGATTCGCTCGATCTGCTGGGAGCACAAGAGCAACTGGTGAAGGCGGTGGTGGAGACAGGCGTACCCACTGCGGTCGTGCTGATTAACGGGAGGCCGCTGTCCATCAATTACGTGGCAGGGCATGTGCCAGCGATTCTGGAAGGCTGGTATCTGGGGCAGGAAGGTGGGACGGCGTTGGCGCGGGTGCTGTTCGGTGACGTGAACCCCGGTGGAAAGCTGCCCATATCGTTTCCGCGTTCCGTGGGGCAATTGCCGGATTATTACAATCACAAGCCATCACGGAATCGGAGCTATGCGTTTGCGTCAAGGCAGCCGCTGTTTCCGTTTGGACATGGACTGAGTTACACAACGTTTCGA
>Ga0335080_10002055_pt1 | contig 20014 bp, 19 predicted proteins | sample Lox_Sample_34_FD_206720 | JGI IMG/M metagenome (GOLD analysis project Ga0335080, IMG submission 206720) | Soil microbial communities from Loxahatchee National Wildlife Refuge, Florida, United States - Lox_Sample_3.4 | ecosystem: Environmental > Terrestrial > Soil > Wetlands | place: USA...
TGGAAGAGATAAATGCTGAATGCATCTAAGCATGAAGCTCGCCTCAAGATAAGGTTTCCCAAGGCAATAAAGCCTATGAAGGACAGTCGCAGACTACGACTTTGATAGGCGGGAGGTGTAAGCGTGGCAACACGTTCAGCTGACCCGTACTAATCGTCCGTTCGGCTTAATCATAAAACTTTCTCAAGCCGTCGTTGAGAGAGCTTATGTAGTGGTCGGTCTTTGGACCGGCTCCTACAGCGTCTTGTAACTACGCAGCACAATATGTTCGGCAGCGGGCCGAACTTGTATGCCAGCCAACTACTGTTGTCCACGCCATTTTTCGGCGTGTGCATTTCGCAGGAAACGATTTTGAAGTCTCCGCCTTTTCTCTTGGTTCAAAACCAAGGGTTGTAGGCTGACGGCTTCTTCCTCTTTCCGGTGGTCATACCGCGAGGGTCACACCCGTTCCCATCCCGAACACGGAAGTTAAGCCTCGCTGGGCCGATGATACTGCACGGGTAACTGTGTGGGAACGTAGGTCGCCGCCGGGATAAATTCCAAAGGCCCCGAGCTTCGGTTCGGGGCCTTTTTGTTTTGCCTTGGGAACACCAATTCTGCGCCATCCCGCGTATTTTGGAGGATGAATCCACCGATCGGGGTCTTCGCACCTTCCTCGGTGGCGCCCCTTCAACCCCCGTCTTTTCAACCATCTATTGTGGTTATTCGTCACAGTGTGCCAGACTCCTTTATGCAAAACTGTTGCATCAAGGAGGACGCTTCCCCCGGACCCCGTCATGAGCCTCGCACTCCCCAATTTCCTCTCCCTCACCGCTGAACCCGTGCAGCCCCACCCCCATACACCTCGCCGTCTCTCCGACCTGGAGGTTGGCGAGACTGGCGCGATTTGTGAGTTGCGCCTTCCGGAAAAGCTGCGCCACTACGTCACGCGCTTCGGGTTCGTCGATGGAGCCGCCGTCACCGTCGCTCGCCGCGTCCCGCTCGGAGACCTCACCGTATACCGCATCGGCCAGGCCGAGGTCGCCCTGCGTCCCGAAACCGCAAACGAAATCCTCGTGGTGAGGCAACCGAAGTGATCCCCGCACTCCGCGAATGCGCTGAGTGCCGCCAGCGTCCTGCGCATTCCGTCTCGCCGGGCCATTCCGGTAAGCCGCTCCGCACCGTGGCGCTGATCGGCCCGCCGAACTCCGGAAAGTCCACGCTCTTCAATCGCCTCACCGCGCTGCGCCAGAAAGTCGCGAATTATCCCGGCGTCACCGTCGAGCACCGCACCGGCGCGATTCCCTGCAATGGCGAGCAACAAATCACGGTTGTCGATCTGCCGGGAGTCTACGACCTGACCGCCTATTCCGAAGACGAACGCGTCGCCGCCCAGGTTTTGCGCGGGGAAATGCCGGGAGTCTCCCATCCCGACGCGGTGCTGATCGTCGTGGACGCCACCAATCTTGAACGCCACCTTTCGATTGTTCCCGATGTGCTTCGCACCGGTTTGCCGGCGTTGCTGATCCTGAATATGGCGGACCTGCTCGAGAAGCGCGGCGGCCGCGTGGATCTGGTCGCGCTGGCGAGCCAGATCGGCATTCCCGTCGCGCTCGTCTCTGGCGCCAGCGGCGCGGGGATGGACGCGATTCACAATTTCCTGTTTGCGCGCAATGCTTCCAACGGCCAGCGCGCTTTGCCGGTGCTGCAAACGCCCGTGGCCTGCCAGCGTTGGGCGCGGAATCTTGCGGACGCCTCCGGCTACCGCGCGCCGCTGCCGGCTCTGTGGACGCAGCGCCTCGATGGCGTGCTGCTTCACCCGGTGTGGGGCCCGCTGGTTTTTCTTCTCGTGATCGTGGCCTTGTTTCAGGCGGTGTTTGCCCTCGGCCAGCCGCTCAGCAACGGGCTGCAAACCGTGCTCAACGATCTTGGCCGCACGCTGTTCTCCTGGATGGGAAGCGGCCTTTGGAAATCCGTGTTGCTCGATGGAGTTTGGCGCGGCTTTGCCTCCATTCTTGTTTTTCTCCCCCAAATCCTCGTTTTGTTTCTGTTCATCACGCTGCTCGAGGATTCCGGCTATCTCGCCCGCGCCGCGGTGATGGCCGACCGCACCATGCAAAAGGTCGGCCTCAACGGCAAGTCCTTCGTTCCGCTGCTTTCCGCCTACGCGTGCGCGGTGCCCGCGATCATGGCTGCGCGCACCATCGAAAACCGGCGAGACCGCCTGGCCACCATTCTGATCGCTCCGTTCATGACCTGCTCGGCGCGCCTCCCCATCTATACGCTCATGATCGCCGCGTTCATTCCCGAGCGCGCGCTGCTGGGGCCGCTGCTGGGCACGCGCGGCGCCGCCATGCTGGGCCTTTACGCGCTCGGCTTCCTCGCCGCGCTCTTTACCGCCGCGATTCTTAAATCCTCGGTCCTGAAATCATCGCCCATGCCCTTCATCCTGGAGCTGCCCGAATACCGCTGGCCCACGCTGCGCTCCATGCTGATCCGCTCCGCCGATCGCGCCTGGGTGTTCACGAAAAACGCCGGCAGCGTGATCCTGATCATCGCCACCGTGCTCGCGCTGCTCGCCAATCTGCCGCTCGCGGGCGGCGCGCCGCCGGAGCTCCATCAGAGCTTCATCGGCCGCATGGGGCATTTCATCGAGCCGGTGATCCAGCCGCTGGGGTTCAACTGGCGCGTCGGCATCGGCCTGGTCACCTCGGTCTTCGCGCGCGAGGTGATCGTCGGCACGTTCGGCACTCTCTATGGAGCCGATCCCGCTTCGCGCGACCTGACCTTGCAGAGCGCCTTGCACAACGATCTCAATCCCGCGGGTGCCGTCGCCCTGCTGGTGTTTTTCGCCTTCGCCCTGCAGTGCACCTCCACGCTGGCCGTGGTCAAGCGCGAAACCAACAGTTGGAAATGGCCCGCCTTCCAGTTCGCCTATATGGCCGCGCTCGCCTACGCCGGAGCCTTCCTCGCCCACTTCCTCGTCTCCCGCCTCTGGAGCTAGCACCTCTTCTGTGTGTTCCGTGATCCGTGTTCCGTGGTCTGGAGGGCCGGACGATCGCGCCCCTCTTGCGGCCGCTGAGGCTGCCGCACACCAAAGGGGTACCCCCGGGGGTTCGCGTAAGAGACGTAGGGATGTGCTGCTCCCCGAAATGAGTGGCTATCGCTTCACTGCCTCGGAAGAGGATGCCACGCACGCGATCCTTGGCCTCGCCGCCGGCCAACTCGACGAGCCCGCATTCGCCGCCTGCCTCCGCGCCAACTTCACCCGGCCTCGCCGAAAGTAGTGGGCACGCAACGGCCTGCGAACGAAACGCCCCGACTTCACGATGAGGTAGCCTTCAGCACTCTCAGAAGATTCCTCCGTGACGCCTCGCTCACCGTCGAAGAACTTCTCTCCGTCTTGTAGCGAATCGCAAGAAACGTCACTTCTGTCCCTAGTTTTCGTCCAGCTTTGTCCCCGGGGGTTCGGCTTGGGAATGCATGTTGCCGCCGGGAAAATTTCCAAAGGCCCCGAACTTCGGTTCGGGGCCTTTTTGTTGTTAGGTTTGTGAGAAGGTAGTGGACGCATCCACGCCTATCTGCTCTGCCGCGGCAGTAAGTACTGTTTCTTATAGATACGGCTTGATGTATGGCCAGACCTTATGAGTGGCCTCTACCATTCCTGCTAGCTTAATTACGTGTTCGATGCCGCGCCAAAGATGCCCCAGAATCGTTTTGTCTGGACACTCTTTGGCAAGTTGATCCTTAATGCTCTCGATGTCTACCACGACATCAAATTTCTGTTTTTCGTCCATCGTCGCAGCTGTTACTTGCAATTTCAGATCATCCAGCCGCTCACGCAGATCGGAAAACTGAGCGCGCACCACATTCCCATCGCCAAGCGTTATCACGTTCGTTCCGCTCGCTGAAACGTTGATTCCCTCGTAGCGGTCTTTTGGCTCGAACTCTGAACCGCCTTCGATTTTATCGATACCAGCGGCTGAGATTCGGTACCACGTGGCCGTTGCAGGAATGGTCCCGCCGTTAACGAACACGGTTTTCTGAATCTCGTGCTTCTTCACCCATCCACGATCCAGCAAATAGGTAAGGTTGGACATCACGCTCTGTTGATTTAGCCCATATTTCACTTTCAGTTCCCGCTTTGCATCACTGATTTTCAGTGCAGAGCCTTTCTTACCGTAAGTGCTTGTGCCATTGTGATTCCGTTCGTAAAAATACTGAAGAATCTGTTTTCTCACGGTGTCATTTGGGTTCATGGCCATGATCATCCCTTCTTCGCGCGCTGGGCAGTTAACTGAGCCCTGAGCAAGCGAAGCTGAATCTTCATGTGGAGGTTGTCCCAATGCTTGCGGTTCTTGCCAAGCTGGTCAGGCATACGTCCGATTTCTTTCGTTGCGTTGAAGGTCTCTTCCACCAGTTCGGAAGATGATTCGCTCCACAAACGGAGCACCGCTTTGAAGCCCCCAAGCCAGGTTGCATTCCCGGACGAATCCAGAGTGACCATATTGCGAAATGCGGCCACCATCGGATAGGCGGCCCCTTTGGTCAGTCGATATTCAGCCGGAGGTAACTGAGCGAACGGGAACTCTAGCTTCCGTCCTTTGGCGGCTTCCTCCACGATATTCATGTTCCCGGCGCTGCCACCCGCTTGGTTGCGGATATCACGGAAATCATGACGAATGTGGTCGTACAGGACGAGGGCGTCGTTTAGGATCGGCCTCAGCCTGTAGTACTTGCTGTTCTTAGGCTTCCTCGCGTTCTCCTCAAAGTCGGTAGCAAACTTCTCGAGGGGGATGCTCCATTTCTCGTAAGCGGATATAGGGTGTTTTCCACCGTCATTTGGAAAGTCAAAAATGTTAAACATTTCCAAGGCGCTGATGAGGTCGCGCACATCATAGTTGGCGCTGTCAGACTCTCGCCATGAAATCATGTCCGCGAAGGGTTTGTCCTTGACCTCCTCCTTAAGCCAGTCGAAGACCCCGTCGATGTTGTAGATGGATTTAGGCGCGACCTGCATGCCTGTGTTCAGTCCACGAGCGATGTCGGTGATGAGCTCGTCCTCAACGCCCGTCCGTATAAACACCTCCACGTACTGGTCGGGATGAGTTGTCCCATCAGCGTTACACTTCTCGATGATTTTCGCGGTGTGGGCACCATCGACGATACCGCCCACCTCGTCGTCGACGACTACCTCGAAAATTTGCTTCTCTTTATCGATCAGACGAACGCTGATGGCCAGGATTGTGATTCCTTTATTCATCAGGTCGAAGCTACCTGGCGTTGCCTCCTTGCCTTCAAGGCTTGCACGCACGTCGCGGTAGACCATCCGGTTTAGACCGACGGGTTCACGTGCATTCGCAGCGGCACTGATGCCAGTAGGAAAGTTAGTAGCTTTCACTGTCAGCCAGTATTTGTGGATTGTTTCAAAAACGGGATGTGAAATCTTGCGGGATTCAAATGCAGTAATGCGATGGACCTGTTTGCCCATACATCCTCACTTTTTGTTAAGCGGGCGGAGCCGCTAATTTGTCGTGTGTACGGAGACACCGACTGAATGATGGTAGCACGAAATTTGGAATCATCGGAAATCAAGTGGATCGCGGGGGGAGCTTGAAGTTTTGGGAGGACCGGACCCGACTACCTAGGTATTTAGGGTGCCGTGCGCGCCTGGCTCGGTTTGTGAACCTGGGCCTTGGGCCGCTTTTTTTCTGTGCTTTGAACCGCCGACAGTCGATTTTCAACTGCCAACTTCTCTAGCGCTTTGCTTTGGCGAACGGATTTCGGATGGTGAGGCGGCCGTGGATGACCTGGCCGTCGGCGAGGTCTTCGGAGTAGAGGGTGTTGCAGCCGGCGTAGAGTGCCGTGGCAATCACCAACGCGTCGTAGATGGCGTAGGCATGCTTCTGGGCGAACTGGAGCGCCGCATCGTGCAATTCGAGGGTGATGGGCAGGGGAGAAGGGCAGAGGACGCGGAAGGCGTCCAGCGCTTCGGACACCTCGGACCAGGGCATCTGGAGCTTTCGGCGCGCGACAGCCACGAATTCGTTCAGAATCTGTACGCTCAGCACGCCTCCCGCTGCCAGCAATTCTTCGGCTGCCTCGCTGCGCGGATCGTTGGCCGCCACCGCGTAGATCAAGACGTTCGTGTCGAGGAATGCCTTAACGGGCATTGGCCTCTTCCCGGTCAAAAACAAATCCGCGAGGCAAAGGACGACGCAGCTTCCGCAGCCGCGCCAGCGCCTTCTGCCGCGACGGGTCACGGCGCACCAGAAATTCCCGGTCCCGCGCGATCCGAATCTCGATTTCGTCACCCTCTTTGAGCTTCAGCGCCTTCACCACCGCTGCGGGCAAGCGCACGGCGAGGCTGTTTCCCCATTTTGAGACCTGCATAGATGCTCCTAGATATACATTTCCTAGTGTATATCCATGGTCCGCGCGTCGCAACCGTATTCTGTTTGGGATGGTCCGCCCATTGTTTTCGCCGCAACCCTTGCGCGAACCCGCAGGATATCCCGTCATCCGCATTGGCTTCATCCAAGGAAGGCAAGCCCGCCCTAGCTGCACCTATTGCGGCGCGGCAGGGTACCATTGACGCGGCGGCCGCAGGGGCGCATGGTGGAGGCGCTGTCCCCACCGGCCCTCAATCCCCCCAGCCACAACTTGGGGTGATTCATGAACGCGGCGTCTTCCCCGCAACGGGCCGAGCACCGGATTCCCATGCGCATGTTTGTGAAGCTGTCCGATCGAGACACGGGTGTCTTTGAGCTGACGCCGACGATCAATGTGAGTTGCCACGGCGCGCGCGTGGAAACGAAAAAATATTGGGAAGCCGGGCAGCACCTGTGGGTGCGCTCGATCCGCGGCAATTTATTTTCCCTGGCGCGCGTGGCCTATTGCGCCCCGGACGCCAGCAAGGGATATGTGATGGGCCTCGATTTCCAGAATCCCACGGGAGATTGGACGCGCTCTCCCAGCGGCTGGTAGTTCGCCGGAGTTTCCTTCCGCGAAAGGGCGTGTTTTGTTTATTGGCAGTGGACCGCCGGCAGTCCGCCGCGGGCGATTTCCGCTAGACGCCGAACTGGCGCAAGTGATGGTCCAGGTGCTTGTACATGAGCTGCGCCCACTCCTGCGGCGTCAGCGGCCCGAAAAACGTGTGCGGATGTTTCGTGCATTTCTCCGGGCCGCCGGAGTGGAAGCGGTCCAGCAAGCGGCAGAGCCGTTCGCGTTCGCGGTTGAGGTCGCGTTCGTCGGCAACCACCAGGCTCCGTGCCGTCGGCGTGTTTTTGGCCATGGGGCGGTCGTCTTTTAACAATTGCGATTTCGCGATCGGACCGAAAATCCGGCCGATGAACATGCGCTTCGGAGAGGCGTCTCCCACGGCCCATTCCATCGTGGTGGCCACATGGGCCAGCGCCTGCGGGGCGGTCATCTTTCCCCACTGCCGCTGACTGTTGGGTCCCAGCCGCGCAATCCGCTCTGTCATCTCTTTCGCCGTCGCGGGTTCAAACAGGTTCTTCATGCCGAAGCTCCTCCTCGACGCGGAGCAATCCTCCGCATCCCGATCCCGACCGCGCCCGCCAGTGGTTTCTTCGATGCGGTGCGGGAATCCGTGGTAACGTATCTTAAGGCTCCGATTTCCGCATCGGGGCCTTTTTCTTTTGTGGCGAAGAGTTTCCCGGGAGGAGGGCGCGTGGAAATCCAGATGGGGTGCGGCCACTTGGGCGACGAGGAATTTGTGCGCGGGTTTGAGAATTGCGAGCTGAAACACGGCACGTTTCATCATGCCGATCACATCCGCCTGGCGTGGATTTATTTGAAGCGCCACGGGGTCAGCGGTGCGGAAGAACGGCTGCTGGCGGGGATTCGCAAGATGGCGCAACACGCCGGGGCCCCGCAGAAATTTCTCTACACCACGACGATTGCGTGGACGCGGCTCGTGGCCGCCGCAGGAAGCCAGCAACCCGCCAGCATCGACTTTTGGGAGTGGGCGCGGCTGCACCCTGAGCTGTTGGATAAGAATTTGCTTGCGAAGTATTACTCGCCGGGATGCCTGGAAACACCAGAGGCGCGGTCCGGCTGGGTAGAGCCGGATCTCGCGCCTCTCGGGTGATGCCAGTTCGATCTAGTCGTGGCCGGAAGCCGCGGCGTGAAGCGGCTCGGAAGCCTTGGGCGGAATCGGCAGATCGTGGAACTGTTCGGTTTCGGTGGAGCCCGCCAGCGCGGTGGTGGAAGCGGTGCCGCTGCTGATCACGTTCTGCACCGCGTCGAAATAACCGGTGCCGACGAAGCGCTGGTGCTTCACGGCGGAATAGTGATGGAGCTTTTCGCTCTCGAATTCCGCGTCCTGAAGCTGCGAGTAGGCGGTCATGCCTTGGGTTTTGTAGTGGCGCGCCAGGTCGAACATCGAGTAATTGAGCGCGTGGAAGCCGGCCAGGGTGATGAACTGGAATTTGTAGCCCATGGCGCCGAGTTCGCGCTGGAAACGGGCGATTTCCTCGGCGCTGAGGTGCTTGCGCCAGTTGAAGGAAGGCGAGCAGTTATAGGCCAGCAGCTTGCCCGGGAATTTCGCGTGAATGCCGTCGGCGAATTCGCGCGCTTCCTCAAGATTTGGCTTGGAGGTTTCGCACCACAGCAAATCGGCGTAGGGCGCGTAGGCCAGGCCGCGGGCGATCGCCGCGTCCACGCCGTTGCGGACGTAAAAGAAGCCTTCGGCGCTGCGCTTGCCGGAGCAGAATTCGCGGTCGCGCGGGTCAACGTCGGTGGTCAGCAGATTCGCGCTGTCGGCGTCGGTGCGCGCCATGATGAGCGTCGGAACGCCCATGACATCGGCCGCGAGCCGCGCCGCGACAAGCTTCTGAATCGCTTCGGTGGTGGAGACGAGCACTTTGCCGCCGAGGTGCCCGCACTTTTTCGCCGAGGAGAGCTGATCCTCAAAGTGCACGCAGGCCGCGCCCGCCTCGACCATTCCCTTCATGAGCTCGAAGGCGTTGAGATTGCCCCCGAAGCCGGCTTCGGCGTCGGCGACCATCGGCGCAAACCAATACTTGCCGTTCTTGCCTTCGGCGTGATGAATCTGGTCGGCGCGTTGCAGCGCCTGATTGATCTTGCGCACGAGGTTCGGAACGCTGTCGGCGGGATACAAGCTCTGGTCCGGATACATCTGACCCGACAGGTTGGCGTCAGCCGCCACCTGCCAGCCGCTGATATAGATGGCCTGCAAGCCGGCCTCGATCTGCTGGATGGCCTGGTTGCCGGTCATCGCGCCGAGCGCGGCGACGTAGGATTCGTGGTGCAGGAGGTTCCATAGGCGCTCCGCGCCAAGGCGAGCGAGGGTGTGTTCGACTTGCACGGTACCGCGGAGCCGGACCACGTCTTCGGCCTTGTAAGGCCGGGTGATGCCGTTCCAGCGGGGGTTGGACCGCCACTGATTTTCGAGAGCCTCAACGTCCTGGACCTGATTATTGAACATCCGTAAGTCTCGCTTTCTGTAAACGCTGAGACCGGGAAGATCCCGGTACCGCGCAATTCGGGTTCAGAGGATGACCATTTTGGCGAAGGGCCACTGGTCAGTCAAACGGATTATGTCTATCATAGTGATAGACAATATTTATCAGTACGGCTAGGATGAGACGGCGGGAGGCGCGGTTGCATGGAAATCCTGCAAATCGAGACATTTCTAGCGGTTGCCACCTATGGCGGTTTCCATCGCGCGGCCGAGGCGCTGCGCATCAGCCAACCGGCGGTAAGCGCGCGGATTAGTACTTTGGAAGAGGAGCTCGGAGCGCGGCTGTTTGAGCGCGACCACGGCAAGTTCTCGGTGTCGCTGGCGGGCAAGGCGCTGCGGCCCCACGCCGAGCAGTTGTTGCGGCAGGTGGCCATCGCGCGGCAGGCCGTCCACGAGTTGCATCCCATCGCGGGTGGAGCGCTGCCGATCGCCGCATCGCTTTCGATCTGCACGTATTTGCTGCCCGAGGTGCTGAAGAAATACCAGGAGAGCCATCCGAACGTGGTGGTGAGCGTTCGCAGCGGAAATTCCGCGCAGGTTTTGAAGATGGTGCTGGATGGCGAAGTGGATCTCGGGCTGGCGCGTTCGCTGAACCATCCCGAAGTGGAAACCATTCAACTGCGCGACGATCCGCTGATTCTGGTGGGCCATCCAGGGCATCCGGCGATGGCACGAAAGAAGCTGACGCTGGAGGAACTCGAGTCCGTGCCGATTATTTCCTACGATCGCGGATCGAGCGACTGGACGCTGATGAACGGATTGTTCCGCCGGGAGGGGCTCCTGCCGAACATCGTGCTGGAAGTGGAGACCATCGAAGCCTGCAAGCGCATGGTGCTGCGGAAGCTCGGCCTGGCGTTCCTGCCGCAGATTGCGGTGGTGGAAGAGTTGCGGCGCCGAAAACTGATGCCGCTGGAGCTTGCGAATTCGGAGCCGCTGCGGCGCAGCCTGGACGTGATACTGCCGCGGCGGCGGCCGCTCTCAAAGAGCGCGCAGGAACTGGTGGCGGGATTGCGCGAAGCGGCGCGGACGCTGAGCAGCATCGCGCCGGAACCCAGAAGAAAGCGCAAGGGCTGAAGGCGGGATTTAATCGGTTGGCTTCCAAGCGCCGCGAAACGTAGAATGGCTCACGAAAACAGGAGAGAAGCATGGGTGAACCGCAACGGATTGTCCTGCTGACCGGCGGAACCGACGGGCTGGGACGCGCGGCGGCTTTGCTGCTGGCCGAGAAAGGCTACCACGTGTTTGCCGCCGGGCGATCGGCGGAGAAGCGCGCGGAACTCGACCGGATCGCCGCAAGCAAGAAGCTACCGCTGGAATCGCTGGAGCTGGATGTTTGCGACGACGGATCGGTCTCGCGGGCGGTGCAAACGGTATTGCAAAAAGCCGGCGTCATTGACGTGCTGATCAATAATGCCGGTATAGGCATGATGGCCATGGTCGAGGAGCTGAAGCCGGAAGATTTGCGGCGCGTCTATGAGACGAATATTTTCGGCGTGCTGCGCGTAACCCAGGCGGTGCTGCCGGGGATGCGGGAGCGCAAGAAGGGGCGCATCCTGATGCTCAGCAGCGTTTCCGGCTTCCTGACGCCGCCGACCCAGGGCGCGTATAGCAGCAGCAAGCACGCGCTGGAAGCCATTTCCAACGCGCTACGGCTGGAACTTTACCCGTTTGAAATCGAGGTGGTTCTGATCGAGCCGGGCTACATCGTGACGAATTTCTCGCAAACCGTATCCCAGCTGGCGCAGGGCTACCTTGAAGGGTCCAACAAAAGTCCCTATGCGAAAAGTTACGCGGGCTTTCTCGAGGGCTCCGGCACCAGCCGCAAGGAATCGAAGACCACTCCCGAGGATTGCGCGCGAGTGATCCTGGAGGCGATCGAGGCAAGCCACCCGAAAGCGCGGTACACGGTGACGCGACTGGCGAAATGGGCGACGCTGGGAAAGCGGCTGCTGCCGGATACCCTGCTGGATTCGTTTCTGCGACGAAAGTTCGGGATTGTGCGCGAGGAAGAAGATTAGGGCGCTGGAACACGATGCCGACTTAAAGGCTGGCCACTCCAGAAACCTGCGGCCAAATTGGGAGTTGAGGCGGGGCTGCGCCATTGGTTCACTGGCGTTGGGGCAGTCGATTGAGTACGTACTTGCCGCACACGTGAGGCGATCACCAATGAAAATGGAAACGTTAGCCGTGCACGCAGGGGCCGGCGTTGACCCGGTTACCGGCAGTGTTGCGCCGCCGCTTCATCTCTCCACGACATTTTTACACGGACCGGCGACGGAGGAGATTCACGGCTACACCTACGTGCGCGACAAGAATCCGACACAGGACCGCCTGGAAGGCGCGATGAGCGCGCTGGAAGGCGGGGAAGACGCGCTGGTGTTTTCTTCGGGGATGGGGGCGACGGCGGCATTTTTTCAGAGCCTCGAGCCTGGCTCTCACGTGATCGTTCCCGAGGATGTTTACACGCACGTGCGCGACATCACCGGAAAATATTTCGCGAACTGGCAGCTTGAATCTTCGACCGTGGACACGCAATCCGCGGCCGCGATTGCCGCCGCGATTCGCCCCAACACCAAAGCGATTTGGGCGGAAACTCCTTCCAATCCGCAGATGAAGGTCATGGACATTTCGGCGGCGGCAAAAATCGCGCACCAGGCAGGAGCGATTCTTGTGGTGGACAATACGTTTGCCACGCCGGTGCTGCAGCGTCCGTTGGAACACGATGCGGACGTGGTGATGCACTCCACAACAAAATATTGTGGCGGGCATAGCGACGTACAGGGCGGGTGCCTGGTGTTCCGGCAGCGCGCGCCGCTCTACGAACGAGTCTTGCACGCGCGCACAATTCTGGGAGCGGTGTGCTCTCCATTTAATTCATGGCTGATCTTGCGGGGATTGCGGACGCTGCCGTGCCGCATGGAGCGGCATTCCGCCAATGCGATGGCGGTGGCGCATGCGTTGGCCGGAGTGAAAAGCGTCGAGCAAGTGTTTTATCCGGGTTTGGCGTCGCATCCGGGGCATGAGGTCGCCGCGCGGCAGATGAAGCAGTTTGGGGGGATGATGTCGATTTTGGTGCGGGGCGGATGGGACGAGGCGGTGCGCCTAGTATCCCGCGTGAAGTTGTTTCAGGCGGCGACGAGCCTTGGGGGTGTCGAGAGTTTGATCGAGCATCGCGCGTCCGCGGAAGGGCAAGGAACGAAATCGCCGAAGAATTTGCTACGGCTCTCGATCGGGCTGGAGCATCCCGATGACCTCATTGCGGATTTGTTGCAGGCGCTCGCATAGATTTTTGGAGTGTGGAAGGCGGCTGCCGGCTTTGTGATTCAGGATTTTTGCTCGTCGTTTTCTTTTGAGGATTGACTTGCGCCGGAAAGCGGCATCTAGCCGCCGCACTCCAGAGGAAGAGATGGCCGTCGAGGAAGGCGTGCCCTGCAAAGCTGCGGAGGATTGGGCCACCTAGAGGTGGGCGCTACGTCAGTTGGAGACCTGGAAGGACAGGCTGTTTTCGCGAAGGGCTTCCCACTTTTTGCGCCAGGCGTCGTGAATGGGGCTTTCGGCGTAGTCGGCGGCCGCTTCGGCGCTGGTAAATTCGATGATGTAGACGCCGCTCCAGTCCGCCAGTTGGTTGCGTTCCGTTTTCAGCCAGATATTTTTGATGCCGGGAATTTTGGCGGCCATGTCGCGGATGCCCTGGATAGCCAGATCCTGATCGTTCTGGGAAGTCGCGGCGCGGAATTTGTAGGCGACCACGTGCACCACGGTCTTGGGCTGGCCGAAACGGTTCACCGCCGAGACTTTCTGGGTGAACGCGCTGCCGGCCACGCTCCCGGCCAGAAATAACGCGATCCCACCCGCAATTTGCAGCCACCGGCGATTACGCGATTGCATGAAACCCTCCCATGAACTGCGACTCTGCCAGTCTATGCGACTCCCGTGAAGCCCGGCAACTCGCACCTGATTTGACGGAGTATGCGCCTTGCCGTTAGGCTGAGTCTTCTTTTCCGGGAGGAATTGGAATGGCGCAAAGGCTGATGGCCATCGGGATTCTCTGTGCGTTGGCGGGCGGCACGGGCGCCTCGCGCGCACAGACGAACGCGGGCGTGAACGAAGAAGCGCGCGCAATTTTTCAGCAGTTGATCGAGATCAATACAACGGATTCGATCGGCAGCGTGACGAAGGCCTCCGAGGCCATGGCGCAGCGGCTGCTTGCGGCGGGTTTCGCGGAGAAGGATGTGATCGTGGCGGGGCCGAACGAGCGGAAGAAGAACCTGGTCGTCCGGTATCACGGCAGCGGGCAGAAGAAGCCGATCCTGTTTATCGGACATCTGGACGTGGTGGAAGCGCGGCGCGAGGACTGGACCACGGATCCGTTCCAGTTTGTGGAGAAAGATGGATTCTTCTACGGCCGCGGCACGCAAGACATGAAAGAAGGAGACGCGATTCTGGTGGAGAGCTTTCTCCGCCTGAAGCGCGAAGGATTCGTTCCCGACCGCGATTTGATTCTGGCGCTGACGGCCGATGAAGAGGGCGGCGATTTCAACGGCGTCGACTGGCTGATCAAGGAGCACCGCGACTGGATCGACGCGGAATACTGCATCAATCTCGACGGCGGCGAATTCGAAATGATCAAAGGGAAGCGCGTGCTGGCAGGACTCCAGGCCAGCGAAAAGGTTTATGCGGACTTCCAACTGGAAACCACGAATCCCGGGGGGCACAGCTCGGTGCCCGGGGCGGAGAACGCAATTTACGAGCTCGCGGCGGCGCTGCTGAAGGTGCAAGCGTACGTTTTTCCGCTGGAGATCAACGAGATTACGCGCGACTACTTCGCGCACTCCGCGACGCTGACCACCGGACAACTCTCTGCGGACCTGCGCAGCGCGGCGAAGCACCCACCGGACCCGGAGGCCATCAAGCGGCTCTCGGCGAATCCTTATTACAATTCGCTGCTGCGCACGACCTGCGTCGCGACCTTGCTTTCCGGAGGGCATGCGGCGAATGCGCTGCCGCAAACGGCGCGCGCGAACGTGAACTGCCGGATTTTTCCCGGGGAAGAGCCGGAGCACATCCGCAAGACGCTGGAGCGCGTGATCGGCGATTCAAAGGTGAGCGTCACGCTGGTGCCGGAAAAGACAGCGGACGGACAACTGATTCCGATTGTCGGGGTACCCCCTTCACCGTTGCTGCCGGAGGTAACCCAGGGGCTGGAGCGCACGCTGGCGACGATGTGGCCGGGGATTCCGGTGGTGTCGACGATGTCCACGGGCGCAAGCGACGGGAAGTTTTTGCGGATCGCGGGGATTCCCACGTACGGGATTTCGTGCATGTTTTTCGACATGGACGATCATCGCTCGCATGGCAAAGACGAGCGCGTGGGCGTGCAGGATTATTACGATGGCGTGGAGTTCGGGTACCGGTTTATGAAGACGCTTTCGACGAATTGAGGGAAGGGGCGCGCCGACCTGAAGGTCGGCCATTACAAAATTCGGGGCCGGGAACGCTCGGACAGGACGAGGAAATCGCAGAGTGCCGGGCAAGCCCGGCCCCTGCAAAAAACGTTGAGGAAATGAAAAAAGCCCCGGAAAACCGGGGCTTTTTCGTTGAGCTGCAATTGAAATAGAGTTACGGCTTGGTCGGGTCCGGAGCGTCGCCGGGCTTGGCGTCCTGCGGCGTGGTGGCGCTGGCGGCCACCGGTTTGGTGGAGGCGTCCGCGCCAAAGCGCATCAGGTAGGGCATGAACGGCGTGATTTCAAACGGCATCTTCTCGCGTTCCGCCACGGTGCCCACGGGCTTGCTCTTGATCAGCGACAGGTTGTCGTTCCAAGGATCGATCTTCACACGGCCGCCGATGGGCAGCGCGGCGATCTTCTGGGGGTTGGCCTTTGCATCCACCGGCACCGAGGACTTCAGGTCGGCGATGTTGGGCACGCGATTTCCCAGGTGGCCGCTGATGAGGTTGGGAATTTCCTTCTGGCGGCTATCAAGCGCCTGGAGGAACAGGCCGGCGTTGCCGAGCTGGCCCTTGTAGGGCGAATTATTCAATATCTGGATGGCTTTGGAGTTCGCCTGATTCTCTTCTTCCGGAGTGCGTGCAAAACCGAAGTGGCGGAAGGTGTCCTTGTCGTCCACCAGCAACTGGTCGAAGAAAGCGTACTGCGAATCGAGGCGGTGGCCGAGAACGATATGGCTCAGTTCATGAGCGAGCATGGTGGCCAGGCTGGCTTCATCGGGCAGCACATCGATCAAGCCACGGCTCAGAACAATAGTATGGCCGACGGTGAAGGATTCCAGCGTGGAGGTCATGAGCACGCGGCAGCGGACTTCAGGATCCACGTCAATATTGTTGGTGACTTCGAGGTTGTTGATGACGGTGTCGAGGACCTTGTCGACCTCGCCCTTGGGCGCCATCAAGCCGATGCGTTCGAAGCGATCCATGATGTTGTCTTCGGCCTGGCGATCCCAGGAGCGCTGCGCCTGAATCGGCGAGAGGTCATTGGCGGTCTTGGTGTCGTCCTGCATGGGAGTCTCGACGAGAATCTTGCTGAGCTCCTGCTCCTGCGAATTGCCGTTGAGGTTGTAACCCCAGAGGCGGGTCTGCGCCTTGAAGTCGAGCTTCTTGGAAATGGCGTAGTGCAGATCTTTTTCTTCGCTGTAGACGAAAGTGGGCAGCCACAGGCCGGGCTGCACGTTGGTGCGCCAGCTATCGAAGTGGAAATACCAGCTGGAGTGGCCGTTGCCGGAATAGGCGCCGTTGAAGCGCACGATATTGAAATCCTGATCTTCCACCCAGATGCGGCCGAGGAAGCGGCCGTGATTGTTCTTTTCGAGCGGCGTGACGTCGAACACTAGACAGCGCACTTCGCCGAGGAATTCGCGGCGGACGTAGTCGAACTTGTAGTGCTGGCGGTCGAAGCCGTTGGTGTCGATGAAAATCATCTGGAGAAAGCCGTCGGGAAGGAACTGCATGGCGAAGCTGAAGAAGTTACCGACGGAGGCGAACACTTTCTTGCCTTTGCTGGAGGTCTCGGTGAGGGGCACGAGGCTGACGCCCTTCTGGAAGTTGGCGCGGCCGAGGAAATACTTATCGCCGGCGGGGACTTCGCCGAGATCCTTGTCGGGCTTCAGGTTCTGAATGTAGGTCTCCACGAGCGGCGAGTAGTTGCGAATCTGGCCGTAAAGCTTTTGCTCGTTGGCCGAGATGCGATCCACGACCTGCTCCATGGTGCGGGGCTGATCGGCGGCAGCGGGAGCCGGAGCCGGCGCGGCCCAGGTGGTTGCCCCAGCGCATACGCCGAGCGCCAGAGCCAGAATGGAATTGGACAACGTTCGCATGATCATCTCCCCCTAGTAAGCCAGCCGGAATTCGATGCGGATCACGGCCGGGAAATCCACCGGCTCGCCCTGACGCTTCGCCGGTTTGAACTTGATATGTTGGGCGGCGTGGATGGCCGATTCGTCGAGGCCATGGCCAAGGCCGCTCACCACGCGGTTGATCTGGATGGTGCCGTTTGCCAGGAAGACGACATCGATGCGGACGTCGCCTTCGATCTTGAGGCTGCGGCCTTCGGCGGTATATTCCGGCCGGGGCTTATCGAGAAGTTCGGGAGGAGCGTCGGCCGGCCCGGTCGCGCCGGCTTTCTTCTTGGGAGCTTCCGTGGAAGTATCGGTTGCGGCAAAGCCCGCGGAGGAGACTGTGCCTTTCTTTCCGCCGGTCGATGGAGGAGGAACGGCCGTACCGTTGCCAAATCCCGTGCTGGCCACTGTGCCGCGAATGCCGTTCTTGCCGCCGGTGCCGTTGCCATAGCCTTCGCCGCCGGGAAGCGCGGGAGAGCCGAGGCGGGCCACGTTGGTGGCGTGCGTTGGATCACCCTTGCCGGCCACACCGTTGGGATCGCCGAAGCCGCCGGTCTGAACTTTATCCACCGGAGCTTTCACGGTGGCGGGAGCGGCGCTGCCGGAATTCATGTTGTTGAGCTTTACGTCTTCTTTCGGACGCTTCGGGCCGTTATCTTTCACGTCAATCTTCGCCGCTTCGAACTTCGGCGTCATGTCCGGATCTTTAATTTCGACTTTTTCCACCTTGTGCTCGACGGCTTTCGGCGTCACAAGATTGGCAAAAATGTGCGGTTGCTGCGGATTCAATTTTGGAGCCTCGACGGGCTTGGGAGGCTCGACTTTGGGAACCGCGGCCTTGACTTTGGGAGGGGGAGGAGGCGGCGGAGCAACGGGAATTTCCGTGACCGGCTGGGCGATCGCGGTATAGGAATATTGAATGGCGGTCTTCATCTGTTCCGGGTAGAGAACCGGAATGAGGACGAGGAAGGCGAGGACAGTGAGCTGAACAACGGCGCTCAAGCCCACGCGATGCCAGTTGGGTTTTGCGTCTGGAAGGAGGGCCAGACGCGCGGGAACCGGCTTGGTCCCAATGTGTTGCTTCCAAGCTTCCGGGTTGCCTGCGCGGTTGCGGCCGGAATCAAACCCCACGCCCAGCGACCGTCTCGTTGGTGGCTCTGCAATCATCGTGGTCATCCGCTTGCCGCCTCATGCGAGTATTCGTTCCGCAGTTGCAATTCCGGGAATTGCCCACTGGAGATCAGAACGTGTGTTTTACCAGTACGAGAGTACTTAGCAGCGCTGGGGCTTCTAATAGGACTTTCGTACTAAAGACGCGAATTCGCTAATGTCGAGGCGAATGCATCTTCACAGCGTTTCGATATCTCGAACAAACCCGCCGAGGCGAATTTCGTTGCGGGGCAGGTGGCGCAACATTCCATAGAATAACCCAACTGGAGGGGGACTGACCCGCGGAATTGCTGGGAAGACGCACCGGTCACTCCTTTGGGGTACTCTATCGGATGCATTATCGCTCTTCTTCGTTGGATTGTGCTGTGACGGCGCAGGGTACAGAAAAGGGGACGCTTACGAGAGAGGTACTGCGCCGGGCTTGGATTTCGGTGGCACTGGCGCGCTTGCCTGTGCTGAAATAATGGCACTTAGCCATTGCCAGTGGGCGGGTGAGGCGGGCGTTTTCGGCTGGGACCCAGGCAATCTGGCGGTGGCAGGAGGAATGTGGCGCTGCCTTCGGAAGAAAAGACGCCCCCGAGAGAACCCACGGCCCTCCTCGCGCCGCTGGAGGCGGTGGTTGCGTCCTTGTATTCGCAGTCAGGGGCAAGCCGCTGGGGGTTGCCACCAGTCCAGTTCGCCCTTGGGCTGGAACGCAGCGTCCGGAAGCGTTTTCTGGATGGACTGCCGGCGCGTGAACGGTTGGAAGAGTATCTTTTTTCCCTCCACATCGAAGACCTGGCGTTGGCCACGGCTTGCCTGGAAGGCTGCGAAGCCGCCTGGGAACATTTTGTGCGGGAGTACCGGGGATATCTTCGCGCGGCGGCTGGGGCGATCACCAAGGCCAGCCGGCACGGGTCGAATCCGCAAGAGCTGGCCGATTCATTGTTCTCCGATTTGTTCGGGCTGGTGGATGGGAAACGCGGCGAACGGTCGTTGTTCCGATACTTCCACGGGCGAAGCTCGCTGAAGACTTGGCTGCGCACGGTGCTGGCGCAGCGCCACGTGGACCACATCCGCGCGCAACGCCGCTGGGAATCACTCGACGCGGAGGAGAATGAAAAGCCCGAGTTGCCGGCGGAGCCGCCACCGGCGCCGCTGCTTGATCCACACCGGGGGCACTATCTTTCCTGCTTTACGGCGGCGTTGAAACGTTCGCTGCAACTTTTGAGCGCGGAGGATCGCGAGCGGCTGGAACTTTATTACGCGCGGCAAATGAGGCTCGCGGAGATGGGACGAAAACTGGGCGAGCACGAATCGAGCGTCTCGCGGAGCCTGGAGAGGATTCGGCGCGAATTGCGCGCGCTGACCGAGCAGCATTTGCGCGAGGTGTTTTCGCTGAGCGACGCGGAAATCGGGCAATGTATCGCGTACGCCGCCGAAGAGGCACCCATCGATTTCCGGCAGATGTTTCCCGAACAGAAAGCGCGTACCTTGCCCGCGAAGGGAAAGGAATCGCCATGAAGCCCCGCAAGATTTACCTTCGGGAGCGTTCTAAGGAAGGAGAAGACCATGCCCGCTGACGATCGCGATGCCAAGTTTGAACGCGCGCTCGCACAGCGTTTGCGCGCCGGATCCGCGCAGGCGGGCTGCCCGGACGCGGAAATGCTGGCTGCGTACCACGAGCGTTCGTTGTCGTTGGAAGAGATGGCGCAATGGAAACAGCATATCGTGGGCTGTGCGCAGTGCCAGGAGACATTGTCGCTGGTGGAGGTGACAGAGAAAGAGGTCGCCGAGGAGTGGGAAGAGCAGAAGGTTACGGTGCCGGAGGCAACTGGCGGGCATGCAGGCGCGCAAACGAATGCTGCAAGGGGAGAAGCCGGCGTTCCACTTGAAATGAAAACTCCGGCGATCAAAGTGTTCAGAAAACGGCCCGCCTTGATCCGCTGGGCCATACCGCTGGGTGCGGTGGCTGCCGGCGCGCTGATCTGGATCGGAATTCGGGAACAGCGCGCCCCGAGGCAACCG
>Ga0335080_10002056_pt1 | contig 20003 bp, 13 predicted proteins | sample Lox_Sample_34_FD_206720 | JGI IMG/M metagenome (GOLD analysis project Ga0335080, IMG submission 206720) | Soil microbial communities from Loxahatchee National Wildlife Refuge, Florida, United States - Lox_Sample_3.4 | ecosystem: Environmental > Terrestrial > Soil > Wetlands | place: USA...
GCTAGCACTTCCCCTTGCCGGGTGTTGCGGAGGACTTTCACCTCCAAGAGAGTGCGCCCTGCCGGGCGCACAAAGAAACGGGCGTCCGCTTGCGCGGACGCCCGTGTACTCGCTCAGCTGACTCCTAGGGATGCGCGGCGGCGTGGGTCGCCGCTTTTGCATTCACCAGGCCCGAACCTGTGAAGTTGTTGAACTGCACCTTCGGGTTGGCCTGCACCGTGCCATTGGCGACCCCGCCGTCCTCGAACGCCACGGTCATCTTCATGCCGCGGAAGCGATCCGGGTCCTCCTGCGTCGAGCCCTGGATGGCCGCGAACACCGACATGCCGAAGTCGAACGAGTCACCACCGGTAAAGGTCCCCGGCGCGAAGGTGATCGTGAACTTCGTCTGATCCGGACTCGTCGTCCAGGCCATGTTGGCGATGCTGATACCCACCGCATTGCTGACGCTGAAGCGGTTCGGGTTCGCGCTCCAGCTCAGCCCGATGTTGGTGGTATCAAAGGTGATGCTCGCCACGTTGCGCTTCTTGCCGGCCGCCACTGCCAGGCTGAAATTGCTGGTGAAGCGCGTCCAGTCCTTGTTGGCGCTGAAGCTCACCGGACCGGCAAAGCCGCTGGCTATCCAGCGCTGATTCGGCAGGGCCACCGGGGTCGCCGTGCTCTCGAGAATCGAGTACAGCTTCTGCGGCTTGAGACTGCCCGAGCCGCCAGCGGCCTGCAGCACTAATGCACCCACGGCCGCCGCGTCCGGCGCCGCGGCGCTGGTGCCGAAGAAGTTCGGGAAGCCCGTGCCGTCAGGATCGCCACCACCGGGCGGGAAGAACGTGGTGTCCACGCCATCCCCGGCCGTAATTTGCGGCGACTGCCGGATCTGCGGCTGCTTCAGGCGATTGCCTTGGCTGTCAAAGTAGATCGTCACCGGCCCGGGCGAGCTGAAGTCCTCCGGGAACTTAGTGATCGGGTAGTACATGGCCGCCACGCCCAGACCGCCGCTCGCCGCCGAGTGACCACCGCTGGAGGGCGCGTTCTGCCGCTCGCTGACCGCCAGCGTGTTCTCCATGATGTACTTCAGGCGCTTCGCCGGGCCGCCGTTCAGCTTGCCGATGACGATCTGGAAGTCCCCGACGCTCGCACCGCCAACGACAGCGCCGGTCGGGATCATCTCCGCCAGCTCCAGCGGCTGATCGGTGGCGATGTTGCTGTCGAAGGTGTTGAACGACACCGGTGAGGTGTTTGGGTCGAGCCAGTGCCCGTCGGCATCGAAGATGTAGATGTTGTAGTCGGTCTGCACCTTGCCGAGGTTGAAGGGCTCATCCCACTGCAGATCCAGCACGGCATCTCCGGCGACCGTGAGATGCTGCGTGATGCTGGCAGTCCCGCCCGCGGGATTGAAGTTCATGAAGCTGATCGGGCGCAGCTCCGCGGGGATCTCCTCGAGGTGCAGGTTGCCACCGCCATTCTTCATCAGTTTCTGCGCGGCGAGGAAGGAAACCGCACGGTAGGTGTCCTCCCAGGCTTCCAGACCATTGTTGCCGGCTGAGGAAAAGTAGGCCGCGCCATCCTGGCTGACGATGTTGACGGCCTGCGCGAGGATGCCATCCGAGTACATCGGCTCGTCGAAATAGAACACGTCGTCGACGATGACATCGGCGCCGAACTTGGCGCGCAGCGCCAGGATGTTGTTGGCGAAGTCGATCTCGCTGGTGAAGGCCGTGGCAAAGCCCAGTTCCGAGTCCGGGGCGATGTCGTGCACTAGCTGCAGCATGGCACGGCCCTCGTCCTCACCGCCGCCCGGCGGCTGGTCTTCGAGTACGGCGACGCCATCGGCCGGCAGATCGCCGCTGGCGATGTCGGCGGGCGCATCGGTCGAGCATTCCGTGCAGGCGTTGTAACTGTCCGAGAGCACCCCGATGCGGATGCCGCGGCCCGTGTATCCAGCGTTCTGGGCAAGGTCAGCCTTCTCGAGTGCGACGGCCTGGCTGGTCACGAGGCCGACGTGTTTGACGGGCCGGTGCGTGGCGGTGAGCGAGCCGATGCCGGATACGGCAGCGGCGGCGTGCACCTTGCTCAGTGGCAGGTAACCCTCAACCAGTGAGGGATTGATCTGGCTGCGCGCCTTCAACTGGAAGCCGGCCGCGGTCAGCTGGGCGATCACGGCGTTTGCGTCCGCACCGGGCAGGATGCGTGCGCGTACCAGTGGATTGCCAGAACGATCGGTCAGGTGCAGCTTTACGATGGAGGACAGCTTGGCGCTATCCGTATCGTAGGCGGCGCTCATCTCGCGCAGACCCGAGCCAAGGGCTGCAGGTGCGGCGCTTGCCGTCATGGAAGTAGCGAGTAGGCCGAGCGCTGCAGCCACGGCAGCACTCACATGGCGTGAAGGACGCATTAATTGTTCTCCCCGATGCGCGCGCGATTGTTTTGTGCGCGTTTAGGTGCGAGACGCTAGGTCGTGCACGGCGTTGCGTCAAGTCCTGTCCGGCGCGGGGAACGTGGCTGGGACAGCCTCCGATATTTCATAATGTGGCAGGAGCGGGTACGTCTGCCCCCATCGCAGAGGACTGCGGGCGGGTGCCGAGGCGGTGGGCAGAGCGGTATGGTCAGGATCGTGGTAACGGTTGCGGCCACAGTGATCCGATGGTAGGGCAGGCGCGCTGCGCACTGGCGGATATAGCGCAAGTCGCGTCGCGAGTGGTGCAAAGTGCTGGTCACCTGTGCGGATGCGCGCAGCAGCCGCGCGATGCGCATGCGCAGTTGCGCAGGTTCCCCTGCAGCCCGCGCGCCCGCTCAGCGACGGGTCGAGAATGGCGCCCGCCGCAGTGGCGGAGTACGCTTTGTTGAGAAGAGTCAAGAGGAGCTGATCCATGTTCATGAACCTGCGGGCACTGACGATTGCTCTCGTCGTGCTCTGGCTCGCTGGCTGTGAGACGACGACCTTCACCTCGACATGGAAGGACCCGAACACCCCGACGCTCGACCCGGTCGGCAAGAAGGTCGCGGCGGTATTCGTGTCGCGGGACGAGGCGAAGCGCCGTGCCGGCGAGACCCTGCTGGCCAATGACATCAGCAGGCACGGAGCCGAGGGCGTGCCCGCGTACTCGTTGGTCCCCGACGCGCTGCGCGGTGATGGCGAGAAGGCACGTGCGGCGCTCAAGGAGGCGGGCGCGACAGCCGCGGTAGTCATGCGCGTGGTCGGCAAGGACCAGCAAGTCAACTACACACCCGGTACCACCATGCCGGCCTATTACGGTGGCTTCGGCCCGTACTGGGGTTATGGCTGGGGTGCTGCGTATTCCCCGGGCTATATCACCACAGACACGATCGTCTCGGTCGAGACGCTCATCTACTCCCTGACGCAGGACAAGCTGCTTTGGGCGAGCACGAGCCGTACCACCAATCCGGGCAACCTCGACCAGTTGGTCACGGAGGTCGCGGACGCAACCGCGCAGGAGATGGCGCGGCAGGGCATGCTTCCCAAGAAGTGACGACTGCGAGACGTTCAGGCTGACTCTCAGCGCGGCAGCGCGCTGCAGCCGCGTCAGCTCAGGTGGGCGGCGCGATACGCGACGCTGCGCTCGCGCACGTTCACCCGGGTATGGCTGTAGAAGAGGTTGCGGGCTGCTGGTTGACGCCGGCAGTCAGGCATGGCTGCCGCAAGCCGCGCGCCGCGTGGGGTCAGCGTAGTGGCCGGTCCTTGGTCTCGGGCAGGAACAACACGCCGATCACCAGCGTCATGAGCGCGACGATGATCGGGTAGCGCAGGCCATAGTAGATATCACCCTTGAGTGCCACCAGCGCAAAGGCAATCGCCGGCACGAACCCGCCGAACCAGCCGTTGCCAATGTGATAGGGCAGCGACATCGAGGTGTAGCGGATGCGGGCCGGAAACAGCTCGATCAGCCAGGCGGCAATCGGTCCGTACACCATGGTGACGTACAGCACCAGCAGGAACAGCAACAGCCATACCATGAACCGGTCGATTTGCGCCGGGTCGGCCTTCGCCGGGTAGCCAGCCTCGGTCAACGCGACGCTCACGCTCTTGCCAAACGCATCGCTCGCGACCTTGAAGTCGGCGCTGGACATCATGCTGCCCTCCACCGCGGGTATCGGCGCCGCATCCCCGATCTGCACCGCGGCGAGGGTGCCAGCGCTTGCCGCAACGTTGGCATAGGGCACGCCCGCCTTGGCGAGAGCTGCCTTGGCAACGTCGCACGAGCGCGTGAATCTCTTCTTGCCGACCGGGTCGAACTGGAACGAGCAGGCACCGGGGTCCGCGATCACGCGCACCGGCGAGTGCAGCGAGGCAGACTCGATGGCCGGGTTTGCGTAGTGCGTGATGGCCTTGTAGATCGGCACGTAGGTGAGAGCGGCGAGCAGGCAACCGGAGAGTACGATCTTCTTGCGTCCTACTCGATCGGAGAGGCTTCCGAAGAATACGAAGAAGGGCGTTGCCGCCAGCAGCGCCGCGGCCACCAGCAGGTTGGCCGTCTGCGCTTCCACCTTCAGCGTCTGCGTGAGAAACAGCAGTGCGTAGAACTGCCCGCAGTACCACACGACTGCCTGGCCGGCGGTGGCGCCAAACAGGGCCAGCAGCACCAGACGACCGTTGTCCCAGCGCGCGAACGATTCGGTCAGCGGTGCACGCGATTGCCGACCCTCCGCCTTCATCTCCAGGAACACCGGTGACTCGGCGAGCTGCAGGCGGATGTAAACGGACACCGCCAGCAACACAATCGACAGCAGGAACGGGATGCGCCAGCCCCAGGTCTCGAATTCGGGCCCGAGCCAGGAACGGCACAGCACAATAACCACCAGGCTGAGAAACAGCCCCAGCGTTGCGGTGGTCTGGATCCAGCTCGTGTAGCGACCGCGATTTCCCGGCGGCGCGTGCTCGCCGACGTAGGTGGCGGCACCGCCGTACTCGCCCCCAAGCGCGAGCCCCTGCAGCAGCCGCAGCGCGATGAGCGCCATGGGGGCGAGCAGTCCGGCGGTCGCGTAGTTGGGCAGGGCCCCAACCAACGCAGTGGAGGAGCCCATGATCACGATCGTGATGAGGAAGGTGTACTTGCGTCCCGCCATGTCCCCGAGCCGACCGAACACCAGCGCGCCAAAGGGACGCACGAAGAAACCGGCCGCAAAGGCGAGCAGCGCCAGAATGAATCCGGTGGTCTCATTCACCCCGGAGAAGAACTGTTTGGTGATGATCGGTGCCAGCGAGCCGTACAGGTAGAAGTCGTACCACTCGAAAACGGTCCCGAGACTCGAGGCAAAGATCACCCGGCGATGTGCCCGGTCGATCCCCCGCGCGGCCGGCAAGGCCTTCGTGACCACTGAACGTGCTCCTGGTGTATGTTTTGTCCGCGCGATTAGGGGGCTCTGGTTCTTGCCGTTGTGGCCCCTGGTTCCACGCGTGCGAAGCGCTTCGAGTATTTCATACCCCCGGCGGCGCACGGAAGCCTGCGGCTGGCTGCAGCATCAAGTGAGATCGGGTTCTTAGAGCCCGGCAGGCCTGGCCATTTGGAGCCCGGATGAGGCGCGGGGGGGCTGCTGCCGCGTCGGCGCCGTCGCTTAGGCCGGGTGCTCCGCTGGTTGTAAATTTCCACGTGCAGGCAAACCAACTCGAGTAACACCCCTGTTGTCAGCGGGCGACTACGGCCGAAGCGCAGCGCGGATGATCTCACGCCCTCAAACGGCGTACCTAAACTGTTGTTGGCGTCTCCCAAGGAGCAAGGATCATGGTCACGCGAGTCAACATACCCGCCAGCTACGCGCCAGAAGCAGAGGTCATGCCGGCCACGGGCGGCAGTATCTCGGCGGTCTCATGGGGCGCCATCATCGCCGGTGCCAGTGTGGCGGCAGCAAGCTCAGTCGTCCTGCTGATGCTCGCCGTTGGGCTCGGCTATCTGAATTCAGCCTCGTGGCCCTACCTGTCCGGAGCCCGGATGGCTGTGGGCGCGGCAATCGCCCTCACGGTCGTGCAGTGGATCTCCTCAGCATTGGGCGGTTACATCACGGGTCGTCTGCGTACACGCTGGGTTGGGCTGCATACCCACGAGGTTTTCTTTCGCGACACGGCTCATGGGTTCATTACCTGGTCCGTCGCGACGCTGGCGGCCGCGTTTCTGCTGGCCTCCGCGGCCGCGGCGAGCGTGAGCGATCAGGACACCACGGCATCGTACCGGATGCAACGTCATGGCCATGCGGCGGTAGAGCGCATGATGGAGCGTGACGCGGTGGGGCAGAAGGAGGGTGCCGCAGTCACGCCCGCTGCGCAGTCCGCTGACGGCATCAAGCGCACCGATCTTCCTGAGCTCGCGGACGTGGATCGATCAAGCGCGGCCAAGGCCTCGATCCTCGTGACCCTGTCGATGGTCATCGGCGCCTTCATCGCCAGCGTCTCGGCCGCCTTGGGCGGCCGCTTGCGCGATCAGCACCCCTGAAGAGTCAGGCGGTAGCCGAGCTGATCTGGTCGCTGACGGGCTCCTCGGGCGGGTCCGCCACAAACCGGCCCTGTGCTTCGAGCTCCGCGAATACGCCCCCGAGGCCGACCAAGGCCTCATAGCGTCCCGACTCAACCAGCCGCCCGTCCTGGAGTACCAGGATGAGGTCCGCGCTGCGCACCGTGGAGAGTCGGTGCGCAATGATGAACGTCGTGCGGCCCTTCACGAGCGCGTGCAAGGCGCGCTGCACGCGAGCCTCGGTCAGGTTGTCCAGGGCGCTGGTCGCCTCATCCAGGATGAGAATGGGGGCATCCTTCAGCATCGCGCGCGCGATTGAGAGGCGCTGCCGCTCGCCGCCGGAGAGCGATTTGCCATGCTCGGCCACCAGGGCGTCGTAACCGCCGGGTTTCATCGCGACAAACTGGTGTGCCTCCGCGGCGCGAGCGGCGGCTTCGAGCTCAGTGTCGGTCGCATCCGGCTTCCCGATGCGCAGATTCTCGGCGATCGAGCGATACAGTAGCCCGGGATTCTGAAAGACCACCGCAATGTGCGCCCGCAACGAGCTGAGGCTCACGGTGCGAATGTCCGTGCCGTCGATCATGATGCGCCCGCGCCTGGGATCGTAGGCGCGGTAGAGGAGGGAGAGGGCGGTCGTCTTGCCTGCTCCGGTCGGCCCGACAAACGCCACCGTGCTCCCGGCTGGCGCGACGAAACTAAGGTCCTTGATGATCAGGTGATCCGGCTCGTAGCCAAAGGAGACGTTCTCGAAGGCAACCTCCCCGCGCGTGGCCCGCAGTACTGGAGCCCCCGGCAGCTCGTCGATGCCGCTCTTGGTGTCCAGGACTTCGAAGAAATTCGCGAGCGCTGGGGCTTGGAAGAACAGGTCCGAGATGAAACTTGCGAGCTGCTCCATGCGCCCGATCATCATCATGGCGAAACCCACAAAGCTGACGATGGCGCCGACGCTGATCTGGCCCCTGCCGTGCAGGTGCACACCAAGCGCGAACAAGCCGATGACCGTCAGGGTACTAGCTGCCCGGTTGGCGACCGCGACCCAGGCCCAGCCCCGCAATACCGGGTATTGGGTCTCGAGCACTTTGGCTGCCAGATCCCTCAGTGCGGCGACCTCGGTCACGACGCGCGAGAAACTCTGCACGACCACGACGTTCCCGAATACGTCTCCGGTCCGCTCTGCAATTTCCTGATTGAGTTGCTCGACTTCGCGCTGCGCGTTGCCGGTGCGCCGCATGACCACGGTGTTGAACAGCGCGAACACGATCATCAGCGTGATCATCAGGAGCGCCAGCTGCCTGTTGATCCGCAGTGCCAGCGGCACCATTACCAGTAGGGCGATCAATGTACTCAGATGGCTGCGGAAGAACGCCAGCCAGATGATGAAGAGGTTACCGCTGCCGGTGTGCAGTGTGCGGATCAGCCGTCCGGTATGCTGCTGGTCGTGAAATGTCAGCGGCAGTGCCAGCGCGTGCTCGAAGAACGCGACGACGACGGCCTGCTGCCGGCGGTGTGCGAGCCGGTCTGAGTAAAGCGCCACCAGTACGCTCGCAGCGACGCCGAAGAATCCGACGCTGGCCCACCATGCGATGTAAGTCCACTCGGATGCTTTGGAGCTTGGTCCGGCCAACGCATCCACGACCCGTCCGAATAGCCATGGCTCGAGGAGAAACACGCCCGCCATCGCCATGTTCGCGATTCCCAGGCAGATGGCGAGCCACCTTTCCGGGCCCAGTAAAGCGAGTACCCGCAGATACAGCCTCAGAAGCGGCATTCATGCCCCGGCGGCAGAAGAAACGGCAGAAGGCGACGCCGACGGCAATCTGCAGTAAATAGCCCTTGTAGGTCCATTGATTGGAGAACTCGTCGAAATACTTGAAGGACGGGGTTACCCCACGGCTGGGCGCGACGAAGTTCAGGCCTCAGCTCTGAGCCAAAAGGGGAGTCTCAACCTGGAGTGGGACCGGGCCGATGGGCTGGGTTCCCGAGGAATATCGAGAATATAACATAATATACATTATGCGAAGTAGGATGCATGCCCGGGTGTCGGCAGTTCCGGTCGGCCCCGAAGCGCCCATGAGCGCCAAGCGGCAATAGTCTGCTCTAGCGCGCGCATCGACTTGCGTGCAGCAGCTGGCTCCCCCTGTGGAACGCTCAGGCTTGTGTCGGACGGATGTTCGCGTTCATCCGGAACAAGTTTTTCGGATCGTAGCGGTCCTTCAGCTGCACCAGGCGCGCGTAATTGTCGCCGTATGTGGCTTTTAGGCGCGACTCGGCTGCCGAAGGCTCGGTGTTCACGTAATAACCCTGCGTGAAAGGCTCAAAGACCTTCCACAAGTCCCGCATCACAGCGATGTTGTGCTCATCCTGTGAATGATCGGTCCAGGCGCCGATGACGATGAACTCGTACTGTGCAGCGCGATTCCAGTAGGCGGTGGCGTTGGGTTTGATTCGCGCGACCTGGCCCCCAATCGGTCCGAGCCCAATTTCATCGAGCCACGGTGGTCCGTCCTGGAACGCATGAATCCACGCGTCGAGGAACTTGTCGGGGATCGACTGTGCAAATCCCGATCGGACGTAGACGCCCATGCCCGGCGGCAACGCCGGGGGTGCTGCTCCCGTGGGACCGTTCTGGGCCACCACATATGGCTTCGCGGCGATGGTGTCATTCAGCGGCTTGCCGAGCTTATCGAGCGCGGGCAGCAAGCGCGCTCCAGCGCTTGGATCACCGCTGTAGACGAACTCGACGGCAACGTAGGTGCCTTGCGGTAGCTTGCCGTCGCCTGAGGCATTGAGGATTGAGCCTGAGACATAGAGCTCATCGGGAGCTCCCGCGGCAATGTCCACCATTCCCTTGACGACCGAGCGCGCCTGGCTGATGGGATACACACGACCGCCGGCAAGGACGGGATGAGCCAGTGGATGCAGGCGATACTCAAAGCCGCTCACCACGCCGAAATTTCCTCCGCCGCCACGCAGCGCCCAGTAGAGGTCCGGATTGTCGCTTGCACCGACCACGTGAACCTTACCGTCTGCAGTGACAAGCTCGAAGGAATTGACGTTATCGCAGGAGAGTCCGAGCGTACGCATGAGGCGACCCTGCCCTCCCCCCAGCGTTAAGCCGGCGATGCCGGTGTCGGCCGCGGTCCCGAGAGGTGTCACGAGTCCGGCGCTCTGGCACTTGGCGTCGAGGGCGGCGAGCAGGACCCCCGGCTGCGCGCGCACTCGTCGTTTGTCGCTATCGAGCTCGATCGCGCGCATCGGCGACAGGTCGATCATCAATCCGCCCTCGCACGTCGACTGGCCCGAGATGCTGTGGCCGCCGCCTTTGACCGCGGTAAGGAGCGAATGCGCTGCTGCGAACTGCACGGCATGCACAATGTCAGCGCGGCCGTGGCATCGCGCGATGAGTGCGGGATGCCGATCGATGGAGCCGTTCCAGACGCGTCGCGCCTGCTCGTAACCGGCATCCTGGGCTAGCAGCAGCTTGCCGCCGAGCGCTGCGCGCAGCTCCTTCACTTCTGCGCCCGTCAGCGTGACGGGCTTTCCTTCAACGGAGACGGCTGCTATCTGCGAGGGCACGGCCGCAGGACCGGACAAGTCGGCCCAGACCGTGCGAGCCGGAAGCCAAGCAGCAGCGGAGGCCGCAACGCCGAGAAACTGGCGCCGGCCAATGCTCGTCGGCGCGCTATAGGCCAATGACTGCAGTACCGTCATGGAGCTCCCCCGAAGTTACCGGTGCGTGACGTTGCCGCTAGCGCGAGACAGCTAGCAAGGCTTCTCGGTCGGATTCTACGCTTGCGATACATTAATGCGACGTATCTGCGCCGTGCGGAGAAGCCTGAATAAGCACGATTTAAGGCGCAGCCTGCCGCCTCTGGGGTCGGTAGCCGGCGCTTCTGACCGGCAAATTCTCAGCCGTTAGCGGTCGGACGGTCCGCTTCTTGCGTGTTGGCTGGCGCTTGGCGAGCTGGGCGTGGACTAAGGGGTCGGCTTAGGCTTCCTGGCCGCGCTCCGGCGATTCATGTCCCCTTTACGCCCTCAGTAACCAGGGGTGATTCCGTGCGTTGAATTTCCGCAGCAATTCTCTCCATCTGGCGCATTGCACGAAGGTGGTTTCGCCCCGCGATCTTCAAGACATCCTCGTCGGAATAGCGACGTCGCAAAAGCTCCGCGAACAGGTACGGGTAGCGCGTGACGTTGCCCAGCCCCGTCGCCATGTCGCTCTCGTCGGCGTGGTAGAAGTCCGCCCCGATACCAAGGTGATCCACGCCGGCGATCTTGCGGATATGGTCAATATGATCCGCAACCTCACGGATGCCGGCATGCGGCCCGCCAGCCGATTTCTCCCACTCGGCGATGGCCTTGTCGATCGACGCTTCGTCAGCAAGATGGCTGCGCAGCTCCCGCAAGGCGGTTGCGCGTTTGTCATCCCACGCTTGGCCATCGGGTGACACGAACGAACGAATGAAGTTTACGTGTACCACGCCGCCGTTGTCGCGCAGCAGCCGCAGCACATCGTCCGGCACATTACGGGGGTGCGGATCGATAGCGTACGCATTCGAGTGAGAAAAGATCACCGGCGCGCGGGTTACCCGCAGGGCGTCGCGCATGGTGTCAGCGCTCACATGCGACAGATCCACAAACATGCCGAGCCGGTTCATCTCGCGCACAAGGCGCTTACCGAGATCGGTCAGCCCATAGTGCTCGGGGCGGTCGGTTGCAGAGTCCGCCCATTCGACGTTGTCCCAATGAGTGAGCGTCAGGTAGCGGGCGCCGAGCTCGTAAAAGACTCTCAGCGCTGCAGGTGAATTCTCGATCATATGCCCGCCCTCGACCCCCAGGAGGCAGGCGATCTTGCCGGTGGCGTGGATGCGCTCGATTTCGTCCGCGGTGCGCGCCTGCTCCAATCCGTCGTACCGATGCATGAGCCGAAGCGCTACGTCGAACTCGCGGACGGCTTCGTGCAAGGAGACGTGGGCATTCTGAGTCTTGGACTCCACGAATATTGACCAGTACTGCGCGCCCACCCTGCCTTCCCGTAGCCCCGGGATGTCCGCGCACAAGGTCGGTTGGCGGGCTGCCAGATCAAACCGGGTCAGGTCTCCAGCACTCAGCTCGATGAGCATCGTGGGGAGATCGTTGTGCGCATCGATCAAAGGAGCCTGCGAAAGAAGGGTCCGTGCGCGTTCGAGAAGGGCTGGATCGGGCGCTGCTAGGGCTTCGTCTCTTGCGGCAGCCGCTGCGCGGGCTGTTACGGCCAGAGTGGCGGCACTGAAAGCTGTCTGGGCAAGAAACCTCCTGCGCGTGATCAAGCGATGTCCCCAAGGTTCATATCGGGTTAGCGCGCGAGCTTAAAGCATGCGCAGGGCGAGCGTCAGCTCGGCGTTTCGAGTGCTGAGGGGGCGCGAGACTGATTGAGCGTATGATTCGGCGCGCTGAAAGAATATCGGTTGTGGAGGCGCCGTCATGGCCATCAACGAAGAACGACTAAATGCATTTCTTGGCAAAGCGGTGGGCGATCTGGGCGCAGCTATCAGTGCCGTACTGGTTCTCCTCGGGGACGAATTGGGCTTGTACCGCGAGCTGGCAAAAGGTGCGGCGACATCGGCAGAGCTCGCCGAGCGTACCGGCACGAGTGAACGGTACGTCCGCGAGTGGCTGGCTAACCAGGCGGCCGGCGGCTACTGCGAGTACAACCGTGAGTCGGGCACTTATTTTCTCAACGAAGAGCAGGCCCTGTGTCTTGCGAATCCCAATGGTCCCGTTGACCTGGCCGGCGCGTACTGCCTGGTCGAGGATCTGTTCCACATCAAGGATCGGGCCAGGGAGAACTTCCGCAGCGGCGGGGGTATGGAATGGGGCGAGCATCACCCCTGCCTGTTTCACGGGACCGAGCGTTTCTTCCGCGCAGGCTACAACGCGAATCTACTCTCTTCCTGGCTGCCGTCCCTCACGGGAGTTGTCGAGAAGCTCACGCGCGGCGCGCGTGCTGCAGACGTGGGTTGCGGTCACGGCGCCAGCACGATCCTGATGGCGAAGGCGTTCCCGAATTCCCGGTTCTTCGGCATCGATTACCACGATGCCTCCATTCAGATGGCCCGCCGCCGGGCCAGCGAGGCGGGGGTGCACAACGTCAGCTTCGAGACCGCCGACGCCACGACCTATTCCCAGGATGGCCTGGACTTCATTGCCTTCTTCGATTGCCTGCACGACATGGCGGATCCGGCCGGCGCGGCCAGGCATGCGCGCGGGGCGCTCAAGTCCGACGGCAACTGCATGGTCGTCGAGCCGCTGGCCGGGGATCGGGTCGAGGACAACCTCAATCCCGTCGGGCGCGTCTACTACGGCGCCTCATCGCTTGTGTGCGTGCCGGTGTCGCTGGCGCGGCAAGGTCCGGCGCTCGGCGCGCAGGCTGGCGAGCGGCGCCTGCGCCAGATACTGATCGAGGCAGGTGGATTTAAACAGCTGCGGCGCGCGAGCCAGACACCATTCAATATGATTCTCGAGGCGCGCCCGTAGGGTCTGCAGCCGGGACAGCCGCCCTCTTCAAACTGAACGCGAAGCTAGCGCGCCGCAACGCTGCTGGCGTAGTGCACCTCAACGACCGCCTTGTCGCACAGGAACTTTGGCTCATTCGGCACGGGGTAGGTACTGAAGCCGTGGAGGTAGGTCAGCGGCTGGGTGCGGACGTGATACGTCGTAGCGATGCGCTCTGCCGTGTCTTCTACGGAGCGATCATCCCGCACGATGACCCACCCTTCCCTGCTGTCGCGAGAACTGACGCCAACCACCTTGGCAGGCTTCGGGCACATCTCGGCACGGTGCGAGGCGCACCCCGAGTACAGCAATGCCAGTGTCAAGATCAAGATCAACCGCAAAGCAGGCACGGCGCGCATGACGGATTCCCGGAAAAGAGCCCGGTCGCCATCTTTATCTGGATGCCGGCATCCGTCTTCAGCTCGGTGCGTTTTATGCGCTAGCGGTCACAGTCCTAGCGCCGATCACGGGCTCCGGGATTGCCCGCGATGTCTCAGAACGGCGTCACTTCAGCTTCGATACCCATCGGACGGGGTCCTTAGCTGACTCATCAACCTGCAGGGAAAATATGTCGGGCCGCGCGTAGTGGCCGACGGCATCGAAGTCAAACTTCGCACGGGCGATCTCCTCCAGGTCAAGGTCAGCGGTCAGCAGCAGCTCCTCATCAAAGCGCGGACCGGCGAGCACCCTCCCCAGCGGGTCGATGATCGCCGAGCCGCCGCGCATGAGAAGTGCCTGAGGGTCATCCGTAATCAGGCACCGGTAGTCAGACGGGTACTCGCCGCGAGTTACCCGCTGGCAGGCCGAGAGAACGAAGCAGCGCCCTTCGAGCGCAATGTGCCGAATCGTCGGTAACCACGTCTCGCGGTCATCGGCCGTTGGGGCGCAGTAGATTTGAATGCCCTTCCCGTACATGGCCGTGCGTAGCATAGGCATGTAGTTCTCCCAGCAGATCACGGCGCCAATATTCCCCGCCGGTGTCGCAAACACGGGCATGGTGGAACCGTCTCCGAAGCCCCACAGCAGCCGCTCACCGGCTGTCGGCATGAGCTTACGGTGGCGCCCGAGGAAGGAACCGTCGGCCCCGATGAAGATCGCGGTGCAGTACAAAGTGCCAAGGTCGCGCTCAATCACACCAGCCACCACGTACGTCTGGGCGAGTGCAGCGGCCTGGCCCAGGCGCTCGGTCTCCGGGCCGGGAACCGCGATCGAAGCTTCCTCGAAGTAGCGCCGGAACTCCTCACGCCCCCGCTCGGTCCTGCGACCGATGGTGATGTCAAAGTCACAACCCTTCGGGTAGCCGGCGATCACTGCCTCCGGAAACACCACGATCCGACAGCCTGCCGCGCCCGCTCGCGCGATCCAGTGTTCTGTCTTGGACACCGAAGCGGCAGCATCGAACGGAACCGCCCCGATCTGCGCGACGCCGGCTCGAACGATCATGGAAGGCTCCCCTGATGGGTATGAGCACACGATGGTTGCAGCTCGCCAGGTGCGACAGGGCCGCGACCAGGCATCCGAGCACATCATGCAACGTGCGAGGCGGGTTAGACAGGGGGCTTGAGAGGCTCTTCTGCGGGCGTGTCGCGCAGGCCCGTGCCGTGCGCGCTAGCAGCTGAGCCCTGCGCGCGGGTCAGCGCTGCGCGATCAGGGGCCAGGTGCCGGCGCCGACCGCCGATTCCTCGGGCAACTCAATCCATCCGGTGATATGACCGCACGTCAGGTAGATCTCGCGCCCGCTGGTGAAGTGCACGACCTCATCGTCACGGTCATCCTGGGACGGGTCATAGCGGCGGACGTTCCCGTCACAAAGGCTGAGCATGTAGCCGACCGTGTGGAACCCCTGATTGACGTATGCATCGGCGGGCGAGAAGAAGTTGGCGAACAGGCGGTTGTGCCGGGAGCAGATGTGCGTGTGGTAGTCGGCGACGATGCGCCAGCCCGCGGGTGTGGCCTCGGAGTACTGCACGATGTCGACTCCGAAGGGCTTGTGCGAGGTCAAAGGCGCGCTTACGTGGAACTCGTGCTGAGAGTCTTCGTAGATCACGCCGCCGCACTCGTATTGGCGTGGACAGTCACGCGCGACCGTGAGAGCCGCGGTGGCGGCTGAATCCATGTCCCCGAATATCGCGAATATCAGCGGGATCATTGGCCGTACTCCCACCCCGGCTCAGAGGGTGACGAAGTGCCGCGCACGTCAGGAATTCATCGTTGCCCTTCTTGCCGTCGCCGCGGCGGATGTGCTTCACAAGATTGACCCCGCAAATGTGGACCGGTTCCGCAGGCTGCCCAAGCAGTGTCCGATACCTGCGCTTCGCGCCCGAAACTGAGGGCCTTGTCGCTCGGCGACCCGCGAACTGGACAGATTCTTCCGGCATCGGCTTGTGACCGGATTCACGCTGGCCGCGCGCGGAATTAGACGCGCTTCGCGAGCTCGCGTAGCAGTGCAGCGCCGTCGCCCCGCCAGGCACTGCCATGCATACACGCAAGCGTGGCCGCTCGGGCTTCCGCGAGCCGCTCGAGCTGTCGCGCCGAGTCCAAAGCGTGTGCAAAGTAATCCATCATGTGCGGAAAAGCTCCCGCTGGAACCGAGGATGTCAGCCTCAGTGACCGGGGGACTGTCAGGTCGCACCCCGCCGCACTAGACGTCTCTTACGGCCGGTGTGGCCACCCAGCCCGCATCAACACCGCCCGGCAGCATCTGCCCGACGTCTTCCCCGACCTCGCTGTCGATCAACGCGTTTAGCCTTGCGTTCAGGCGCTCCAGCAGCGGCTCATTACGCTTCCGATCCAGCGCGAGATTGGTTCGTTCGAGCGGATCGGCCTCCAGATCGAACAGTTCAACGTCGTTCAAGCGGAAGAGCTGCTCGAGCGTCGCGGGGCGGTTGTGCTGCTTGGGCGAGAAGTAACGGGCGAGCTGGTAGCGGCCGTCAAAGAGGCTGCGGATCGCGCCGCGCTTGCCCAGGTCGGGTCGGAGCGCCCCGGTCTTGGCCATCTCCTTGATCTTCGCCCGGCCATCCGGCTGCTGCAGGATCCCTACCGCCTGCTGCAGGAAGCCACCGTCGATGTAGGCGAACATGTTGTAGCAAAAGAGCGCGCCGTCCCTGACCGCGGTCAGACCAGCCGTCTCCGGAGCCGCCAGCACGGCCGAGAAGTCCTTTCCCGGCAGCGCCTTTGTGATGGCGGCCTTGCGCTCGGGTGCGGCATTAGTCAGGTGCACCAGCGTCGGCGCGATGTCGAGGTGCGAGGTCACGGCCTTGCAGTGCTTGCCACCCGGGTATGCGGGATGGGCGACGATCAGCGGCACGTTGTTCTGCTCGCGATAAGCGGTGGCGCCCTTGGCATGCAGGCGGTGCGCGCCATCCAGGTCACCGTGATCGGCGGTCAGAACGACGATGGTGTTGGATGCAAGGCCGAGGGCCTCCAGCTCATCGAGCAGTGGCACGATGTTACGGTCGACGTCGCGCAGGCAATTGAGGTAGCAATCATGCCGCCGATGCCAGCGCGCGTCCTCGTTGGCGATGGTGCCCACCAGGGCATCGTGTGACTTGAGGAAGTCCGCGTGCGCGGCCGGTCGGCCGGGCTCGTCGAGCCTCTGGGAGTAGGTGCTCGGCAGCTTGGCCCCCCACTGCTTCGCGTACAGGGGATGCGCGGGTTCAGGCCGGATCTGCCCGAGGATGTTGCGGGCCTGGACCGGCTCGCCGGGCCGGTCTGTGTTCAGGAACATGATGTCGTGCGGATTGACCAGGTTCACCGCGAGGAACCAGGGCTTGCTCTGCGCCTTCAGTTCCATGCCCCGGCCGCGCAGCCAGTTGACTCCCATGGCGGAGATGATGCCGTCGTGCAGGTAGCCGCCCTGCTCGTGGGCGATGATGTCGCCGATGCCCAGGTAGTCAGAGAAGCCGTAAGCCTCCATCTCCTTGGTGAAGATCTTGGTCGGCGTACCCAGCTCGTTGACGGTCTCGAACTCCTTCGTCAGGTGCCACTTGCCCTTGTAAGCGGTGTAATAACCGGCCTCACGCAGCAGGTCCCCGAGCGTCGGCAGCTCGGTCGACATGCTGGCGATCCAGGGGAAGTTGGTGTTGTCGAACATCTTGGTGTGCTGGATGTGCCGCCCCGTATAAAGCACCGAGCGTGACGGTGTGCACACACACGAGTTGATGCGGTGGTTCTCGAATAGCACGCCGCGGCGCGCGAGCCGTTCGTGCCCGGGGAGGTGGTAGCCCTCGGGCAGCTCCCCCGGCCGGAAATACCGCTCCTGGTCGGTGAGGATGAAGAGGATGTTGTATGGGCCCGGCGCTGCAGCGGGCAGTTCGTGGCCTGCGGCGCGGCGCGCCGATTCATTCGTAGCTGTCAAGATTCGCCCCCCCAACGATTGCCGACGGTGCGAACAGCTCCGCGCCGGCGTTTCATTCTCACACAGCGGTCGGGCGTATCGCGAGATCAGGCGCGCGCCGGCGGTTCATGCTCGCGATGGAAGCGATGGATGGTCCAGAGGTAGCTCTCCATCAGCGAGTCCTTGCCGAGCTGGGCCAGGATCTCGAGCCGGCGGCTCGGGGCCAGCGTGCTCGCCAGCTGCAGGCGTGCCCGGGTGAAGTGCTTGAGCTGGTTGCGATACTGCCAGAGCAGCTCACGCGCCGCGGTCTTGTTCAGATGTAACTCCCAGGAGGCGAGCATCACCGCCGCGGTTCCCATGCCGAAGGTCAGGAGGTTGTGCAGGGAGCCACCGAAGTAGGTATGGCGCTCCGCGAATTCTCCAAGCAGCAGCAGGGTCAGCACGACGGCGACGATGGTGCCGAACAGCAGGGTCTTCAGCCGCTTGGTGCGGATGCCACTATGGCGCAGCTGCGCCACCTTGCGGGTGAAGTACTTGCGCTGGTCCTCGATCCAGGAAACGTACACGCTGTCGCCCTGCCCCGCTTTCTCTGTCAGTCCGTGGCTCATGGATGGCAGTTCCAGCGAGATCAGCACGTGACTGATCCAGCCGAAGCCGTGGAAGCTGTTTACCCCCGACAGGGAGAGCACCTCTTCGGCATCCACCAGCGGCTCGCTGCTCGCGAGGCGCAGGTAGAACTTGACCCGCAGGGTCTCGGCCAGAGCCCGGCACATCAGATGCTTGGCGAACCAGTGGCGGTGGTGCAGCGCCGAGTACAGCGCGAAGCCGGAAGTGAGGATCAGGAGGTACATGAACAGCAACAGGCGCGTGCTGACGAACTTCTCGTACACGAGGTAGGAAAAGCCCATGAAGAAGGCCACCAGGTTGAAGAAGGCGAACATGCGGTCGGAGCGTTTCTGGAAGTGCAGCGCCAGCGCGTCCGCCTTGCCGTACTGGGCGTCGATGCGCTCGAGTGCCAGCTGATCGACGTGGGGGACGTCCGGCCCGCCGGCGATCGCCGGCACGATCTGCATCAGCGAGTCCGGTTCCTTGCGGCCGCGCCAGTAACTTATGTAATGCACGTATTCCTGGTTGTAGGCGTTCAGCGATTGCAGGTGGATCGCCAGGCGCGACGGCAGCTGCGGCAGGCGCAGCAGCGCATCATCGCTGAGTCCGGCGAGAAAGCACGGTGCGTCCGGCTCGGCAACTGCGGCGCCGTTGGCGCGCACCGTGGGGATCCAGTAGACGAAGCGCACCGGCAGCTCGTGCTCCGGCAAGGCATCGAGGATTCTGATCTGCGTGTCGCTCTTGTTGCGGTCCGTGCGCGCGCCCAGGTAACGCAGCACGGTGTCGGCCGTCCCGCCCGGCAGGGACGAGGACTTCCCGTCCCATAGCGCCAGCAGCAGGCTGCAGCCGCGCGTGAGTGTCTGCGTCACGACGGTATAGCGTGCGTCGCGCTGCGAGATGCCGGCTGCCGCGGCGGCCTCCTCGGCCGCGGCGCTCAGGGGCAGCTCGACCGAATTCACGCGCGGGTGCGCCAGCAGCGTCTTCAGCAGCGCAAAGGACGCCGGGTCGAAGTCCGACTCGTACTGCCTGAGGTCCATGGGCAGGATGGCATCCACGCAGAACCCGAGCTCCAGGGCCACCTGCACCGCCAGCAGGTCAGCGCCGGTTGCCATGCCGGACATGAGGCGGACCTCCGAGTCAGGCAGCCGCTCTTTCAGCTGCGAAAGGAGGTCGGCGACGGCGCCCCGCAGGTTGAGCAGCGTATCGGCGTGCAGGTCGCGATGCCCGGAGACGCCCACGACGAAGGGCGAGATTCGCTTATTGTCTGTCTCAGCCAAGTCCGCAAGCTTCCGCGCCCTGTGAGCCATCGCATTGTGCTGCCTGCAGGGGAGCCCGGACAACCGGGGGGATGACCTGCAAGCACGCGACGGTCGCGCGCCGGCGCTCACTTGCATTAGACTGCGGCGCGCCCGCGCGCCCCTATTGATGCCCGGCGAAGGATCCGCCGACGAGGACCGCCGCTTTGGAGCCCCGCAAGTACTGGGCCTTCATCAGCTACAGCCACCGCGACGCCAAGTGGGCCGCCTGGCTGCATCGCTCGCTGGAATCCTACCGTCCGCCGCGGGCGCTCATCGGCACGTCAACCGCCGCGGGCGCGGTGCCCAAGCGCCTGGCGCCGGTGTTTCGCGATCGCGAGGAGCTCGCGAGCGCCACGGACCTCGGCGCCTCGATCAACCACGCATTGCGCGAATCGGCCTGCCAGATCGTGATCTGCTCGCCGAGCGCGGCCCGCTCGCGCTGGGTCAACGAGGAGATCCTCGCTTTCAAGCGCCTCGGGCGCGAGCAGCGCATCTTCTGCCTCATCGTCGAGGGCGAGCCGCACGCCTCCGACAAGCCCGAGCAGGCCGAACTCGAGTGCTTTCCGCCGGCGCTGCGCTTCGGGCTCGGCGCGGACGGTCAGTTGAGCAGCACCCCGAGCGAGCCGATCGCCGCGGACGCCCGGTCCGGCAAGGATGGCAAGGGCCACGCCAAGCTCAAACTGATCGCCGGCGTCCTGGGCGTCGGCTTCGACACGCTGCGCCGGCGCGAGCAGCAGCGCCGCAACCGCCGCCTGTTCGCGCTCAGCTGCG
>Ga0335080_10002058_pt1 | contig 19997 bp, 17 predicted proteins | sample Lox_Sample_34_FD_206720 | JGI IMG/M metagenome (GOLD analysis project Ga0335080, IMG submission 206720) | Soil microbial communities from Loxahatchee National Wildlife Refuge, Florida, United States - Lox_Sample_3.4 | ecosystem: Environmental > Terrestrial > Soil > Wetlands | place: USA...
CTCGTGATGCCATAGGAAGAATGATGTCAGGCCGGCCCGCACAAGAAGGAGGTTCTCGCGGTTGGCGGTTATTCGTTTTGGACACACCCTCACGCGGAAGGAAGCCGACACGGAAAGCGAATCAGACGGTGACGAAGAGGGTTGGCTTGAGCGCTAGGCGGCCGCCTGCCTTTTTACGATCTCAATGTATTGGCCGAGCGCCTTGGAATGGTTCTCATGATGCCAGGCGATCCAGTATTCCGCCCTTGCCGCCGCTGCCAGCGGACGTAAAACCACGCCGGGGTGGGGCAAATTCTTGATCTGCTCGCGCGCCAGTGTCACGCCCAAACCTTCGGCCACGAATGTCATGATGCCGGATTCCAATTCCACATCCTGTAAAATCCTCGGAGTAAAGCCTGCCTGCTGGCACAGGCCGGCCAGCCAATCTCGCGAACCGGGATGCGTCTGTTCGGACATCGCGACAAAGAACAACGACTTGAGATCCTTCGCTAGAATCTTGCTCTTTTTCGCCAGCGGATGATGGGCTGGCACAACGGCGACAACTTTGTGACGGGCCACACACTCCCAGTTCAACGCCGTCAGGTTCTTGTTGGCGGCGGGCGGGCGCAAACCGACAAAGCCCAAATCAATTTTTCGCGCTTCGAGGGCGCGAAGCTGTTCCGCCGGCGACATGTCGAACAAGTTCACGGCGATTTCGGGACAGGTTTGATAGAACCTCGCCAGTGTTGCCGGCAGGAGGTCAAAATTGAATTTGAACAGATAGCCCAGGTTCAACTGGCCGGATTCGCCCCTACTGAACCGTTGCACGGCCTTCACGCTTTCGAGGCTTAGCGCCACGAGCCGCCGGGCATCCATCAGGAAGCTTTTCCCTTCTTCCGTCAGCGAAACTTGATTCCTCGTCCGGTCCAGCAGCCGCACCCCCAATTCCTCCTCCAAGTTGTGAATCTGGCGGGTCAGCGACGGTTGCGCCAGCCGCAGTTTTGCGGCTGCCCGGGTAAAGTTTAATTCCTCGGCCACGGCAACAAAGTAACGGAGATGGCGTAATTCCATATCTCAAGCGCATGGTAGCAATGCACTCCTCGCCTGACAAACAGGAATGGACAAGGACAGACATGGCGTGGCTGAAAACGATGGGCGCCCTTTCGTCCATAGCCTGAAGGCATCACAAACCCAGCAACGAAGTATTGGCATGTCTTCTGGTTTCCCAGCATGGTGTCTCGATGAAGCTCATCATCCAGAAGGCCTCGGTCCGGTGGCAAGGCGGATCCAATGGCGGCAGCCGGGCCATGACCACCGAGAGCGGCGTGCTGAAAGAAACCGGCTTTTCCTTGGGGATTCCTTTCACAAAAAACTCCGGAACCAATCCGGCCGAACTGATTGCCGCCGCCCACGCTGCCAGTTTCTCCCTGGCCCTTTCGAAAGAATTGGGACTGGCAGTTTCCGCGTCAGGTGACATCTTCATCACCGCGACAGTGACGCTGGAACACCTGGCCGCCGGTTGGACGATCATGAATATCCATCTGAATGTCATCGCCCGGCTGCCTAAAGTCACCCAGAGCGAGTTCATTGATGCGACGGTCCGCGCCAAGACGGGTTGCCTGGTGTCGCGGTTGTTGCGCGCCAACGTCTCGATGAACGCTAAACTGGAACAACGAACCGCCATGAAGAATTGATAACAGCCTCCTTTCCTTAAGCGGTGACACCCTGTGCGTCTGTGTGCCGCTGCGGGACGATTTTCTTCTCGTAATTTTCCATTGAAGGACAGATGACAACGCCTTCGCGAGCGTATTCGCGGTGAACTGCAAGGCTGGCATAATGCGTATTGTCCGCGTAGCCGGCTTCAATGGCCTGCTTCGTGATGAAATAACGCTGCCGCTCCTGTGCGATTTGCGTCAGCGCTCTAAACTGGTCAACCTGTCATTGTTTCGGCAGGGCACACATGCACAAGGTAACGCCGGTGACGCAGGTAGAATTGAGGCAGGGCTTGGAGGCACTAGTGCAACTCGGCGTTTTACGAATGGCATGGACCTTCGTTGTCCACGATGCCGGATGAGGCATTGGATTGGAATAGATGCACTGCGCCACGCCGGAATGTGTCCGGGATGCGGGTCGTCCATGTCGGTGGCACCTGAAACTTCGTGGAGCTATGATTTGAATCCGCTTGTTCGCCATTGTGTAAACAGTCGCGCTCTTGCGGTCTGGCAGGCGTTGGCGGAAGTGGCGCGTGGTCTGGGTTCTTTTTTCTTCACCCCCAGCACGAAGTTGTATCTTGCCCAGGCAATCAATGGAGCCGCCAAGAAGGAAGTGGACGTATTGTGCGTGTCTGAAGGCATCGTGCCTTTACGCAGGACGCGCTTTGAGTAGCTGGACGCGGTGTAACAAGCCTGTGCTAGCGGGCTGAAAACCACTCAACCCCGGCAAGTTCGTTCAAGGATGTTTAATGGCGTTTCGGGAAGTCCATATCTTACTCCATGTCTTTTTTTGGCCCTGTTCAACGCCTCATGTTTCGCAAAAGCATTGATTTTATTACTAAAATTTGAGTTTGGAGCGGGTGAAGGGAATCGAACCCTCATCTCAGGCTTGGGAAGCCCGCATTCTGCCACTGAACCACACCCGCTTTCGCTGCGCTTTAGCGCGGCAAGCCCGGCTTTGCCAGAAGCTAGTTGGCGTTGAAGCGCAATTGTTTCTACCAGACTTCACGGCGGCTGGCAACTTGTTTACAAAGCCCTCACGACGCGACGTCGAGCTGGTGGATCGCGCGGCGGAGCTGGTCTTCGATCGAAAGTTGCCGTTCATCGGACGCCACCTTGCCCCCGTCCAGTTCGCGCACGTAAAAACTGTCAATCGCCGCGCCGCGTTCGGTCACAATGCGCGCGGCGGAAATGTCGAGCGCCAGCTCAGCCAGCGTCTGCGAAATCGTGTAAAGCAAGCCGAGCCGGTCTTCGGTTTCAATCTCGATCAACGTGCGCGTCTCCGAAGTCTCGTTGTCGAGCCGGATTTGCGTGGGGATGCGCTCGCCCGTGTAGGCCTGATACCGCGGACGCGCCACAATTTGGCGCCGGATGAGCGCGGGCAAATCAACCTCCCCGCCGGTCAGGACCCGGTCGAGCAGGCTGTCGAATTGCTCGTGCTGTTCGCGCGTGGCAAGATTCCCGGTAGCAGCGTCATTGATAAAAAACGTGTCGAGGGCAACGCCGTCGGCGCGGGTGAAAATCTGCGCGCCGAGAATGTTCAGACCGGCGGCGCTGAAGGTGCCGGCGATTTTGCTGAACAGGCCGGCGCGGTCCCAGGTGCAGACCTTGACCAGGTTGTAACCGCGGTTGAGTTCGTCCTGCCAGGCCGTCAGCGGCGACCAGGCCTTGCCCTCTTCGACGACCTGGCGGTGCAGGAAGCGGTGCGTGAGCGCGAGGTCATCAAGAATCTCCGCGGCTGTGTGAATCTGGAAGTACCGCGCCGGCAGCGCGGCGAAATGGGCCTGCAACTCCTCCGGGCTGATCTCCGCCGGCGCGAGTTCCCGCACTTCCGCCAGGAGCGATTCGCGTTGCGCCTCGCCGGCGCGGATGAATTCCGTGCCGCCGGTCAGCAGCGGCATGGCGCGGGCATACAAATCCCACAGCAACGCGTCTTTGAAACCGTTCCACAATTTGTCACTCGTGCCTTGGGCGTCGGCAAACGTCAGCAACGTGAGCAGGTTGAGCGCTTCGGGCGTTCCCATCTCGCGCGCAAACAGGCGAATGACGGCGGGGTCGGCGAGATCGCGCCGTTGGGAGATGCTGGCCATGAGCAGATGGTGCTCGACGATGGTGCGCAAGAGCTGCGTCGCCGCGCCATCCAGACGGAGCCGTTTGGCGGCACGCAGGGCCAGCGCGGCGCTGGTTTCCGGATGCTTCTTTCGGGGGTGATGCTCCGCTTTGCCCACATCGTGCAACAGCAACGCCAGATAAAGCAAACCCGGCCGGTCGAGATTCTGGAAGAGCGGCGCGTAATTTCTGTAAGGCTCCTCTTTGGCTTCCCAAACGTGATCCAGTTGCTCCAGGCAAACCAGCGTGTGCTCGTCGGCGGCGTATTGATGGTAAAACTCATGCTGCACCAGACAGGTCAGCCGGCCAAACTCGGGGATGTATTTACCGAGCAGATTCACCTCGTGCATCGCGCGCAGGATGGGCGCCACTTCGCCGCGCCGTTCGAGAATGGTCAGAAATGATTCCGCCACCTGCTCGTCATTCAAAAAATCGCGGTCCACGAGCGAGAGCTGATTGCGGATGAGTTGTGCGAGGTCGGGGTGCAGCGCCAACCGCCGCTGTTGCGCGTGCAGGAAAACGCGCATCAGCCTGCGGGGCGAGTCGCGGAACACCCGGTTGGACGCGGCGCGGATTTCGCCGTTGATGAATTTGAAGCCGTCCACTAATTCCGGTTCGCGCCGCCGCTGCGGCAGCCAGGCCCGCAACGAAAGCCGGCTCGGCGCCGCCGGCAACAGTGCCATGCGCTGCTCCAGCGTGCGCGTGATGAGGAGAACATTCCGCATGTGGGTGTAGAGGTCACGCATGAATTTCTCAATGCGCTTGCTCGGCGAACGATCACGGTAGCCCAGGTTGAACGCCACCGCCGGCTGCAGGTTCTTGCCCAGAGCGTCAAGCGGACGGTTGACATGGTAGTGCAGCTCAGTCCGCGTGCGGAGCAGAAAATCGTATGCAGCCTCCAGTTGCCGGCGCTCGGCGCTACCGACAAATTCCTGCTGTTCCAGTTCGCGCAAGGAGCGGGAGCGGTATTTGAAGAACGCCATCCACAACAGGTTCTGAAAATCACGCAGGCCGCCGCCGCCGTTCTTGATATTCGGCTCCTGCATGCAGGCCGAGTTGCCGAATTTGGCGCGCCGCGACGACTGGTCCTCCAGCCGCGCCGCGATGTATTTGTCCTCGTAACCGGCGACGCATTTGTTGACGAGCGTCTTCTGGAACTTGGCGAACAAGGGCTCCGCGCCGACAATGAGCCGCGCTTCGATGAGCGAGGTTTTCGATTGCATGTCCGAGTTCGCCACGGTCACGCAATCGTCAATGCTTCGCACGGCGTGCCCGACCTTCAAACCGACGTCCCACAGCGGGTACAGCACGCCATCAATCAGCCGGGACAGATACGGCAGCGGTTTGCCTGACGCGATCTGGCCGTCGTGCAAAAACATGAAGTCAATGTCACTGTGTGGGTTCAACTCGCCGCGGCCGTAACCGCCGATGGCCACCAGCGCCAGGGGCGGAAATTCCTTTTGCGCCTGCGTTGACAGGCTGGCTTTGGCGGTTTCCCACAAGTGCCGCAACATGGCGTCGAGCATGGCCGCCCGCCCCTGGCAAATCTCCCGGCCGCTCACACCGGCGCGATGCTGTAGTTTCAGCCGGTGTGTCTCCACCTTGAGAAAGCCCTTGTAGCGCGCGAGTTTTTCCGCCGCATCGGCGTTCGGCGGCATCGGCAGACGCGCCTGGGCATCGGCTTCGATTTTTTTGACCAAATCCTGCACCGATTCAGTTTTAAGTTTCGAGTTCCAAGTTGCAAGTTGCTTTCGTCAGTAGTGGGCTACTCTTTCGATTGAAAACTTGAAACTTGAGACTTGAGACTTGAAACTCGTTGGCTGTGCCGGTCCAGCCTGATCCCGATGCCGCAATGATGCTCCGCGTGAAGCGCGGTGACCGCGCGGCGTTTGCCGAATTGGTGGACAAATACAAGCAACCGGTCCTGAATTTCATCTATCGCACCCTGCGCGATGAAATTGAGGCCGAGGACCTGGCGCAAACGGTGTTCCTGCAGGTCTATAAGTCGCGAAGCCGCTACCGGCGGACGGCGAAATTCTCGACCTGGCTCTTCACCATCGCGCGCAACCTGTGCCTGAACGAGCTCCGCCGCCGTTCGCGGCATCCCGCCGAAGCCATCGAGGAAGCCCACGCCGAACACGAGGACCAACCGCAACGGCAATACGAGGACAAATCGCAAATTGCGCCCCCGGAAAAATTGTTGCACGGCGAACTCGCGCAGAAAATCGAGGAAGTGTTGGCCGAACTGCCTGAAAACCAGCGCACGGCCATTCTGCTCTGCCGACAGGAAGAGTTAAGCTACGAGGAAATTGCGGAAATTCTAGACTGCTCGCTGTCGGCCACGAAATCGCTGATTCATCGCGGTCGCGAAACGCTCAAGGAAAAACTCAAACCGTATTTGCAAACGGGTGACTGGAAAGAACCCGGCTGAATTTACCGATGTACTTCAAGCCGTAGAAACCGATTGATCGCGTCCAACGAAATCGTGGCGGTGACGTCCACATATTGGTTGGGCGGAACCCCGTTCGTGGCGGATTCAGCGACCGTCGCGCCAGGCAGGTTCATGACCCAGCCGCCCGCGGCGGTGTAAGTCAGCAGGTCGCTCCAATTCGTCAGCGTAGTCGAGCTTTGCAGCACATACGTGAGGTCGCTGGCCGAAAGGTTACGGAGGAAATGGACCTGGAATTGGATTCCGGCGAGATTGCCGGTGAACGGGTTGGTGTTGACCACCAAGGGGTTGAAGGCATAGGCGTAAGCCAGGAGGTTGACGATGCCGTCCTGCTGCGGGTCCGCCGTGTCCCCGGCAATGGCGGGATTATTGGCATCGGCGCCGAAATACGCCAGTTTCCAGGCGCTAATGGGCGGTTGAATGATCGTCAGCACAGCCGCAGACGGCGGGCCGATGGCCGACGTACCGTTTGTGGGATTGCTCAGGGCAAGATTTACCGACACATTGGATTGCACCACGTTGTTGGCCAGAATTGGCACGGTAAAGGTTTTCGCGCCCGATTCGCCATTCGTCCAGTTCAGCAACCCTGAAATACTCGTGTAATCCACACCGTTCGATGCCGTCCCGCCGCTGACCGTGGCGTACGAGACTTGCGCCGCGCCGTTCGTGCCGCCGAGCCGATAGACCGTGATGACCGCGTTGGTGTCCGCCGCCGGCACATTGAAAGCCGGCGAACTGAACGCAAAAATCCCCCCCAGCAGGCTGAACACGGAAACCGAATTGGAACTGCCGACGAAAACTCTTCCGTCGGCGACCGTCGGCACGGCAAATTTGACGCCGACGTCAAGCTGATCGCGACCCGCGTTGTTCGTACTGGTGTAAATTTCGGCGAGGTTAGTGGCGTTGCAAGCAACCAACACCGCCGGATTGCCATAAGCGGAGGGCATTTGCAACGCCCAGACAATGCCGCTGTTCGTGCCGTTCGCGGAAATGCTCGGGGTCGCGCCCGGAAAATTGAACGTGCGGTTCCGGTTGGTCAAAATCGTGTTGCCGGCCAATGCCCCGTTGGTCAACGCGAGAGCTTTTAAATTGTCGGCGCTGCTCGCGTAATAAATCCGGCCATTGAAATAACCGGGTGTGTCGAACGAGCCTTTGATTTTGCCGCTATTGGTTTGCACGACAAAATCAATGCTGTTGGTGGCATCGAAATGATTGTTGCCGGTCGTCATCTGCTCCCGGTTAATCACGTAAATCTGCCCCTGCTTGCCGGCCCCGAGCATCTCATGTGGAAAAGGTCCCGGCTGATCGGGCAACAGCAGCAGGCCGCCGGAACCGACATCCGTGTCGTTGGCCTGCAAGGTCGCCTGGTTCCACGGCGTGAAATAATCCGCTACGGCCAGTCCGTTGGTCGTGGAAAGCCGCATGAAACTGTCGCCGTATTCGGTGCCGTTGGAGCCGTTGGTAACGTTGAAACTGCCGTTGCCGAGTTCGAAAAATAAATTCGTGTTGTCGTCCACGGCCAACCCGCCGCCACTCATCCAGAGGCCGCCTTCGCCGGCATTGGCGCCAAACGCGGCTACGGTGCTGTTGGGCGTCGCGTTGAAAACGTAGTTGGTCAATTGCAACAGATTCGTGGCGTTGAAACCGATGATCCAGCCGTGGTAGGGGTCAGTGTCCGCATATCCGGCGTAGGCCACGTACACGATGCCACCGGCCAGCGTCAGGGCGCATCGTTGGTTTTCCTGTTTCGCGTTGAATGGCACCTGGTTGCCGACACTGCCGACGCCGACGCCGGGAACACTGGCTGTGATCAGCACCGGACTGCCCGGCTGTTCCGCCCCAGTCGCGATGTTCAGCGCGTGCAGGTGGTGAGAGTAATTCGTTACGCCGATGCCCGCTACGCCCGTGAACGCGTCCACGTACAGCGTCCCGGAACTCAAATCAATCACCGGTGTCCCGGTGATGCCGACTTCGGGAATGATGTCCGTGTACGCCCCGCCGTTGTAGCGCGTTCCGAAATTCTTGTTGGTGAAGGTGCTGGTGGTGGTGACCGCCGCGGGCCCGAGATTCGTCTGCCACAGTAACCCGCCCGCCACTGCCGGCACGTCGGCGTCGAACGCATAGACGGTGTTATGCTCCGTGGCGATGAAGAAAACGTTGTGCGTCCCCCGCCCGGGAATCGTCAGGCCGGGCACGTACAACGGTTGCGCATAAACGTTCCCATCCACCGCATTCTTGAACAACCGGCCGAACGATGTCGAACTGACGTTCGTCGGATTCAGAATCACCTCGTTTGTATTCAGGCCCGTCCGGTGATTGTCGTTGTGGTAGGTCCAGACGCTGACCTGCGCGGCGGCCGGCCCTAACGCGAGCGCCAGACAGGCTGATATCGAAAATAAGTGCCTCAAATCAGCGCTTAATATAGTCAAGAGCCGCCGCTTTGCAACCGGCGATTGGAGCGAATAAACCACATTCGTGGCGATGTCCCGGCAGAGCGCCGCCTTTTTCCGACATGACAACGGCGGCATTCTGACTAAAGCCGCGACATTTGTCTGATAATCCTTGATGGAAATTCGCCGATCTGCTTTTCATGACGGAAGCATGCCAGAAGCAATTGCCAAACACATCTCACCGCCAGTCCAGGTCGGCGCCGTGCTGTTCGACGGGTTCGAGTTGCTCGATTTTTACGGGCCGCTCGAAATGTTCGGGCTTATGGAAGGCGACGCCCGGATTACCGTCATGGCCCAGAAAACCGGCGCCGTAAAAAGCGCTGCCGGCCCGAGCGGAATGGCCGATGCAACGCTAAAGGATGCCAACGGGTTTGACATATTGCTCATTCCGGGTGGAATCGGGACGCGAACGCAAATGACGAACGCGCCATTCCTTGCCGAATTGAAGCGGCTGGCCGAGGCATCGCGCATCGTCGCGACAGTCTGCACGGGGAGTTTCTTGCTTGCCAGGACAGGATTGCTGGATGGGCGCAAAGCGACGACGAACAAGCGGGTGTTTCAACTCGTGAAGACCAATGCGCCGTAGGTGAACTGGATTGCCCGGGCGCGCTGGGTGGAGGACGGCAAATATTTCACTTCATCGGGCGTCAGCGCGGGCATGGACATGACCTTGGCCGCGATTGCCAAGCTGCTCGGCCGGGAAAAAGCTTTGGAGATTGCCGGTCGCGCGGAATACGAATGGCACGAAGACAGTTCGTGGGACCCGTTCGCCGCCGCCGCTGGGTTATAAATGCGCCGGCGGTTTTGGGAAGACGTTCAAGGGACGCAAACGTTGTGGCTAGGCGATTTAAAACGCGAATTCCACGACGCGATAGAACCGCTGGCTGTTGTTCGTTACGACGTCCACCATGTAGCCTTGGGTGCCGATGATTCTGGCCGCATTGGTCAGGGCCTGCCATTGCGGATCGTTCAAGTTGTCGGCAAACTGTACCTGGTAGGTCGCCCCAACGCTGGCTGGCCAGATGAGCGTTGCCGCGTCCGCAGAGGATCCGAAACCATCCAGGGAAGAAAGGGCAATTCCGGATACGCTGAACGGCTCACCTGCTCCCGATGAATTAGTGGCGAACGATTGCAGCGCATAAAGATTGCACCACTGGTTGAAATCCTGCCCGGCCAGATTGTTGGCCCAGCTTTGCCAGACAAGCGTTTGCCCGTCGCCGCTGAAAACGGGATTCAGGGAGCGACCGTTGGCCGGCCAGTTTCCCAACGGGCTGGCCGTGACCAGTGTCGTCGTGCCCGCCAGCGAATCATACAGCAAAATGTCTGGCACGCCGTTGGTGTCGTTGGCCACCAGATTGCTGGCGAAACTTCGATAAGCAACGAAGCGGCCGTCCGCGCTGATCGCGGGCGAATCACAAAATCCGTTTGCGCCCGTGCTGACCAGAAGATTACTGGCGGACGGAAAGTTGTAGAGATAAATCTGGTTCGTCCCCGCCACAAACGCCAGCGACTGGCTGTCGGCGCTGAATTGACAGCCGGCCCGGCTCAAGGCATTGCCGAAATTAAATTGCGTTTTGGCGTTGAGGTCGGCCAGCACGACCTGGTTGGTTTGGTAGAAAACAATCCGGTTCCCGTCGGGACTGATCGCGGTCTTGTAAATGCTTGTTGAAGCGACGTTGGTGTAAACGTTGTTGCCCGATGGCGCGGCCCAGACATAAAAGGTGGCGGTTGAGGCATTATTGATTTGGACGCTGTAAGCAACACGCTGGCCATCGGGCGTCATCGCAGCGTTGATGGCGTTGATCGTGGTGGATGAAGTGTAAGTGGTGATGGCGCGATTCGTTCCGGATTGCATGTCCCGCCAGAACAGATTTCCGCCTGAATTGCCCAGGGGGACGAGGTTGCCCGCTTGACTAAAAAAAAGCACATAACGCCCGTCAATGCTGATGGAAGGCGAATACGAGGCGCCGCTACCCGGCGTGCTGCCGGCGGTGCTCACGCTTACAAGCGTCGTCGTGCCAGTTAGCAAATTACGCAGGAAAACATCCGGAGCATTGTTGGTGTCATTGGCAACCAGGTCGCTGGCATAGCTGGTGAAAGCCACAAATTGCCCGTTGCCGCTGATGGCGGGGTCCGTTGAAAGGCCGTTGCCGGACACTCCATTTGTGTTCACACTCACCAGGTAATTCGTGCCGATCAAGAGGTCATGGACATACACATCGCGGAGGCCGTTCGTATCTCCTCCGGCCAGATTGTCGGCTTCGCTCCAGAAGGCGACGTAGCGCCCGTTGGTGCTGACGCAGGCACTCGAGAACACGCACGAAGCGTTTGGTGTGAGCGATGGCAAGCCGGGCAGCCCGCTCGAAATGAGTTCAGCAGAAGCTGCGTTGCGATCTCGCGCAAACACGTCGTAGGCGCGGTTGTTGTCGTTCACAACCAGGCTGCTGTCAAGACATGCAAAACCCACGACACTGCCGTCATCGCTCAGGCACGGTGTCGGCAACAAATTTTGCGCTGCGCCAACACCATTTGTGTCGGTGTCCATCAGCGCGGTGGTTCCTGCCACCAAATCGCGGACATAAACATGAAAATCCGTCGCGAGCGGATTTGTCGTCAAATTTGTGGCGTTGCTTTCGAAGGCCAGAAATCTTCCATCAGGCGTGATGGAAAGCCAGTCGCAAATGGAATTGGTCACCGGAGTTTGCGTTGCATCGACACTGGCGTAAGTCGTGGTGTTGCTTTGGCCGTCCCAGACGGCCACGGAAGACTTGACGCCATCCACGTTCGCCAGAAATGCGATGTATCGTCCATCCGGTGTCATGGTGAAATTTTGCGCGTTCAATTCCAGGCCGGCGAGAACGCCGACAACATTGGTGTTCACGACGTCGCTCAATCCTGTCGTGACGTTGTATCGCAATACAACGCCGCCGCCGTTTGTCGGACAGGCTTCATAAACCGCAAACTGGCCGTTGCTGCTGATCAACGGGTCGCACGAGAACGCGGCTTTGGTTCCGAGCGACTGCAAAATTGCCTGCGTGTTTGTGCTGGCCCAGGTCGTTGTTCCTTGTTGCAGGTCGGCGAGGTAAACTTCACCCGAATTCGTAATGCCCGGCACAAGATTCGTGGCCGTGGTGTAAAAAGCCACATACCGGCCATCCGGTGTGATCTGCGGCAATTCCGAACTGTTCGCCGTGGTCATCGGAACTGCGCCAGCGCTCGCGAGCGTGGTGACACCGCCTTGCGTGTCGCGGACAAACACGTCGGGAATGCCGTTGGAGTCGCCGGGAACCAGATTGCTGGCGGCGCTGACGAAAGCGACGAAACGCCCGTCGGGCGTCACGACTGATGACCGGGAAGTTCCGTTGGCGGCGCTGCCATTGGTGCCGACGCTGACCAGCGTGGTCACGTTGGCCACGAGGTCGCGGATGAAAACGTCATTGACGCCGTTCGTATCACCGGGAACCAGATTGCTGCCCGCGCTTTCGAAAAGGGCAAAGCGACCGTTTGCGGAAATTCCGGCCGGAACGGAATCACCATTGCCACTGCCGTTTCCGTCCGCACTGACGCTGACCAGGGTCGTCGTGTGCGCAAGCCGGTCGCGCAAATAAATGTTCAGCACCGCTGGAATCGGCGACGGCGTCGGGTTGACAGAATTGTTCAGGGTCAGATTATTTGCAGAGCTGGCGAATAAAACGTAGCGCCCGTCGGGGGTGATGATGGGCGCCAGAGAATCGCCGCTGCCGCCGGAGGGTGCGACGGCGGGAGTGTTGACGATGAAGATCGGTGAGATGGAGCCGCCCGCGAACGCCAGCGTTGTCGAAACCAGAAGGCTCAATAACACCTCGCGGCAGCGGCAGTCGCTCCAGATTTGCCAGAGTGGATAGATGGGTTTCATAATCATGGGTGAGTTTGCGTTGTAATAGTTGGCTATTTGTGGCTGGTGGCGTGTTGGGTGAACCTATTTGTCCCGGTTGGGATTCCACCAGACGTAGGGATTATTCATGTCTTCCTGACGGGCGCAGCCAGCGCCGGCGCTATTGGTGATGGTGCTTCGGAAAAAGGCGGCGTGGCCGTCCAGAAACTGAATGACGCTGCCTTTGCCGTGGCGCCCGCTAAAGTAATCCCAGCGGGCCGCCGGATAGGTGCCGCTGTTGCGGCCGCCTTCATAGGTGGGGCTGTATTTGGCGTCGAACATAAAAACCTGTGCGGAAGGGTGGCGGATGCTGGTCACCTTGACGCCGGTCGGCCAATAGGGTGCGTTGCCAATCACGCCATTGCAGATGCTCGAATAGAGTTTCAGGTCGATATCCATTGCGTAGCAAAATAGACCGTATCCGCCGCGTCCCAGCCATGCCCCTGCTGGATCGGCGCTAGCATATCGGGCTGCCGGGCAAACCCAGATTCTGCCCCTGGTGTTGCCGGGATTGGGGTATTTGCCCAGAGGATTGCCGCCCGGTAATGCGTAGTAATAAGACAACAGTTGATCGGCTGCCAGCGGTGGCAGAACATTAAACCACGCGGCCGGATCTTGTGGGCTTGCGGGTCCCGTCATGGCGCCAGTGTCGGGGGCGTATTGGCCGTAGCCGGTGCTAGTGGGCGTCATGGTGCCGTCACAGGGGATGGTGTCCTTGTTGTCTGTGGCGTAAATCTGCTGGGCCAGGCCCCACTTGCGCAGATTGGAAATACAATTGGCGGTCTGGTCTTTCGGTTTAGCCGCCGCCAGCGCCGGCAAGGCCAGCAGGGCGAGCATGACAATGCACGCAAACACCACGCACAGTTCAGTCAGGTTGAACGCCGCGTCGGAATTTTTGGAAGATGGCAAGTTTTGCATAATTTCTTTTCGCTTCGCCTATTGATGGCTGGAGGCATGTTGCCTGACCCAAGTCCAATCCGGGTCGGTTGACGCCAGTGGTGGGAGCCCGGCACCGGTCGGCCAGTGCGTGCCGCTGACGCCGTACGCGTAGGGAACCTTGAGTAGCGTGCTCCGCCACCGGTGGTATTCCACGTGACCGTCAGCAAAGGAGAAGCAATTGCCGTCACCATGATAGTTGGCGGGGACATCGGGAAAATCCGGCGAGTTCAGGCCCATTTGCAGATAGCCATCGTTGAGCGTCCACATGGATTCATCCGCGAAAACGAACAAGTTGGCCGGAGTCGGGCGAACAAGGTCGCTGCCTTTGATATAAACGCGCCAGCCGGGATTATAGCTTATCAGAGGCGTTAAATTGCCCTGCAAACCGCCAAGCATCGCGCCATTCATGGAATAGCTCCTGATGCGGATTCCATTTGCCGATGGCACGACATCACCCGGGCACCGATAGACGCTCAAATCACTGTTGACGTAAGGCCACATTAACGCGTTCGAGTTGGTGTAATAAACCGAATTGGTATTCGCAGGCCCATAAGTCCAATTTTCTCCTACTTTCGGGCTGACCCAACCCGTGGCAAAGCCAAGAGGGGCGTTGGGCATGAGATAATCGTTGTATTCCGCCTGATACATTCCGCAGCCGACCATGAGCTGCCGCAAGTTGGAAAGGCAACCGGCGCTGGCGCTTTGCGTTTTGCTGGCTCCCAGCGCCGGCAATACCAGCAGGGCCAGAACGGCAACAACGGTTACCACGACGCACAACTCAATCAGGGTGAACGCCGCGCGCGAATTTTTTGATGATGGCATTGTTTTCATAAGGCGAATGAGATGATGCTCCGCAGTCATCGTGAGGTCATGTTCTTTCATAGATATTTCGAGCTTTTCCTCTATAACTCGTAGGCACGAAGCCGATTCTTTCAAAAATCTTTCATTTAAATCCGATTGGTTTTCAACAACTTGCGTGAAATGACGCACCGCCCGCCGGATAATGAAAGGTGTTTTAGCGTCCCCACTTGGGGAAAAATCGAAACCGTATTTACGGACTGGCGATCGGGCAAAATAATCTCAGCGCCGTGGGCGCGGCATCTTTGTAGCAAACCAACGAGAAAGATCCCCCAAGCTCCGTCTGGAGCGAAATCTTCAGAATATGCCGCCCCGACGGGGCTGGAAATTGGTTTGGTTTTTATTCTACACAGATGTCGCGCCTACGGCGCTTCGAGACGAAAGGCATCACGCCTGCGTCGTAGCGTCGGTCGGCAGACCGCCGTGTTTGGCGTCTCGCCAAACACATTTTTGAATCGAGAACCTGTCGGCGAGACGCCGACAGGAGTGACCGGGACGGTCGCGCTACCCTACCTATCCCGCTTCAGGAGAAATTCCGCCAGGGCTTCGAGGGCGACGGCGCGGCCTTTGAACGGTTTCAAGGCCGCGAACGCCTTGTCCGTCAGTTGCCCGGCAATCTGCCGTGATTTTTCAAGACCCACAATCGCCGGGTAGGTCGCTTTTTGCGATTTCGTGTCCTTCCCCGCTGTTTTGCCAAGTTGCTCGCTGGTCTGCGTTACGTCCAGAATGTCGTCAATCACCTGGAACGCGAGTCCGACGTGATAGCCGAAATCCGTCAGCGCCTTGAGTTGCGCGGGCGTGCAGTTGGCGCTCATGCCGCCCAGTCGGACGGAACAGCAGAGCAGGGCGGAAGTCTTGCGCTCGTGGATGTAACGAAGTTCATCGGCGGAAATCTTTTTGCCTTCACCTTCCAGATCCGCCACCTGCCCGGCGACGAGTTGCAGCGAGCCGGAGGCTTTGGCGATTTCAAGTATGATGGTCCGGTGCGGATAGCGCGGCCAGCCTTTGGCCTGCGCGGCGATTTCAAACGCCTGCGTCAGCAACGCGTCGCCGGCGAGCACAGCGATGCCGTCGCCAAACACCTTGTGATTGGTCGGTTTGCCACGGCGGAAATCGTCGTTGTCCATCGCCGGCAAATCGTCGTGGATGAGCGAGTAGGTGTGGATGCATTCGACGGCGCAGGCGAGCGGCAGGGCGGCAGCGTCACTGCCGCCACATGCCTCGGCGGCAGCCAGGCACAATGCCGGGCGCATCCGTTTGCCGCCGGCGAAGAGCGAGTAACGCACCGCTTTGTGAATGGTCGCCGGCTTCGTCTTTTCGGACGGCAAAAACCGGTCGAGCGCGCGATTGACGGCTTCGGTGCGCGTGGCCAGAAATTGCACCAAATCAAATCGGGTCGTTGCGGACATGCTGGTTTGTTTTAGGAAAAAAAACGTGCTGGCGCAAGCAACAGGTTTTGACAAGATTTCGATTTGCTTTTGTAGGGACGGCTCGCCGCAGCCGTCCGGTATTTTCTTACGGTCACCTCGGCGAGGCGACCCTACCATTTCAATGGTGCGGCTTTCCGCCGAAAGCCGCCGGGCGTTTCAGCCTGTAAAATCGCGGTGAAATCGCGCTTGCAATTCGGTGAAATTTATTATTGCATGAAGGTGCGGTGGCGATTATTATTTCCAACTCTGTTTGTCTAAACGAATTGTGAACGCTGAACTGTGCAAAAAGGCCGCTGAAAAAGTTGGCAATCCAAACGTCCTCGTCAACCTCATTTCCCGCCGGGTACGACAACTCAATTCCGGCGGCGGCGGCTTGAGCCGGCCGCTGGTAGATGACGTGACGAACCTCGGCGCGGCGGACATCGCGTTACGCGAAATTCTCGAAGACAAAATCGGCTGGGAATTACCCGAACCGGTCGAGCTGGTGCGACCGCAGCCCAAGAAACGCCGGAAACGGTGACTGCAAAATGCAGAAGGGAGAAGGCAGAATGAAGAAATCTTCCATTCTGTCCCGCTGGTAGGTTGCCTTGCTCTGGGTCAGTCATCTTTTTCGACACTTTTTTTGTTTCTGCATTCTTCCTTCTTCATTCTACATTGGTTGCATGGCCGACATCGTGACCAACCACAAGGCGCGGCGCGATTATCACATCCTCGAAACGTTCGAGGCGGGCATCGTGTTGCACGGCACGGAGGTCAAATCGTTGCGCGCGGGCAAGGGACAGATCAATGACGCTTACGCGGGCGTGGAGAAAGGCGAGGTCTGGCTTTACAACGCGCACATTGACGAATATTCACACGGCAATCTCCAGAACCATCAGCCCAAAGCCCCGCGTAAATTGCTGCTGCACAAATCGGAGATCCGGAAACTCTTTGGTTTGGCGGAGGTGAAAGGTCACGCGCTGGTGCCGCTGGCATTTTACTGGAAGAACGGCAAGGTGAAAGTCGCACTGGCCGTCGGCAAGGGCAAACAGCAGTTCGACAAACGCGCGGAATTGAAACGGCGCGAATCCGAACGTGAACTGAAACGCGCCCAGATGCACCGGTTCAAGGGGAAATGAAACGAGAGTGGAGGATGGAAGATTGAAGATGGAAAAAGCATGAAATCCTTCCGGGCAATCTTTGCGGGAATCACCGCATCATTATTGATTGCGGCCGGGGTTGCTGCCGACGCTCAAGAATCCACGAACCGCCCGGCTGACTGGGCGCAACCAATCAAGGTCGCGGGGGTCAAAAACTGTTTTCAGGTCACAACGAATCTTTATCGTGGCGCACAACCGACGACTGAAGGCATGACGCATTTAAAGGCGTTCGGCATCAAGACCGTCGTCAACCTGCGCGCGTGGCACTCGGACAAGGACAAGGTGGCCGGCACGGGTTTAAAGAGCGTGCGGTTCGAAACGGAACCCTGGCATGGCGACGAGGAAGAGGTGGTGCGATTCCTGAAGGTCGTCACCGACACGAACGACCTGCCGGCGTTTGTGCATTGCGAACGCGGCGCTGACCGCACCGGCATGATGTGCGCAATGTATCGCGTCGTGGTCTGCGGCTGGACCAAACGGGCGGCCATTGCGGAAATGAAGGACGGCGGGTTCGGGTTCAGCCCGGTCTGGGACGATCTGGTTAAATTTGTTGAAAAGGCCGACGTGGATAAAATCAAACGGGAGGCAGGCCTGGCGGGAAAATGACGAAAGGGGATGGCGCCGCACACCATCAGGGCGTTGGCTTTTCCAGCGGCACAAAAACGACGCACACGGGTTTCCCGACTTCAACGGTTTGCCCGGTCCAGGTCAATTGGCCGGTCCGGGCGTTGATGCGGAAGACCACCGCACTGTCCGAATTCTGGTTAGCGGCAACCAGGTATTGGCCGGTGGGATCGATGGCGAAACCGCGCGGGACTTTGCCGCGGGAAGATTGGCGTTCGACGAAGCTGAGGCAGCCACTTGAGTTATCCACGGCAAATACGGCGATGCTGTCATCGCCGCGGTTCGAGCCATAGATAAATTTGCCGGAAGGCAGGAGGGCCACTTCGGCGGCGGTATTCTTCCCGTGAAAATCTGCCGGCAATGTGGAAACGGTCTGAATTTCCTTCAACGCGCCGTGGTCCCGGTCGTAATCGAACGCGGTCAGGGTGCCGCCCATTTCATTGATGACGTAGGCGTGCCGTTCGTCGGGGCTGAATGCAATGTGGCGCGGCCCGGAGCCGGGTTTCACTTCGGCCCAAGGAATTTCGTTGGTGGTGAGTGCGCCGGTGGTTTCGTTGAGCCGGTAAATCATCACCTTGTCCAGTCCCAGGTCGCAGGCGAACACGCGATGAGTTGCGGCGTCCGCGGCGACGCAATGAGCGTGTGGTCCGGCCTGCCGTTGCGGGTTGACACTGGAGCCGTGGTGTTGAATCACCGCCGTCGGCGACCCGAGATACCCATTGGTTTGCACCGGTAAAACCTCCACACTGCCGCTGCCATAATTTGCCACGAGCACAAATTTGCCGGTAGGATCTACAGCGACGTGGCACGGGCCGGTGCCGCCGGAAGGTTGCTGGTCCAGAAATTCCAATTTACCCGTGGCGGCGTCCACTTTGAACGCCGATACCGCACCGCCGGCCCAGCCGTTTGACTGGTCGGATTCGTTTACGGCAAAAAGAAACCGGTGATCGGGAGCAATGGCGACGAACGAAGGATTCACGACTTTGGCGGCGAGCGCGGGTGCGCCTAATTCTCCCGACGCAGTGTCCAGTCGGCAAACGTAAATGCCCTGACTTTTGGCGCCGGTATAGGTTCCAAAATAAACGAGGAATTGTTCGGCGAGAGCGCTGCCGGAGTTTGCGGAAATGGAAACCAACAACAGCGCCGTGAGCGCGGCGCGGACCAGTGTCAGTGATGAACGGAGCCGCATAATCATGAAGTTTCGTTGACTCGCGGCCCGAGCCCGCATGTTTCCGGCGGCTCCAGGAAACACGGTTTGCCCGCCAAAATCAGGCTTTAACCGCTTCGGGCTTCTTCCAGTTACGTTTTGGCGCTTTGAGAACGAGGCCCTTCTTGATGGCGCTGGCGGCCACCCGCAGGTAACGCACTTCGCCGCTGGGCAACATCGCCTTCACGCGTTGCAAATTCGGCATGAACCGCCGCTTGGTGATGGCGGTGATATGCGTGCCGATGCCGCCTTGTTTCTTGGGCTTGCCACTACGCCAGATGATGCTGCCTTTGCGCGAGCCTTTGCCGGTCAATTCACAAATTCGTGCCATAAAATCCTCAATCGGGAACCCGAAGCATAGTCATAAAAATCCCGGTGGCAAGCACTATTTCGGCAATTTCCGCGTGCCTTCCGGCACGATGCGATTTATCCTCCTGCCGCTCTATGGCCATCGTCAAACCCTTTGCCGCGCTGCGACCCCGGCCTGAACTCGCGCAGAAAATCTGCGAACTGCCCTACGACGTCATGTCGACGGACGAAGCGCGTGAACTGGCCGGTTGGAATCCATGGAGCTTCCTGCATGTCAGCAAACCGGAGATTGATCTGCCCGGAGGCACGGATCCTTACGCACCGGAGGTATATGCTAAAGGCCGGGAAAATTTTGAAAAACTCATCCGTGAGGGTGCCTTGCGGCCCGACCCGCAGCCGTGCTTCTATCTGTATCGGCAAATCATGGGCGACCATTCGCAAACCGGTCTGGTGGCCGCAATGAGTTGCGAGGATTACCTGCACGGCATCATCAAAAAGCATGAACTCACGCGCCCGGACAAGGAAGACGATCGGGCACGGCACATTGAGGCGTTAAGCGCGCAAACCGGCCCGGCGTCGCTGGCGGGTCGCGTTCCCCGGGCGGTTTCCGAATTCATCGCCGGGAAAGCGGGCGATGATCCCGAGGTGGATTTCACGGCCAAGGACGGCGTCCGGCATTCGTCGTGGACGATTCGTGACGAGAAGGAAATCCAGTTCCTCGAGAGCGAGTTCGTGAAAGTTCGCGCGCTTTACATTGCCGACGGACACCATCGCAGCGCGGCTGCGGCGCGGGTTTTCCAAAAACGCAAAGGCACTGGCCGCAGCCGACGGTTTCTGGCCGTGATCTTTCCGCACGACCGGATGCAAATTCTGCCTTAC
>Ga0335080_10002059_pt1 | contig 19995 bp, 11 predicted proteins | sample Lox_Sample_34_FD_206720 | JGI IMG/M metagenome (GOLD analysis project Ga0335080, IMG submission 206720) | Soil microbial communities from Loxahatchee National Wildlife Refuge, Florida, United States - Lox_Sample_3.4 | ecosystem: Environmental > Terrestrial > Soil > Wetlands | place: USA...
CAGCGGCGCGGCCAGGATCGAATCACGACACAAAAAGTTGATCTTGATCTGCATCGGGTAACCCAGCCACCCGAATATGTCGATATTGTCCCAGCCTTCCTTGGCGTCGCCGCGCGGCGGGTAATACTCGATTCGGACCTTGTGGTAGAAATCCCGGTACAGGTCCGGATACAGATCCTTCTGCAAGATGTACTCAAGCGCGCTGCTCTTGGTGACTTCCTTGGAGCGGAAACTGCCGGGATCGTCCAGCACTTCGCCATCGCGGTTCCCCAGGATGTTGGTGGAAAACCAACCGTTCAGTCCCAGCAGGCGCGATTTCAGGCCAGGCGCGATCAGGGTCTTCATGAACGTCTGACCGCTCTTGTAATCCTTGCCCGCGACCGGCAGATTCATGTTGCGTGCCAGTTCCAGCAGCGCCGGCATGTCGGTGGTCAGGTGCGGTGCGCCATTGGCGTAGGGGACGCCGCTTTTCAGCGCGGCGTAAGCGTAGATCTGGCTGGGCGAGATCTCGGGATCGTTCCTGTGCAGCCCGGACTCGAAGTCCTTGAGCGTGGCGTGAACCTTGGCCGCTTCGTGGTAGACCTCGGTGGACCCGCACCAGATCATGGCCATGCGCGACACCCCGGTCTTTTCCTGGAACTGCCGGATGTCGTCCATCACCATCCGGGCGTGGTCCATCTTCGATCCGCCGGTTTTCACGTTCGGCCCGCGGATCTTCTTCACGTATTCCTGGTCGAAAACTGCCTTCATCGGCCTAATAGCCGAGAGCGGCTCTTTCAATTGATCGAGCAGGGGCATCTCCAGGACGCCCGCCTTCACCGCCGCTTCGTAGGCGTTGTCCTCGAAGATGTCCCAGCAGCCGACCACCAGGTCGTCCATGTTGGCCAGCGGGACGAAATCCTTGATTGCGGGGCTGCGGCCCTCGGTGCGCTTGCCGAGGCGGATGGCCCCCAACTGCGTCAGGGACCCGATGGGCTTACCGAGCCCGCGCTTGAATGCTTCCAGACCGGCGATAAACGTCGTCGTGACCGCACCCATACCGGGGATCAGGACTCCCAGCTTGCCCTCGGCAGGCACAATTTGGACGTTGTCTCTTGTCGGCAACCGAAATCTCCCTTGGGACCGAAATGCTATAATACCAACTCCATGCGTGATCGCGCGACGGCCACTCTCACTACGCTTGTCGTCGATGATGAGCAGCTAGCCTGCGACGAGTTGGCTTTCCTGCTGCGCGATTTCCCGGAAGTAGAAGTAATTGCAACAGGTTCCAACGGCCTGGAAGCGGTCGAGCTGATCCGCAAGCTGGAGCCGGAGCTGGTGTTTTTGGACATCAACATGCCTGGGCTGGATGGCTTGGGCGTGGTGCGAACTCTGAAGGAAACCGGTTTCGAGCTGCCCCACTTCATCTTCGTCACGGCCTACGATCAGTTCGCCGTCGAAGCGTACCGGCTCAAGGCGATGGACTACCTGCTGAAGCCGGTGGACAAGGGCCGGCTGGCGGAGACCATCGAGTATGCCGCGCGGGCCATCCAGGAGAAGCGGGGCCCGGAGCCTGCTGTGGCCAAGAACGCCCCGGCGGTGGTCCGAACCAAGCTGCTGGTGCGGGCGGCCAACCGCCAGTTCATTGTCGACGCCGGCGATGTCATCTACGCCACCATCGACGACGGCCTGATTACACTGGTTTCCACACAGCTCGAAGGCCATTCCAACTACCGCACCATCGAGGACTTGCAGGCCAACCTGGACAAGGACACGTTCTGGCGGGTGCACCGCTCCTACCTGGTGAACATCAACCACATCAAGGAGGTGGTGCCGTGGTTCAAATCCAGCTACCAGTTGCGCATGGACGACAAGAAGCACACCGAGATTCCGGTCAGCCGGGTCCAGACGCGGCGGCTGCGGGAGCTGTTCAAGCTTTAAGGCGCTGAGGCCGGGCCACCCTAATCGCCGGAGACGCGTGCCGCAGGCGGCGCCGAGGCCGCCAATGCGCCGACACTGACGTGGATCTGCGGCATCGCCCCGGTCTCGAACGCATCGCCCATTTTTTCCAGCTTCTCGCGCATCAACTGGCGTCGGAGACGGGCCTCGAAATCTTTGAGCTGCTGTTCCACCGAGTTCTGCTTCTGCTTGTTGCGCACCATGTCTTCGCGGTAGCGCTTGAGGAAGTAGCCGATGGTCTCGACGCGGATCTTGATCGAGCCGGTCGGTTTGTTCTCGTCGATATCCTTGAAGCAGAAATACGGCGTACCGGAATGTTCGACGATCTCCTCGACCACGCTGTAGATGGGCGCGTCGTGGCCGCACTTGAAGCTGGATAGCTCCAGCGCCACCAGGTTCGGGTGGCGCGCCACGTATTTCGCGGCCCAGACCTTGCGGCTGGTGTTTTCGCTGTAGCTGTTCTTCCAGACGTCCGTGATGGCCATCGGGTGCGGGATTTCGCCGGCCACAACGTCGTCGCCGAAGAGGCGCCAGATGATGTCGTCGTCGATGGGCAGGCAGTCCTGCGCGAACACCGGGTAGCCGAGTTTCTGGAATTCTTCGAGGATCTCGTGGTTGACGCCGGGGTCGTTGTGATACGGACGGCCCAGCAGCACCACGCCGAGTCGGTCTTCGCGCTCGAGTTGATCGAGCACTTCGCGGGCGGCGCCGCGCATGGTCACATTGTCGAAGAAGTCGAGCGCGCGATAGCCCGAATCGATGGCGCGGCGATTCTCCTCGGGGCTGAGGCCGAAGATATCCTTGAACTGCTCGTACATCTGGCGCTCGAAGAGATCCCGGTTGGAGAGATTGACGAAAGTGTCCAGGAACACGACGTTCTTTTCCTGGAACAGGTCGCCTTCCTTGGTGAAGGCTGCCTTGACGGCCTCGGGAGTGGTGGCCACCGTGGGGCACGAGCGGCTGGCCTGCACGTGGCTCAGCGGGCTGGTGAGGCAGTCGATCATCGGAAAGAAAATGATGTCGAGCGGTTTCTTTGCGTGCACGCGATACAGCAGGTTGTGCACGTGCGGGATGCCCAGCTTGCTCGGGAAGCAGGGGTCGATGGCTCCGCGCTTGGCGCCTTCTTTATAAAGCTCCTCGCTGGTGAAATCGCTGTAGACGATGTTCTCGGCTCTGATGCCGAGGCTCGCGAAGTACCCGGTGAAGACCGGCGTCTGCGAGTACATATTGAGCACGCGCGGCATGCCGATGCGGATCTCGGCGCGCTTCTTCATGAGCGCGGCGCGCTTCTTCTGTGCCGTGGTGATCTGGATCTTGGGCATCGGGTCGGCCACGATCGGGATGTCGGGGACGCGGAAGACGCTCTTGGCGGCGATCTCGACGAGGTTAGGGTTTTCCTTCTTGATCTTGTCGAGGTTGCCCTTGATCTGGCGCATCTCCTCGATGTTTTCGACCGTGCCCTTTTCGCAGGTGGCGATGATCAGGCGCTGCGCGCCCGGCTCGAGCGGGACCTTGGTCTTCACGGGCGGTCGATAGTCGATGTTGATCACGCTGGTCTTGACGTCGATGAACGTGCGCAGGCACTTATTCTTGCAGAAGTAGCAGCGCGTGCTCTCGTTGCGCGTGGTCTTGTACTGGATGTCCTGGCAGGCTTCCAGGCCGATGAAAGTGCTCTGGCGGCCATTGTCCCAAAGGCGCCCCGCTTCCAGCGCGGCACCGATGGCGCCGGCTTCGCCGCAGTGCTCGTGGACGATCACGTCGGGCTGGACGTCCTTGCCCTTGAAGCGCGACTCGATGAAATCAACCTGCGCTTTTACGGCGGCGAGGTTGTACTGCGTGCCGCCCTGGAGCAGAAAGCGGCGGCCGATGGCGCTGAGGTTCGGAATCTGCGAGACGTACAGCCAGATGTTCTTGGGCAGCACGTTGCAGAGGCCGGCCATGATCTCCTCAGGCTTCCAGCCCTGTCGCTGGAAGTCCACGATGTCGCTCTGCATGAACACCGCGCAGCCGTAGCCGAAGCTGGGAAATCCCTTGGCGCCGAACGCGGTGTCGGCATACAGCTCGACGGGGACGTTGAAGCCCTGCGCGGTGGATTGCAGGAAGTAGCCGTTTCCCGCACTGCACTGCGTGTTGAGCTTGAAATCCTTCACGCGGCCGTGCTTGAGGATGATGATCTTGATGTCCTGGCCCCCGACGTCGCAGATGACGTCGACGTCGTCGTAGAAATGGAGGCCGGCTTCGGTGTGCGCCACGGTTTCGACGAGTGCGGCGTCGGCGCCGATCACGTCTTTGAGAATGTCCTTGGCGTAGCCGGTGGTGCCGACGCCGAGAATCTTGAGGTCTACGTCCTGATCGCGGATCTGGCGATCGAGCTTTTGCAGGACCTCTACCGTGTCCTCGATGGGGTTGCCCTTGGAGAGCTGGTAGGTCTTGGCGAGGATGCGGCGCTTGTGGTCTTTGGAGATCAGAACGGCCTTGGTGGAAGTGGACCCGCCGTCGATGCCGACGAAGCCTTCGACGACATCGCCGGGCTGGAATGTGGCGGGCGCGAACTTCTTGTGGCGGTACTTATCCTTGAAGGCGGCGAGATCGGCGTCGTCCTTGGCGAGCCCGCCTGTGGCGCCGCGCTTGGCCTTTTCTTCGTCGCGGCCGATGTGGACATACCAATCGAGCTTCTCGTAGCCGAGATACTGGCCGACGTTGTCGTCTTCGGTCTTTCCGAACTCGACGCTGCCGATGGCGGCGAAGTATTGAGCGTTGTCGGGGGTGCGGATCAAGTCCTCGGGCGGCACCCCCTCCGGGAGCGGTGTATTGCGTTCCTCCCAGATCTTGGGAATGTTGGCTTTCCAGCAATCGCGCATGCCCTTGATGTAGCAGTTGGGGCCGCCGAGCAGCAGGACCACGGGCTGGAGGGTGTTGCCGCGGGTGAGCACCGAAAGGTTCTGCATGACGATGGCTTCGAAGAGCGAGGCCATGAGCTCGTCGGAGGGCACGCCCATCTTCTGCAGGCCGTTGATGTCGGTTTCGGCGAAGACACCGCACTTGCCGGCGACGGGATGGAGCTTGAGGCCCTTGTAGCCCATCTCGCAAAGCTGTTCGGCGGGAATGCGCAGCTTGGCGTTGATCTTGTCGATAACGGCGCCAGTGCCGCCGGCGCACTTGTCGTTCATCGACGGAATTTTCTTTTTGCGGCCGGTCTCGGGGTCTTTCTTGAAGATGATGATCTTGGCGTCCTGGCCACCGAGCTCGATGACGCTGCCGCATTCGGGGTAGAGACGCTCCACCGCCAGCGAGACCGCATTCACTTCCTGGACGAACTTGGCGCCGAGGTGCTTCGTGAGACCGTTGCCGCCGCTGCCGGTGATGAACATGCGGGAGCGGTCAGCGGCGAAGCCCTCGATCTCCGTCTCGAAGCGCTTGCAGAACTCGAGGACCTTTTCGGGCTGTTTGGTATCGTGGCGCTGGTAATCGCTCCAGAGGATCTGGTCGGTGGCGGCGTCAATGACCACGGCTTTGACGGTGGTCGAGCCGACGTCCATGCCGATGAGAAAGCTCGCTCCGCTCGCGGGGCCGGGGGCCAGGGGCCGGGGGTCGGGGTGTGAGGGAGTCATGGTCAGGCAACCACTTCCTGTTTCATGCGATTTGAAATGTGATAGACGAAGTTGGCGGCGCTGCCGACCACGCCCTGGGTGTGCGGCACGTGGTAGAGCGGCCGCTTGCTTTCGGGATGTGCTTCGACCCACGCGCGGCACTGATCGAGCGTGAGGCCGGTGGCTGCGAGCGCGGCGGCGAATTCCTTTTTCGCCTTGTTCTTGGCTTCTCCGAGGGCCATCTGGACGCGGCTGTGGGCGTTGATTTCGCCTTCACCCGAGGTTTCGATGGGCAGGTAGATCATGTCCTTGTAGTTGGAGACCACGGCGGATTGCGCGCCGTCGCTCTGCGTGCTTGGCATGCACCCGAAGGGCTTGAGCGAGAGCACCATGTGGGCGAGGTCCTTGTTCGAGTAGTAGATGTTCTTGGCGACTTCGAGGTGGCCTTCGCCGCCGCCCGCACGCGAGTTGTAGAAGGGGTGGCCGAGACGCTGCAACTCGTACTGGTCGGCGAGGTGGTGCGCGATGCCGCCAAGGGCGGCGACGATCTTATGGTATTCGTTCTTGAAAATGGCTTCGGCCAGCTTGAGTTTCGCGACCTTCTGACGGTGGCCGAGTTCGATCCTGGTGCGTGTGCCGAGTTTCCAGATGGGCGGCAGGACGGCGCCTTCGTCGAGGCCCTTGAAATCTTTGTACTTCTGGATGACCTGGTGGATCATGTACATGATCCAGGTGCCGATGGGCTCCACCAGGACCTGCGCGCCTTCGCGCTCCAGGAATTTGAACATGTTGAAGTTGCCGTCGCCCTCGGTGGTCTGCGCCCAGAACTCGCCGGTGATCTTGACGATGGGCTTGATGCGCAGGCGATCGAGCTCGACGGTGTTGAAAGTGTCGCGGCAGTGTTCGAGCGCGGGCAGATAGTCATCGCCCTTGAGCTGGTTCACGAACTTGCCCAGGTACTCGGCGGTGTCGCTGAATCCTCCCAGGTACTTGGCGAGACCCTGCTCCAGTTTCCAGGGCTGTTTCTTGCGGAAGACTTCGTGGAGGTGCTCCATGCCGGCGTCGAGAGCGCGGTCGGCGGCGCCGGGCTCGGCTTCGAACGGCCGCAGCGCGTAGGCGACTTCGTTCATGACGTCGCCGCAGTTCAAGGCGTTCAGGATGCCGAGGAAGAAATCGAGGTTCATTTCCAGGCCGGCTTCGGCGTCGGACTGGGAGAGCCCGCCGGACTGCTGAAACAGGAGCACGCGGAAGCCGTCGAAACCCGCGTTGCGGAGGGCGAGGCGGTACTCGGCTTCGTACATGCCGAAGCGGCAGGGACCGCAGGCGCCGGCGGTGAAGAAGACGTGGTTGTCGATGATCTCCTGCTTGGGCATGCCCTGCTCTTCAAGCGACTGGAGATACTGAACGAGGTTGCCGACGGTGAAGTAGGTCGGGTTGCACTGCCCGTTGTTGCCGTACTCTTTGCCCGTCTGAAATGCTTTGACGTTCGGCGTGGGCACGGCTTGGGCGCGGTAGCCCAGACCTTCGAGCGCGCCGTGTACCAGCTTCTCGTGCTTCCAGGTCAAACCGCCGAAGAGCAAGGTCGTGTTCGGCCGGTCAGCCGCGGTGAACGGGCGCTCCACCGGCCGCTTGAAGTGATGGACCTCGCGCTGGACGATGCCGGCTTCGCGCTCCAGGCGAGCGCGTTCTTCGGCAAGGCGTGCCTGGATGGTTTCCTCGATGGAGGATCCAATCTGGACCAGATTGGCAGAGGACTTCGGTTCGACAGTCTGAGTGCTCATAATTCCTACAACCTTCCCAGTTTTAGGCCATCTTGCCGCGTTAACTGATTGAAAGAAATAGGATTTCATTGGAACGGCGGATTGGGTGGGGGAATGGGGCAAATCGGGGGGCGAGTGGGGGTGTACGGCGGCGGACGGTTGGGCAGCGGGGTCCGATGGGTTTCGGGTGGGTTCACCCCGGGTTCCGGGTGGGTTCATCCTGGGTTTCGGGCGGCACATTTTTATTGCAAAGAAAGGACTTGTTGGGTTCGTTTGGACGGGCGCAGAATTGGCGCGGGGCGGGTTGGAGCGGTACGGGGCAAACGGGCTTGTAAGACTGGTCGTGCGCATCCTTCCTCCCAAGGGGAGGCTAACACGGGCGGGGTTGGGAGTCAGGCGAGAGACGGGAAAAGTGGTCTCGAATCAACGAAAGAAAGTTCAAATAAGAAGGGACTGAGTGCGTTGGACCCGGCACCTTCAGTTTACGCAGCAGCATTCGGGTCAGTTTATCGAGGCGGCCAGACGCGAATAGCGGACGTTCAGTGACTTGCGGTAGGTCTCGATTGGCAGACCCGCGGCCGCGGCCTGGGCGATCAACTGGCGCTCGCCGAGCTCGGCGCTCCGGGTCAGCCGGGGACCGGCGCGCTCGCGGAACCCGGAGTCATAACGGAAACCGAACAAGGGCAGGGAGGGCAGCGGGCCGGCGTAATTGTCCGGCAGTCCGAGGCGATCGAAAGGGAAATCCGAGGCCCAATCGGTGTGATAGCCGATCTGCATATTGGCGGGGTTCACCGACACCTGCGCGTGCGTGACGCAGTTGCGGGCGGCGATTCGATACCGGGCGCGCAGCATTTCGGTGAGCATGGCCCCGGCACGGATCTGCGCGGGGTTGAACTCGAAGAGATCGCGGGAGGCCCCGGTGCGGGCTTCGAAGGAGACGCCAAGAAAACTGTCGTTCAGGTTGATGTAGATCGACTCCCCGTCGGCCCAGACCGAATGGCCGGCATGATTGGCGGCGTCGGATTCCCGGACGACGCGGAAGACACGTCCGAATCGGTCGATGACGAAGTTGTAGGCACCGCGACGCCGCACGTATTCGAGCAGGGACTCGCCCACCTGTTTCAGATGCGCGTTCTGCGCGGGCTCGAAGGGAGCCAGCAGGCTCTCGGTGGTGTGGAACACGATGCCCACGGGCTCGGCGGCGGCCCTTCCGCGGGACTCAGGGTGAGAGAGAGGAAAGGCGACATAGGACCGGGGCCGGCCGGTCACGGCGTATCGATTTTCGATGCGCAGACCGTTGCTGTAGCTCTCAAACTGTTCTGTCTTTTCGACTAGCCAGACGTCAGGCGGGAGATCCGGGGCATGGCCGGCGACCGGGACAGCGGCCTGAGCGCTGACTGGAGCCGGGGGTGGGACGCGGGGCTCCGTGGCGGAGAGGAAGCGCGGCGCCAGGGGCGCCACAAGCGCAACCAGCCCGGCGACGAGCCAGCCGAACGCCCGGGGGCGGCGGCGCTTTGGCTCGAGGACCGCCGGCGCCGCGGCACGCAGGTACCGCAGCCGGATCACGGGATCGGGGATCCGGCTCGCCGTCCAATCGAGCAAAGGCGATGCCGCAGATTCGTAGCTCAACCGCATGATGAAGAACTATCGGCGGAACCCCGAAAAAGGATTAGAGAAACGGGCGCGTCAACCTACTGCATAAAGGCGACAGACAAACGCACGTGCGTTCGGGGGGAACGTGCGCGAGTGCCGCAAGGAGACGTGCGCATGAGTGAAGAGGACAATGGCCAGCCGCTGGGCCTGGACGTGGGCACCAGCAGAATCGTGGCGGCCCGCAGCAACGGAAAGAGCTACAAATACGATTCGCAGTTGAACGCCTTCATTACCTTACCCTATTCCAAGCTGGCGGAGAGCCTGCTGACGCAAGAATCGGTGTTCCACGACGTCGCCGGCGACGAGATTGTAGTGGCGGGCAACGACGCGCAGAAGTTCGCCGAGGTGTTTCACGTGGAGACGCGGCGCCCGATGTATCGCGGCGTTCTGAACCCGCAGGAGCCGCACGCCCTGGGGGTGATGCGCCGGATTATTGCGCGCATGCTCGGCAGAGCAGCGACCGAGGGCCGCAAGATCTGCTTCAGCGTGCCGGCCCCGAGCACTCAGGGCGAAGAAGCGATCGCCTACCACGAGGCATCCATCCGCCAGATCCTGGTGGACCTGGGATACGACCCGCGGCCAATCGGCGAAGGTCTCGCCGTGGTGTTCGGCGAAATGGGAAGCTCCAACTATACCGGGATCGGGATTTCGTGCGGCAGCGGCCTGTGCAATGTCTGCCTGGCGGTGCTGTCAGTGCCGGTGATCAGCTTCAGCGTTCCCAAAGCGGGCGATTTTATCGATGCACAGTCGGCCGCGGTTACCGGGGAGCTCGCCACACGCATGCGAGTGACGAAAGAACAGGGCTTCCGCCTGAACGGTATATCAGGCGATCGCGTGCAGAACGCCCTCAACGTGTATTACGACGAGGTAATTCTCTCGCTCACCAACGCGCTCCGCACCGTCATCTCGTCGAGCCAGAAGCTGCCCAGGCTGGATCACTCGGTGCCCGTGGTATTGAGCGGCGGAACGGCCGTCCCGAAGGGTTTTCTCGAGCGCTTCACCGTCGCTCTGCGCGCTCAGGATTTTCCGATCCGCCTGAGCGAGGTGCGGGTCTCGGAGGATCCGCTGAACTCGACCGCGCGCGGGGCATTGATGGCCGCGCTCTGCTGAACCGCACGGACTCCGCGGCAGTCCTCAAGGTACGCTGGGAAACGTGTCCCGGCTGGCCACCGTCAAGAGCTTTCTGCGCATCATGGGCGCGATCTACGCGATCGCGTTCGTGTCGTTCGGAGTACAGGCGCCTGGCCTGGTGGGATCGCACGGGATCCTGCCTGCCGGCGCGTTCCTGGGAGCGGTCCGCGAGGCATTAGGCGCGCGGGGCTATTGGTACTTCCCGACCGTGCTCTGGCTGCGGTCAGGCGACTGGGAGCTGACTGCGGTGTGGATCGCGGGCGCAATTCTCGGGCTCGCAGCGCTCGGGGGATGGGTGCAGCGGGCGGCGCTGGGCGGATGCTGGGTGCTGTGGCTTTCGATCTGCTCGGTGGGGCAGGACTTCCTCTCCTTCCAATGGGACATGCTCCTGCTGGAGGCCGGGTTCCTGTCGATGTTCGCGGGAAAGACGCTCCTGCGGGTGTGGCTGTTCCGGCTGCTGATCTTCCGGCTGATGTTCTCCAGCGGCGTCGTGAAGCTGGCCAGCGGCGACGCGGTGTGGCGGAACCTGACCGCCATGAGCTTCCACTACGAAACGCAGCCGCTGCCGACACCTCTCGGCTGGTGGATGTTCCAGCTGCCGGGCTGGTTCCAGCGGGCAACCACGCTACTGGTGTTCGTTGTCGAGCTCGTCGTGCCGTTCCTGTTCCTTATGCCGCGGCGGCTGCGGGTGATCGGCGCGTGGATCACGATCGGCTTCCAGGTGCTGATTCTGCTCACAGGCAACTATGCCTACTTCAACTGGCTGACCATCGCGCTCTGCCTCTGGCTATTCATCGAGGCGGAGCGGAAGGTCACCTGGGGCGGAGTGGCGCTTGCGATACCCATCGGACTGCTCAGCCTGACCGCGCTGGGGGAGCTGGTGGGTGTACCGATTCCCGAGATCGCCGGACGGCTCGCAGGTTTCGCGGGTCCGCTGCGGATCGTCAACGGCTACGGGCTGTTTGCCGTGATGACCACAACGCGGCCGGAGATCCAGGTGGAGGGCTCCAATGACGGCGAGACCTGGCTGGCGTACGAATTTCGCTACAAGGCGGGCGACGTACGCCGCGCGCCTCCCATCGTCGCTCCCCACCAGCCACGCCTGGACTGGCAGATGTGGTTCGCGGCGCTCGGCAGCTATCGGCAGAATCGCTGGTTCATTCGTTTCGTGGAGAAGCTGCTGCGCGGCGAGCCGGCGGTCCTGAGGCTCCTGGCAAGGAATCCGTTCCCGGGCACGCCTCCGAAATACATAAGGGCGCGCCTCTTCCAGTACCATTTCACGCGGTTCGGCGAAGGCTGGTGGTGGCGGCGGGAGGAGCAGGGGATGTACTTGCCGCGGGTATCGCTGGAGTGAAAGCGGCGGACGATGGCCCTCAAAAGGTTCTTCTCAACCCGAATCGCACCTGAAAGGGTTCCACGGGGTGGAAAACGTCTGTGAATGCCGAGTCGGCTGTCGGTGTAATTCGGGATTCATAGGCGTAGTCGATGTCGTGGTCCCTGCGGTTCAGCAAATTCAGGAATTCGGCGACAAAGCGCCATTTCTTGTTGATTTGATAACCCACCTCGGCATTGAGCAAAACCGTCGCATTGGAGCGATAGATCGCGTCGGATGTCAAGTCGCGCGGGCCAAAGGTGCGCAGGCGCAAACTCGTGGAAAGGCGTTTGTAATCGTGTAGGGTGATGCCCGATGAAACCACCAGCCCAACGGCTTCGGGTACGCGCTTGCCGCCCGGGCTGTTTGGCGCAACATCATCTCCGTCGATCGTGGTAAAAAAAGCGCGGGAATCCGCAATGTCAAAATCAAAAGCCAGATGTTCCAGAGGCGTGTAGTAGTTCGCCCATTCGACGCCATAGCGGTTGCTGGGCTGAGCTGAGGGAACGGTGCCTCCGGTATCGCCACTCTGCTGCAGTTCGGAAGCGCTGCGGAGATACCAGAGCGAGAGGCTGCTTTGCAGATGTGGGAGGGCGACCGTGCGTACTCCTATCTCCGCGCCTTTGGTCGGGATCAGAACGGGAATTCTCGAAGCCGGCGTATTGGGATAAGGATTTTCGTCCGAGACCGGTTGCACGGTTTGGGTTGCACCACGCGCGTCGTTGCTGTGAAAGCTGAATCCGCCCTGCACGTAGAACTCAGTTCTGGACCACGGACCGAAAATCAAACTGAGCTTTGGGCTGGGCAGAAACCTGGTGGCCGTGCCGGAATTGGCCGGGGTAACCAGGCTGGTGACGTCGACATGTCCCACGTCGCCGCGAAGGGCCGCGACCGTGCGGAATTTCTCCGCCCATTGAATTCTGTTTTCCCAATAAAGACCTGCTTGTGTGTCCGTAAAGCGATCCGATTGCGTGGTGGCGGGTAAAACGGTGCCGGTGTCGGAGTCCGTTTTGTCCACCCGCTCGCGATTCTCGGTTTGGAAGAGGCCGTTGTGAACCCAATCATTGCGGATCTGCAGTCCGAAAGTGTTTGCCACCTTGCGGCCAAACCATTGGCTGAAAATCGTGTGGCGTGCGTCCACGCCAAATACCCAGCGCCGATCCTTCTGTTCAAACTGGTCGCCGCGATCGGTGTCGGTCAGGTAGTAAGTGAAATCAGAAAACAGATCGAGGTCATAGTAAAACCCGTAGAGCGTGACTTTCGTCCTGGAATCTCCGCGCTCGCGATGCCATTCTGTCTGCAAGCTATAACGCTGTGAGTTGCCCCCGTCAGTGGGATTCAGTGTGCCGAAGAAACCAACGAGGGGCACGGCGTTCTCGGCGATTTGATCGCTCGAATTCCACTTGCCGTGGTAACCGCGGGCCGTGATGCTGAAACCCCTGGCGTCGTCGCCCCGGCTATAGGTCAGAATGCCGTTGAATTTCAAATAGCCATCCGGATGATTCCAGGGGCCGTCATGGTGATAGACTTCTCCGCCGTAGAGCAAGTCGCCCGAGCCAACTTTGTGCGATACGCCGAAAACGGCCCGCCCATAGCCATACGTGCCGCCCTCGACCTGAAAGAAATTCTGGGGGAGCACCTTGAAGAATTCCAGATGGGCCGATCCGGCCGAGCCGTAGTTGCCGACATCGGAGTAATAAGGACCTTTCTCGAAATTCACGCGCTGCGCAAACTCCGGGATGACGGCGTTCATGTCGGCGTACCCCTCGCCGTGCGCGTGCGACGGCAGGTTTAGTGGCATATCGTCGAGGAAAACCGCGAAGTCCGTGCCGTGGTCGAGGTTGAAGCCGCGAAGAAAATACTGGTTGGCCTTGCCGCCGCCGGCGTGCTGAGTGATGATGAGGCCGGGAACGGTCTCCAAAACTTCTCCCGAACGGAGAATCGGACGATCCTGGATTTGCTTTGCGCCCACCGTTCCCTGTGTGCCGGAATCGGCAATCCCGACCAGGTCATCCTCCCGGCCCTGCACGTTAATGGTCGTGCTCAGGCCGCTAACAGCCAGAGAGATACGCAGCGCCGGCGGCGTTTCAGTGCCCATCGTGACGGCTATTTCCTTGGTTTCAAAAGCGGGATGAGATACGACGAGTCGATAGCCACCGGGCGTGAGTCCAGAAATGGTGAAGGAGCCGTTGCTGTCCGACTGTGCGGTTGTTTGGACAGGACCGTTTGCGTGCTGAACCAACACGGTAGCCCCGGCAATCGCTGCGCCGGAAGTGTCGACGACAGTTCCCGAGAGCTGTCCGCCAGCGGCCCAGGCGCACCAGATGGACGCAAAGAGCATGGACCCGACAACCGGGAGTCTCGTATTCACCGTCGAAAACCGTCCTTATCAGCGTTGCTACTATTTTCCAAAACGTGCTACCGATCTGCCATGGTAGCACAAACTCGACAATCGTGTTACGAGAGAAAATGGCGGTTGGATTTGTAAAGGGCGCGCTCTATCTTTCGTCTGGTAGGGCGGACCACAAAAAGCGATTCGTCCACCCCACCTTATAATGTCTTGGGGGATCTATGGCTTCTGGAGCGGCACCGGATGTAACGAAGCTGCTGGTGAACTGGAGCCACGGGGATCAGGGGGCGCTGGAGCAGTTGATGCCGCTGGTGTACGGGGAACTCCGGCGGCTGGCGGCGGCCTATCTGCGGCGCGAGCGCTCGAACCATACCCTGCAGAGCACTGCGCTGGTCCACGAGGCGTTTCTGCGCATGGTGCACCAGCAGGATGTGCAGTGGCGCAACCGGGCGCACTTCTACGGGATCGCGGCGCAGATGATCCGGCGCATCCTGGTAGACTACGCGCGGGGACAGCTCGCGGAAAAACGCGGGGCGGGCGCGGTGAAGCTGGTCCTGGACGAGGCGCTGGCCGTGCCGCAGCAATCGCCGGACGTGGACCTGCTGTCGCTCAACGACGCGCTCGACCGGCTGACCGAGCTCGACGAGCGCCAGAGCCGGGTGGTGGAGCTGCGGTTTTTCGCAGGACTGTCGATCGAAGAAACAGCCGAAGTGATGCACCTCTCGCCGGCCAGCATCAAACGGGAATGGCAGACCGCCCGCGCGTGGCTGTTCCGCGAGATGAGCTCGGCGCGACAGGCATGACCCGCGAAACCTGGCAGCGCGTGAAAGAGATTCTACACGGCGCGCTGGAAAAGCCCGAGGACGAACGCGCCGCGTTTCTCGATGAGGCCTGCGGCGGCGAGGTGGAGCTGCGCGGAGAGGTGGAATCGCTGCTCGCATCCCACGAGGGTGCCGGCGAATTCATCGAGCCCGCGCCTGCTGCCGACAGCCCCGTGCCGGCCGACCGGCTGGGTATCGGCGCGGATATCGGACCCTACCGCATCGTTCAGCTCATCGCGGAGGGAGGCATGGGCGCTGTCTACCAAGCCGTGCGCGTGGACGACCTGTATCGGAAGGTGGTGGCGATCAAAGTAATCCGTCGCGGGGTACACGGGCAATACGCCCTGCGGCACTTCGATACCGAGCGGCAGATCCTGGCACACCTGGATCATCCGGCGATCGCCAAGCTGCTCGACGGCGGCACGACGCCCGACGGCCGTCCGTATTTCGTGATGGACTTTATCGCGGGCACGCCTATCGACGAGTATTGCGACCGCCGCCGGCTCACCGTGCGTGAACGCCTGGGGCTGTTTCTCACGGTGTGCTCGGCGGTGCACTACGCGCACCAGAACCTGGTGATCCACCGCGACCTGAAACCGCCGAACATTCTGATCACGGAAGAGGGCGCGGTCAAGCTGCTGGATTTCGGCATCGCCAAGCTGCTCGATCCGGATGCGCTGGGGCTGAATCACACCCTGACCACCATGCAGGCGATGACGCCCGAATACGCCAGCCCGGAGCAGGTAAGCGGAGGCAATATCACCACGGCGAGCGACGTATACGCGCTCGGTGTACTGCTCTACCGGTTGCTGACGGGGCGGAGGCCTTACCAGCTCGGCTCGCGCTCGATAGACGAACTGTGGGAGCAGGTCCGGCACCGCGAGCCGAGACGTCCGAGCGTGGCCGTCGGCGGGACCGAAGACGGCGTCACGCCGGACGAGATCGCAGCTGCGCGACGCACGAGGCCCGACCGGCTGGACCGGCAGCTTGCGGGCGACCTGGACAACATCCTGCTGATGGCGCTGCGCAAGGAGCCGGAGCGACGCTACTGCTCTGTGGAGCGGTTGGCCTCGGATATCCGGCGCCACCTCGACGGTCACCCGGTGACCGCGCGCCCGGATACCATCCGGTATCGCGCCGGCAAATTCATCCGGCGGCATCGCACGCCGGTGGCGGCGGTGACCATTGCGGTGTTGAGCCTAGTGGCGGGGATTATTGCCGCTTCGTGGCAGGCGCGCGTGGCCACCCGGGAGCGCAACCGCGCGGAGCAGCGCTTTCAGGAGGTGCGGGGGCTGGCGCGCAGCGTGCTTTTCGAGCTGCACGATGCGATCGCGCCGCTGCCCGGGTCGACCGCGGCTCGCGAGTTGCTCGTGAAGCGCGCCCAGCAATACCTCGATGGCCTCGCGGGAGAATCGGGCGGGGACGCGTCGCTTCAGAGGGAGCGTGCCGCGGCGTATCAGCGGATCGGCGACGTGCTGGGACTGCCGACGCAGCCCAATCTCGGGCAGAGCGCGCAGGCGCTCACCGCGTACGCCAAGGCGATCGAGATCGAGAAGGGACTGGCGGCGAGCGATCCCGCCAACCAGTCGCTACAGATGGACCTGTCGCGGGCCTACAACCGGGTTTGCCGCCTGCGGCAGAGCACGGGGGATTTCCGGCAGTCGCTGGACGCGTGCCTGGAAGCCGAGCGGATCCAGAAGGAGCAGAGCGCGCGGCATCCGGACGATACCGCGCTGCGTGCGGAGCTGGCGTCCACCTGCCAGAACCTGGCCGGAGCTTACTCGGTGCTTGGCGATTTCGAGCACTCGCGGGCCGAGCTCGAGCTGGCGATGCGTGTGTTCGAAGAGCTGCGCCGGGCGCGCCCGGAGAACGAGTCGTATCTCTACGAGCTCGCCGTGGCTTATCATCGCGTGGCAGGGCTGGAGGAGCAGACGCATCGCTATGCCGAAGGCTACAACCACGCGGTGCGCGCGGCAGCGCTGTTCGACGAGCTCTCGGCGCGGCATTCCAAGGACCTGCGGCAGAGGCTGGACTGGACGTTCGCCGAGCAGCGAATCGGAAGCATTCTGATTTCGCTACACAACTTGCCGGAGGCACTGGAGGCGTTCCGGCAGGTGCTGCCGATCCGCGAGCAGCTCCTGGCGCTCGACCCGAAGGACGCGCGCGCGCAGGGAAACCTGGCGAACAGCCACGCCGCGATCGGGTACGTGCTGCTGGAGATGGGGAACCCGCTCACGGCACAAACGCATTTCGAGCAGCAGCGGAAGATTGCAGAGCGGCTGGTGGACCTGGATCCGGTACGGGTCGAGCACCGCTATTCCCTGTCGGAAGCTTACGAGAACCTGGGTCGGGTGGATGTACGGCTGGGACGCAAAGAGCAGGGGCGGAGGTGGCTGGCGCGGGCGCTGGCCATTTATGACGAGTTGGGCGCTCGTGGAGCCATTTCGGCGGAGTACGCAGTGGTTCCGGAGAGGATTCGGGCGGAGATGAAGTAAGCGCGGCCGCGTGGCGGGACAGACTGCGCCAACCTTAGGGCTGGCCTATCGGCGGCAGATTCTGCTCAGACCTGCCAGTAGGAGGCCACCACCGGTCAGCACCCAGGGAGCAGGTTCCGGCACCGGGGCATCGGTTGCGACCACATCGTCCAGGAACCATTCGGAAGGGTTGGTCTGCGCCACGAAACCCATCGTATCCGCCCCCGTCCCGATGAAGTTGAACTGGTACTGTACAAATCCGTGAATCGGTGCGGCATCGTCACCGGATATGGTTAGCTTAGTCACTCCGTTTACGGTTGCTTTGACGAATGCATTCGGATCCAGATTCGAGCTCGTGGTGTTGTAGAACAGGTAGAAGGTAACCGTGTAAGTCGCGCCGACGACATCACCGCTCAGCTCCTGTGAAATCGCTGCGGGCCCCAGGGGATCGCTATCGAAATTCCCGAACATCAGCGCGTTCGTGTCCGAATTGAAAATCTGGTTCTGGACCGAGTTGTAGACCCCCAGGTGAGCATCGAAAGCCGCGTTCGTTACCCAATCTGCGGGGGCTGGTCCGGCATTCGACTCGAACCCGCAGTTCACGATGACATTGCCTGGCGCGTTGTCGCAACTGATTGTTCCCGCGACTGCGGCATTCGCAAAAACGCCGGCGAACAACACCAGCAACGCGATGCGGTAAGTCGCACTTATGGCCATCGCTCGTTCTCCTGTACCCGGAGACACAAGTCCCGGGAAGCCATCAGTATCACATGGGGCAAGAACGGCCGAAAAGTACTGCAGGCATCAAAGGTACCGGAACTTCTAGTATGGAACCAATATGAAACGGTCGATGGCGAGTTTGGCGCTCCGGTCGGCGCGCCGGCGATCGCGGCTAAAAACAAGACGGAATTCATCGAATTCCTGAATGGGCGGATGCGGGGGCATCTCAAATTCGAGGGTCTCGCGCACCGGAGTTACCGTTTCCTCCGAGATATCGGGCGTGGAAAGCACGGGTGCCCGGCCTACCCACATTTGGTACTGGCGGGGGCCGTGGCTATCCACCAGGTAGAGCTCGAGAGCGACCGTGCCAGGGTAGCGATCGGCGTTCCGGACTTCGATCTGGAAGGCGCGGCAGCAGTCCACGGCGATCGGCTGGTCCATCTTGTGGTGGGCTTCCATTTGGAGAGCCTGGTGGTCGGTGGTGCTGAAGGACAGGTCGGCCGGGTTTCCTCGCTCTACCAAAGAGTTGTCGGGTGGGTGGGCAAACGGCCAGCGGAACATCCAGTATTCGCCGGAAAACGGGATGCTCAAGGGCCGGGGTGGAGCGGCGTTTCCCAACCCTCCCCGCCCCTGGGGCATCGGTGCGATTAGAGTGGTGTACGGCTTCAGCTCCGGCCAGAGGATCACCCCGAAGAAACCGCCATCGGCGAGGCCGCGAGGTGGTTCACGCGATGAACCGGCAGGTTGTGAGGGCACCCCCAACGGCTGCGGCGCGGATGCAGTGCCGCCGTCGCCGAAGCCAAAACCTCGTCCGGCGAACCGCGGCATCATTCCTCCGACAGTCAACCCGATCGCCAGCACCAGCGTCAACAGCAAACCCAGGATCGAGCGAGGCAGACTCGCCGGACGCTTTGGCTCCACGGCGCGCGAACTCAGCGCGAAAATGGTCAGGGTTGCCGCACTCATCGCCAGGGCCAGCCCGGCCAGTGCCGGGCGGTGCAGCATTATTCCGGCGATGCCGGTTTGCGCACAGAGCGACGCGGCCATTGACGGCGCCACCTGCCTCCAAAAGAAGGGCGTAGGGATCTGAAACAAGTCGAACAACTCCGCCCGCGGCGGCGGCGGAGCAGGCGCCAGACTCGGCTGCAATTGCTCGTAGAGGATTCTGGTAGCGCTGATCACAAACACCAGTGCCGCGACAATCGCCGCCGGCGAACGCAGCGCAAAAAGAATCACCGCGGGTGCGAACCAGATGGCCGCAGTGGAAGTGCGCAGCGGTCCCTGCAGGACGTAATCGGGATCGTTCAGAAGGAGACTATAGAGCAAAAGCGTGATCAGCCCGCCGGCCAGGCAGGCGGCACCGGCGAACAGAACCGCCTGCAGGAGGATCCACGCGGATGAGTGGTGCGGAAGGTGCGCCACCAGCGCGGGTTGCCAGAGGAGCCACCCGGTTGCCGCCAGGCTACCCAGTTGCAGCCAGAATGCCGGCTTGCCTCTCATCTGGGCTTGAGACGCCATCCGCGCTTCCCCGGTTCCCCAGGAGGCGGACTGGAGAAGACGATCGTCCACCGATTTTTTGGTTGGTTTTGACATTCGATACCGATATACTTCTCCCCAGACTGGTCGGCGGATCTTGAACGTGCGCAGATGCGCCCACGGGGATCGCCGCCGATTGGGGTGAGTTTGAGTCGTTAACGAGGTGTATTGCCTATGCTATGTCGCGTAGTGTCAGGCCTTGGGGTGTGCCTGGTCTTGATCACTGTATCCGGATTCAGCCAGGAATTCCGGGGAACTCTCACGGGCCGAGTTACAGACGCCCAATCCGCATCGGTTCCGAACGCGAAAATCGCGGTCACGCTGCTGTCCACGGGCTCGCGTTCGCAGACCACCACAGGCCCGGACGGTCTATATACCATTCCATTCCTTGCGCCCGGCACGTATAAGCTGGAAGCGGAAGCGTCGGGTTTTAAGCGGTATCAGCGCGACGGCCTGGAAGTCAATGCCGGGGAGAGGGTTGGCCTTGACATTGAGATGACTATCGGAGCGCTCAGCGAGACGGTAAGCGTGACAGCGGACGCGCCTATGCTCGATACAACCAGCGCGACCGCCGGGCAGGTCATCAATTCCGCGCAGGTCGAGAACATGCCCATGAACGGGCGCACGCCGCTGGTGCTGGCCCAGCTTGC
>Ga0335080_10002061_pt1 | contig 19994 bp, 17 predicted proteins | sample Lox_Sample_34_FD_206720 | JGI IMG/M metagenome (GOLD analysis project Ga0335080, IMG submission 206720) | Soil microbial communities from Loxahatchee National Wildlife Refuge, Florida, United States - Lox_Sample_3.4 | ecosystem: Environmental > Terrestrial > Soil > Wetlands | place: USA...
AGGATATGCGGACATTAGAACAGACTACCCAGGAGATTCTGGACCTGGCGGTGAAGCAGTTTAAAGTGGCGCCGGGATCGTTGAAGGCGGACGACGACTTTTACAAGAAATTGGGAATCGACAGTTTGCAAGCGTTGGAATTATTGTCGCGCCTGGAGAATCATTTCCATATTGAATTGCCGGACTATGAAGTGCAGGGCGTGAGCGACTTCAAGACCCTTGCGGAACGAGTGCAATCCCGCCTGTAATGCTGGATCTGACGAAATATTCATCGCTGGGAGAGGCGCTGAGGGACGCGCTGGAGACATGGCCACGCGAGGTGTGTCTGTACGAGTCGGACCGCGGGCAAGAAAAAGAGCAAATCACCTATCGCGAGTTCAAAGCGCGCGCGATGCCCTTGGCGAAATGGCTGCAGGAGTCTGGATTTGCGGCGGGCGATCGCGCGGCGATCATCATGACCAACCAGTCGAAGTGGCTGATCAGCGCGTACGCGGTGTTTTACTGCGGCGGGACGCTGGTACCACTCGACTACATGCTGAAGCCGGAAGAAGAAAAGTGGAAGCTGCTCAAACACGCGGGCGCCACCGTGCTGGTTACGGAGTATTCCATCTGGCGGCAGTTGAGCGTTGCGCAGGGGGGCGCCGAAGCGGTAAAGCTCAAGACGGTGCTGGTGACGGAAACGCCGGAGAGTACCGATCTGGCGGGAGGACTTAAGTGGGAAGAGGCGAGAGGCAGCGGTGAGCCAAAATTTGTTCCTCGGAAACGCGAGGATCTGGCTTGCATCGTGTACTCGTCGGGGACCGGCGGCATACCGAAGGGCTGTATGATGACGCACGGCAACTATCTGGAACAGTGTGTCGCGCTGACGACGTGGTATCCGTTCTGGCCAGGCGTGAAGTACCTGAGCATCTTGCCGACGAATCATGCGATTGATTTCATGGTGGGATTTATCGGCCCATTCACGTGCGGAGCGGCAGTGGTGCACTTGCGAACGCTGCGGCCGGAGTTTGTGAGGGAAGCGTTTCCAAAATATCAGATTACGTACGTAAGCCTGGTGCCGCTGGTACTAAAGAACCTGCAGAAGGGATTGCAGGCGCGGTTTGATGAGTTGCCGGAAGGAAAGCGCCGCGCATTCGAGATTTTGCGAAAGCTGAATGTGGCGTTGACAAAGTCGAGGCCGATGCGGCCGCTGAGCCGGTTGCTGCTGAAACAGGTACATGCCGCATTTGGCGGGCACATAGAAGCGATCATCGTGGGCGGCGCGTTCACTGAACCGCAGACGCTACAGTTTTTCTACGACTTGGGATTGCCAGTGGCGAATGGGTATGGATTGACGGAGGCGGGAACGGCGGTAACGGTGAACGACTTGAAGCCGTTTCGCGCAGACACGGTCGGCAAGCCGTTGCCGGGAATGGAAGTCCGCATCCTCAATCCGGACAGGGATGGAATCGGGCAGGTGGCGGTGCGCAGCAAGACAGTAATGGCGGGTTATTTGAACGAGCCCGAGCTCACGGCGGAAACGATCGTTGACGGGTGGCTGATGACCGGAGACATGGGCAGGCTCGACCGTGCCGGGCACCTGCAATTGTTTGGACGAAAGAAAAACATGATTGTGACGGAAGAGGGGAAAAACGTTTACGCCGAGGACATTGAGCAGGCCTTTGCGGGATTGCCGGTAAAGGAATTTTGCGTTTTTGCGGCGAATTATATCTGGGCGAGCCGATCGATGACCGGCGAGCAACTTGTGCTGGTGATTCATCTTGAACAGGGCAAGACGTTTACGGAGGAGTTGAAGAGAGAAATCGTGGAGCGGAATGGCCGGCTGGCCAACTATAAGAGAATTCATGCCGTGGTTGTTTACGAGCAGGACTTCCCGCTTACGGCTTCGATGAAGATTGTCCGCGTGATGCTGGCGGAACGTTTAGGAAAATTAAAACGGGAAGAAGCAATCCAGCCAATTTAAGGCCCGGGCAGGGTAAAATTCGGGCGTCGGAATTCCAGTGAGAGAAACGTTCATAGCAATCGTGAATCCTGCAGCCGGAGGCGGGACTGCGGGACGGTCCGCCGGGAAGCAGATCGCCGGGCTGAAAGATCTCGGCTTGCGCGTCGACGTAATTGCTTCCTCGGGCCCCGGGCATGCGGCAGAATTAGCGGCAGAAGCGTACCGGCAGGGGTATCGACGCTTCCTGGCTGGAGGAGGAGACGGAACGGCCCACGAAATCATCAATGGCATTTTTTCGTGGCCAGCGGCCGCAGGACACGTGGAGTTGGGTTTTCTGCCGATGGGGACGGGAAATTCGTTTCTCCGCGATTTTTCGGAAAATGGAGCGGCGAGTTCGTTGGAGGCTTTAAAGGCCGGCCGGACGCGGCGTGTGGATCTGCTGCGCTTGCGGCACGCGGGCGGAACATTGTATTCGTTCAACCTGCTGAGCGTCGGATTCACCGCGGACGTGGGAGCAATTACAAACCGGATGTTCAAGCCATTCGGGCATTTGGGATATTTGCTGGGTGTGTTCGTGAAAGTGGCACAGCTGAAGCGGCGGCCATTCAAGATGCGGTGCGATGGTGACCAGGAATGGGATGAGCGGCGCTGCTTGTTTTTGACATTCAACAACAGCAAATTTACCGGCGGCACGATGCTAATTGCTCCGCAAGCAGATCCGAGCGACGGACTGATCGAGTACGTGCGATGGGGGCCGATTGGACGGCTGGGATTGATCCGGATGTTGCCTCGTCTGTATGACGGAACGCATATCGAGCATCCACTGGCGTCGCGACGAGGGGTAAGGCGGGTGGAGTTCGCGCTGGACGCCCCAATTGACGTGATGGTGGATGGAGAAATCCTCACGCTGGACTGCAAGGAACTGGAAATCTTACCGGGCGCTCTGGAAGTGTACGTATGAAGCGCGCGTGGGAAGTGATACGCAGTCTGGGTCTGTGGTTTGCGAGCTGGCTGCACTTCCTGATCTCAGTGCCAATCCTGATTGCTCTGGCAGCGGTGCTGGACCCGCGGAAACACGACTGGCTGCAACGGGGGTTGTGCAGACGTATCGCGTTTTTTTCGGGTGCGAGAGTCGTGGCCAAGAAAGCGCCGAAATTCGACCAGAAACGCACCTCGATTTTCATGGTGAATCACGTCAATCTGCTCGATCCGTTTATGTTGTACTGCGCGATACCGCAACTGGTGCGCGGATGGGAACTGGAGTCGCACTTCAAGATACCGATTTATGGCTGGCTGATGAAGCGTTTTGGGAATGTGCCGGTGCCGGACGTGCGAAGCGCGAGGGACTTGAAGCGGCTGTGGAGAATGACCCAGGAAGCGATCGATGGCGGAGTCAGTCTGATCATTTTTCCAGAGGCGAAACGGACGCGCGATGGCCACCTGAACGAATTTGAAGACGGCGGGTTCCGCTTAGCGCAGCAGTTGGGCGTGCCGATTGTGCCCGTAAGTCTGGTGGGATCGTTCCGGCATTTGAGGACCGAGGACTGGATCCTGCGGCCCACGACGATTACGGTGTATCTCCACGACACCATAGAGACCAAGGGAATGAAGAAGGAAGATGTGCCGGCGTTAAAAGAGCGGGTGAGAAAGGCGATCGAAGAGCCGGTGGAAGTGTCGCTGGGCGTGGGAGTTGAGCAGGAAAGAGCGACGGCGCAGACAGCTTAAGAAGGTGTCTTCAGGTTTGGCAGGATGCGGCCGGCCTTGGTCTCTTGCCACGTGTATACGATGCGGTGAATCACGGTGATCGTGGAAACGATGGCAATCACCCAGAGAACCTGAGCCATGCGGTTGAAGATGCCGCCGATAATGAGGAGAACGAGGCGTTCGGGCCGCTCCATGAAACCCACTTTGCAGAGCGGAATGAGGGATTCGGCGCGAGCCCGCGCATAACTCACCATGACCGAGCCCGCAGTGGCTACAGCTGCGAGAACGACATAGGGTGTGCGGCCGCTGACGGAGTAGTAGACGAGCAGACCCATATAGAGCGCCATGTCCGCGTAGCGGTCGAGCGTCGAATCGTAAAACGCTCCGAAAGCCGTGACACGATTCTGGCGCCGAGCGACCTGGCCATCGAGCATGTCGAGAAATCCGGCGACGAAGATGATGATGGCGCCGGTACGGAAATTGCCTACCGCGAAATTCGCAGCAGCGGCAAAGTTAACGACGAGCCCGAGAAATGTAAGAAGGTTGGGGTTGACGCCTGTGGCGGCGAGCGCGCCGACAATGCGGTCGAGCAGCCATTTTCCCCCGCTACCTATAGCGCCGGTGAAAGTTCCCATGTGTAGGGCCAGAAAGCAGATGATACTGCAAGGCCGCGGCAGTAACCAAATTGGATTACGGGGTGTGGTCAGTCGGCTCTTGACGCTGTGGATTTCCGAACGTAGATTGCTGCAATGCTTTTGGGGGATCGATGACACAGCAATCCACAGGTAGACGCAACTTTCTCTTGCAGGCGGGGGGATCGGCGGGCTTGGCGTGGTTGGCGGGACAATGGCCGGGAATCCTGGCGGCCGCGGAGCATGCCCACCAAGCGGTGAGTTCAAAGGCACCGGTAAAGTTCCAAGTGCTGACAGCTGAGCAGGCGAAAGACGTAGAGGCGATTGCCTCGCAGATTATCCCGAGCGATGACTTGCCGGGAGCGCGCGAAGCCGGAGTGGTGTACTTCATCGACCAAGCGCTGAAGACATTCGCAAGCGACAGTGTGGCTGTTTATCGGGCAGGGTTAGCCGATTTGAACGCGATGGCGGGCGAGAAGTACCCCGTTGTGAAGCATTTTGCCGACGCGAACGATGAACAGCAAAAAGCGTTGCTGCATGAGATCAGTGGCGAAGACCATCCGCAGAACGCTCCCGGCAGAAGGCGAAACCAGACGCCGCAGGCCGCTAATTTTTTCCAGACGATCTGGCAGCACACGGTTTTTGGATTTCTGGTCGATCCTTCGGGCGGGGGAAACCGTGACTATGCCGGCTGGAAGGTTATAGGACGCGATCCGGCACACAGTTTTTCGCCTCCGTTTGGTTTCTACGACAAAGATTATCCGGGCTGGGAAAAAGGCATGGAAAAAGCGGAGAACAAATGAGCCAGTCCAAAGTGAGTTACAGACCAAGCGACGAAGTGGATTTCGTCATTATTGGATCCGGAGCGGCCGGCGGAGTGATGGCGAAAGAACTCTCGACCAACGGGTTTCGTGTCGTGGTTCTGGAACAGGGGCCGTACCTGACGGAGAACGACTTCGGGCATAACGAAATTGATGTAGTCACGAACCACCAACTGACGAACAATCCAAAGACCCAGCCGACCACATTTCGCAAGACCGAACAGGACAAAGCCGATAAGCAGTACAGCGTGATGTACGGCCGATGCGTGGGTGGAAGCAGCGTTCACTTCACGGCGAATTACTGGCGCTTGCACGAAATCGATTTCATCGAGCGAAGCAAGGTAGGTGAAGTGGCGGGGGCTTCGCTGGCGGATTGGCCGATCCGGTACGAGGACCTGGAGCCGTATTACACAAAGGTGGAGTGGGAGTGCGGCGTCTCCGGATTGGCGGGAGCAAGCCCGTTCGATCCGCCGCGGTCGAAGCCTTATCCGATGCCGCCTCTGCCTGTGAAAGGTTCCGGGGTGATCTTCGAGAGAGCGGCGCGAAAGTTGGGCTATCACCCGTTTCCGGCGCCGATGGCGATCCTGTCGCAGCCGAGGCCAGGGCGCAGCGCGTGCGTGAATTGCGGATTTTGTCTGGGATTCGGATGTGAGGTGAAAGCAAAGTCGAGCTCGCTGGCGGCGATGATTCCGCTGGCGGAGGCCACGGGACGCTGTGAGATTCGGCCGAACTGTTACGTCCACCGTATAGAGATGGACAAGAATGGACGTGCGGTCGGAGCCGTCTATTTCGACGGCAAAAAGAACACGCGCTTGCAGAAAGCTAAGGCGGTGGTGGTCTGCGCGAATGGAGCGGAGACGCCACGGCTGCTGCTGCTTTCCGCTTCTTCGCAATTCCCACATGGATTGGCAAACTCGAGCGGGCTGGTCGGCAAGTACCTGATGCCGAATACCGGCGCGATTGTCTTCGCGACCTTTGACGAGCCCCTGAATGATTACCGGGGATTTGCGGTGAGCCGGATTTTTCACGATTTCTACGAGATGGACCTGCAGAAGACTGGTCTTTATGGCGGAGGGGGGTTGGACGCGCGATTCGACCTGACGCCGATCACGTTTGCGATGGGAGCGCTGCCCCCGGGGACACCGACGTGGGGGAAAGACTTCAAAAAAGCGATCCATCAAAACTTTGTGCGAACCATGGAGATTTTCTGCCATGGAACTTCGCTAGCAGTCGAGACGAACAGCTTCTCTCTCGATACAGACGTGAAGGACGCATGGGGCTTGCCGGCACTGAGAATGACGTTCCGGGATCACCCGAATGATTTGAAACTGGCGGAATGGATGAAATCGCGAGCGATGGAGATCCTGGATGCAGCCGGAGCCAAGGAGAAATGGGGTTTCCCGGTACAGGAGCAGCAATTCGCGGTGCATTTGTTGGGGACGTGCCGAATGGGCAACGATCCGAAAACGTCAGTGATCAATGCCGATCATCGAACGCATGACGTGAAGAATCTGTTCTTGTGCGATGGGAGCAGCATGGTGACCTCCGGACGGGGCCAACCGACCATGACCATTCAGGCGCTGGCGTTCCGCGCGGCGGACCGAATCACGAGCATGGCGAAGCGCGGCGAGATGGGCAGTTGAGCGAAGGAATTGCTGCGGGACTCATTTCAAGAAGACCTGGAGAGCAAGATGAGAGAGTGGACAGTGAGATTGTGTGTGAGTTTAGGGTTGCTGAGTTTGATCGTGTCGAGCAGCAATTGGCGCAGCGCGTCGGGCCAGGAGCCAGCGAAGGCCGGCGGCGACGCACCCAAAACAGCGGCGCAGCAATTCAAGAACATCCAGGTCTTGAAGGACATTCCGGCGGAACAACTGATTCCGACGATGCAGTTCATCACCGCGTCGCTGGGAGTGGAATGCGACTTCTGCCATGTCGAACACCAGATGGACAAAGACGACAAAAAGGAGAAAGGGTTCGCGCGGGAAATGATGAAGATGCAGTTCGCGATCGACAAAACGAATTTCAAAGGCGACCTGGAAGTGACCTGCTACACCTGCCACCGCGGGTCCGCGCATCCGGTGGGCACCCCGGTATTGATCAGCGACCCGAACGCAAAACGGCCCGCACCGCACCGACACGATGACGCGCCAGAAGCACATCCCAATCTGCCAAGTGCGGATCAGATCCTGGACAAATATCTGGCGGCTGTGGGAGGAGCGGACGCGCTCGCGAAAATCAAGACACGGGTGCAGAAGGGCACGATCGACGCCATGGGCATGCAGTCGCCGATTGAAGTCTATGCCGAAGCGCCGGACAGGCGAGTTTCGGTGACGCATGTCAACGGCGGATCCAGCGTGACGGCGTACAACGGCCAGGCGGGATGGCTGAGCATCCCCGGAGGCTTCCACCGGATGAGCACGGCGGAGCGGGAATCCGCGAATATTGATGCGCAGATGTATTTCCCAGCAAAGGTGCGAGAAATGTATCGAGAGTTTCAAGTGCGGCCCGGAGAGGAAATCGACGGACGACAGACGTATCTGGTATCTGCCGCGGCGACGCCGGGACATCCCGCGATCCGGATGTATTTCGATCAGGAGTCAGGATTGCTTTTGCGGCTGATTCGCTACACGGAGACAGCCCTTGGAAGGAATCCGGCGCAGGTGGACTATGCGGAATACAAAGAGGCAAACGGAGTGAAGATTCCGTATCGCTGGACGCTAGCCCGGCCGAATGGCGCGTTTACGATTCACATCGATTCGGCGCAGCAAAATGTTCCGGTAGACGAGAAGCTGTTCGAGGCGCCGGCAGATAATCCGCCACCAACACGCTGACGTAGTGGGTCACTTCGCCTTTTTCGATTCCACCGCTGCCTTCTCCCCCGCGGCTTCTGTCTTGCCTTGCTTGTCTTCGCCGGGAGAAGGCTCCTCGACCGGAGTTTTGGAAAGATATTGGACGATGAGGGAAATCCTTCGATTGGATGGATCCTGAGGAGAGTCCGGTGTACGGAGGCGCTGATCGGCAAAGCCGCGGACTTGCGTGATCTGATCGGCTCCCAATCCATTGGATTGCATAAGGCGTCGCGCGGCGTTGGCGCGATCGGCGGAGAGTTCCCAGTTCGTATAAAGTGCCGTGGGCGGATACGGCTTGGAGTCCGTATGGCCTTCGATGGCGATCTTGTTGGGAAGTTTCCCTAGTTCCAGCGCGAGAAGCGCGACAAGGTCACCACCCCCAGCGCTCATTTTGGCGCTGCCGCTGTCGAAAAACATACCAGCTGCAGATTCGGTCAATTCGATGCGCAGGCCTTCGTTCGTTACGGTCATGTCTATGTGGTTGCGGAGTTCGTCAAATTTGGGAACTTGGCGAATCGTTTTCTGCAATTCCTCTTTCAGTTCTTTCATGTTGTCTTTAGTAACGACGAAATTGTCGCCGCTTCCACGCATGTCACTGCCGACCATCTTCGCGGACCCGGTGGGATCCTTGAAGTAGCCGCCCACCGCTTTCTGGATCTGTTTGCTGCTATTCATCAGCCACAAAACGATGAAAAGAGCCATCATGGCGGTGACGAAATCGGCGTATGCGACTTTCCACGCGCCACCGTGATGCCCGCCGTGACTGACTTTTTTCTTGATGATGATGGGAGGAGGGCCGGGCATATGGGTTCATCCATTACGCTGCCGGGGGATTAGCGGCGGCTTCTCCACGTTCCTTGACGAAGTTCTCGAGTTCCTGGAAGGTAGGGCGTACGTGACCGGGAATGGCACGGCGCCCATACTCGACGGCGATACTGGGGGGAGCGCCTTTGATGAAGCTGACAACGACAACGCGGATGGCGTGGAAGAAGGAATGTTCTTCGTCGGTCGTCTTCGCCATGTTCGCGGCGACTGGTCCTACAAAGCCATAGCAAAGCAGGATGCCGAGAAAGGTGCCTACAAGCGCGGCGGCAACTTTGTGTCCGATTTCTTCGGGAGGTCCACCCAAGGCGCCCATGGTGATGACGACGCCCAGGACGGCAGCCACGATTCCGAGACCGGGGAGTGAATCGGCCATGGTGGACAGCCCCGAAACCGGCTGACTGGCTTCGTGATGGTGGACATCCATGTCGAGCTCCATCATTTGGTCGACGTCGAAGGGTTCGATGCCACCACCGGCGGCCATGCGAATCGTGTCACAAACGAAATATTGAAGGTGATGGTCTTTTAGAAAGCCCGGATACTTGGAGAAGACCGGGCTTTGCTCGGGGTTGTCGCTGTCGGTTTCGAGCGCCATCAGGCCTTCTTTCCGCGCACGAGAGAAAAGCTCAAAGAGCATTTTCATAGTTTCCATGTAGCGCGCCTTGCCGTATTTGGAGCCGCCAAAAACGCCGGTGAGCCCACCCGCCATTTTTCTCAGGATGTGCAGTGGATTGGCTATGAGGACCGTGCCGAGGGCTGCGCCGCCGATGATAATGAGCTCGGCAGGCTGGATCAGTACTTTGATGTTGCCGTGCTCCATCAAGTAGCCACCGAGGATGGCTCCGATAACTACAACGATTCCGATAATAACGAACATGATCTACAAGGCCTCAGCTTGTAATTCCGATTTACCCGCTAACGATAGTGATTCGATTTCCCCCCGCTTCGCTGCTCTCGCGAAGGGCGGATTCCGCACGGCTAATCATGGAACTGGCAGCGTCGTGATCATGGACAACGGTGGCGCCGATGGACGCGGTGGCATGAAGAATATCGCCCCACCAGGAGACTTCAACCTGGCGAACAGCCTTGCAAAGACGCTCGCCGATTTTAGGAAGATCCGCCTGGCTGCATTCGTTGAGAATCACAAGGAATTCCTGACCAAGCCAACGGCCGACATAGTCCGTGGGGCGAAGGGCGTTTTCGACGGTTTGCGCAACGGTGAGAAAGATAGCATCCACGGCGGCCTGGCCGTAGCGTTCGCGGACTTTCTGAAGGTTGTCGGTGGTGACACACAGCACGCAAAACGGGATGGGATAGAGCGCGTAAATGTCCAGGCAGCCCTTGAGACGCGCCTGTATCAAACTGTGGTTCAGCAGGCCGGTGGCGGAATCGAGGCAGCCGTAGCCAATCAGACGATTCTGACGCCGTTCGGAAATCTCCGTCGGATGAGAAGACTCACAAAGTTCAGCGGCGCCGATCACCGTACCGCTGTCATCGCGCAGAACCACAGTCTGCAGTTTGACCGGAAGCAGTTGGCCGCTCCTGGTGCGAAGAGAAAGGCTGGCGACGACCGAGCGGCCTTCGCGAAGGGTCTCCTGCAGTGGAGTGAAGCGCGAAATCGTTGCGGCCGTCTGATGATTATTTTCCTGGTGCAGATTGTCGGGAAACGGTCGGCCCAAGATTTCCTGTCTAAGATAGCCGGTCATCTGTTCGGCGCCGGCAGTCCAAAGCAGGACTCTGCCATCGCGGTTCACGGCCCAAATCGCGACTGGGAGAGCCTCCAGGACAATGCGGTGGAGCTGAGTTTGTGCCGAATCGAGCATGCAAGACCTCAGACGATAGTCGAGGAGCAAGCGAAAGACCAATGGAAGGAGGCGAAACGGTTTGGAATGAAAGGCTTTTGAAGCAAAAGAGAAGCGAGGCAGAACGTGGCCGTTTCGATTCCGCCAGATGATTCAATGTGGAAACGACCCTGGAGCCGAGCAAGAAGGGTTGTAACACTGTATTCATATAACTGGTGACGGGTGCGCTTTGCAATTGAAACGAAAGTTGTAAAATGGGCATACCGTAAGTTCGGATTACGAAGAGGACTTATCGTTCCGCTCTCCAGGCGTTCGTATCCGTTTCTGCTTGTCTGCGCCATCCTAGCGTTGGCGTGCAGCGGAATCATTCCCCAAGGCTGCAAGAAACCCACCCGGGAAAACCCGGAGAAGCAGCAGGCAGCGCCACGGGGCGCGCTGGAATTGGTGTTTCCTTACGGTTCCGAAAAAGAGAAGTGGATTAACGACGTTACGAAAGCGTTCAACCAGAGTGGGGCGAGAACGCAGAGCGGAAAACCGATCTTTGTAAAAGCGATGCCGATGGGATCCGGAGAAACCATCGACAACATTCTGGCGGGCCGTTTGCAAGCGCACTTGGCCAGTCCCGCTTCGGCGGCGTTCATAAAGCTGGGCAACGCGGAGTCGCAAGCGAAGACCGGGAAGGATCTGATCGGAAGCACGGAAAATCTGGTGCTGTCACCGGTAGTCATTGCGATGTGGAGGCCGATGGCGGAGGCGATTGGCTGGGGAAAAAAGCCGATCGGCTGGTCGGACATTTTATCTTTGTCCCGGAATGAAAAAGGCTGGCAGGCGTTTGGTTACCCGCAGTGGGGTAAATTCAAATTCGGCCATACGCATCCGGAGTACAGCAACAGTGGGCTGATTTCGCTTTTTGCCGAGGCCTATGCCGCGTCGGGGAAGACGGCCAATCTCACGCTGGCGGACCTGGCGAAACCGCAGACGAAGCAGTTCGTAGGCGGCGTAGAGCAAAGCGTAGTGCATTACGGCAGTTCAACTGGCTTTTTCGGGCGGAAGATGTTCGCAAATGGCCCGGAGTACCTGTCGGCGGCTGTATTGTACGAAAGCATGGTGGTGGAATCATATTCGCAGGGGAATCTGCCGTTTCCAGTGGTGGCGATCTATCCGAAGGAAGGGACGTTCTGGAGCGATCATCCAGTCGGAATTGTCGAGCGGGAGTGGGTAACGCCGGAACATCGCGAGGCCGCCAAGATCTATATCCAGTATCTGCTTGGCCGGGCGCAGCAGGAGAAGGCGCTGCAATATGGATTCCGTCCGGCGTCGGTCGATGTGGCGCTGAGCTCACCGCTTGACACAGCACATGGAATCGATCCGAAAGAGCCGAAGACAACGCTCGAAGTGCCATCCGTCGAAGTCATCAATGGCCTGCTGCAACTCTGGAAGACCGAAAAGAAACACGCCAACATAGCGCTGGTGCTGGATACTTCGGGAAGCATGAACGAAGAAAACAAGATGCAGAATGCAAAAGTGGGCGCGAGGCAACTGGTGCAGATGCTAGATGACGGCGACAATTTTTCCTTCCTGCCGTTCAGTTCGGAGCTGCATTGGTCGGGGCAGGATATTTCGGTGAAGGACGGGCGGCAGCAGGTGCTGCAGCAGATTGATTCGCTATTTGCCGGCGGAGGCACAGCGCTCTACGACTCGATCGACGCAGCATACCAGCATCTGGCGACGGTGAATGACCCGGACGCGAAAATCCAGTCTGTGGTAGTGCTTACCGACGGCGCAGACACGCAGAGCCGGATGAAATTAAACGAGCTGATGCAACGTATTCAGTACAACGGCGAGACGAGGGCGATCCACGTGTTCACTATTGCTTATGGCAATGACGCCCGGAAGGACATCCTGCAGCAGATCGCGGACGCGACGCAGGCCAAGTTCTATGAGGGCACGCCGCAGAACATCGTCGATGTATTCCGGGATATTTCCACGTTCTTCTGATGGCCGGGTGAGCTACGCGAGTCTGACGAGAGGGTCTGCAATCGAATGGCTGATGGTCCAAGATTAACCGCGCTGGGGAAAATCTTTATCTTTCTGTTCGTAGTCTTTTGCGGCGGGGGCGCCTACTACCTCTTCAACAAAGACAAGCTGACTGGAGGCAAGGCGAAGAACGGCTCGTCGAGTGGCGGTGTGTTTGACACGCTGACGGGGAGCGGCGAGTCGGTTGAGTTGGGAATTGCCTACGGGACCGAGAAGCAGCGCTGGCTGGAATGGGCGGTGCAGGAATTCAGCAAAACGCGAGACGGCAAGCGCATCAAGATCAACCTGATTCCCATGGGCTCGCTCGAAGGGGCACACGCACTGTTGAACGGCGACCAGCGCATCCAGGTGTGGTCACCGGCGAGCGCCCTGTACAGAGACATTTTCGTGGAAGAGTGGCAGGTCAAGTACAGCCAGAATCCCATCGTCAAAGAAGAACCGATCGCGCTCTCTCCGATGGTTTTCGTGATGTGGGACGAGCGCTACCAGTCTTTCGTGCAGAAATACAAGACGGTTTCATTCACGACGGTCGGGCAGGCTCTGCAGGAAAAAGGCGGGTGGGACGCGATCGCGCAGAAGCCGGACTGGGGACTATTCAAGTTTGGGCACACCCATCCGAATGAATCGAATTCCGGTTTGATGACGATTGTCTTGACCGCATACGCCTATCAGAAAAAAACAAAGGATTTGTCGCTGAAAGATGTCGTGGACGTGGGATACCAGAATTGGATGCAGGGGCTCGAACGAGCCGTGAGCGGGCTGTCCAACAGCACCGGCAACATGATGAAGGAAATGGTGCTGAAAGGGCCGTCTTCCTACGACGCGCTGTTTGTGTATGAGAGTGTGGCCATCGATTATCTGAAGAATGCGGAAGGGCGCTGGGGACAACTGCGCGTGGTGTATCCCGAATACAACGCGTGGAACGAGAATCCCTATTACATTATTGATGCGCCATGGAGTTCGAAAGAACAACGCAAGGCCGCGGAGGCATTCTTAGCGTTTCTCTTGACGGAGCCGATTCAGAAGGAGTCGTTGAATCACGGATTCCGTCCCGCGAATCCGAACGTGCCGGTGAAATTTCCGGACAGCCCGTTTGTGAAGTACGCGGACTATGGAATTAAGGTAGACCTGGCGAAGATTTGTGAACCGCCGAAGGCGGAAGTGGTGAACAATCTTTTGCAGAGTTGGCAGCGAAGCCAGGCGAATCGGTAAGGGGACCTGCAGCTGGGCGAGCGGCGGCAGGAAAAGGAGCACCAAGTATGATTCAACGGTTAATGAATCTGATTCGCGGATTTTTCGGCCTCTTTATTTCCGGGCTGGAGAAGCAAAACCCGGAAGCCTTGTTGGAAGTGGAGACCGAGAATCTGCGCAAGCAGATCGCGCAATATAACCAGGGACTTGCTTCGCACGCGGGGCTTTGCGAAAGCTTGATGACCCAAGTCAAAAAGCTGGAATCGGAAGAGCGGGATCTGCGGGCCAAGACTTCGGCGAATCTGCGGGCGGGAAACCGCAGCGCAGCGGGGCAATACGCGCTTCGGCTGCAGACTGTGCAGCGGGAACTGGAAGAGAACCGCAAGCAATTGGAGCAGGCGGAGACAACCTATAAGGATTTACTGAAGGCGCGGGATGTGGCAGTGAGCAGCGCACGAGCGAAGATTGAGTCGTTAAAGTCGAGTATCAGCGATATGAAGATGAAGCGCGCCATGGCGGAGCTGACGGAGATGGCGTCCGGCATGATCAGCAGCATCGGGGGCTCAGGCGACACACTCGACCGCCTGCAGACCATGGTGGAAGAAGAACGGAACAAAGCCGCGGGGCGCGCGCGCGTGGCCCGGGACTCGATGGATATGTCTGGCGTACAGTTGAAGGAAGCGGAGCAGAGCGCGCTGGCGGACCAGGCGCTTGCGGATTTCGCGGCAAAGGAAGGCATTGCCCTGGAGCCGTCGACAAGCACGGGAAGCGCAACGACGGCAGATACTCCTGCGAAAACGATGGGGCCGCCCCAGACGGAAAAGAACTGACGCTACGGTAGAATGAAGCTATTGTGTGGCACTACCTGAGAGCGGCGTTTCTGGTGGGAGTGGACGTCCCGGCGCTGGGGCGGATACCGGTCAACGCGCTCGCCGCGTCCGCATTCGCAATTCTAGGATTCGGCCACCCGGGGTTCTGGCTGCTAGGTCTAGCCGCCGAAGCCGTAATTGTCCCATCCCTGGCCTTCAATAAGCGATTTCAGAATGTGGTAGACGCCGAACAGCGCCAAGTGTCCAGCGGGGACTCTCAGGCCAAGCGTAGCTCCCTAGTTCAACTGTTGCCGGCCGACTACAAGCGGAAGTTAAGCGATCTCGAGCGAAAGTGCGACAAGGTGCTGGAAGTGTACCGGAACGCCCAGGCGGACGAGTTCATCATCGATACGAATCGAGAAGCGCTGGACAATCTCAAATGGGTGTACCTGAAACTGCTTATTGCACGCTATCACTTGCTTACCGCGGGAACGGAAGACACGCCGGAAGTGCTGAGCAAGAAAATTGATTCACTGCAGGCGGAGCTATCCAACAGCCAGGACACGGCGGCGTTACGGCAATCGAAAGCGGCGACGCTGGATATTCTGAAGCGGCGACTGGCGAACGTACAGAAGCGCGAGCAATCGGTCGAAGAGGTGGAGAGCGATTTGACACGCGTGGAGTCTCAAGTGGATCTGATCCTGGATAATGCGGCGATGCAGGGAAAACCGCAGACGATCTCGACGGATATCGAGCTTGCCAGCGACCTGGTGAGCGGCGGGATGTTCGGCGATGCGGAATCGGCGGTTGCGGATCTGGATCGTAATTACGGCAAGACCCACGCGGGCGGCCGCGCTGCGACGGAGACGCAATGAGCAGCACAGTGCAAGGGCCGCCATCGAGTTCCGTCGCATTTCCCGATTGGGCGCGGAAAGTAGCCGATCTTTACGAGAGCAACGCCGCCAGCCAGTTCATCATTTACGGAAATATCAGCGACCGAATGGTGCTGCCGGTCTCGTCTGGGCCGCGCCTGGGCTCCATCTCGGACTTTTTGCTTGAGGCTTTGTTGCAACGATTCGACGTGGTGCTGAGCTACGACATTGGAAACGGAATCCGCGTGGAGAAGGGCGGGGAACTTTTCTCGAAGTGGCCCCATTTCCAGGAAAGCCAGAAAGATTGGAAAGCGCCCCGGCCAGCGATCGAAACGCTGACGAGATATTTCCGGTATTGCGCGAATCTGACGCGGCTGAACCAGCCAGCGACCCAGGTGGGTTGCGTCATCAAGAATGCCGACCTGCTGGTTCCCGCGCTGCAGGGCGGACTGGACTACGACCTAAACGCGCTGGCATCGCTGATTCGCGACTGGTCCAGCGACGCGTTGCTGGCCGATCATGCGTTGGCCTCATTTCTGCTTACGGAAAACTTGAACGATTTGCATCCTTTGATTGTGAACAATCCCCGCGTGGCGCGCGGAAAGATTGAGCTTCCGACTCCGCGTGAACTGCAGGACGGATTTCGCATTGTGTCGACGTGTTATCCAACGGCTCTGGCCGAGTTTGCCTCGGACTTGCCTGGGTTGGCGGAGCAGTTGTCGGGCGCCACGCTGGGGGCGATCGAGGCTGTGGTCAAGACGAAAGAACACCGGAAAGAGCGGCTGGCGAGCGCGGACCTGGCGAAGATCAAAAAGGATCTGGTGGAGAAAGACACCAACGGGCTGATTGAGTTTGTGGAGACTTCGCGCACGCTGGACGATTTGTACGGACTGGAAAATATCAAGAAGTGGCTGCGGCAGGACATCGAGCTGTGGAAACGGAACGACATTGCCGGGTTGCCGAAAGGTTACTTGCTTTGCGGGCCCGTGGGTACGGGGAAAACATTTCTGGTTGAATGCCTGGCGGGCGAAGCGTCCGTGCCCATCGTGAAGATGAAAAATTTCAGGGACAAGTGGGTAGGCAGCAGCGAAGGCAATCTGGAAAAGATCTTTCGGCTGATTCACGCGCTCGGCCGTTGTTATGTGTTCATCGATGAAGCGGACCAGGCGCTGGGAAAGCGCGACAGTTCCGGCGGAGATTCAGGCATAGGCGGGCGAATCTATTCGATGTTGGCGGAGGAGATGGGGAGCAGCAAAAGCCGAGGGCAGGTGATCTGGGTGCTGGCGTCGAGCCGGCCGGACCTGATTGAAGTCGATCTAAAACGGCCTGGGCGCGTGGATGTGAAGATTCCCTTATTCCCCACGGCAACGCCAAAAGAAGGCTTCGCGCTGCTGAGCATGGTGGCGAAGAAACGTGGACTGGCGATCCCGGAAAGTGTCTGCGCGAGGTTGGAGCCACAGATGCCCTTGCTGTTGACGCCCGGCGCGGCCGAAGCTCTGGTGATGAATTTGTACCGACAGGTAAAGACGACGAGCGCGAGCATCGACGATGTACTCGCCGGGACGCTGGCGGAATACCAGAACCCGATTGCGGCGGACGTGATGGCATTTCAGATCCAGTTGGCGGTGAAAGAAGCGTCGGCGCTGGAATTTGTGCCGGCTGCGTTCCGGAATAAGACGAACATTTAGCTCCGATTCAGCAAGCCAATCCCACCTGAAAACTCAAACCGGGAGTACAGGGCCGTTCGTAACACTATTCATAAGGCGGGCCGCGAGGGCCAAGATACGCTCGGCGGCCTGGTGTGGGGCGAGGCCGCGGGCGTGGATATTCGAGATCACGTGGCGGTTGGCGTCGGTGTGTAATTTGTTGGGCTGAGCAGCGATGTACACAGAGAGGCTTTCAGCGGTTGCCAGGCCGGGACGTTCGCCAATGAGCAGGACGGCGACGCGGGGACGCAGCAGCTCGCCGATTTCGTTGAGAATGCCCACGCGACAATGATGAATCACCAGTATTCGGCCGAGTTGCCAGCGGCGCTGCTGGGCTCCTGCACAGAGCAACGGAAGCAGCGAAGGAACCTGCGCAACGACTGCAGCCACGGACAGGCCATCTCCGATGGCGATCTGCAGATCGCAGGCCGGAGTGCAGTTCGCCTGGATCGCAGGGCGAGAACTGTCGTCGAGTTGCCGGCCTAAATCGGGGCGCAGAAGGTATTCGTCCTTGGTGGTTGCCCGCGTGTGGTTTTCAAGAAGATTCCATCTCTCGAGAAAATCACTGCCGAGGTCGCGTTCGAGATTCAACTCGGACCGGGCCGCATCGCGGGCGGCGGCGTGCGCTTCGCGCAATTCCAACTGCGTAGCCGTGCGATAAGTGGCACCTACGCGGCCGACAAGAAGGCGCGCAGGAGTGCGGACACGAATCTTGCGGACAATTTCGGGAACATCCGGCGGCGTCAGTTCGGAATCACGATCGCCTTCGGGCTTGTGTGCCATTAGTCGATACCTTGCAGCGATGACTCGAGCCCTTGCATCAGTTGGCGGCGGGCAGGCGCGTCGAGCAGCGCTGGCTCTCCATCGCGATAAATTCCAGCGGTTTCGAGCCAAGCTACAAATTCAGGAGCGGGCCGAAGGCGGAAAAGCCGCCGGACGGCGAGCGCGTCGTGATAGCTGGTGGATTGGTAATTGAGCATCACGTCGTCGGCGCAGGGTACGCCCATAAAGTAGTTGCAGCCTGCGGCAGCAAGAAGCATCAGGAGATTATCGGCCGAGTTTTGGTCTGCATCGGCGTGATTCGTGTAGCAAACGTCGCAGCCCATTGGGAGTCCCAGCAGTTTGCCCATGAAGTGATCTTCGAGGCCAGCGCGGATGATCTGGCGCTCGTCATAGAGATACTCGGGCCCTATGAAACCGACGACAGTGTTGACCAGGAAAGGATCGAAAGCACGGGCAACGCCGTAAGCGCGCGCCTCCAAGGTGAGTTGATCGATGCCGTGATTCGCCTCGGCGGAAAGAGCGCTGCCTTGCCCGGTTTCGAAGTACATCGACTGGGAGCCCTTCCACCGGATATCGCGAGTGCGATGGTGCTCCAGAACGCGTTCGCGGCCCTCGCCAAGCGCGGAGAGCGAAATGCCGAAGGAACGGTTGGCAGCTTCCGTGCCGGCGATGGATTGAAAGAGGAGGTCGACGGGCGCCCCGTTCTCCATGGCGGCGAGTTGGACGGAAATGTGAGCCAGGCAGCAGGTTTGCGTGGGCGCCTTGCATGTTTCGACGAGGCGATCGAGACCGTGAAGGATCGAACTGACCGAGTCGACAGAATCCGAGGCAGGATTCACGCCGATGACGGCGTCGCCACAGCCGTAGAGCAGGCCTTCGAAGGCAGCGAGGAGAATTCCGCCAACGTCGTCAACGGGGTGGTTGGGCTGGACCCGGATGCCCAGGACGCCCCGCTCGCCGAGGGTATTCCGGCATCGTGTGACGTTGCGGATTTTGGCCGCTGCGAGGACCAGGTCCTTGTTGCTCATGATTTTGGCTACGGCGGCAGCGATTTCCGGGATGATGGCGGGTTGGATCTGCTTCAGTTCAGTGTCGCCGGTGGAGTCGTCGAGGATGTATTCGCGGAATTCGCCGACAGTTTTGTCCTTTAGCGTGTCGAATACTTCGCGATCGTAGCTGTCAAGAATGAGACGGCTGACTTCATCGGTATCCGGGTCGATCAATGGATTCTGCAGGATGTCATCGAGTGTGATGTCGGCAAGTTTGCGTTTGGCGGCGACGCGTTCACGTTCCGAGCGGGCGGCGATACCCGCCAGCTGGTCGCCGGACTTTTCTTCGTTGGCCTTGGCAAATAATTCACGAAGGTCAGAGAAAACGAAAGTTTCGGGCATTCTGTGGGCCTTCGGTTCCCGTTTGCTGCGAGACGAAAGTAGCATCGTTTCGCGCCGAGGAAAAGCGTGTGCAAAAGGGGTCAATTCACATTTGTGTCTGAGAACAGCAGTGTGATTGAGATCACGGGTTGGCACGATTTGAGATGTTCAACTTGGAGTGTGAATTCTCAGACAGCCGAAAGGCAGAAACTCTTCTCTCGCCTTGACGAGCAATACGCCTGGGTGCTGGATGCCGGCGTGTTCCTCTGTTTGTCGGTCCTGATACTCTACACGATCTCCAGACATGAACCCTGGGCGGATGAAGCTGAGACGTGGGTGGAAGTGCGAGATATTCCCTGGCTACAGCTTGTATTCGGGCAATTGAGGTACGACGGCCATCTGCCGTTATGGTATTCCGTGGTTTGGCTCGGGCAGCATGTGTTTCGTTTGTCCTACGACCACTTCGTTTTCATCGGCGGCGCATGCGGGATCGCAGGATTGGCGGTGCTGATGTTCCTCGCACCCTTTCCTCGTGCGCTGCGCTACATCATCGGCGGATCATTCTTTTTCTCTTATCAATACGCTGTGGTGGCGCGGCCTTATGTGCTGATGCCTTTATTGGGCTTGCTGGCGGTCTATTTCTATCGCCGAGGA
>Ga0335080_10002062_pt1 | contig 19983 bp, 16 predicted proteins | sample Lox_Sample_34_FD_206720 | JGI IMG/M metagenome (GOLD analysis project Ga0335080, IMG submission 206720) | Soil microbial communities from Loxahatchee National Wildlife Refuge, Florida, United States - Lox_Sample_3.4 | ecosystem: Environmental > Terrestrial > Soil > Wetlands | place: USA...
CGACCATAGGGTTATCGAGAATCGCGCGAAACTCCTCTGCGACCTCATCCTCTGAGTCCGAGCCGGGAACATCACTTGAAATCAAATGAATACCGTGCGCCGCAGCCAAAGCTTCGGAAGCATCGCTGTATATCGAAGAAGACTCTCGCGTACTTGGGTCTGTAGACATTGGGGAAAACTCCAGCGCAGGGGCATCTCTATACAGACCGAGCTAAGATTATGCACCTGTTTTTCGACAGGAGAAAGAAATTAATTGCCTCAGGGACCCAGCTTGGCGCTTTGTTTATGAACCACCTAGCCCACGACATCACTAAACAACTCCTTTCAACCGAGATCCCAATCTTGACAATTGCAAGATTTAGGACAATTATGACTCATAGTCGTAAATGATTATTGGTCATTTATGAGTCAAGGTCAGAACAGATCCAATCGGCACTCACCCCGACTTCTTGTTGAAGAAGAAACTGTTGAAGAAGGAACCGCGAGCCGTCGGGTACGAAAAGCCCGGGAAACCCGCGTTCGTCTTTTTCGCGCCGCTCTTCAGCTCTTTGCCGACCGAGGGTTTCCGAACGTCACTGTTGAGGACATCACCGAGGCCGCGGATGTTGGCAAGGGAACCTTTTTCAATTACTTCGAAAGCAAGGACCACGTTCTCGGCGTGATGACCGAAGTGCAGCTTGCACACGTGGGAGAAGCCGTGCAGTCCGCCCATTCTGGCAAGCGGAGCATCCATTCGATCCTGCATCAACTCTTTCAGCGGCTCGCACAGGAACCGGGCCGCAGCCCTCACCTGGCTCGGACATTCGTCGCTTCTTTCCTCGCCAGCGACGTCGTTCGCGAGGTCATTCAACTTCGCTTGTCGGAGGGCCGTACTGCCATCGTTAAGGTCTTCGGTGTGGGACAGGTGCGAGGAGAAATAGATCCGAAGCTCAGTTGCGCAGAACTCGCACTGCAAATGCAACAGGTTCTTCTCGGAACCGTGATGCTCTGGTCGCTCCATGGAGAGCCGGAGTTGGCTATGTGTGTTGAAAGCAGTTTTCGGCTCTTCTGGCGATCGATCGCCGCACCAGGCGAGAGGAAGTAGTCATGAGAGCGAAAAGTGTAGTTGCCAGTCTAGCTGTCATTGCCGCAACGTTTTCAGCAAGAGCACAGACTCCCGTTCCGGCAACGCAATCCACACTACCCTATCGCCTCACGCTTCAGGATGCACTTCAGAAGGGCCTTCAGGCGAACTTGAATGTGCTGTTGGCCGTGTCTCGCATCGATCAGGCTGAAGGTACGCGTCAGCGTCGACTTGCCGCAGCGCTTCTGCCGCACGTAAACGGCCAAACCTACGCCAATCTCCATAACCTTAACCTGCAGGCATTCGGCCTCTCTTATCCGGGAGCTCCCGTACTTTTGGGTCCTCTGTCCAACTACGATTTTCGGCTCTATGGACAGCAGAATGTCATTGACCTCACGAGCTACCGCTCGCTCAAGGCCAGCGAGCAGGCGGTGAACTCGGCAAAGCTCGATGAAAAGGACGCCCGCGACCTCATCGTGCGCGCCATCGCTGCTCTCTATCTCAATGCCGAATCCGCGGCGGCTCGAACCGATGCAGCCCAATCGCGCGTGAATGATGCAGAAGCCCTGTTCAAACTCGCAAAGGACAAGCACGATGCCGGTACCGCCACCGGAGTCGACGTTTTGCGCGCGCAGGTGCAACTCGCCAATGAACGGCAATCCCTGCTGATTGCTCAGAACCAGTACAAGCAGTCTCTGCTCGAACTCTCTCGCGAGATAGGCATGAGCCCCGCGGCTCCCATCGAGGTGGCGGAAACTCTCGAGTTTCATCCACTCGCGAAGCAGCCCGCGGAGACTCTCGTCAACTCTGCCCTGGCGGCTCGCGCCGACTACCTGTCCCTGGCGTCGCAGCGCCAGGCTCTCGTCGATCAGCTCAATGCAAACCACGCTCGCTCTTATCCCAAAGTCAGCATCAACGGGAACTATGGCGGAATTGGCCGCAGCATTGGCAGTGTTCAGGGGACGGGTACCATCCAGGGGCAAATCGACTTCACCATCTTCGATCGTGATCGCAATGGCGAGGCGCTGGAAATTTCTGCGCAGATCAAAGCCGTCGACCATCGCATTGGAGATCTGCGTCGTGGCATCGATCAGGACATCCGCTCCGCTTTGCTTGACCTCGACTCCGCGCAACAGCAGGTTGACGTCGCCCAGCAGGGGCAGGATCTTGCTCGCCGTGAATTGGAGATGACCAGGGACCGTTTCCAGCAGGGAACTGCGAATAACGTCGAGGTTGTTACTGCCCAGGACGCGCTTGCTCGCGCTGAAGAGAACTACATCCTGGCGGTTTCAAGCTACGTTGACGGAGAGTTTGCTCTCGCTCGTGCTCTCGGAGATACCGAAAAGAACATTACCGGCTTTTCAAAGCAATGACTCAATCGCAACAGCGCGCAATGCTTCAGACGAGGTAACAACAAATGAAACGCGTGATCCCGCTCATTATCCTCCTTGCTGCACTCGCAGCAGCAGGCTTCTATCTCTATCCGCGTCTCACGCACAAGGCAGCACCCCGGACGGCGATTGTTCTCTCCGGGAACATTGAGGCTCATGAGAGCCTCGTCGGCTTCAAGGTGCCGGGACGGATTGTTGATCTGCCCATACAAGAAGGCCAGCAGATCGAAGAGGGTGCGCTCCTGGCGCGTCTTGAAGACTCCGATTCGCTGCAGCGCGTACGAATAGATGAAGCGAGCGTGGGTGTGCGTGAGTCCAACCTCGCGCTTACGCTCGCCGGAACGCGCGAGCAGGAGATTCGGGCCCTGCAGCAAAACGTGGTTGACGCGCAGGCGGATCTGGAGCAAAAAAAGATCGACTTCGAGCGTGCCAAAAACCTCTTCGCGAAAGATGAAGTTTCGGCCCAGGATCGCGATCTCGCCGCCACAGCGCTCAAGCGCTCGCAGGCTGCCTATCAGTCAGCCCAGGAGCGTCACAACGAGGCGATGGAGGGCAGCCGCAAAGAGGATATCGCCATCGCCCGCGCCAACCTTAAGCAAGCTCGAGCGAGCCTCGGACTTTCGCGAATTGATCTCAGCTACACCGTACTGCGTGCCCCCACGTCCGGTGTCGTCACCGTGCGCCTGGCGGAGCTCGGCGAAGTGATGTCTCCGGGGAGTCCCGTTGTCACTGTGGCCGATCTCGATCACGTCTGGCTGCGTGCCTACATCGCTGAAACCGATCTTGGCGGCATTCGCTTTGGGCAGGCTGCGACCGTTACCACCGACACCTATCCAGGCAAGCAGTATCACGGACGCATTTCGTTCATCGCCTCATCGGCCGAATTCACTCCGAAGAGCGTGCAGACGTATAAGGAACGCGTCACACTCGTCTACCGGATCAAGATCGACATTGACAACACGAATCACGAACTCAAACCGGGCATGCCGGCCGACGCACATATCGACCTCAGCCCCGGCTCACAAAGCGGGCCTGCGGTTCCGGCCGCCACGCCAAATCAATGACAAATTCGCCACAGTCCGCGATTGTCGCAGCCAAGCTCACCAAGGAGTTTCCGGGCGTCCGCGCAGTCGACTCGCTCAGCTTCGATGTGCGCCCCGGCGAAATCTTCGGCCTTGTCGGACCGGACGGAGCAGGGAAGACGACGACCCTCCGCATGCTAGCCGGCATCATGCCTCCTGATGGTGGCACTGCGTCCATCGCGGGAATTGACGTGGTTCGTGATCCGGAACAGGCAAAACATTCTCTCAGCTACATGCCCCAGCGCTTCGGATTATATGAAGAGCTGTCTGTGGACGAGAACATCGGTTTCTACGCGGACCTCTTTGGAGTCAAAAGAGCGGAGAGACAATCGCGATCGGCAGAACTGCTCCGCGCTGCAGGCATGACTGAATTTCGTTCGCGTCACGCCGGCAACCTGTCGGGAGGCATGAAGCAGAAGCTCGGTCTCATCTGTGCACTGATTCACCGTCCCAAGGTGATTCTGCTCGATGAGCCAACCACCGGGGTCGATCCTGTTTCCCGCCGGGACTTTTGGCGAATCCTCTACGAACTTCTTGCCGAAGGCGTCGCGATCCTCACCTCCACCGCGTATCTCGATGAAGCCGAGCGCTGCCACCGAGTTGCCCTGCTGCATAGCGGCAAGCTTCTCTTCTGCGACACACCGGACAACCTCAAATCCAGGCTTGGCAAGGACGTTCTAACGATCGTCTCTCCCGACCCGCGCTCGGTGAGAAGCATTCTTCAAGACCATGCTGGAGTCTCAAGCCTCGTCCTCCACGGGGATGGGCTTCGTTTGGTTGTCGATAACGCATCACAGCGAATCCCAGAGCTTGAATCGTCCCTTCGTGCTCAAAATATACCGTTCGATTCAATCCAGCAGGTCAAGCCCACCATCGAAGATCTGTTTGTCCATGCCATCGGAGGCGCGGAAGATGCCTGAAAATGGTTCATCCGTGATCGTGCAGGATCTGGTCAAGCGCTTCGGCGACTTTGTCGCTGTCGACGGTATCAGTCTTTCAGTGCAGCGCGGCGAGGTTTTCGGCTTCCTCGGGCCGAATGGCGCCGGCAAATCCACCACCATACGCATGCTTTGCGGATTGTTGCGCCCGACTTCGGGCCGCGCCTCGGTAGCGGGATTCGACGTCGCAAAACAACCAGAACAAGTTCGACAGAACATCGGCTACATGTCCCAGAAGTTCTCGCTCTACAACGACCTCAAGGTCATTGAGAACATCCGGCTGTTCGCCGGCCTCTACAGCGTACCCGGCTCGCAGTTGAAAGAGCGCATCGACTGGACCTTGCGGATGTCAAATCTCGAAGGCCGTGAAAACCTCATCACCGGAACTCTCCCCGGAGGATGGAAGCAGCGCCTGGCGCTCGGCTGCGCTGTCCTTCACAAGCCGCCCATTATCTTTCTCGACGAGCCAACCTCAGGGGTCGATCCCATTGCGCGACGCCAGTTCTGGGACCTGATTCATCAGATGGCAGAGGACGGCGTCACTGTCTTCGTCACGACCCACTATATGGAGGAGGCCGAGTATTGCAACCGCCTCGCCCTGATCTTTCGCGGCAAGATCGTTGCCCTGGGTACCCCAACAGAACTGAAGCACACCTTCATGAAAGGCGACCTCTTGCTGGTTGAGTGTGCCCCGCTCGGTCCGGCGCTCGAACTCTTGCGTTCGGCTCCAGGTGTGCTCGACGTGGCTGTTTTTGGAAATGCCCTCCACCTCGTTGTCGAAAACGCCGACAGGGATACTGACCGACTCCAGAGCTTCCTTGCGGCGCGCAAGATCAACGTGAGTCACATTGAGAAGATTCGCCCCGGCCTCGAAGACATCTTTGTCTCCCTCACAACTGGAGACAGCTCTCGACGGGAGAGTGCGGCATGAACTGGACCAGGCTGCTTGTGATGGCGAAGAAAGAGGTCCTTCAGATTCTGCGCGATCCGCGCAGCCTTGCCATCGTTTTCATCATGCCGGCAATTCTCGTCATCTTGTTCGGTTACGGTGTCAATCTCGACATCAAAGGCTCTCCCGTCTACGTCTTCGATCAGGACGGCAGTCAGCAGAGCCAGGATCTCCTCAAGCGCTTCCAGGCAAGCCAATACTTCCACCTGGTAAAGGTCGTCGACAATTATCCTCAGTTGGTTCGCGCTATCGACGACGGCAGCGCCAAAATCGGAATCGTCATTCCCTGGAATTTCTCCGAGAAACTGCACGATGGCAGTCCCGTTCACGTTCAGGCGCTTGTCGATGCAACGGACGACAACACCGCGAACATCCTCATCGGCTACACGCAGGGAGTGATTCAGGGATATTCCTCAGAGATTCAGATTGAGGCCTTGCAGCGGCGCGGAGTGTCCCTGCAGCCAGCTTCCCTTCGAGTCGAAGTACGGACCTGGTATAACGAGGATCTCGAGAGCAGTGCTTTCATCATCCCCGGTGTCCTGGCGCTCGTCATGTCGGTGATTGGCGCGTTCCTCACCTCTCTCACCATCGCACGTGAATGGGAACGCGGCACCATGGAACAACTGATCTCAACTCCAGTGAGCGCTGCTGAGATCATGTTCGGCAAATTGGTGCCGTATTTCGTGCTGGGAATGGCCGACACGATCATCAGCGCGCTGATCGCCATCTATTGGTTCAAGGTTCCATTTCGCGGATCTTTCGTCACTCTTCTCGTAAGCTCTGCCATGTTCCTGGTCGTAGTTCTCTCTCTCGGATTCTTCATCTCCGTATTGGCCAAGGGTCAGTTCGCCGCAAGTCAGATTGCCCTTCTGGTCACCTTTCTTCCAGCGTTTCTGCTTTCGGGATTTCTATTTGCCATCGAGCAAATGCCCGTGGTCCTTCAGTGGTTCACGCGCATCCTTCCCGCCCGCTACTACGTTTCGGTGCTGAAGAACATCTTTCTCAAGGGAACTCCAACCGCGATGCTCTATGCGGATCTTGTTCCGCTTGCCCTGTTCTCCTTCCTTCTCGGAATCCTGGCAACGCGCTCATTTCACAAGAGGCTTTCGTAGGAGGGATCCCATGTTTTCGCGCATGAGGCAGATGATCATTAAGGAATTCATCCAGGTCCTCCGGGACAAGCGAACCCGGTTCATCCTCATCGGCCCGCCAATTGTCCAGATGCTCGTCTTCGGATACGCAGCCACCTTCGAAGTCCGTCACGTATCCACCGTTATCGTGGATTACGATCATAGCCAGAAAAGCCGTGACCTCGTTTCGCGCTTTACCTCGAGTCCCTACTTTGATGTGATCGCCCAACTTGAAAATCCCCGTGACCTGTCCGGTGCGATCGAGCAGGGAAAGGCGACAATCGGGATTCAAATCAATGCAGGATTCGCGCAGGCACTTGAAAACGGCCAGTCCGCACCCGTGCAGGTCATAGTCGACGCTACAAACTCAAACAGCGCGCTCGTTGCGGCCGGATACATCACGCAAATTGCCGCAGGATTCGCGCAGGAGTATCAACAAGCCCGCATTGATCTCACCGCTCCGCAGCTGCGTGGCACAATTCCTATGGTCCAGCTCGACTATCGGCCGTGGTACAACCCCGATCTCCGCAGTCGATGGTTTTTCATCCCCGGAATCATCGGCAGCCTCACGCTTGTCCTTGTCATCACCCTCACGGCATTTGGAGTCGTCCGTGAGCGTGAGATCGGAACCCTCGAACAGATCATGGTTACCCCCATCCGTCCGGCCGAATTTATCTTGAGCAAAACCCTGCCGTTTTTTCTCATCGGCCTCTTTGATGTCTCTCTGATCGCCGTAGTCGGCTCGTCCTGGTTTCAGGTTCCCTTCCGCGGACACCTCTCCGTTCTATTCACCGGTGCAGTCCTGTTTCTCCTCTGCATGCTCGGCGCTGGCCTACTCATTTCCACCGTCTCATCCACGCAGCAGCAGGCCATGGTCACAGCCTTCTTCTTCATCATGCCCGCCATCGTATTCTCAGGGTTCGGATTTCCCATCAGCACTATGCCTCAATGGCTCCAGTACATGACCTACGCCAGCCCGCTGCGATATTTCCTCATAGTCCTTCGCGGAACCTATCTCAAAGGCGTTGGCATGGATATCCTGTGGCCTCAGATGGCGGCAATGGCTGGCCTGGGCATGGCCCTCCTGCTTTTGGCGATCCTCCGCTTCCGGAAATCTCTTGATTAAACCGGTTGAATTCCTTGCCGGATCGCAAACGCCAAACACTTGAAGACTCCGGCACTCCACTCCCGCTCAATAGGGATACTAAAGTTTGAATCGGTCCCCCTTTCGTGTCACTTCTCCACAGTTCTCCGGTCCTAAACTTGATGAAGGCCTTCCTATAGGGTGAGAACGTGCTCCAGCCAGTCGATACTGACTTGTCGGATTTTCAGGCGATCGGAGCGCGACTCGAGTATTCGAATTTCACAAACAGGACGGCGCTTACTTCGGCGTTCTCGACCATGAAGTTCGTCCGCATCTTCGGTTTCGTTCTCGCGACAGTGATCCTGTTGTCCGCGTCGCGAGCGAGGGCCGCCGATGCAATCCCTCTTACTTCCCTTCGTGCCATCCATGCTCTCTCAAATGCCGAAGCGGATCGCGCGTTGCCCGTCGCATTCACAGGTCTCGTTACCTATTACAAGAAGGGCGATGTCGATCTGTTCGTTCAGGAAGGCGAAAACGCTGTCTACGTCGAGACAACAGGAGATCACGACTTCTCCAGCGGCGACCGTGTCCTTGTAATTGGCAAGACTCGCGCGAGTTTTCGTCCCGAAGTCAAAAGCGACAAGGTCATTTTCCTTGGCCGTGGTGTAGCACCCGCTCCAGTAAGGGCCGAATTCAAGCAACTGATCCGGACGGAACTCGACTGTCGACGAGCCACGGTTCATGGCATCGTTCGCAGCGCAAACATCGTTACGGATGCGAAAATGCGGAACATTTACCTCCAACTGAGAATGGATGGAGGAAATGTCGACGCCGAGATGGCGGAAAAGGCCCCGGCGAACCTGTCTGAATTGCTCGACGCGGAGGTGGAAATCACCGGCCCGGTTGCAGGCAAATTCGATAGCAAAATGCAGATGACCGGCATCCTCATCGAGGTGCAGTCATTCTCTGATGTAAAAATCATTCGCCGCGCGAGTCTCTCCCCGAATCTGCTGCCCATCACACCGATGGATCAGATCCTCAACAGGTACCAGATGGAGGATCAAACCCAGCGCGTAAAGGTGAAAGGCACCATCACCTACTATCAGCCGGGTTCCTCGCTGGTATTGCAGAGCAACGATAAAAGTCTCCTGGTAAAGACTCAATATGAGCAACCGGTTCAGGTAGGCGATCTCGCCACCGCAACGGGATTCCCCGATGTCCAGAACGGCTCATTGACACTGACAAGCGCAGAGATTGAAGACAGTAAGTCGCCGTCGCCAGTCCGCCCGGTTTCCGAGAGTCCGGAAAACCTCGCCTCGGGTAGTCACGCATTCGATCTCGTCTCGATCGAAGGACAGCTTCTTACCGCCGTTCGCGAGGCGGCACAGGACGAATACGTTCTGATCTCCGACGGTCACCTGTTCAAAGCCATCCTTAAACATCCGGAACACGGCTTGAATCTGATGCCGCCTCCAATGAGGGAGATTGCAATCGGTTCCCGCGTCCGCCTCTCGGGAATCTGCATGCTTGCTAATGGCGACAAGAGCCAGGACCCGGTCGAGTTTGACATCTTGTTGCGTTCGCCGGCAGACCTTGCAGTAATCGCAAGACCTTCATTGCTCAACGTTCAGAATCTGACTTACCTCGTCGGAATCCTGCTCTGCGTGCTCGTGGTCATGGGAGGCCTTGCCTGGCGCATCGAACGGCGAGCCCGAAGCCAAACCGCAAGATTGGCGCGGATCGAACAAAAGAGGAGCCGGATTCTCGAAGATATCAATGGCTCTGTTCCGTTGACCGAAATCATCGAACAGATTACAGAGTTGGCCTCGTTCAGGCTGCAGGGGGCCGCGTGCTGGTGTGAGTTGTCTGATGGCCGCCATCGCGGAATTCAACCGGAAGATTTCCTGGGGCTTCGCAAAGTTGAATCCCAGGTCCGTTCGCGTTCCGGCGCTCAACTCGGAGTCGTCCTTGCCGCATTTCATGCAGCAATGAAACCCTCAGCCATCGAAGCTGAAACCCTGTCAATGGCGGCGGGACTTATCTCGCTGGCGATCGAAACGCGACGTCTCTACTCCGACCTTCAGCATCGTTCTGACTTCGATTTGCTCACCGAACTGCACAACAGGTTCTCTCTGGAAAGACGCCTGGGCGAGATGATCGAAGAGGCCCGGAGAGAGAAGGAATCCTTCGGGCTCATCTACATCGACCTGGATGGGTTCAAGCTCATCAACGACGTGTACGGTCATCAAATTGGAGATCGATACCTGCAGCAGGTAACTCTTCGAATGAAACATCAGCTTCGTCCAACCGATATGATGGCACGCCTTGGAGGCGATGAGTTCGCCGTTCTGGTTCCAAAGGTAGCGAAACCCGATGATGTGCTCGCAATGGTGGCGCGGCTCGAAAGCTGCTTCAACAAACCGTTCGCGATTGATGAAAACCAGTTGCACGGTGCAGCGAGCTTCGGATATGCCTTGTTCCCGCTCGACGGGTCCACCCAGGACAATCTCCTAAATTCTGCTGACGCTGCGATGTATGTTGCGAAACACGAGAAGCGGCAAGCAAATCACTCGGAAGCACAAGGCGTTCGCCTCGAAATCATCCGCTGAAGCGGCGTCCACTATTCGTCATCGCCAATCGGCATCCCCGGCGGAGCTTCAACGGGCTTTGCCGGAACGAACTTTTCTGGGTCGCGATCAAACTGCGCGAGGCGGTCGATTAACGCCGCACGATGAATCGCTTCAGCCGTATCCTGTGGCATTGGGGTCGATGTCCATTGCTTTTGAATATCGCGGATATGGTAGAGAGCAATAGCGCGGACTTGGCTCGAAGCTGCAGGGTTCACAGCGAGAGCAAGCATCGCCTCAAGAGCCCGGAATTCAACGGCGCGCTCCACCTCGGATGACATCGTGTGTCCGCCTTCAGGGCGCTCGGCAACAGTGGACGAGATTGCCTCGAGAATGCCACGCAATGAGAGCGAAGCCGGTACACGCATGTGATATTCGATGAGCCGGCTGGCGCGCGCAGGGTCAAGCAAAACATTTAATGTGAGGTCGGCAGCGGATTCAGCCGCTGCGACAGGATCGAAAGTAAGACCCGTGTGCGAAGGGAACGATTCGCGGGTGCGCGGATAGCCCGGGGAAACCGGCGGCAGCAGATGGAGAATTGACTCAGGTAGGGTCAGCGTCTCCGGTTCGAGAGTCTTCAGCACAGCACTGAGTGCCTTGCGCTGCTGCGCCGGATCAAAGACCACCGGATTAGGCAGCCCATCGCCGCGCAAATTGTAGCGATAGTCCAATCCCCCGATCTCCTTGATTGCAGCTTCGGTCTGATACCGGTGATACAGATAAAGCGGAACCAGTGTCTTTTCTAAATCGGCCATCGGCATTCCTGGCTTGATCGCGTTTTCACCGAAGTTCTTCAACGCGGCCGCACGAACCGCGAGCACGCGGTCAAGCTCGACGGTAGGATCGTTGCCGTTGTCCCACAGGTGCGCGCGCGGGTGGGCCGAACCGAATGGCCGTGCGTCTTCATCGGTGATAAATACCTGTCCCGCCCGGTCGGCATCCGAGAGAATCTTCTCGAGCGCGGCCTTCTGGGCATCGGCTGACGTCCCCGCGGAAAATTCCCGGTATCCATAGTTGATGGCGACCTTGTCCCAGTCCCCGATACTGCCCGCGTACGCATGCGACGTGTCAATCTTGCCGCTGCTGTCAACGGTGACATAGGGATGCGGATAGTCCATCACGCTGTCACCCTGCATAACCGTCGAGGCAGCAAAATTGTGCGCAAGTCCGAGAGTGTGTCCCGTCTCGTGCGCTGAGAGCTGACGAATGCGCGCAAGAACCATCTGCAACATCGGATTGCGGGAGCCGTCCGCACTGTCGGACGCGGACGAGTCCGTGTACGGAGAGAGCAGCGCCTCGGCAATCAGATAATCCTGCCGAGCTCGCAAAGATCCCAGCGTGACGTTCCCCTTGATGATTTCTCCGGTGCGCGGATCGGCAATCGCCGCACCGTAGCTCCAGCCGCGCGTGTACCGGTGAACCCACTGGATGATGTTGTAGCGCACGTCCATCGGGTCGGCGCCCTCGGGCAGCAGATCGACGCGGAACGTTCCCTTGGCCCAGCCGGCCGCCTGGAACGCCTGGTCCCACCATCGCGCACCCTCCAGCAAAGCTGTACGAACCGGCTCCGGTGCGCCGCGATCGACGTAGTACTGAATCGGCGCGACGGCCTTGCAATCGGCAGTGCAATTTGGATCCTGCTTGATCAGCCGGTGCCGAAGGATGAATAGCTGATCCAGTGGCTCCCCCAGCGGAGCAGTGTAGTCGCGATAGCCCCCTGCAAAATACCCGGCACGCGGCACGAAGCGCCGGGGCACAAATCCAGGTCCTGGCAGTTCGATAAATGAAGTTCGTTCGCGAATTGTCAGCGCATGCGGATCGGGCGTGACATCCGCGACAAATTCTCCCGCCGGCGGCGCGTCCGTTATGAAAGTAAGTTCCGCCTCTACCTCAGTGTTCTTCGGGAAAGCTTTCGTGTCATCAAGGGCGATCGTCGATCGCGAAGCCTCGACGTGGTAGGAGCCCTGCTTAAGACGGGTCAGCGTGTCGGAGATGCCATGCGCATCGTGCAGAAAGAAATCTGTTGCATCCAGCAGAACCGCTCCATCCCCAGATTCGGCAGCAACCGTAAACCCCCAGAGCACGGACTCAGGAAAGGATTGCCGCACAGCCAGCTGCTCGTTCGGATCATTGCTTGAACTCCGGAACGCCAAATTCGGTTCAACCAGAAGCACCTTGGGACCGCTTCGCTCAAAATGAACAAGCCGCCCCTCGGAAACTTGTCCGCGATCGAGGCCAAGATCATTCGACCCCGTTCCATACGGCAGGGAATTGACATAGAGAAGATCGGGAGTTTTTCCGTCCGGCCCCAGATGTGCAATCTCGATGTATAGCTTCCCCGCCTTGCTGTCCCAGTCGAGAGGAATCAACCCCTCAAGGTGCTTCATCTCCGCCGTCTTTTCACGAATACTCGGAGTAGCAGCCGGCTCTGCCGAGGTGTCAGGCTTTGCGGGCTGTGCAAAAACAGAAACTGTAGTGATTAGCAATACAAAGAGGGGAAACTTGCGCATTTCTCCTTCTATCATGACGCGTCAAATGAAGAGCAACGATCTTCACGCAGGCAATCAGCTGGCAGACTGCCATCTACCGCATACTGGCGATGCTCACCGGGTCCATGTCCGCATAGTCCTGGTTCTCGCCTCCCATACCCCAGCAGAACTTGTACGCCTGCGTCCCGACTCCCGCATGAATCGACCAGCCCGGCGACACAACTACCTCCCGGTCTGATACCACAACGTGCCGCGTCTCTTCAGGCGGCCCCATTAGATGGAAGATGCATGCGCCCTTCGCAACGTCGAAGTAGAGGTACAGTTCGGAGCGGCGCATGTGAGTATGCGCAGGCATCGTGTTCCACGTGCTTCCTTCGTGCAGGTGCGTCACGCCCATAACAAGCTGGCAGCTCTTCGCGCCGTCCGCATGAATGTACTTGTAGATTGTCCGGTGGTTGCTGTTCGCTGCGGATCCTGTCTCCGTAGGTTGGGCGCAATCCTTCTTCACCACGGTTACCGGGTAAGCCATGTGGGCTGGGTAACTGAGAAGATAAAACGCGGCGGGATTCTGCGTCGACTTTGATTCGAACTGGATCTCCGGATTTCCCCGCCCGATGTAGATCAGATCGAGATTACCAAGGGGATACGTCGAATTGCCGACATGAACCAGCCCCTCTCCGCCAACGTTCAGGGCTCCGAGTTCGCGGCGCTCAGTGAAGTATTGCGCCCGAAGTTCAGGACTGCTTTCCAGGGCAATGGGCTTATCGGTCGGCGACGCCATTCCCACAACGGCCCTGTCGAGATCCACATATCGCAGTTCAACCGTGCCCGGGCGGTAAATCTCGTTAATCAGAAAGGTGTCCCGCAGTTCCTGCGTCGTCATTCGCGGATAGCGGATCGGGTCCGAGATCAGAACGGTCTTCATCGAAATGCCTGACTCAGGCGAAAGCCTCGCCTGCCTCAAGAATCGCATTCGCCCCGCTGCGGAGCCGCGCAATTGTTCACCTTTCGTTCCGGCCTGCGGGATTGCGATCAAATTAAAGAGGATATCCTCGATGGCAAGATTATCCGATATCCCGGCCCTTCGCTGTCAAAAAGAACACGCTCTTCCTGGCAATCTGTCTCATCCCGCTTGAAATTGCCATCTCGCCGGGTGGACGGAGCATCGTTCCGGCGCATCTTACCTTGTGAATGCGCTACGGCGTCCCAGATAGGTTCTTTGTGTCAAAAGGGCGGAATTTCGGCGGGCGCGCTGCCCTGTCCATTGCTATTGCAAGCGCAGCCATGATTCTGAGCGGCACCGCCTCGTTCGCCCAAACTGCTGCAGTCCAGCCTTCGCGTCCGGCGGCAGTAGGCCAGTCGCCTGCCATGGCGGCCCAAAACGATCCGCGGCAGCCCGAGACGCAGCCGGACCTCTCAATGGATCGCGATCCGATTCCTTCGCCGGATCGGGAACCCATTGCGGCGGCAGCCCCCAATACGAACCAGCCCCCGCATCCCGGGGAGATCCAGAAAGGGCAGAACGGCATATATACCCTCCACGAAAACGTGGATGAAGTCCTGCTGAACTGCGCCGTGATCGACGAGAAGGGCCGCCCGGTCGAGGGCCTGACCCAGAAGGACTTTCGCGTTTGGGAAGACAACGCCCCCCAGCGCGTGAGCTCGTTCCGGTATCAGGATTCGCCGGTTTCGATGGGGCTGCTCATCGACAACTCCGGATCGATGCGCGACAAACGCTCGGCAGTTAACGTGGCGTCCATGAATCTCCTTCGGGAATCGAATCGCCAGGACACAGCCTTTATCGTAAATTTCAACGATCGTGCTTTTCTCGACCAAGGCGCCACGACCGACCTCGTTGCCCTCAACCGGGGCCTCAACCACTTCGATTCACGCGGAACAACTGCACTCTACGATGCCGTTGCTGCATCCGCCGACGAACTGGCAAAGCATGCCACGTTCCCCAAACAGGTGCTGCTCATCGTCTCAGATGGTGCTGACAACGCCTCGCATTTAAGTAAGGAGGAGGCTGTCCGCCGCGTCCAGAATTTGGGCGGACCGGTCGTCTACTCAATCGGGCTCCTCTACGATTCGGATCAGAGAGAGTATCAGCGCGCCCATGATTCCCTGCAGTCGCTTTCTGATGACACCGGCGGCATCGCCTACTTCCCGCGCTCACTCGATGAAGTCAACACGATTGCCTCTGAAGTAGCGCAGGATATCCGCAACCAGTACACCATCGGCTATCACTCCACCAAGGCTGCCAGCCTCAGCGGATATCGCGTCGTCCACGTCGAGGCCTACTCTCCCAAGCACGGCAAGCTCATCGTCAGAACTCGCCGCGGCTACTATGCCAAGCCCACAAAGGTCGATCAGACGGCACAATCCGCCTCTCCACAGCCTCAGCCGTGATGCCATCGATGTGGACGTGATCCCCTGATTGTTAGGAAGCTGACCTGTTCACCACGGCTTTATCGCGATGAGCGGGACCTCAAATCAGCGTTGGATCTGCCCCTTTGTCTTCAGTTTATTTGCATCTAGAATCGATCGATGCTTCTTGGAGGAAACCTCGAGCCTTAATCCACAAACTCCACTTGGGGCGTGACCGGAATGATCCCGCGTTCATGTCCCATGTCCAGCAGTCTGCGAATCGCCTCGCGCCCATCCGGTCCATAGTCCAGCGTCCGCTCGTTCACATACATGCTCACAAAGCGGCTTGCCAGGTTCGTGTCCAGGTCGCGGGCAAATTGCATCGCATACTCCAGAGCCTGCTCGCGATGATCGAGAGCGTGTTGGATGCTGTCGCGGAGCGCCTTCGAGATGATCCTGTGTGCGTCCGCCCCCAGCGATCGCCGGATCGCGTTGCCGCCAAGCGGCAGCACAAGCTTGGTCGTCTCGCGCCACCAGACACCCAGATCGATGATCTTGTGCAGGCCGCTGCGGTTGTACGTCAGCTGTCCTTCGTGAATGATCAACCCGGCCTCGTATTTGCCTGCCTGCACCTGGGGAATGATCTGGTCAAACGGCACAACCGCCGTCTCGATCTCCGGGTCAAAAATCTTCAATGCCAGGTACGCGGTTGTCAGGGTTCCGGGCACCGCCACCCGTATGCGCTTCAGGCTCTCGGGCGACAGCTGTCGAGTCGCAACCACCATCGGCCCGTACCCCTCGCCCACGCTGCCGCCGCAGCCCATCAGGGCGTAGTTCTCCTGTAAATATGGATAAGCGTGAAAGCTGATCGCCGTCACGTCGTAGTACGCCTCGTTCTGCGCCTTCCGGTTCAATGTCTCGATGTCGCACAGAGTGTGCGTGAACTTGTATCCCGGCACGCGGACTTTGTTGGTCGCAAGACCGTAAAACATGAAGGCGTCATCCGAATCCGGGCTATGGGCAACGGAGATTTCCCGGGTCGCATTCAATACGGCTGATTCAGAACTCTTGGTGCTCACTGCAGACATCAGTCCTTTCAAAAGCCAAAACCAGTAAACGAATCTTGATTACTTCCGCACGCGATCAACTCCCTTTGCCACAGCCGCCGCAGCCACAATCTTAAGAGCATCTCCGGGCAGGAAGGGAAGTACCGCCAACACAAATGCTGAGCTGATCGATCCGTGCGTCCACACCGCAAGCCAGATCATCCCGCAAAGGAGGATCAAGACGTCGCCCGCAGCCGCGCTTATCAAGGAGCCTGTAAATCCGCGAGCGAGCTTCTGCCGCAAGAACCCCACCAGAGCCGCTGCCGCTGGATACGACATCAGGTATCCGCCCGTCGGTCCCAGCAAATGCGCCATCCCTGCTCCTAATGCGAAACCCGGTGCAAATACCGGAAGTCCCGCCGCGCCTTCCAACAGATAAGCGCCGAGCGTGGCCGCCGCCAGTCGCGGACCCAGCAACAGGCCCAGCAGCAACACGGCAAGGGGTTGCAGTGTTAGCGGCACCGGCGTGAACCAGAGCGGCACTGCGATATGCGATGACACGGCCACAAACACGCTTCCCGCCAGGATCACCCCTGCGGTGCGCAGGCCTTTCTGGGCGGCAGAATTCGCGATCTCTGAGGCCACTGGCCTCGAAATTCCGTTTTCCACGTTGTGTCCTTAACTTTCTGACTCTAAATCGGATCTTTCGTGAACGCTCATGACTGCTGGCTCTTTCCGTCGCGAGCTTTGCTGCGCCCTTCTGCGATGCAGCCGAACATGGCGAACCATTCCTGCGGCCGCCAGAAGCAGTCCTCCCACAGAAACCAGAAGCGCAATGAGTAACCAGCGCATCAGAGCTGATGCTCAGAATACCAGACAGACCATTTTCCACCCTCGGAGAATGACGGCGGCGGCCGTTGATCCCTTCTACACTGGCCTACAAGCAATGAATAGCCGCGATCGATTAAGGAGTCTCGTTTGCGCTTGCCAGGGTCTTTAGCATCCACTGCATGTAGGTTGCGCTTCCATGCTCCACCGGCACCACCAGGAACTCCGGCACACGGTAGCTGTGCAATTCCCGCAACCTTTTTTCTAGCGCCTCCAGCTTTTCTGCACTGGTCTTCAGCAGCACCATCGTCTCTGGAGCAGACTGGATCTGACCCTCCCACCAGTAGATCGACTGGACCGCTGGCAGCAGAGTGGCACAGGCCACCAGCCGCTCCTCCACAAGCGTACGTCCAAGCTTGTTGGCCTCGTCAAGGGTGCTCTCTGTGGTTAAAACGATCCGAGCCTCTCCGTTCAGTTCGTGCATTTCGTTCTCCCGCGTTCAGTGTACGAACAAAGCCGAGATTGCCCATCACATTTTTGGCTTGACGAATCAAACTGAACGCTCCAACGTAACGTTCACCCTGCCTCTGTCCTCTGCTACCCCGACTTGCCGACTCCGCCTCTATGTTGCAGTATGTTCCTTGCGGCTCGCATCTTATGCTTTGCACCCTCTGAGGAGAACGACCCATGAGCTCAGTCATTAAATTCGGTACCTCCGGCTGGAGGGCCATCGTTGCCGACGAATTCACGCTCGCCAACATTCGCCTCGCCATCGCAGGCATTGCCGCTTACGTCAGATCGCAGCCCGAACCCCATCGTGTGCTCGTGGGCCGCGATCCGCGATTCCTTGGCGAGAGTTTTGTCGCCGAAGCTGCCAAAGTGCTGGCCGGCGCCGGCGTCACTCCCATCGTCATTCCCGAAGCTGCGCCCACCCCGGCAATCGCCTTCGCCGTTCGCGCGCTCAAGACCTCCGGCGCCATCAACTTCACCGCATCTCACAATCCGCCTGAATATAACGGCATAAAGTTCTCCACCCACGACGGCGCTCCCGCCCTGCCTGAAGTCACAAAGCAGATTGAAGCCGCCATCAACACGCTCGATCCGGCCGCTTCAAGTCCAAAATCTGGAACCTCGGAGCGATTCGAGACAGCCGATGTCAAGCCCGGCTTCCTTCACCGCCTCGGCGAACTCGTCGATCTCAAGACCATTGCCGCCTCCCATATCAAGGTTGTCTACGATCCCTTCTGGGGTGCGGGACGCGGCTACAGCTGCCACATCCTCCGCGAAGCTGGCGTAGATGTTGCCACCGTTCACGATTGTCGCGACGTCCTCTTCGGCGGCCACGCCCCCGAGCCCGACGACCACCTCCTCGGCGATTGCAAAAAGAAGATGAAGGAGTTCGGCGCGAAGATCGGCATCGCTACCGATGGTGACGCCGACCGCTTCGGCATCGTCGACGAAGACGGCACCTTCATCCAGCCCAACTACATCATCGCCCTCCTTTTCGATTACCTCGTCGAAACCCGAGGCTGGAAAAACGGCGTCGCCAAAAGCGTCGCCACCACCAACCTCATCAACGCACTCGCCGAGTATCACAAGGTCCCACTCTACGAAACTCCCGTTGGCTTCAAGTACATCGGCGAGCTCATCATTGCCGACAAAATCGCCATCGGAGGCGAAGAATCCGCCGGTCTCACCATCCGCGGCCACGTGCCCGAGAAAGACGGCATCATCGCCGGCCTACTCGTCACCGAGATGGTCGCCGCGCGTAAAAAGGGCCTCGGCCGCCAGCTCAAGGAGCTGTTTGCCAAGGTTGGTTCCTTCTATCCCGTTCGTGAGAACTTCCGCTTGACCCCGGAGCGCAAAGCCGCGTTCACTGAAGAGTTGAAGAAGGATCCTGCCGAGCTCGGTGGACGGAAGGTCAAGCAGATTGTGCGCACTGACGGACTCAAACTGATCCTTGAAGACGGCTCGTGGGTTTGCTTCCGCTTGTCGGGAACCGAACCGGTAGTGCGTGCTTACACCGAAGCCCGCGATGAAAAAGACATGGTCGCTCTCCGGTCCGCCGCCGAGAAGTTCGTACAGGGTTAGTCCAGAGGCCAAATGCAGCAACCCAATCTGTTCAGTGAAAAAAAGGAAGCGGCCACTGAGCCGCTTCCGTTGTCTCAGAGAGCTGTTCTTTGGCTCCAGCAGGGGTGGCGTCCCGCCGGCACGGTCTTCGCCGTACTCCTCGCGCTCGCCTTCGCATGGAGTGTTGTGAACGGCAAGCACGGCCTGTCCACCTGGTATCAGCAGCGCACCCAGGAGAAGCAGCTCAAGCACGAGATCCAGAATCTCGAGCAGGAAAACGCTCACCTTCGCCAGCACGTCGACCGCCTCAAGAGCGACCCTGACGCCATCGAGCACGAAGCCCGCGAAAAACTCCACTACGCCCGTCCTGGCGAAGTCATCTACACCCTGCCCCCCGATCCGAAGAAACAATCGCAGCCCGCCGCCGGTCGCTGACCGCAGCCTTTGGCCGACCGCATACAATGAACCGCGATGAATATCTCGCGTAAGTCCGGCTCCCCGCAACTATTCCTTCGGTCGATCATCATCTTCCTTGCAGTTTTTTTCAGCCGTCAAGTCAGCGCCGCAACCCAGGTCCTCATCGACCAGGTCGGCTATGAACCGATGGGATCGAAAATCGCAATCGTCATCACCGGCAAGAACGATCCCGCGCCAACCAAATTCGCACTCCTCAACTCCAACACCGGCAAGCTCGCCCTCACAGGCGAGCTCAAACCCTCTGGCGAAGTTCAGTCCTGGACCGGCATGCTCTTCTTCGCCGCCGACTTCACCGCATGGCGCGAGCCCGGCCATTACATCCTCCGCATCTCTACGCCCTCCGATGAAATCGCCTCCTGCCCCTTCGCCATCCAGAACGATGTTCTCGAACGCAACACCCTCTCCAACGTCATCTATTACTTCAAGGGCCAGGAGGCGATTT
>Ga0335080_10002065_pt1 | contig 19977 bp, 13 predicted proteins | sample Lox_Sample_34_FD_206720 | JGI IMG/M metagenome (GOLD analysis project Ga0335080, IMG submission 206720) | Soil microbial communities from Loxahatchee National Wildlife Refuge, Florida, United States - Lox_Sample_3.4 | ecosystem: Environmental > Terrestrial > Soil > Wetlands | place: USA...
CGCTCGGCGCTCCCGCCGCGGGTCTGGCCCTCGCCGCCCTCGGCCTGCTCGTCCGCCGCCGCCGGCAGTAAGCCGGCGCCCGGCCCTACGGGGGGATTTCGCTCAACCCTTCGCTCGGACAGTACGCCAGGAACGTGAACTCGAAATCCCCGCTGTTCTCCACCACGGCGAGCCTCGCGCTCGCCGTGGTGTTGTCGTTGTTCGCCGTCGTCCTCTCCTCGTGCAGCGACGCTGCGCTGGAGAAGCAGGCAACGCAGGTCAACGCGCTGGACGACCACCTGCAGATCCGCGGACGCGTCTGCACCGATGTACCGGATCCCACCGGCTTCCCGGTGAAGGTCGTCTTCCTCGTCGACCAGTCCGGCTCGATGTGCATCAGCGATCCGCCGGGCAGCCAGGGCGTGGCCGGCCTCTGCGAGCAGTTCGCGACCGCGGTGGGCATCCAGACCCCGGGCCGGGTCCGTGCGCTCCAGGCGCTGACGCAGCAGTTCGCCACGCAGCCCAACGTGACGGTCACCATCGTCCCCTGGGACACCAACGTGAAGAACGTCTGGCCGCCGGTGGCGACCGGGCAGCGGTTCGCGCGGCCGATCGGGATCGACACCTACCTCCAGAACCTCCAGGCCGAGCTGGGCAAGGGCACCGACATGCAGGGTGCGCTGGCCTATGCCTACGGGGTCATCGCCTCGGACATCGCCGACACCAACACCACGAATCCCCAGCTGCTCCCCCGAACGCGGTACGTCATCGTCTTCCTCACCGACGGCACGCCGTACCCGCGCTGCTCGGCCAACGACAACCTCAGCCAGTACGCCGACCCGACGCACCCCGAGCTCATCTGGGCGGACTCGCTCCCGGACTACTGCAACCTGACCGACGCGCAGGGTGACGACGCGATCAACGGCTTCGTCGCCGGGACGGACCGCAACCAGAACTACCAGATCTTCAGCTACGTCGATCAGATCATGCAGCTGAAGACCGCATACAACGTGGGCGACATCCGCCTCCACACCGTCCTGCTCTTCAGCGACCAGGGCGTCGCCACCTGCAACGCCCTCGGCCTGCTCTGCCAGGACATCTACGGCGTCTACCCCAACACCCCGCCGTCGCAGTACCCGCAGGCAGCGCGGCAGGTGGCCCGGTGGCTGCTGCAGCAGATGGCCGCCCGCGGAAACGGCGTGTTCCAGGAATTCGACAACGGGGACATCCAGAACCTGGGGCTGGGCGCGCTCGACTACACGTCCCTGGCCAGCAAGAACGTCGTCAAGTCGCTCATCGTCCGCTCGCTGCGGAGCGTGCCCAACGGGACCGGGCGCTCGCTGGACAGCGACGGCGATGGGCTGTCGGACGATACCGACCAGCTCTTCGTCGACGGGACCAACCCGAATCTCTCCGACACCGACGGCGATTGCTTCGACGACAACTTCGAGTACATCCACCGCGACCTCGGGTTCGACGGCTCGAAGATCGACATCCGGGGATGCGATCCGAACTCTCCGCTCACCCGGAACTGCGTCTGCCGTGACACCGACGGAGACGGCCTGAGCCAGTTCGCCGAGGCCTACCTCAAGACCCGGCCCGAGCTGGTGGACACCGACGGCGACGGGATCCCCGACGGGCTCGAGGCACAGTACGGCCTGGACCCGCTGACGCCCAACTACAACGTCGACACCGACAACGACGGGATCGCCGACGACGAGGAGATCCGCGCCGGAACCGACCCCACCCGACCTGACCGCAACCTCTACGACCTTGCCGCAGTTCAGTACACCACCTCGGCGGAGGTGCAGCCGGACGGGAGCGTCTGCTACGACTACGCGGTGAGCAACCTCGAGCTGGTGACTCCACCGCCGATTCCCGGCGTGAGCGCTCAGGCGGGATACAATCTGTTCAAGATCTGGTTCGCCGAATCCCCGGAGAGCGCGGTGTCGTCCGACTACGGAGTGTGGAAGGTGGCCTGTGCCTGGGCGCAGTACGACGCCGCGGGCATTCGCGTGCCCGCAGGTCCTGACCTCCAGGTGGACGATGCGGCCTTCCTGCCGCCCAATCTCCTGATCGCCGACTCGGACTACCGCACGCGCTGCCAGGGGACCCCGCCGTGAGTCACCCGCGGGCGCGGCTCCTCGCTGCGGCCCTGGCAGGACTCCTCGGCCTCGGAATCGCCTGCACGCAAAGTTACCTCTACGACGAACGGCGGCGGGACGAGCTCCCCACCGACCGGACCGTCACCCTCGAGGGGCGCTTCTGCACCCTGGGGACCAACGACGTCGTCCGGCCGATCAAGATCCTCTTCGCCTTCGACGCCTCGCAGTCGATGCGGGTCAGCGACCCGAACGGGACCCGGGCCTTCGCGGTGGTGGACCTCCTGAACTCGCTCCCTCGCGACCCGAACATCTTCTTCAGCGTGATGCTCTTCGCGGGGAGCACCACCGCCAACTTGACCAAGAGCGGGTTGCCGGTCTTCGACCCGCTGCTCGCCTACAGCCCGGCGGACCTGACCACCCTCGAGGATCAGATCCTCAACTTCACCAACCCCAACGCCAACCGCGACTCGACTGACTTCGTGAAGGCGCTGGCGGACATCTACGCGCTGCTCAGCACCGACATCACCCAGAGCCGGAACAACGCCACCGGGGCGAATGCCGAGGCGCTCCCCAAGTACATCGTCATCTTCCTCTCCGACGGCCACCCCACCTTCAACCAGGACGACGAGCTCTTCCAGGGTGACGCGGTGAAGCGGATCCGCCAGCTGCGGATCCTGGTCGACGACGTGGTCTTCAACACCGTGCACGTCTTCGCGCCGGTGCAGCCGGTGTCGAGCATCTGCGACGTGACCGGCGACGCCGGCTGCCCGCTCCTGATCATCAACCAGGACGCCGAGCGGCTGCAGAAGATGGCCGAGATCGGCGGAGGCAACTTCCGCGACTTCCGGAACAACGAGTCGGTCAACTTCCTCAACTTCAACATCGGCCAGACGCGAAGATCCTACGTGCTCATGGAATTCGTGGCCTCGAACATGTCCGCCCCGCCCGACTCGCCGGCGGACGCCGGCGATGGAGACAGCGATCTCGACGGGCTCACCGACGCCGAGGAGCTCGCCCTGGGGACCGATCCCAACAATCCGGACACCGACGGAGACGGCTTCAGCGACGGGGTCGAGGTCCACTTCGCCAAGCTGGGCGCGAGCTTCAACCCCCTGGGCTTCATGCTCCCCGACGGCGGTGGGCTGGACCCCGGCTGCCCTCCCGCCCTGCGCGGCGTGGACAGCGACTGCGACGGCATCACCGACTGCGACGAGCAGATCATCGGCACCAACTCGACCCTCATCGACTCCGACAACGACGGCGTCCCGGACAGCATCGAGTGGCAGCTGGGGACGCAGCCCTCCGCCCAGGACATGGACCAGGACCCGGACAACGACGGGCTGGTGAACCGCAACGAGGTCCGGCTGCACACCAATCCCCTCCTGGCGGACACCGCCACCCTCGGGGTGAACGGGTATCGCTACGTGCTCCAGGAGGACGGGCCGGTCGATGAGCAGGGCCGGCAGTGCTACATCTTCCGCGTCGAGAACGTCTCGCTGGTGCCCACCCTCGACTACCGCCCGGACGGCGGCGTCTGGGTGAACGGCGTCCAGACCTTCCGTCCCGATGGCGGCTACCTCTTCGCTGACGGGGGCATCGGCTACGGTGCCGGGTTCAACGAGATCCAGATCTCCATCGCCATGCTGCCCGCGGACGATCCGACCGGCCGCACCATCCTTCGCACCTACCGGACCCGCCAGGCGCGGTACCCCGTGGCAGGCGTCAAGGAGCCCGTGGACGGCATCATCCGCGTGCAGCCCACCGACTTCATTCCCAGCTGCTACGTCCTCGGCGGTGCCGACGCCGGGACGGACGGCGGACCGTAGGGAGGCTGGCGCCCCCGTCGCTGGCCCACTGGAGGACCGATGAGCCGTGCCGTTCCCGGCGCCCGTACGCACCGGGCTCCGCGCTTCCTGTTGGGGCTCCTGCTGGCCGGGCTGCTCGCGGCCTGCAAGGGCGAGGTGGGCGAGGTGCCCGCCTCGGTCATCACCCACCCCGACCTGAACTGCAACACCTCCCAGGACGCGGCGGCCAACGCCGAGTGCCGGATCACGCTCGGCAAGACGGTCACCGAGTACATCCAGCAGCAGGGCGACAAGGACTGGTGGGTGGTGAACGTGGGCGCGCTTCCCCCGCGGGCCATCGTCCACATCGTGGCCGGCTACGCGCCCGGGCCGGGGCAGGACGCCGGGTTCTTCAACACCGCGGTCAACCTCCAGATCAACGTCCTCGACTCCAACAACGGCGTCCTGGGGAACAGCCTCGCCGCGGCGACGGACCAGCACGGGCAGATGCCGCCCAACCTCATCGACCTGACGTTCAAGTACACCAAGCCGAACAACGACATCTATCTGCTCGTCCAGGACGCCAGCGGGAAGGCCTTCGACAACCTCTCGCCCTACAGCATCTTCGTCGAGGTCATCGGCGATCCGGACACCAACGAGCCCAACGACACGCCGGCCACCGCGACGCCCGTCACGCTCTCCGCGGGAACCAACGGCGGGGTCCAGGGAACCAATGGCGGCTACCTCTCCACCCCGGGGGACGTGGACTACTACTCCATCGTCTCGCAGCCGATCGCCCCACCCGCCCCCAACGTGATGTGGATCCGAATCTCGCAGGACTGCCCCATCACCGTCTGTCCGCCGCCACACCGCTACCGGCTGGAGTACTTCATCCGCGATCCCACCGGGACGGTGGTGGCCACCGACTCGTCGTCGGTGGGCTCGACGGTGAGCCCCAACCAGGTGCAGGTCGGCACCGCGCGCCTGCTCACCATGGCCGGGACGTACACTCTCGAGGTGCGCGCCTACGTCGACCCGAACAACTCGACCGTCATCCCGCCCGGGGATCTGAGCTTCAAGTACAAGGTCGAGGTCATCATCGTCCCGCTGCAGGACCCCTCCGAGCCGAACAACACCATCGGCGACGCGCTTGCCAAGCCCAGCCCGGACCTGTCGCTGGCCGGGCCGGGCTCGTCGGGCACCATCACCGGGCGGATCAGCTTCGTGCCCGACCCGGACTACTACCGGGTTCGCCTGGTGGGGGCGACGGCCGGGCCCACGCTGCTCCACTACAAGGTGACGCCCTCGAACGCGCCGGCCCGCTTCCCGCCGGTGCCGGGGCCGAAGGACCGGCTCCTGAACGTCACCACGCTGGTGAACGCTGCCGACGTCTCTGCCTGCGCCGCGGGTGACGCCGGGGTGTGCATCATCAGCGCCGACGTCAGCAACTACAACTACCCGATCGCCACCAACCTCTGTCAGGCCCCGACCCCGCAGTGCCTCCAGTCGGCGCGCTACGAGAACCCCGACGCCGGGGTGTTCCCGAACCTGGCCAACTTCGAGGCGGTGCTCCAGGTGCCGCCCAACGTGGCGAACACCGAGTACGTCTTCCTCTTCGAGGACGACGGTACCAACTGGGCGGACGACACCGACTACACCATCGCGGTGGACTGGATGACCGAGCCCGACGGCGCCGAGGCAGTACCGGATCCGAACCGGCCGGCCACCGCCGGCAGCGGCGGTCCGGTCACCCCGCTCACCGGCTACCTGAGCTACGGCATCGGGGCCACCGACACCTCGCTGGGCATCGCGCCGATCACCGACGTGAAGGACTACGACGGCCGCGGCGACGACGTGGACACCTTCGCGGTGAGCATCCCGGTCGGGGCGGTGGCCGACGCCCGGCTGTTCTTCCAGTGGAGCATCCCCTCCGCGTCGCTGAACGGCGCCCCGTACGACCTGGGCATCCGCCTCGGCTTCTGCGTGCCCGACGGCGGCGTGGACTGCGCCAGCGTGCAGACCCGCACCCAGAACGGCGGGAGCCAGCTGGGCCTCATCTACGACAACTCGGCGGTCACCTCCTGGTGGAACTTCAACCCCCAGCAGACGCCGCTCGAGCCGGCCTACGACCGCTCCTACGCCGGCACCATGCCCACCGGGGACGTCCTCACCGTGCTGCGCGACTACGCCTGCGGGTGCCTGGAGCAGCGGCTGGTCCCGGCCTCGGGCACCGCGACGATGTTCGTCTCGGTGTTCCCCATCAACCGGACGACCTGGGTGACCAACATCCCCTACACGGTGCAGACCGGCTTCGGGGCGTACCCCTACGCCTTCACGCCGCAGGGGGGCGGGAGCCTCAACTGCCCCACACCCTGCAACTTCACCAACAACTAGCGAGAAAACATCAAGGAGGAGCGACGGCCGGGCCGCAGCTCACGCTCACCGTCTTGGTGGGAGAATTCTCGGCGTTGGAGTTGATGGTGAGGGTCGCGGTGACCGTCTGGCCCACGTTGGTCGGCTTGCAGGTCATGGAGATGAAGGCCGTCTGGTTGGACTTCACCGTGTTGTTCATCGAGCCGTCGGAGGCCTGGATCAACGTGCTGTTGAGGAGGACCACCCCGGGGTCGCCGCTGAGCGTATATCCACTCACCACCAGGTCCTGCTGACCCTTGTCGGTGACCTGGAGGGTCTGATTCTTTTGCTGGCCCGCGTAGATCGCCTGGTCCACGATAGAATCGCGATCGGTGACGATCTGCGGCTTGACCGGGAGATCTCCGGTGCCTCCGGAGCTGCCGCCACAGCCGAGGCCCGCAGCGCCGAGCAGCACCGCACAGAGGACGAGAACGCGCTTGATCATGGAACGAAGTCTACCGATCCCACGCAGCCCCTTCCAGCGACGAGCGGCATGCATCGCGGTGGTGCTGGTGTGGCTCTGTGGGTGTAGCAGCGGTCGCGACGACTTCATCGGCGCGCGGGTGCTGGACGCCTGCAACGGGAGCTGGCCGGTCTGCAACGTGACCGCGAGCTGTTTCATCGGGAACGAGAGTTACATCCAGGGCCGCTTCCCGGGTGACGGGAAGGTCATCGTGCAGATCGAGCAGCCCAGCCAGGTGACCGTCAGCTTCTACTTCGACAACATCTCGGCGGTCGGCACCCTGACCTCCATCGTCTGGTACGAGACCGGGTGCAAGGCCAGCATCCGCGCCGACGTCGAAGGGCAGACCGTGGCCACCGAGTCCAACTCCACCGGCGTCTTCGAGCGGAGCGCGAACCTCCTCGAGAACGACGAGCACCTCATCTCGTTCAAGAGCGACCTCGAGGCGACGTACCTCATGAAGATCGAGATCACCTCGACGGTGAACTAGATCTTTCCCGTTTTCATCCGCGTCACCAGACGGTCCGCCACCCGGTAGGCGTTGGCCATGATGGTGAGGGTGTTGGGATTGCCACCGCTGGTCGGCATGAAGCTACCGTCCACCACGTAGAGGTTGGGGACGGTGTGGGCACGGCAGTCGGGGTCCAGCACGCTCGAGGCCGGGTCCTTCCCGAAGCGACAGGTTCCGTGCTGGAGGATGGTGGTCTCGCCCGCCTCGGTGACCCTCCACACCGCGTCCGGCTCCATCGCCTTGAGCAGGTCCTCGCCGCGGTCGATGAGGTAGCGGGTGACCGGGAGGTCCGCGGGGTGCCGGTCGATGGTGATGGCCGCCACCGGAAGCCCGTGGCGGTCGAGCACCGAGTCCTCGATGGCGACCGAGGTCCCCGCCGTGGGGAGCCACTCGGCGTAGGTCTCGAACTGCAGCACCTTGCTGTCGCGGAACACCCGGAACCGCTCCTTCAGCTCCTTGCCGAAGGCGCCCTTGCCGCCCTGGGCGAGGACGATGCCCGCGCTGATCGGCGAGGGGTGCTCCCAGAGGAAGCCGATCGCCCCGCCCTTGCGGCTCCCCAGCTTCGTCGACGCGGGGAGGACGTAGTGGTCGGAGAGGCTGCGCTGCACGAAGGGCGCGCGGTCGTCCAGCCAGGGCCAGCTCTCTTTCCGCTTGGAGATGCGGAAGCTGGCCCGGGAGCGGCCGAAGCCGCTGAAGGAAAGGTTCTTGCCGACCAGCCCGCTGTCGTTGGCCAGCCCCTTCGGCCAGCGCGCCGAGCGCGAGTTCAGGAGCAGCCGGGCGCTCTCCACCGCGGTGCAGGAGACCACCACGATGCGCGCCGGTTGCTCCTGGAGCGTCCCGTTCTCGTCGATGTAGACGACGCTCTTCGCTCGCCCGTCGGCGGTGACCTCCACGCTGCGGGCCATGCAGCGGGACCGGAGCTCCACCTTGCCGGTGGCCAGGGCGAGGGGAACGAGCGCCGCCTGGGTGCTGGACTTCGCGCCGGTCTCGCAGCCGAAGCTGCCGCAGAGCGGGCAGTAGATGCAGCCCGCACGCCCCTTGTACGGGCGGCTGTTGATCGCCCGGGCCGTCGGGTAGGGATGCACGCCGATCTTCTTCCCCGCGCGGTCGATCTCCTTCGCGATGGGGTGCTCGTCGAGCGGTGGCAGCGGGTACGGCTTGCGGCGGGGCTCGGACCAGGGGTGCTCGGTCACCACGCCCGAGACGCCGATCTCCTCCTCCACCTGCTCGTAGTAGGGCAGCAGATCCTCGTAGCGGATGGGCCAGTCCACCACCGTCGAGCCCGGCGGAGCACCGAGCATCGACTTCATCCGGAAGTCCACCGGCTTCAGCCGGTAGAAGAAGCCGCTCATGTGAACCGTGCCGCCACCGACGCAGTTGGCGGTCCAGGCGTGGTTGGTGCGGGAGTACTTTCCGTTCTGCCCCACCCGCCAGAGGTGCGGCTCGTCCCAGGGCAGGGGCATGAAGAAGTTGCGACGGCTGATCGCGATCTCGTCGTGGGTGTAGTCGGCCAGGCCATACTCGGGGCCCTTCTCGAGGAGCACCACCTTGTACCCGGCGCGCCCCAGCTGGAGCGCCATCGGGGCGCCGCCCGCGCCGCTGCCCACCACCACCACGTCCACCTCGGAGAGGGCCATCGCTCGCTCAGCCCTTCCGCGTCTCGCAGGCGTGGTGGCCGGAGGGATCGGCGCAGCCGCGGCGGCCCTGGCCGAAGCCGATCAGATCCCAGCCCCGGCCACCGCGGTTCCCGCCGTGCACCGGATCGCCGAAGAGCCCCTCCATGGTGAGGCCGATCAGCACCGTCCAGTAGTGCTGCTCGCCGGTGCCCGCGGGCGAGTCCTTGAACTCGGTGAGGAGGGCGTCCTGCTCCGCGGCGGTCAGCGCGGCGAAGGGCCGGTGGTGGCGCGCCTGCGCCCGGCGCATCAACGCCTCGGTGCCGCGCACGAACTCGTCGCGCACGTGGGACAGCGTCGGCGTGGAGAGCGCCCGGTCGATGTACTCGGGCACGCCGAGGTCGATCGCCCCCGGCTCCTCGTCGCGCGGACAGATGCGTTCCACTGCCGCGCTCATCGTGTCGTACTCGTCGTTGGTGAGCGCGCGATGCGACGTCTCCACCACCGCGCCGACGGTCTTCTCCTTGGGTGGAGATTTCTGCTCCGACGGCTTGCAGGCCGCGTAGAGCAACGCGGTTCCGGACATGAAGCCCACGTGCTCGATGAAGTCGCGCCGGGAGAGCTCCTCCGGCTCGACCTCCTCGGACGTGGGTGGAAGTGTCTCCGACATGGGTGGGAGTGTCCTCCGAGGAATCGACCCTCGCAACCCGATGCGCCCGCGGTCGCTGCGCGCGTCTCGGGTAGAATGCGAGCTCCGGATCCGGGGGTGAAAGTGAAGGAAGGGATGCGTCCCACATCGATGGCGCTGCTGGCGCTGCTCGGCGCGACGGCGGCGTTCGCCTTCGGCGGCTGCGGCAAGACGCTGGGCGAACTCATCTACGACGACAGCCTTCTCTGCGGAACCCAGGATCAGGCCTGCGCTCCGGACGGCGGACGCTTCGATCTCTACATCGTCGACCGCACCCAGCTCCTGGTGTCCAACCCCTCCATCCCCACCTTCGACATGGTGGCCAAACCCAACAGCACGCTGGTCGGCTTCGCCTACTACGTCGTGAGCCCGCGCCAGGACTCGGGCGTGGTCCAGATGTTCCCCGACGCGGGCATCGTCGACTACGACATCGTGTTCCAGGAGTTCGACCTGGACGCCGGAGTGTCGACGCGCCCCGAGATCGTCCAGACGGTCCAGCGCTTCTTCGGCGTGAGCGTGGCCTACCAGGCCAACGGCGATCCGGCGGTGGCCTACCTCGGTGGACCACCCGACTTCACCGAGACCTTCTGGTTCCAGAACGACGCCGTCCTCTCCTACCGGACCGGAGGCGTCTGGAACGAGCAGGACGCGGCGCAGAACTCCAGCCCCCCCGTCTCCGGGTCCCCCCCGAGCGACAACGGAAAGATCGTCGGCTTCTATCCGGCGCTGATCTTCGAGGGAAACAATGCCGTGCTCGCCTACCGCGACGGCCACTTCGGCCAGTCCGCCGGCACCGGTGACTGGACCTCGGCGGATCTGGAGATGGCCGTCGGCGGGCCCACCAACTGGACGCCGGTGGCGCTCCTCCAGGCCGGAAACAGCAAGCGGGCCTACGGCGCTCACAACCGGATCGTCCGCGGCGCACAGACGCTCGCGAGCGGCCCGCAGGCCGCGGCGGTGATCTCCGACCGTGCGCCGAGCGGTCCGGACACGTTCGGGCAGGACATCGAGTTCTCCGAGCAGCAGCCGGACGGGACGTGGAAGAGCTGCGGAGCGCTCGCCCCGCTGACCAACCTCGACACCCCGAGCATCCTCGGTCCGAACGGAGCGACCATCCTCCCCAACACCCACGCCGGTCCCTCGATCGACTACCGTGACAACTTCGGCTACGGCGTGGCGGTCACCAACCGGAGCGTGAACGGGGCCTTCTTCACCGGGTGCGCGGCCGGCACCGACTGCACGGTGGTCGGCAACTGGGACATCCTGGATCCGGTCTTCCAGCGCGGCACCGGCGGCTGGTATGCGGCGGTGGCCATCTCGCCCGACGGTGACCCGTCGGTGGCCTATTACATCTGTTCCAAGCAGCCCAACCACAACGAGAACAGCTGCACCCCGGACCACTACCTGGCGGTGGCCAACCGCGGGCTCAGCAAGGTCTGGAGCGATCACGAGGTGGTGGTGGATACCGGGGCGGCGTTCCAGACCCGGATGATCTTCTGGGGCAACCGCCGGGTCATCGGGTACCGGAACGGGACCACCGGGATCATGCAGATCGCGATCGAGAAGCCATGAGACGGACGGTGCTGATGCTCCTCGCCTCGGCCACGGTGGCCGTGGCGCTGGCCTGTGGAGGGGGCGCGAACTCGCTGACCGGAAGCCTCTCCGAGGTCTTCCCCCTCGACGTCTCGACGGTCCACATCCTCCGCAACGACGAGGCCTTCGTCGTGAGCTACGAGGCGAACAACGGCCAGGACATCGACCTCGTGCTCCGCTTCGCGCTCGCCCTGGACCAGCTTCCCCTCCAGCCCGGGAGGACGGTGAACATCGCCGGCTCCACCGACGGCGGGGTGCTCCGGGCCACCTTCCTCCACAACGCCGCGGGCGAGCCGGTCCGGGTGCTCCCCGAGGTCTCGATCGGGTCGTTCACCCTGGACCAGGGCGGCAACCCCGGCGACGACACCTCGGGAAGCTTCGGCGTCTCCTTCGTGGACGACGGCAGCTACGGGAGCGGGCGGGGCGTCTCCGGCACCTTCGTGGGAACCGCGCTGGACGCTGGGTACGGAGACTGGATTCCCTGACGTGAGGTCCGTGCCCACCCGGGAGCACAGGTAGGATTGACGAAATTCGTCAACGGATCCGGTCCGATGCATGCGTTGACAGCTCTCCACAGCGTCCGATTTACTCGGCTGCGACCCATGCGAGTTCGAACTGCGCTCCGCGTCGTGGCGCTCGTGTCCACGCTCGCGGGACCGGCCGTGCTTCCCCCGCCCGCGGACGCCGCGCCGGCGAAGAAGACCGCCTCCAAGTCGAAGAAGTCGAGCTCGGCGAAGAGCAGCACGAGCAGCAAGAGCAAGAGCTCGACCTCGAAGTCCTCCACCGCCAAGGCCACCCCGGCCAAGAGCTCGAGGGGCTCGTCGACGAAGGCCGCCTACGACGCGGTCGCCCCCTCGACCTCCATCCCTGCCGCTCCGGCCACCGCCTCGGCCGCCGGCGCACCTCCGCAGCGCGGCCCCACCCGCATCGACTTCGACGATCGGCTCATCCAGGGCCAGACCAACAAGTCGGGCGCGGTGTACCTCTACGACCGGAAGGAGCTGAAGCAGCGCTCGATGATCAAGAAGCGCGAGACCTTCCGGGAAGAGATCGTCGGCGCGGTCTACGACTCCGAGCTCTGACGTGAGCGGCCAACCGGCAGTGCTCCAGGTCGTCATCCTCCGCGACGGGCTCCTGGTGGGGACCGAGGTCTTCGTCCCTGGCTCGTACGTCCTGGGGAGCTCCGACGACGCGGACCTCCGGCTCGACGACGCGGCGGTGGATGCCCACCACGCGGTCCTCTACTTCCAGAACGGGAAGGCCGCGGTGCAGGACTCGGGCTCGGTCGGAGGCCTGTACGTCAACGGGCACCAGGTCACCGCCTGCGAGATCCGCTCGGTGGACGAGGTGGTCCTCGGCCCCTTCGTGCTCAAGACCCGGGTGCTCGGCCCTCGTGCCACGCCGAAGGCCACCCCGCCCCCCGAGGTGTCCGCGCTCCTCGGCAGCGTCCCCCCGGCGGCGATCCCCCAGGTGGCGCCCATCTCCGCCCCGCGCCGCACCTCCGCGCCTCCGCCGCCGCCCGCCGAGCCGGACGCCACCGCCCCTGCTCCCTACGCCCGCGCTCCGGCGGTGAACGGGCAGAACGAGGGACCGGGCACCGTTCCCTCCGCGCGCAGGCGGAAGGGCAAGGCCACCCGCGGCGACGACGAGCCGCTCGCGCCCCTGCCCTCGGCCTCTCCCTCCGCGAGTCTGCCCCCGCTCGATACCTACGAGCGCCCCGCGCGCAGCACGCCCGAGCGGCCGTGGACCGACCCTCCGGCCCCCTCGCGCCCGCCCGCCCGCGCCCCCGAGCCGTCGCGTCCTCCCGCCGCTCCGCCCCCGCCCCCCGCGGCCGCGGTGGCCCCCGCACCGGCGAGGCCGGCCCCGCGCCGTGCACCGGTGGGCGCCACCGTCCAGGGTCCACAGCTCTTCGCCGTGCCCACCAAGGGCGGGCGAGGCAAGCCGCGCATCTACTTCGAGCTGTACTGGCAGGACGCCCGGCAGGTGGCACGCAGCTTCGGGCCCACCTCGCAGAAGAAGCCCATCACCAGCGGCCTGGCCGACGTGGCCATGGTGCCCTTCTACGGCTTCAGCATGCCCGAGGGCTTCCCCATCGCCGAGTCCGCCGGGCGCGGAGCCTACCGGCTCTACCTCCCGCCCCGCGCCGACCTCGAGCGACGCCGGAGCGACGGGCGATTCGTCGCCGCCTTGCCCGGTGACGTCGAGTCGTACGACGGACGCAAGTGCGCGCTGCTCCAGACCGGCAACGCGGTCGCCCTCCGCGAGGGCGACATGACCTGCTTCGTCTACGTGGCGCCGCCGCCCCAGAGGACGTGGGTCAACCCACTCCGGGGGAAGCCCTGGTTCTTCATCCTCCTCCTCCTGGCGTTCTTCTCGCCCACGGCGTGGTGGATCTTCTTCGGCCCCCAGGGCGCCGAGCTGGCGGACTTCAACGCCCGGAACCTCAACCCTGTCGCCGTCCGGCTGATGGTTCCGAAGAAGGAAGAGCCGAAGAAGAAAGAGGAGCCAAAGAAAGAGGAGAAGAAAGAAGAGAAGGTCGAAAAGAAGGAAGAGAAGAAGCCAGAAAAGAAGAAGGAGCCGGAGAAGAAGGTGGTCAGGGCGCCTCCTCCCAAGACGCCGCCGCCACCCACGCCTCCTACCCCGCAGCCTCCGGCCAACGTGCAGAAGGCCCTGGCCAAGGTGACGGCGGCCGGCCCGGCGATGAAGTCGATGCTCGCCGCGATCAACAAGCTCGGCCCCGGAGGGAACGCCGCGGCCTTCAAGCTGAACGGTCTGGTGGGCAAGGGCCCGGTGGCGAGCAACGTCGGCATGCCCGGCCTGGGCACCGGGACGGGCACCGGTGGCGGCCGCGAGCTCCTGATGGGCAAGGGCGGTGGCGGCATCGGTGCGATGGGCGCGGGCGGAGTGGGGAAAGGTCCGGTCCGTGCCGGCGTCGCGCGCGCAGCGTCCGACCGCGTGAGCTCACAGGGGCAAATCGACAAGGAAGCGGTGGCGAAGGCCATCAACTCCCACCTCGCCGAGGTCCAGCGCTGTTACGAGGCGGCGCTGCTGAAGAATCCTGGGTTGGCCGGCAAGGTCGTGCTGGAATGGAGCATCTCCACCCAGGGCAGGGTGGTGAGCAGCAAGAGCAAGAGCTCGACGTTGAAGGACAGCTCGGTCGAGACCTGCATCCTCCGCTCGCTCAACACCTGGCAGTTCCCGCCCGCAAGAGGCCAGTCGGTGATCATCAGCTATCCATTCATCTTCAACGCGGTGGGTTTCTGAACGAGGCGGTGACGCCTGACACAGGCGACGCCGCTTCCCCCACTGTTCAGGACACGACTTGAAACGAACGCTCTTGCTCCTGGTGTGCCTCGCTCCCGTGCTCGCCCATGCCCAGGGCGAGGAGCTGGAGAATCCGGGCACGGTTCTCGCGGTCCAGGACCGGACCTACCGGATGGCGAGCGAGCTGTGGATCGGCATCGGCATCGCGCCGCTCGACGCGTTCTACAAGGGCCTCACCGGACAGGTGGGCTACGTCTACCACTTCAGCGACTACTTCGCGTGGCAGGTGGGACGCGGGCTGCTCTCGTACAACATCAAGACCGGCCTGCGGGACCAGCTGGAGACGCAGTTCGGGGTGAACCCCACCGCGTTCCCTCAGCTCAACTGGATCGTCGGCTCCGACGTGATGTGGACGCCGATCTACGGGAAGACCTCGTGGCTCAACAGCAGCGTTGGCCACTTCGAGGTGTTCGGCACGCTGGGCGGCTCGGTGGTCAACGAGCGCATCGCCGCCGACGTGGCCAGCGGCACCGGGCAGACGGTGTTCCGTCCCGCGGTGCACCTCGGCGTGGGGGCCCGCATCTTCATGACCAAGGGCGTGTCCTTCCGGATCGACTTCAGCAACGAGTTCGTCATCTTCAAGGGGCTCGAGTCGAACATCCTCCTCGTCCAGTTCGCGCTCGCGCTCAACTTCGGCGGAACCGAATGAGGGTCGGCCCGATGCAGCCGGCGACCGCGGCCGCGGTGGCGCTCCTGCTCGCGCTCCCGGTGCTGGCCCAGGCGCCCGCGTCCCAGCCTCCGCCGCCCCCGGCGGCGCCCGCTCGCCCGCCCGCGGGAACACCGCCTCCGGCCCAGGCTGCGCCTCCGGCACCGGCGCCGGCCGCGCAGGGCGCCACGCCCGCTCCGGCCGGCGCACAGCCACCCGCGGCCGGACAGCCCGCGGCGGGGCAGGAGCAGCCGCCGCCGAAGGTGGACCCGAAGATCTTCGACGAGGCGCTCAAGGACTACTTCGACAACAAGCAGGAGCAGGCGGCACGCAAGCTCTACGCCTTCATCGAGTCCACCCCGCCGACCGACGAGAACTACGCCTGGGCGCAGTACTTCCTCGCCCGGTGCCTCATCGACCTCAACCTGCGCCACGGCGGAGCGGTCTACCTCGCCAAGGTGGCCCACGAGCGAAGCAACCCCCAGGTGCTCCCCCGGACGCTCGAGGCGCTGAAGGTCCTCACCCAGGTCCCCCACGACGAGGTGCTGATCGACGAGCAGATCTTCGGCTCGCTCGACCTCGGCTTCCTCCCCGAGAGCGTGAGCGACTACGCCAACTACCAGCAGGGGCTGGTGGACCTCCGGGTGGGCAACGAGCGGTGGGCGAAGACCCACTTCGTCAAGCTGGACGAGAGTGGCATCGAGTCCAGCCGCGCCAAGTTCGCGCTGCTCGTCACCCGGCTGAGGAACGCCAAGACGGTCGACGATCAGATGATCGACGACTTCCTCGAGCTCTCCAAGGACGAGAGGCTCACCCTCGAGGCGCGCAACGAGGCCCGCCTCGCGGTGGCCCGCCTCCGCTACGAGAAGAAGGACTACGAGGGGGCGCTCAAGGCCTACGACATGGTGCAGCTGCCCTCGCTGGATCCGGGCCGCGCCACCCTGTACCTCGAGGAGGCGTGGACCCGGTACAACCTGGGACAGCTCCGGGCGACCATCGGCCTCCTCACCACCCTGGACGCGCCGAGCTTCCGGGACGAGTTCCTCCCCGACAAGTACATCCTCAGGGCGCTGGTCTACCGGGACCTCTGCCAGTTCCTCCCCGCCAAGCGCGCGGCCAAGGAGCTCACCCGCCGCTTCAGCGACTCGCTCGAGGCGATCCGCGATCGCGACGACCTCACCCAGGACTTCCGGCTCCGGCGAGCGGCGAACAGCCACGGCTCCACCCGGCGGGCGGCGCGCTTCCTCGAGTCCCTGAACATCGAGGGCGAGAACCTGGGGCGGCACGCCGGCGGCTTCGGCGACCGCCTCTACAAGCACCTCACCAAGATCTACGACCTCGCCCACGCCGAGGCGGAGCGCATCTACCAGCAGCGGCTCCGCGACGCGGTGCGCGAGGAGGCGGACAAGCTGCTCCGCGCCGACGAGCAGGTGCGGCTCATGGAGTACGAGGTCGGGCTGAAGCTCTACGAGCGCATCAAGCGCGGCGCCAAGCTCGCCCAGCCGGAGAAGGAGATCCCGCTCACCGCCACGCAGATCGGCTTCAAGTTCACCGGTGAGTACTGGAACGACGAGCTCCGCAGCTACCGGGTGAGCATCCCCAGCCGCTGCATCGAGGAGGGCGGACTGTGACCGCCGGGCTCCTCCTCGTCCTGCTCGCCCAGGCCGGCGGCCCCCTGCTCCCCACGCTCGACAAGAGCGTGAACCCGGTGGTCACCAAGCAGCGGGAGAAGACCGAGTACGTCGAGAAGCTGAAGCGAGACATCTTCAAGGTGGACCGCTCGCTCCTCGAGACCGAGCGGCTGATCGCCAAGAGCCGCAACGCGCCTTACCTGCCGGACCTCCAGTTCCGCCTGGCCGAGCTCTACGTCGAGAAGAGCCGGTACGTGTACTTCCTCCAGGTGGAGCAGCGCGGCGGAGACAACAAGGGGGCCATCGTCAGCCCCGAGACCAAGCTGCTCAAGCAGAAGGCGGTGCAGCTCTACAACCGCCTCCTCCGCGAGTTCCCCGACTTCCACGACGCGGACAAGGTCACCTTCTACCTGGCGCACGAGATGCGCGAGCTCGGTCAGTTCGACGAGATGCTCAAGACGCTGAACGAGCTCATCGCCAAGTACCCCAAGAGCCCGCTCCGCCTCGAGGCCGAGCAGATCATCGGCGACTACTACTTCGACAAGACCGACCTCGCCGAGGCCGAGAAGCACTACCAGGAGATCCTCAAGTTCCCCCAGAGCCCGGTGCACGACCTGGCCCGCTACAAGCTGGGGTGGATCCGGGTGAACCAGACGAAGTTCAACGACGCGGTCAACTTCTTCGAGGGCGCGGCGGGCAGCGAGCCCTTGCCCGGGGTGGACAGCCAGAAGGCGCTCAACGTCAAGCGCGAGGCGCTCCTCGACCTGGTCTACAGCTACACCGAGGCGCGGCCGCCGAAGGGCGCCCTGCCCTACTTCGAGAAGCTCTCCGACAGCCGCACCACCTACGCGCTGGCCCTGGACAAGCTGGGGAACCGCTACTTCATCAAGCAGCAGTACGAGTGGGCCATCCCCGCGCTGCGAAAGTTGATGGAGATCCAGCCCGACCCCGACCTGGACATCGAGCGGGCGGAGAAGCTCTACGACTCGCTGAAGGCCGCCAAGGGGCGCGTCCCCACCCAGCAGGAGGACATCAAGTACCTCGTGCGCGCGGCGGTGAACGTGAAGGTCGACCCCTTCAAGGACGAGACCACCCGCCGCAAGCAGCTGGTCGAGCTCGAGGAGCTGACCCGCGACCTGGCCACCCAGCTCCAGGCCCTGGCGCAGAAGACCGACGACCGGAAGGTCTACCTGCAGGCCGCGAGCGCCTACAAGGAGTACCTCTCGCTCTTCCGCCCCGAGAAGTACGTCCGGGACATCATGCACAACCGCGCGGACGCGCTCTTCGCCGCGCACGCCTACCCCGAGGCCGCGCGCCAGTTCGAGGAGCTCGAGGCCTACGAGACCCGGGCCCGCAACGCTCCCGGCGCCGAGGCCGCGGCCTACGGCGCGCTGCTCAGCCACTTCAGCGCGCTCAAGCCCGGCGAGGTGGACCGGATCACCGCCTTCGAGGTGGCCGACGCCCGCCAGGCGCTGAAGCTCGACGGCGCCAAGTTCATCGCCAAGTACCCCCGCAACCCCAATGCGCTCACCGTCAAGTTCAACATCGCCCGCGCCTACTACGACGACGGCGAGTTCGAGCGCTCGGCCCAGCTCTTCACCGCCTACGCCATGGAGTACCCCACCCAGAAGGACGCGCCGGTGGCGGGCAAGCTGGCGCTGGACAGCCTGCGCCAGCTGAACGACTTCAAGGGCATCGAGGAGACGACCCGAAAGTTCCTCTCCAACTCGCAGCTGCCCGCGGCCTTCCTCGCCGACGTGCGGAGGTTCCAGAGCGAGAGCAAGGGCGAGGCGCTGGGCGAGCTGGCCCTGCAGAGCTCGGCGGAGACCGGCGACGTGGTGGAGGGCCTCTTGAAGGTCGCCGCCGAGAACAAGGGCGGCGACATCGCGGAGAAGGCGCTCTACGGCGCGTTCACCGCCGCGCGCGAGAAGAAGGACTTCGCCAAGGAGCGGGAGATCGGCGTCAAGCTGCTCACCGACTATCCGAAGACCGCCTACACCTCGGACGTCGTCGCCACCCTCGGCCGCCATGCCGCCGAGTCGGGCCGATTCACCGAGGCCGCCCAGTGGTACGAGCAGCTGGGCGCTCGCATGGGCCAGGACGCCACCGCCTACGACGGCTGGATGGCCGCCGGCCGGCTGCGGATGGTGCTCAACGACCTTCCCGGGGCGCAGAAGGACTTCCAGAACGCGGCCAACGTGGGCGGCAACCGCCGCGCCGAGGCCCTGGCGCTCCTCGCCCAGTCGAAGCTCAAGGCCCGCGACCTGGCCGGGGCCAAGGCGGCCGCCTCGCAGGCGCTGGGCGTGGACAAGACGAATCCCCAGGCCGCGGCGGTCATCGCCGAGGTGGCGGCCGCCCAGGGCGAGCGGCCCGACGTCCTGGCCCGCACGCTCGCCCCGGTGGTCAACGCGCCCTCGAGCCAGGGCGAGGACAGCGCCAAGGCGCTCTGGTACCTCGGCGAGCTCCTCTACCGGAACTTCAAGGCCATCCCGGCCGATCAGATCGACCAGAAGGTGGCCGCGCTCCAGCAGCTCCAGGGCGTGTACAACCAGGCGGCGTCGATGGGCAGCTCGGAGTGGGCGGTGGCCTCGCTGTGGAAGCTGGGCCTGTCGCTCCAGTCGCTGGCCGAGGCGGTGGAGGCCACTCCGGTCCCCGCGGGACTCTCCGCCGCGGACGCACAGCAGTTCAAGTCCGCGGTGAAGCAGCAGGTCCAGCCCATCAAGGAGCAGGCGGACGAGGCGTTCAAGACCTGCCTCGCCCGGGCGAGCCAGCTCGAGGTGTACGCCCCGGCGGTGCTCGGCTGTCGCACCCGGAGCGAGACCGCACGCTCGCCGCTCCCCGCCACGCCGGCCGCGGGGAATCTCCCGCCCGGGTTCGCCGACCTGCAGAAGAAGGCCGAGTCCACCCAGGACGCAGCCTCGCTCGAGGCCCTGGGGCTGGCCTACCTCGAGGCGAAGCAGATCCCGATGGCACAGCTGTCCCTCGCCCGCGCCACCGAGCTCGGCGAGACGCGCACCGCGGCCCAGAATGGGCTCGGGGTGGCGCTGCTCTACCAGGGTGAGCCGATGGCGGCCCGCGCCGCGTACGGCAAGGCGCTGGAGGCGGACCCGGCCAACGACAAGGCCCGGGCCAACCTGGCCGCGCTCCGCTGCCGCTACGGAGACCAGGAGGGTGCGCGCAAGGAGCTGGCGGGGATGAAGAGCGCGACCATCACCGGGGGCGACGTGG
>Ga0335080_10002067_pt1 | contig 19975 bp, 19 predicted proteins | sample Lox_Sample_34_FD_206720 | JGI IMG/M metagenome (GOLD analysis project Ga0335080, IMG submission 206720) | Soil microbial communities from Loxahatchee National Wildlife Refuge, Florida, United States - Lox_Sample_3.4 | ecosystem: Environmental > Terrestrial > Soil > Wetlands | place: USA...
GACCGTGCTGTGGCTGCTCCGTCTGGCGGGCCCGGAGCGGCGCGGCCGCGCGATGGGCCACGTCGGCCTCGCCAACTACGCGGGGCTGACGATCGGGCCGCTGCTGGCGCAGGCGCTGTCGGGCGATCAACACCCGTCGCGGGTGTGGATCGCGGCGGCGATCCTTCCGCTGGTGGCGGCGGCCTCCGCCGCGGTGCTCGGACGGTCGCCCGAGCGCGGGATCGCGCCCGAGCCCGAGCTTGCGGGGCAGGCGTCCGAGCCCGATCCCGCCGAGCAGCGCAGCACGCTGCGAGCCACGCTCCGGCCGGGCCTTGGCCTGATGCTCGTCAACTTCGGCTACGTCGCCGTGCTGTCGTTCGGCGCAGCGGCGGCGACCGAGGAGGGCACGGGAATCGCCTCGCTCGTGATCCCCGTATTCGGCGTCGGGGTGATCGCGAGCCGGACGATCCTGGCCGGGGTTCCCGACCGATTCGGCGCCCCGCGCACGCTCACGGTAGCGGTGACGCTCGAGGCGGCCGGCCTGGCCGGGATGGCCACGGCTACAAGCCCGCCCCTGGCCGTGTTCGCGCTAGTGGTCATGGCCATCGGCCAGGGTCTCGCGGTCCCGTCGCTCGGGCTGCTCGCACTGGCGTCGGTGCCGCCCAGCCGGCACGGACGGACGGCGGGCGCGTTCTTTGCCTACTTCGACGCCGGCGTCGGGCTCGGCGGACCGGTCGTCGGGCTTGCCGCCCGAGCGGCCGACCCGACGGGCGGACTGTTCGCGGCTGCCGGCGCCGTGCTCGCGACCGCTCCCGTCGCCTTGCTGGCGCGCGCCCGGCCGCCCGCGCGCGAGCGACGGCGCGCGGGCGCGCGGCTTGAGCAAGGCCGGGCCCGGGGGTAGCGTGTGCGCGTCCGATGGCGCGCGAGGAGCGGATCAGGAACAGCGATGGCTGGGTGAAGATCCGCAGTCCGTGGGCGGTTGCGTTGCTGCCGTTCATCACGTTCGGCATCTACCACCTGGTGTGGTGGTACGGCATCAACCGTGAGCTCTGCGACTTCGGTGATGCCAACAACATCGGACTGGGGACGAACCCATTGCTGTCGATGCTGGCGCTGTTCCCAGGTGCGTTCATCATCGTGCCGCCGCTCGTCAGCTACTGGAACGGAACCAAGCGAATCCAGGCCGCCGCGATCGAGGGAGGGACGGAGCCGGTCAACGGATGGATCGCGCTCGTCCTCTACATCGTCATCGCTCCGGCGTTCTGGGCCTACCTCCAGGTGTCGCTGAACGAACTGTGGGATGCGACCGCGGCTACTTGAGCACGTCGCGCGCGGCCGACGTCCATGCCGTAGTCACGTCGCGGATCCACTTCGCCTGCGTCGTGGCGAGAGCGGAGATCCACTCGACGTCGCTCTTGCCCGGTCCGCGCTCGAGCGAGCTGGCGATCGCCTTGAGCGCCTTCTCGTAAGCGGTCAGGGTCGCCTCGCCGGCGGACTTGCTCTCGTCGATGATCCGCTCGTTCAACTTGCGGACGCGCTGAGCGACGGCCTCGAGACGCGGGTCGGCCGTGGTGGCGCCATTCGACCGTGACGCGGTGGCGCGTGACGCGCCGCTTCGTGCTGATGTGCTCTTCCGTGCCGACGTGCTCTTGCGCGCCGTCGTCCGCTTGGCGCCCGTGGACTTCTTTGCGCTCGTGCGTTTGGTGCTGCTACTCGACTTCGAACCGCTGCTTCTGGCCTGTGGCACGGCTTCCTCCTCGTGGGGTTGGGATCGGGTGCGACCGCGGACAAGCTAGCGCCTCGGGCGGGCGAGACGCGCCAGCCGGCGTGCATGACGGAACGGCTCGGGCGTACGGTGACCGAGCGCGCACGACAACACGATGTCGATGGCAACCTCGAGTGTCATGCGCCAGCCGGCGTGTACGGCGACCGGGCGAGCGCCGGCCCGGGTCCTGACCCACGCGCCCACGCGCTCGGTGTCGAGTGACAGCCAAGAGCTCGCGCCTCGCACGTCGTCAGGCCATTCGCCGTGCGCGAGCAGTGGCCGGTGCGTAACGCCGATGGTGGGCAACCCGAGGACCGCGCCGAGCTGAAGCGCGAGACCGGCGCGACGCGGATGGTCGGAGCCGGTGGCGTCGACGAGCAAGACGTCCGGCGCGACCACGAGCGCGCGGGCCGCGGCTTCGAGGCAGGGACCCTCGCGCAGCGCGAGCAGGCCGGGGGTGTAGGGAGCCGCAGCCTCGCTGCGAACGGTCGACTCCGCAAGCACGTGCCGCCCGCGCAGAACGGCGGCCGCGGCCCAGGCAGGGTCGCCGCGCTGGCCGCGGCCGGCTTGCCCGCGCGGGAAGATGACGACGACCGCGCCGATCTCGGGATCGCGCGAGGCCGGGGGGTTCCAAGCGTCGGACGTGGCTGTCGCCAGCGCGCGCTGTGCGGCGATCAGTTCATCATCCGAAGCGGGCCACGGGGTCACGCGATCGCGGCGACCGGCGGCGCGGCAATCGTGCGCGGTGGCGCCGTGGTCGACCGGACCACCAGCGACGGCTCGATCAGGCGGACCTCGTTCGGCCGGCGATTGTCGATGCGATCGAGCAACAGCTCGAGCGCGAGCCTGCCCATCTCGGTGCGGGGCTGGTCCACAGTCGTCAGCGAGACGTGTGCGAGGTGTGCGATCGAGATGTTGTCGTAGCCCACGATCGACACATCGCCGGGGACGTCGACGCCGGCGCGGTCGAAGCCACCGAGCAGGCCCGCCGCGACCATATCGTTGGCGGCGAAGATCGCAGTGGGGAGCTCGCGCCGCGCCAGCAGTTCGCCCGCGGCGTTGACCCCGGCCTCCTCGGTGAAGTCGCCGGCGATCACGAGGGCGTGGCGGCCGAGCCCATGGGCGCGCATTCCCCGCAGATACGCCGAGCGGCGCTGCGGTCCGCCGGCGCCGCTGCCGCCGTCCACGTGCGCGATCCGCTCGTGTCCAAGCGCGACGAGGTGATCGAGTACCAGGCCGGTTCCATGCGCCTCGTTGATCAGCACGATGTCGACGTCGACGTTGCGCAGCCCCCGCCCGACCATCACGAGCGGCGCCTCGGCCGCGGCGGCGGCGATGTCGCCGGCGGGCATCCGCGGGCTGACCAGGATCAGCCCGCCGACCCTGTGCTCAAGCAGCGCGCCGAGCGCCGCGCGCTCGCGCCGGGACGAGCGGCCGCCGGCGGCCAGCAGCAACTGGTAGCCCGCCTCCGAGGCGAGCTCCTCCACGCCGCCGGCGATCTCGGCGAAGAAAGGGTTGCGGAGGTCGTCGAGGATCACGCCGACGGTCTTGGTGCGTCGGCTCGCCAGGCTCCGGGCCATCGCGTTTGGCCGGTAGCCGAGCCGGGAGGCCGCGTCGAGTACGCGCTGGCGGCGCTCGTCGCTGACGTTGGGCCGCTCTCGCATGACCAGCGAGACGAGCGCGCGCGACACTCCGGCCTCCCGGGCGACGTCTTCCATCGTGGGCGCGTGTCGAGCGTGGAGGTGCTTCCCGGCACGGCGCGACGGCTGTGGCATGGCGCGTGGACCTTACTTAGAGCGCGACAACATTGCAATCGCGTTAGAGCGCTCTAAACAACGCGCCCGAACTGCGGTCATTTCCAGTCGAGGACCTTGACTTCCTGCGAAGCCACTGGTTATAGTCGCGCCTCTTCCGTTAGAGCGCTCTAATCGGTAAACGAAGGTTGGAGCGGTCTACGGCTTCGGGAGAGGGAGAACACCGCACAACATGGCGAGCATCGATGATCGGCTGGCCGGCGCGCCCATTTCGTGGGGCGCATGCGAGGTCCCGGGCTGGGGCGTCATGCCCGCGGCGGATCGAGTGCTGGCCGAAATGGCCGAGCTCGGGCTCAAGGGAACAGAGCTCGGGGCTCCCGGCTTTCTCCCCGACGACCCCGCGAGTATCAACGAGCTATTGGCGCGGAACGGGCTCGAGCTCGTTGGCGGGTTCGTCGCGCTCGTTGTTCACGAACCCGATCTGGCCGGGACGATCGACGAGGCCCGTAAGGCAGCGAGCCTGATCGCCGGAGCCGGAGGAAAGATGTTCGTGGTCGGCGTAGTCCAGGACATGGAGTGGAGCCGGCCGAAAGATCTCGACGACGAGGGATGGACCCGCCTCGCGCACAACCTGAACGAGATCGACGCGCTCGTGGCCGACCACGGCCTGACCTTGGCTCTGCATCCACACGCGGGCACGCTGATAGAGACCTCCGAGCAGATCGAGCGGGCGATCGAGGCCGTCGAGGTTGGATGGTGCCTGGATACGGGGCACTTGACGATCGGCGGGGCGGATCCGGTTGAGTTCGCGCGCCGTCACGGCGACCGTGTCGTGCACGTGCATCTCAAGGACGTCGATGCGCAGATCGCGGCAGACTTCAGAGCGGGCCGGCAGTCGCTGGTTGAGGCCACGCGCAACGGCCTGTTCCTCCCCCTCGGCAAAGGCGACGCAAGGGTCGCCGAGGTCATGGACGCCTTGCAAGCGCACGGGTACGAGGGTTGGCTTGTACTCGAGCAGGACACCGCCATCACCGGAGATGAGCCGACGGTGGCAGGCGGACCGATGCGCGACGCTCGCGAGAGCATCGCCTTTCTTCACCACACGGCTCGGACGACGGAGGAGATCAATCGATGAGACGACTGTCTCGCACTATCGGCATCGTCGCCGCCCTGGGTGTTGCGGCTCTGCTGGTGGCGGCGTGTGGTAGCAGCAACTCGAGCAGCAACGCGAGTAAGAGCGGCGGCACGACGACCAGCGCCGTAAACATCGCGGCGAGCACCGGCGCCAAGAACTGTCCCTACAAGTTCGCGCTGATCACCCACGGTGACAACGGCAGCTTCTGGAGTGTCGTGTACAAGGGCGCCAAGGACGCGGCCGCGGATCTCGGGTGCACGCTCACCGAGACCTACGGCTCCCAGCAGCAGGGACAGGCGGAGCCCGATGACAACGCGGAGAACGCCCAGATCCAGGATGCGATCAACGCCCACGTGGACGGGATGGCCGTGTCCGATCACGATCCGTCGCTGATGAACCCAACGCTCGCGAAGGCCGCGGCAGCGGGCATCCCGGTCGTCCTCCTGAACGCGGGTTGTGACGACACCGACATCGCCGCGAGCAGTGCGCTGACGTGCGTTGGCCAGCCCGAGAACCTCGCCGGCCAAGCCGCGGGCGCGTATTTCAAGAAGCTCGGGGCCACCAACGTTCTGTGCGTGATTCACCAGTCTGGCCAGAACCTGCTCGACCGGTGCAACGGCATCGCAACCGGGCTGGGCGTGGGTTCGCAGTGCAAGACGGGTAGCGCGCCCTCGAGCGGTCCCGCCTGCACCGAGCTGACGCTGTCGACACCAAACGCGGCGTCGAACCCGCAGCAGGCGATCGGGCAGGTGACCTCGTACCTGCAGACGCATACCGGAATCAACGCGGTCATGACGCTGAACAACGCGATCGGGACGGCATTGATCACAAGCGCACCGGCGAGTAAGCCCAAGATCGCGACGTTCGACTTGAACTCGGGGGTTCAGCAGGACCTCACGAACGGCTCGATGGCGTTCGCGATCGATCAGCAGCAGTACCTCCAGGGCTACCTGCCGATCGTGTTCCTCGACCTCTACAAGCGCAAGAACGGTCAGAGCGTCGGCGGCGGAACCACCGTCGCCAGCGGGCCGCTGGTCGTGACCAAGTCGAACATCGGCAAGGTCTCGGCGGCGATCGCCGCAGGACAGGACTGACGGGCAAGGACGCGCCACACACCAAAGGTCACCGGGCGGGAGTCGGTCCCGCCCGGTGGCAAAACCCGAGAGAGAGACCAACCCCACCCCCACGCCATGAGCGCCACCTCACCACCGATAGCAACGCCGCCGGCAGCGCCGGCGGCGGAAGACGAACGGCTGATCCCGATCAGCCGACTGACCCGAACCCTCAGACGGCCGGAGCTCGGCTCGCTGCTTGCCGCGATCTTCGTGTTCATCTTGTTCGCGATCACCGACTCGAGCTCAAACCATCTCTGGCTGAAGCAGACCGGGATCGCGGCGTGGACCCAGCAGGCGGCGTTCTTCGGGATCGTCGCGGTGCCGGTCGGGCTGTTGATGATCGGTGGCGAGTTCGACCTCTCGGCGGGCGTCATGACCGGTGTGACCGCGATCGTGATGGCCCTGCTGGTCGGCAAGTGGCACGTGAACACGTGGATCGCGATCATCATCACGATCGCGTTCGCCGCTGTGATCGGGCTGATCAACGGCTACATCGTCGTCCTGACAAAGCTGCCGAGCTTCATCGTGACGCTGGCGACGTTCTTCGTGCTCCGAGGGGCGAGTACCGGCGGCGTGCTGCTGCTCAATAGCGGAAGCACGCAGATCACGGTGACGCAGCCGCACCCCCCCGGCCTCAGCAGCGCGAAGTCGATTTTCGGCAGCTCCTTCTTCTCGAGCGGCTCGCTTCCGAGCGGCTATTCGACCGCGATCCTGTGGTTCATCGGGGTGACGATCGTCGGGACCTGGTTACTCAGCCGGACGACGTTCGGCAACTGGATCTTCGCCTCCGGCGGCGATCAGAACGCGGCCCGCAACACCGGCGTTCCCGTGAACCGCACGAAGGTCCTGCTGTTCGTGGGCACCGCTCTGGCGGCGGCATTGGTCGGGATCATCTCGTTCACCCAAGCATCCTCGGCCGTGTCCGAGCAGGGCGTCGGCTATGAGTTCTTCTACATCATCGCCGCGGTCGTCGGCGGTTGCCTGTTGACGGGCGGCTACGGGTCGGCGGTCGGCGCGGCACTCGGCGCGTGCATCATCGGGATGGCGTTCGAAGGGGTGATCTACGCGGGCTGGGATAGCTCGTGGGACTTCGCGTTCCTCGGGGTGATCCTGTTCCTGGCCGTGATCGTCAACACGCTGATCTACCGGCGGGCACTGAAGGCGCGGCGATGAGCGAGGGAACCTCGGACATGAACAAAGTGGAAGAGAGGGCAAACGGCACGCCGGCGCTCGAGGTGCGCTCGATCTCGAAGTACTTCGGGAGCGTCAACGCGCTCGAGGACATCAGCCTGTCGGTCTACTCCGGCCAGGTGACGTGCGTACTCGGCGACAATGGAGCCGGCAAGTCGACGCTGATCAAGATCCTCTCGGGCGTGCACTCCCCCGATAAGGGCGAGATGTTGTTCGACGGAGAGCCCGTGAGCTTCGCCGGCCCACGCGAGGCGCGCGCACGGGGAATCGCCACGGTGTTCCAGGATCTCGCGACCGTGCCGCTGATGTCGGTGTGGCGCAACTTCTTCCTGGGCAACGAGCCGACTCGCGGCAAGGGTCCGCTCCAGCGACTCGACATCAAGGGGGCCCAGACGATCATGCGCGAGGAGATGTCCAAGATGGGCATCGACGTCCGCGACCCCGACCAGACCGTCGGAACGCTCTCGGGTGGAGAGCGCCAGGCGATGGCGATCGCGCGCGCGGTGTACTTCGGAGCCAAGGTGCTGATCCTCGACGAGCCGACCTCCGCGCTCGGGGTCCGCCAGTCGGGCATCGTCCTCAAGTACGTCGTCCAGGCGCGGGAGATGGGCCGGGCGGTGATCTTCATCACCCACAACCCGCACCACGCCTACCCGGTCGGGGACCGGTTCGTGCTCCTCAAGCGCGGGCGGATGTTCGGCTCGTACCCGAAGGCCGAGACCTCGATCGCGGAGCTCACGTCGATGATGGCCGGCGGCGCCGAGCTCGAGGAGCTGAGTCACGAGCTCCAGCGCGCGGCCGATCCGTCGATCAAGGAGGTCGCCAAGGAGCTGGCCGCCGAGGCGCCCGAGACCAAGGCGCCCGCCTGAGTCGATGGCGACGGATCTCGACTTGCTGACGGTCGGGCGTATCAGCATCGATCTGTACTGCGACCAGATCGGTGCCGACTGGTATGCGGCGCGGAGCTTCAGCAAGGCGATCGGCGGAAGCCCCACGAACGTCGCGGTCGCCGCCGCGCGCCTCGGACACCGGGCGGCGGTGTACACCAAGGTGGGCGCGGATCCGTTCGGCGAGGTCGCGATCGGAGAGCTGCGCGATTTCGGGGTCGATACGCGCTACGTGACGCGAGAGCCAGGGACCGTGACGCCGCTGGCCTTCGCGGTGCTCGACCCGCCCGAGGATCCCCAGCTGCTGTTCCGTCGGGACCCGCCCGTCCCGGACTTCCAGCTCCGCGTGGGCGAGGTGGGCTGGGAAACCGCCGAGACCGTGCCCGTGCTGTGGATCAGCGGCGGCGCGCTGTCGCAAGAGCCGAGCCGCTCGACGATCGAGGCGATGCTCTCGATGCGCGCGCGCCGGCGCCACACGGTCCTCGACCTCGACTATCGCCCGACGTTCTGGCGCTCGCGCGAGGAGGCCTCGGACCGGATCGGCGCCGCCGTCGCACACGCCACGATCGCTGTTGGCAACCGCGAGGAGTGCGCGGTGGCGGTGGGAACCGACGATCCCCGTGCGGCGGCGGAAAGGCTGCGGGAGCGGGGCGTCCAGCTGGCCATCGTCAAGCTCGGCGGTGACGGGGTGTTGCTGTCGAGCGATCAGGGCGAGCGGCTGATCGAGCCCCCTCGGATCGAGGTGGTGTGCGGCCTCGGGGCCGGCGACGCCTTCGGGGGTGCGCTCGTCCACGGGCTGCTCAAGTCCTGGACGCACGAGCGGACGATCGCGTTCGCGAACGCTGCCGGTGGAATCGTCGCTTCGCGCCTTCTGTGCTCGCAGGCGATGCCGTACGAGCACGAGGTCGTCGAGCTGCTCGAAGGGTCGCCGGCATGAGCGCGACCGCGGACCCCAAGACCACGACGGCCGCGAAGCCGGCGCCCGGCCGGGCGCGCCGGCGGATCGGCGTCGGCGTGATCGGGTTCGGCTGGCTCGGCCAGGCCCACACGCGCTCGCTCCTGCGGATCCCCACGCTGTTCGAGAATCGAACCTTCGACACCGAACTCGTCGCGTGCAGCGACGCGCTGCCGGCCCGGATCGATCAGGCCGTCACCTCGTTCGGGTTCAAGCGCGCCTCGGCCGCCTGGGAGTCCGTGATCGAAGACCCCGACGTCGAAGTCGTGTGGATTGCCGCGCCGAACATGGTGCACGTGCAGCTGGTCGAGGCGGCCGCGCAGGCGGGCAAGGCCGTGTTCTGCGAGAAACCGGTCGGCGGGACCCCCGAACAGGTGGCGCGGGCGGCTCGGGCCGCGCGGACGGCGGGCGTGATCAGCGGCGTCGGCTACAACTACCGGTGGGCGCCGCTCGTCCGCTACGCCCGCGAGTTGATCGCCACCGGAGAACTCGGCGAGATCACCAACTACCGCGGACGGTTCTTCTCGATGTACGGCGCCGATCCGCTCGGCCTCAACTCGTGGCGGTTCCAGCTCGACCAGGCCGGCTTCGGCGTGACCAGCGACCTGATGAGCCACGCGGTCGACCTCGCGCACATGCTGATCGGCCCGATCACCAAGCTGACCGGCACGCTCGAGACGTTCATCCCCGAGCGCCCCGCGCCCGGCGACGGCGCGAGCCACTACGGACGCGGCCGGCCGGAGGACCCGCGCACTCCGGTGACCAACGAGGACTATGCGGCGATGCTGTGCACGTTCGAGTCGGGTGCGCGCGGCACCTTTGAGGTCAGCCGCACGCTGGTCGGACCGGAAAGCGAGAACGCGTTCGACGTGTACGGCACGCGTGGTGCGGTCGGGTGGAACTTCGAGCGGCTCAACGAGCTCCGCGTGTACCGCGCCACCGAGGACCGCGGCTCGGGGTACACCACGGTGCTCGGCGGCGACCGGTTCGGGCACCACGGCATCTTCGTCCCGGGCAGCGGCAACACGATCGGCTTCGAGGATCTCGTGACGATCGAGGACTACGAGTTCTGCACGGCGGTGGCGGAGGGGCGGCCGTATGAGCCGAGCTTCGAGGAGGCGCTCGCGTGGGCGGCGGTGCAGGACGCGCTCCTGCGCTCGGCGCAAAGCGGGGGTTGGGAGGAGGTGCGTTCGTGACCGCCACGACCGCGGTGGCGCCCCTGCGGATCGGCGTCATCGGCGTCGGCCGGATCGGACGAATGCACGCGGAGCTCATCGCTCACCAAGTCCCGGGCGCGGCGCTCGGCGCGGTCTACGACGCGTACGAGCCGGCCGCGCGAGGAGTCGCGGCCGCGTTCGGCGTCCCGGCGGCCGGGAGCGTGCAGGAGATTTTTGACGGAGATCTCGATGCGGTGGCGATCTGCTCGAGTTCCGACACTCACGTCGACCTCCTGGTCGCGGCCGCGGAGGCAGGCAAGGCGGTGTTCTGTGAGAAGCCGGTATCGCTCGACTTATCCGAAGTCGACCGCGCGCTCGGGGCGATCGAGGCCGCCGGCGTGCCGTTCCAGATCGGCTTCAACCGGCGGTTCGATCCGGCGCACGCGTCGGTCCGAGAGGCCGTCGTGTCGGGCGCGGTGGGGGAGCCGCACCTCGTGCGCATCTCGAGCCGCGACCCCGAGCCGCCGCCGCTCGACTACGTCAAGTCCTCGGGCGGCCTGTTTCTCGACATGATGATCCACGACTTCGACATGGCCAGGTTCGTGACCGGCAGCGACGTGGTCGAGGTGTTCGCGCGCGGCGCGCTCCGGATCGAGCCCTCGTTCGCGGAGGCCGGCGACATCGACACCGCGCTGGTGACGCTTGTCCACGCGGACGGATGCCTCACCGCGATCGACAATTCGCGGCGTGCCGCGTATGGCTACGACCAGCGCGTGGAGGTGTTCGGGTCTGCGGGGATGGCGGTATCCGAGAATCCTCGGGCCTACACCGGCAGTGTGCTGACCGCCGCGGGCGAGCGCCGACCGCCCAATCCGTACTTCTTCCTCGAGCGGTACCTGCCGAGCTATGTGCGCGAGTGGGAGGCGTTCGTCGAAGCCATCAAGACCGGCGCCACGCCGCCCGCGTCGACGGGCGACGCCCGCGCCCCGCTCGTGATCGGGCTTGCGGCGGGGCGGTCACTTCGAGAGGGTCGGCCGGTGCGCGTCGAGGAGGTGCATCCAGGTTGAGGATCTACCTGACCGGGGCCAGCGGCTTCGTCGGCTCGAACCTCGCGTACGTATTCGCGGCTGAGCGCGGCGCCGAGGTGGTGGCCCCGGGACACGAGCACGTCGATTTGACCGACGAGCTGGTCGTCCGCCGCTCGGTGCTCGCGACGCGGCCCGACGCGATCGTGCACGCCGCGATCTGGAACGACCCGGCCGCGCTCGGAAGCGATCGCCGGCGCGCCTGGGACGAGTACGTGGGCGCCACCCGCAACGTGGTTGCGGCCGCCAACGCCGTCGATGCGCATGTGGTGCTGATCTCGACCGACTGGGTGTTCGACGGCACACAGGGGCCCGCGCCCGAGGGCGAGCCGCCGAACCCGATCAACACTTACGGCTTCCTCAAGGCGTGCTCGGAGCTGATCGTCACCGAAAACGCCGCGCGCGGCGCGATCGCGCGGATCGCCGGCGTGCAGGGCATCCACCGCGCGCGCCCGCAGACGCCGCGCGCTCAGGACGCCGGCTTCGGCTATCTGGTGGCGTCGCTGGTGGACGCGCTCCGGTCGGGCCAGCGGTTCGCCGTGTGGGACGGCCCGGGGCTCAACCAGCTCGCCACGCCGACGCTCGCCACCGACGCCGCCGAGCTCGTTTGGCGCGCGCTCCAGCGCGAGGTCACGGGCATGCTGCATTGCTGTGGTGGCGAGCACGTCGATCGAGTAGGCCTCGCGCGGCGTGCGATCGAGGTGTTCGAGCTCGACGGAGAGCTGCTGGACGTCGTTCCCCCGCCGGAGGGCGTTGTCTCCGACGGGGGAATTCCCCGGGATACGCGGCTCGATGCAACCGAGACCGCGGCGCGGCTGGGCGTCGAGCTACCCGGGCTCGACGCGATGCTGCGCCGGCTGCGCAGCCAAGTCGAGTCATCATGGAGCCTGGCATGAGCCAACTCACCGTCGCCCAAGCGCTGGTTCGGTTCCTTTCGGTCCAGGAGGTGGAGCGGGACGGCGTGCGGTCTCGATTCTTCGCCGGCTGCTTCGGGATCTTCGGTCACGGGAACGTCGCCGGACTCGGGCAGGCGCTTCACCAGTACCGCCAGCTGCTGCCCTACCACCCTGCGCGTAACGAGCAGGGGATGGTGCACATCGCCACAGGCTACGCGCGCCAGCGCAACCGTCTCGGCACGTTTGCGTGCACGACCTCGGTCGGACCGGGGGCGACGAACATGGTGACCGGCGCGGCGCTCGCGACGATCAACCGGCTTCCGGTCCTGCTGCTGCCCGGGGACACGTTCGCGACGCGCACGCCCCACCCGGTGCTCCAGATGCTCGAGGTGCCGCACGACGCCACGGTCTCGGTCAACGACTGCTTCCGCCCGGTGTCGCGCTTCTACGAGCGGGTCGAGCGGCCCGAGCAGCTGATCCCCGCCGCGCTCGAGGCGATGCGGGTGCTGACCGATCCGGCGGAGACGGGCGCGGTCACGCTGGCGATGCCCGAGGACGTTCAGGCCGAGGCATTCGAGGTTCCGGTCGAGTTCCTCGAGCCGCGCACCTGGACGATCTACCGCCAACCGCCGGCGCCTGAAGCCCTGGCCCGGGCGGCCGAGGTGATTCGGAACGCCCAGCGGCCGTTGATCGTCGCCGGCGGGGGCGTGATCTACAGCGAGGCGACGTCCGCCCTGCGGGCGTTCGTCGAGGCTACGGGCATCCCGGTGAGCGAGACGATGGCCGGGCGCGGCGCGCTCGTGTCAGACCATCCGCTCAGCCTGGGACCTGTCGGCGCGACCGGCGGCACCGCCGCCAATCGCCTGGCTTGCGACGCGGATGTGGTGATCGGAATCGGAACGAGGTGGAGCGACTTCACGACCGCGTCGAACTCCGCCTTCCAGGATCCGGGCGTCGAGTTCGTAAACGTCAACGTGGCCGCGTTCGACGCCGGCAAGCAGAGCGCGTTGCCGGTGCTCGCGGACGCGCGGGTGGCGCTCGATCAGCTGCGCGGGGCTTTGGCAGGGTGGCGGGTCGACCCCGAGTGGGAGCGCCGCGCGACGTCGGAGGCCAAATTGTGGGAAGCCGAGGTCGAGCGGGTGACATCGCTCGATGGCGACCCCGCCGGCCCACCGACCCAGGCACAAATCATCAAAGAGATAAACGACGCGGCGGGCGAGACCGGTGTGGTGGTGTGCGCGGCGGGGTCGGCGCCCGGCGACCTGCACAAGCTGTGGCGCGCTCGCGACCCGGCCGGCAAGGGGTATCACGTCGAGTACGGGTATTCATGCATGGGGTACGAGATCCCGGGCGGGATGGGGGTGAAGCTGGCCGCACCCGAGCGCGAGGTGTACGTGCTCGTCGGCGACGGGTCGTATCTGATGCTTCCGGGCGAGCTCGTGACCGCGGTGGCGGAGCGCGTTCCGATCGTGATCGTGCTCGTCGACAACCACGGCTATGCCTCGATCGGGGCGCTCTCGCGGTCGGTGGGTTCGGGCGGATTCGGGACGCTCTACCGCTTCTCTGACAACGGCTCGGTGCCGGTCGACCCGGCATCGACCGATGTCCTGCCGCTCGACCTCGCGGCCAATGCGGAGAGCCTGGGCGCGCGGGTGGTGCGAGCCCGTGACATCGAGGAGCTGCGCCAGGCGCTGGCGAGCGCGCGGGGCGCCGATGGACCGGTCGTGGTGTACATCGAGGCCGACCGGTACGCCGGTGTGCCCGGTTACGAGAGCTGGTGGGACGTGCCGGTGGCGGAGGTGTCCGAGGAGGAGACCGTGCAGGCCGCGCGTGCCGAATACGAGCGCGCCCACACGAGCCAGCGTCAGTATCTAGGCTGACCGCATGAGTGAGCTCCTGATCCCCGGCGCCTCGGCCCCTGGGCCCGACGGCGCGATCGTGTCGTTCGAGGCCGAGTCGGTGGGCTTCGATTACGTCGGCTTCGAGGTGCTGGCGCTCGAAGGCGGCGGTACCGCGGAGCGCGCGTGCGGCTACCGCGAGCTGTGCGTGGTCGTCATCTCGGGCGTCGTGCACATCGCCTCCGAGCACGGCGAGTGGTTCGACATCGGCGGTCGCGCCGATCCGTGGGCGGGTCCGCCCGATGCCGCCTACCTACCGCCGGAGTCCCACGTCGGACTGCGCGCCGGCGAAGAGGGCGCCGAAGTCGCCCTGTGCTGGGCGCCCGCCCTTCGAGGTGCGGAGCCGCGCGTGCTGCCGGGGTTCAAGATCGAGGTCGAGACGCGGGGGGGCGGCGCCTTCGAGCGCTCCATCCGTCCGATCCTGATGGAGGACGAAGGCGCCGGGTCGCTGCTCGTGGTCGAGGTCTTGACCCCGGGCGGCCACTGGTCGAGCTATCCGCCGCACAAGCACGACCACGACGATCCCCCGCGTCAGTCGCTGCTCGAGGAGGTCTACTACCACCGAATCAAACCCGAATCCGGGTTCGGATTAATGCGCGTGTACGACTTCGAGACCGAGCTCGACGAAGCGCTGACGTTCCGCGATCGCGACTCCGTGCTCGTCCGGCGCGGCTACCACACCGTGTCGGCTCCGCCGGGCTATGACTCGTATTACCTGAACGTGATGGCCGGCCCGCAACGTCTGTGGGCCGTCGTCAACGACCCCGACCATGAATGGATCATCGATGGCAGTAACCGCAACCCGCCTGCTTGACAACTACATCGACGGCGAGTGGACGCCGGCGCAAGCCGCGACCGGCGAGCTCGACGTGTTGAATCCCGCCAACGGGGAGGTGCTCGCGCGCGTGCCCCTGTCGGGGTCTGCGGATCTGGACGCCGCGGTGCGAGCGGCGCGCGAGGCGTTGCCCGCGTGGCGCGGCGTCTCGACGATCGCTCGCGCCCGCAAGCTGTTCGAGCTCCGCGAGCGACTCGTGGCCAGGCAGGAGGACATGGCGCGTTCGGTGACGACCGAGATGGGCAAGACGATCGGCGACGCCCGGGCCGAGGTCGCGCGGCTGATCGAGATGGTCGAGGCGGCGACCGCGATCCCGACGACGATGCAGGGACGGATCTTGGAGGACGTCTCGCGCAACATCGATGCGGAGACGATTCGTCAGCCGGTCGGGGTGTGCGCGGCGATCGTGCCGTTCAACTTCCCGGCGATGGTGCCGTTCTGGTTTCTGCCGTTCGCGATCGCGTGCGGCAACACGTTCGTGTTGAAGCCCTCCGAGCAGGTGCCGATGACGCAGCAGATCGCGTTCGAGGAGCTGCATGAATTGGGGCTGCCGCCGGGGGTGGTGAACCTGGTGAATGGTTCTCGCGAGGTGGTGGAGGGGATCCTCGACCACCCCGGGATCGACGCGGTGTCGTTCGTCGGGTCGGCGCCGGTGGCGCGGATCGTGTACGAGCGGGCCGCGCGCGCCGGAAAGAGAGTGCAGGCACTCGGCGGGGCCAAGAACCACATGGTCGTGATGCCCGACGCGGTCATCGACAAGACCGTCGAGGGGATCATCGGGTCGGCGTTCGGCGCCGCCGGGCAGCGGTGCATGGCCGGGTCGGTGGTCGTCACCGTCGCCGACGCGCACGAGCAGCTCATCGGTCCCTTGGTCGAGGCGTCGCGGGGGCTCCAGGTGGGCGACGGGCTGGAGGAGTCGAGCGACGTCGGGCCGGTGATCTCGTGTGCCGCCCGCGACCGCATCCAGGACTGGATCGAGCGTGGGGTTTCTGACGGGGCAAGGTTGGTCTTGGATGGCCGCGAGGCTTCTGGAGATCCGAACGGGTCGTACGTCGGTCCGACGATCCTCGACGCCGTCACCCCCGAGATGGACATCGCCCAGGAGGAGGTGTTCGGCCCGGTTTTGTGCGTGATCAGCGCCCCGACGCTGGATGAGGCGATCGGGATCGTGAACTCGAGCCGGTTCGGCAACGGCACCTCGATCTTCACCGAGTCGGGCTCTTCGGTCCGGCGCTACCGCCACGAGATCCAGGCGGGCATGGTCGGCGTCAACATCGGCGTCGCCGCGCCGGTGGCGTTCTTCCCGTTCAGTGGCTGGAAGGACTCGTTCCTCGGCGACCTGCACGCCCACGGCACCGACGCCGTCGAGTTCTACACCCGCAAGAAGACCGTCACCAGCCGCTGGTTCTCGAGCGGGCAGGGGAGCGGGACGTACTTCGTCGAGCGCTGAGCGGTTAGCGCGCGAGGTGGGGCTGCGCGTTCGCGCCGGAGACGCGGTGCGGCGCGGACCCGCCCGTCGAAACCGAGACCAGTAGCACGAGCACGGCTAGGCCGAGCGCCAGCACCACGAGCAGCGCGGCGAGCCCCGAGCGAGCTCGCGTCGTGGTCGGCGCGGACAGCTGGAAAGTTTCGGACACGGACACGGGCGGCCTCCTCGGGCTGATCTCGTCAAGTCTTCGCTTACCGAGAAGACGCGCTCAGCGCGCGCCTGATACGTCGCGTGCCAACTCGCGCCGGTCGCGCGACTGGGCCAGGACCGCGCCCGCGATCACGATCGCGGCTCCGAGGGGTAGGTACCAGCTGAGCGGCTCGCCGAGCGCCACGACGCCTAGCACGGTCGAGACGATCGGCATCACGTACGCGACCGTCGAGGTCACGGTGGCGCCGACGTCGCGAATCAGCGAGTAATTGAGCAGGAACGTGAGGCCGGTGCCGATCACGCCGAGGGCGAGGATGCTGAGAATCTGTTTGGCGGCCACGCCGTGCGGCGCCGAGCTGAACAGCGGGGTGAGGACGGCCAGGATCGCGGTGGCGCAGATGAGCTGCGCGGTGGCGAGCGCCAGCGGTCCCTCGCGGCGGTGGGCCAGGTAACGGCGCGCGTAGGGGAAACCGAGGCCGTAGGACGCGGCCGCGCCGAGGCAGAGCAGGTTTCCCGCCAGCGAAGTGGTCCCGATCCCTCGCCACACCCCAAGAACGATGAGCACGCCGACGAACCCGATGGCGAGGCCCGCCAGCCTTCGTGCGGTCGCATGCTCGTCGGCGAGTGTCAGGACCGCCACCGGGAGGGTGAACAGGGGAACGGTGGCGTTCCAGATGCCGGCCAACACGCTCGACACGTGCTGCTCGCCGTAGGCAAACAGCGTGAACGGGGCGACATTCAGGAGGATCGCGGCGATCGTCAGCTGACCCCAAAGGTGCGCGCCGGCGGGCAATTTCTCGCCGCTTGCCGCGAGGATCGCGATGAGCGTCGCGGAGCCGAATATCAATCGGCCGAGCGAGACCTGAAGCGGCGCGAACGCCTCATCACCGATCTTGATGAAGAGAAACGTCGACCCCCAGGCGATCGCCAGGAGGACGAACCGCAGCGGCCACGGAGTTCTCAGGGTGGGCGGGTCATCCAATGACGGGCAGCGTCCGTTCGTTCGACAGCCTCGTCAGCGTGCGCTGCATGGTCGAGGTGACGAGCTTGTACCCCTCCTCGGGATCCGGGCGCGAGCCGAGCCGGTCGCGGAGGTCGATCGGCTTCAGTACGCGGATCGAGATCTTGGCCGGCAGCGGGACGCGCAGCGGCAGATCCAGGACCGTCACTCCGAACGGGGGGCCGATCGCGGCCGGCAGCACCTTCAGGCGCAGCCGCTCATCGAGTTTGAGCGCCCGCGCGAGCTTCCGCCCCTGGCCGAGGAACAGCGCGGTCTCCTGGCCGCCGATCGCCACCACCGGGACGACCGGGACCCGGTGCTTGACCGCGAGCTCGACGAACCCGGTGCGCTGCGCGAAGTCGATCTGGTTGGACTCCCACGACGGGCGGTAGGTCTCGTGATCGCCGCCCGGGTAGACGAGCAGCGCGGCGTTCCGGCGAAGGGCTCGGGCCATGTTGGCGGGTGACGCCGGCACCGTCCCGTACCGCTCGAGCAGCGCGCGGAGACCTGGGAGCTTGAACACGAGGTCGTGCGCCAGTTGGTGGAAGCGGCGCTCCGCTCCGAAATGGTCGTAGAAGTGCTGGCCGAACACGAACGTGTCGGCAATCAGGGTGCCGCCCGAGTGGTTGCCGACGAGCAGAACCGGGCCCTCGGGAGGGATGTGCTCGAGACCTCTCACCTCGCCCCGGAAGTAGAGCTTGTTGGTGAGCCGCAGCGCCGGCAGCGTGCGCTCGACGTATACCGGGTCGCGGAGCGCGAAGGGGTCGCGTTCGCCGTGCTCGGTGACGGTGGCGGCGAGATCCTCGCCGATCGCGGCGAGCATCCGCATATACGCCGCCGCGGGTCCGAGCGGCCCGCGCAGCATTTTCGAGAGTTCTCCTGCCACGGGTGGTTGGTCTACCCGCTGACCACCAACTTGCACACAGGCGAAGGGATAGATAGGTTTCATCTGTGGGGCGCTTCGCGGTCGTATTGGTCGCATCGCTGTTCGTGATGGTTCCTGCTGCGCAAGCGGCTCAGCGGTCAGACGGCTCGGTGCCCGCGCCGGCACAAGTCAGCTCGCTCGTGACCAGCGTGCCGGCGAGCACCCTCAATCAGGTTGGTGCGGGCGACAGTCGAAACCCGGTCACCAACCATTACTTCGGGATCGTCAAGGGAGACGGGCACTTCACGAGCGACGGCAAGCCACAGATCGTGAGTGCCGAGCTCGCCTGGTGTCCTCACTGCGCGGCGAACAGTTGGGCGTTGGCGGTCGCGCTCAGCCGCTTTGGAACCTTCAGCCGGCTGGGCGAGATCAACACCGGCACGTATTTCTGCAAGACCGCCGAGGATCCGTGCAATCTGAACCCGCTCTACTGTTTTCCGTACACACACGGGCTCAGCTTCATGGGCTCCGGTTACCGGAGCCCCTACGTCAGCTTCGCGGCGGTCGAGCTCCAGGACGTCAACGGACACAACCTCCAAAAGCTGAATCGGCACGAGCGGCGTTCGCTCGCGGCCGTCCATCTGCAGGGAGTCACCCCCGCGATCTCCATCGGGGGTGCCTGGGGCTTCGCGGGGTCAGGATATGACCCAGGGACGCTCGCGCACATGACGTGGTCGCAGATCGCCGGGAGCCTGGCGAACCCGCACAATCGGATCGCCCGTCAGGTGGACGGGCTGGCTAACCTGTTTACCGCAGCGATCTGCCGCGTGACCAAAGGCCGCCCCGGGAGCGTCTGCAGCTCGCGTGGCGTCCAGGCCGCCGCTGACGCGGTCCTTCGTAAGTACCCGAACCGGCCGCCGCCTCCACCGTGATCGCGGTGGTCAGATCCGCGCGACGACGGGGCGCGCTCGCGGTCGCGGTCTTCGCTGTCGTGCTGTTGGGATTGGTGACCGCGGGGGCGGCCGCCGGCGCGGTCCCCGCACCGAGAGACGCCTTCCGCCAGGCGCAGGCGTCCGCCCCCGCGGGGAGCGCGGCCGCCGGCGCGCTGTCACGGGCCGCGGCGCGCGACCTCTGGATCAACAGTCGCGAAGCCGACGCTCCTCCTTACGGGAGAAATGTCTTCACCGCGTCGAAGCAAGCCGTCGGTGACCCTGGGCTGTCGGCGACCGCAACCGGACTGATCATCACTGCGGATCGGGCTCTCGCCGCAGACGCCCTCGCGCAGGCGCACGGCGGGGGGGCCGCGATGCTCGCGTCTGCTCGGTCGGTGCTGTCGGCCGCGGATCGTCAGGCCCGCGCCGGCAACCTTTCGGCGGCGATTGATCTGTACGCGAAGGCATGGCAGTTGGCTGAAGGCGCCATCGCCCGGCGTGTGGCGGGTGAGGTCACGCACGTCCCGTCCGCGACGCTCGCCGCGGCGGCGGAGCATGCGCTCGCGGTCACACGCTTCGGCATGTCCGGCCCGAGGATCGTGCAGGGGCTGACGCCGCTCACGTCGGGCGGCAAGCCCGAGGTCTTCTACGCCGGGTCGGAGGCGTGTCCGTTCTGCGGCGTTCAGCGCTGGGGGATGATCGTCGCGCTGTCGCAGTTCGGGACGTTCTCGAACCTGCACCTCATGCAGAGCGTCCCGACTACGCCTCCCCAGGTGACCACGTTCACCTTCTTCGGGTCGAGCTACCACAGCCCCTATGTCTCGTTCGTTCCGGTCGAAGTGTGGAGCAACGTGCCGGCGAATCCCGGCCTCGTCCCTCTCCAGACT
>Ga0335080_10002068_pt1 | contig 19969 bp, 18 predicted proteins | sample Lox_Sample_34_FD_206720 | JGI IMG/M metagenome (GOLD analysis project Ga0335080, IMG submission 206720) | Soil microbial communities from Loxahatchee National Wildlife Refuge, Florida, United States - Lox_Sample_3.4 | ecosystem: Environmental > Terrestrial > Soil > Wetlands | place: USA...
CTTTTGCATCACTTCCGGCTTGGGCCATTTGCGTTTCTTGTAATGCTTCTTGATCGCTGCCTGTATGCCGTAATCTCCAGTTGGCAAAATATCCGGACGCCGCAGCGTAAACATCAGAAACATATGGGCCGTCCAGACCCCAACCCCCTTAACCTGCGTAAGGTGCGCAATCACGTCCTCTTCCGTCATGCCCGGGAGCCGCTCGAACTCCAGCTCGCCCGCGTCGGTTTTCGCCGCCAGGTCCCGCAAATAGGAAGTCTTCTGCCGCGACAGTCCAACCCCCCGCATTTGCACGTCCGTCAGCTTCAGAATCCCCTTCGGCGTCAATGGGTTGCCGGCCAGCGCCGCAAACCGGTTGAAGATCGTCACCGCCGCCTTGCCATTCAATTGCTGATAGAGAATTGCCTCCGCCAGATGATGAAACGTGGGCTCGCCAAATTCCATTTTGCACGGCCCGATGCGCTCGATAATGGCCGCCAGCACCGGGTCAGCCTTCTTCAAGTGCCGCACCGCTATGTGGTTGATGGATTTAGGTTTACTGGATTTAGGTTTAGCCATGGTCTTCGCCAGAAATTCCAGGCCGGCGTCTCACGACGGGAAATGAAAATGCACATCGTGGTGCGAAGCCACCGGCGTGCCATCGAGCGTAGCCGGCTGGTAGTGCCACCGCCGCAGCGTGGCCTCGATCTTCTCATCGATCCCGTGGCCGATCGCCTGCACGATCTTGGTCTCGACCACGTTGCCTTCCGAGTCGATCGTGACCTCAATCACCACGTCGCCCGCCAGATCGCGCGGCAGTTCGGCCCGATTCACCGGCGGATCAGGGTACACCACCGGATACGCCACGTGCACTTCATGGCCGGAGATTGGCCCGTCCACGACCGTGCCTAACGCTAACCCCGCCTTGGTATTCTCAGCGCCTTCTTCGGCATTGGCATCGAGTTGATGATGGAGCCGCCCGGTCGATGGTCTTTTTCCCTGCCTGGGCCGTTTGACCGAGGACGCCGGCAACACCACCGTATCCAATCCCCCGCCCCCCGCCCAATAGGTAACCTTATGGGAATGCTCGGCGTTACCCCAGGCCAGCCAGGTAGGGGTGAGGTCAACCGGTTTCGGGTGGTGGAACAAAATGGTCGTCAGCAGCGCGACGTGCGCCAGCATCGATGCAGCGACCGCCCAGTACCGCCGCCCCGTTTGGATTACATAAACACGCAAGCCCTAGCTTACTATTCTATGGGACGTGTAAGAAGGGAAAAGGTTGCGATGGAGGCGTTACCCGCGGGCGAAGTCGCGTGCGTTTGCTGTCGGTGAAGGCTACGCCCCGGCCTGCTTCTCCGCCATGTCCCCAATCACCGGCAGCTTGAACATCTGGCCCTGGTAGGCTTTGAGGACCAGAATCAGCCAAATCACAAATCCGGCCAGGCTGATCAAAGGCCAGATCAAAATTGTCATCCATCCCAGGAAAGGAATGTGCGCGATGATCTCCAGCCCAATCCACAGCACCGTCCAGACGAATGCGAAAAACAGGCATTGGAAGGAATGGAAGCGCACAAAGCGTTTGCGATTGAACGGCTCCAGCACCAAAAATACAATCGCCGGAATAATGGTCACGTAGGCGAGCGCCCCCGCGACGTTGTCTTCGAGTCCCCCGCCGGTTGCTGTCTGCGCCACCGGGACATTTCCCGGGCCTGCCGCGCACCTCGCACAGGTGGCTCCGTCTGCCAGCTGCGCCCCACACTTAGGACAAAAGGCCATGATCCCCCCTCACTTCGACAGCTAGGCAAGGTACCAGAAACACCGAACCCCGCGCAACGACGGAATCAGCGCGGGGTTCGAGTTTAGCGCCGCTCGGCAAACGGCGCATAGTGAAAGTCGAAGTGTCCGACTGCCCTGGAGTGGCCTCCCCTCGTTGCATGGCCCCTCGAAAAGCAATCGGACACATCGCCACGCCCGGCGCTGCCATGCGGACGGCTGCCAAGCGAACTTGAGAGAGACGTACAGAGTCCGTCTCTACGTTGACTAACTCACCGAATACTTAGAGCGCATAAAGCCGGGGCGCTCCCGGCGCCTCGATGGCGCACAAAACCGTTGCCACCGCTGAGCGCACTTCGAGCGGGTCGGTAAACCCACAGGCCACGATGGCGCCGGATACGAGCTCGCTCAGCTCAGCTTCCGGCAGGCTTCCGAGCCCCGCCACGCTCTCGTTGATCTTGCTGAGAACGAGCAGAAGCTGCGCTACTCGGCAATCCTTCACGCTGCCGCTGGTATCGCCGGCCGCGCATTTCAGGCCGTGGTAGAGTCCTGGCCCGATGCCGGTAGCATCGTATGAATGGTGCTGCACTTCATCCATAGCTTGATTTATCCTCCGTGGTCCGTCGCGCCATGAACGAGACGGCCACACTTTTGTTGTTATGGCAATTGCCTGGGCCACATCCGAAACATCGCAGATAACTCCCCTAGCCCAGGAAAGCTCCACTCGGGGAAGCCGGACTTGGTAAGGCGCCGCTAACGGGTTGGAAACCGCCCCTAAGTCAGGTTTTCAGGCGGGAGCTCTCAGACGGCGGGAATCAGATCAGCAGGGTGCAGAGAAGGTTTTGAACGAAATGAGGATCGTGCCGCGCGAGAAGAGGTGGTGCGACCACCAACTCAACCGGGAAATGCGTGTCCTGGCGCGCCTGCATCAGGCCCCGGGGCACGGTTTTTGCTACTCTAACTGGCCGTACGAAGCGGATGCCAAGCACTACGGGAGGCGCCTGATTTACGGGCTTGTCCAGTTCGTTGTACCTGGTCTCAGGGACATCAGTTGGGGGAACCGCCGCGGCGCAGACGACGCCCGTCAGTAAGAGCAGAACGAATATCCAAAGGCTCCGCCGCACTTAGCCCCCTGTTAGAAGTAAAAATAGCGAAGCGGCACGGCATTGTCAATGCAAACGTGCAACTAAGTTATCGCTGCAAGAGCCGAGTTTCTAAGCATATGGCACGAAAGTGGGGGTATCGCTGATTCGAGAACGAATCGGCTGCCGGATCTTAAGGTCGCAGCGCGTTGCTTTCTCCTGTTCCGATTTTTGTCGCTCCTCTGCCCATCTGTTATCTTGCCACTATCGTTCGGTGACGGGCTGAACTCAATACTTCCCGCCCACTTGTTTTCGTCATGAAACGAAAAACCAAAGTGACCGCACGAGACGATAAACACCAGACGACAGAAAGGTTCTGATGATCACCATTGTTTCCGGCCTGCCGCGCTCCGGCACTTCGCTCATGATGCAGATGCTGACGGCGGGTGGCTTGAGCGCAGTTTCCGACGGCGAACGCAAAGCCGACACCGACAACCCCAAGGGCTACCTGGAGTGGGAGCGCATCAAGCAGCTCCCCAAAGAGCCAGGTCTGATCGCCGAAGCCGAAGGTAAAGTGGTGAAGGTGATTTCGCAACTGATCTTGTCGCTCCCCAACGGCCACGACTACAGGATCATTTTCATGCAGCGGCCGATGCCGGAGGTGCTCAAGTCGCAGGACGAGATGCTGAAACGCCGCGGAACCTACGAACCAGGAGGCGATACGTCGGCGATCGAAGAGTTATTTCAGCGGCACCTGATCGAAGTGAACAAATTTCTGGCAGCCAAGCCGAATACGAAAGTGCTGCGCGTGCACTATCACCGCGTACTGCGCGAGCCGCAGACCGTGGCCGAAGAGGTGACGGCCTTCCTGGGCACTCTCCTCGATGTCAAGGCAATGGTTGGGCAGGTGGACGGAAGCTTGTATCGCAATCGGATGAAATAAATGCGACGAAAAATGTTGTAGAGGCTGGGCCTTGCCCCTCTGGTTCCGTAACGCAAGAGAAGAGAGGATGGAGAGTTCCGCTTGCGTGGCCCGCGGTCCTAAGTAACGCTAACTTCTGTATACGTTCCATAGACCTGCCGCAGAGCCTCGCAGATCTCGCCCACTGTGGCATATGCCCGTACCGCATCCACAATGTACGGCATGGTATTGGCGTCGGAGATGTTGCCATTCGTTCCGGCGGCCGGAGTCTTTTCTGCAGCGTGCTGCAAAGCATTCAGGCGCCGCACGACTTCTTCCTGCGAGCGCCGCGCACGTAGCGCCTTTAACTTAGTGGTCTGCGCCCTCGCCACCGATTCATCGATGTAAAGGATTTTCGGCGTCTCTTCCTCGATCACAAAATCATTGACGCCCACGGTGATCTTCTCGTTCGCCTCGACTGCCCTCTGGTACTGATAACTCGCCTCGGCAATTTCTTTCTGCGGATAGCCCCGCTCAATCGCCTTGACCATGCCGCCCATCTGATCGAGCTTTGCAAAATAGTCGAACGCGCCCGCCTCCATATCGAGAGTCTGCTTTTCAACGAAGTACGAGCCGCCCAGCGGATCAACCGTTTGAGCCACTCCCGATTCGTAGGCAATAATCTGCTGGGTGCGCAACGCGATGCGCGCCGCCTCTTCGGTCGGCAAGGCCAGCGCCTCATCGTAGGCATCGGTGTGCAGCGACTGTGTCCCTCCGAGGACCGCTGCCAATGCCTGCAACGCCACGCGCGCGATGTTATTCATCGGCTGTTGCGCGGGCAGAGAAACGCCCGCCGTCTGTGTGTGGAACCGCATCAGCCGCGTCCGGTCGTTTTTCGCGCCGAACCGGTCCTTCATCAACCGGTACCAGATTTTGCGCGCCGCGCGGTACTTGGCGATCTCCTCGAAGAAATCGTTATGCGCGTTGAAGAAGAAGCTGAGACGCGGACCGAAATCGTCCACATCGAGTCCGCGCCGACGCGCCCACTCTACGTACTCGACGCCGTCATAAATCGTGAAGGCCAACTCCTGGAGCGCGGTCGAGCCCGCCTCGCGAATGTGGTATCCGCTGATCGAAATCGTATTGAAACGCGGCGTGAATTTGGAGCCAAACTCAAACGTATCCACTACCAGCCGCATCGAAGGCGCCGGCGGGTAGATGTATTCCTTCTGGGCGATGTATTCCTTCAAAATGTCGTTCTGAATCGTGCCGGAAATTCTCTTCCAGTCCGCGCCCTGCTTCTCCGCGACCACCAGATACATCGCCCAGAGCACGCTCGCGGGAGAATTGATCGTCATCGAGGTAGTGATTTTTTCCAGGTTGATGCCATCAAACAAGATCTCCATGTCTTCCAGTGAATCAATGGCGACGCCGCATTTGCCAACCTCGCCCTCGCTTGCCGCATGGTCGGAGTCGTAGCCCATCAACGTAGGCAGATCGAACGCCACCGACAGCCCGCCGCCGCCGTGTTCCAGCAAATACTTGTAACGCCGGCTGGTCTCTTCGGGCGAGGCGAAGCCGGAGAACATGCGCATCGTCCAGAGCTTGCCGCGATAGCCGGTGGCGTGGATGCCGCGTGTGTAAGGCGTTTGGCCGGGATAGCCGAGGTATTGCTCGTAATTCCAGTCGGCGGGTAGATCGGCCTGCGTATAAAGCCGCCGGATCGGAACATTCGAAATCGTGCTGAAGCGAGCATGCCCATGCTCGTCGACGTTGGTGCCGGTAGGCGCGCCGATCGCCTTCTCGGGAGCCTTTTCGATGCTTGGCGCCAGGGTCTTGTCCGCCCATTCTTTTTCCGACTGTGCTGGATGACGGCCCTCAAATACATCAGAAATCGGGTTTTCGGCGACTATTTGTTTACCTGCGCTGGTTGTTTCTTTGTCGTTGGCCATGCGGCTCCCCACGCTGTTTTGATGATAGAGGAGGCGCAGGGCGACCGACAAGGTGGAAAGAGAACTACGCGCCGTTGCGCCCTTGACCCTTTCTGCTGGCACTCCTATGCTCGTTATTCACCGGAGGCCATTCTGAAAGCATTTCGCCGTCTGCTCCAGCGCACGCCTTTTTATGGCGCCTACAAGGCGGCGGGCCACTATCCCGACTACTGGTACTGGATTCTGCGCGGACGGCCCGAGCGCTCTCCGCACCTGGTCAAGCAGAAAGTAGTACGCGAATACGGGGAGCGATTTTCCCTGAAAACTCTGGTCGAAACCGGCACCTACTACGGCGAAATGGTCGCTGCCATGAAGCGTCGATTCGACCGCATCTACTCTATCGAATTCGCACCCGAGCTGGCCGAGCGCGCGCAGCGCAAGTTTGCCACCGAGCCGCAAATTAAGATCTTCTGCGGGGATAGCCGCGCTATCCTGCCCGAGGTGCTGGCGCAAATCAACGCACCCGCGCTATTTTGGCTCGACGGTGGGTATTTCATCTGGAGCGGCAAAGAAAGCGACCAGCAGCGGCTCTCGGCTGAGCTGGATATGATCCTTACCCATCGCTTCCCGCACATTGTTCTTCTCGACGACGCACGTGGCTTGAGCGGCCGCAACGGGATTCCGTCGGTGAGCGACATCAAAACGCAGGTGGAAGGAAAGTTTCCGAGCCGGCGGGTGTGGGTTGAATACGACATCCTGCGCGTGACCCCGCGCGACTAGGGTTCTGCATTCGTCTCGACCCGCGCCGCCTCCCACGCCTTCGCATATTTCCACGAGACGTACCCGGAGTGGTAGAGATGAAAGAGGAGGCCCTCGCGGCCGTCGAGAAATCCGAGCCGGCAAAAGTAGTTGTAGACAAAAGTCGCCAGGGGATTGACCACGACTCCAAACAAAAACCCAGCCAGCGACTGCCCAGTTTTTCCCTTGCGTAAAACGAGCCGCACGCTGGCCGTGCTGTACCGGTCCATGTGCTCGATGTAGCCGGCAACCGTCGGATACTGGTAGTGGAGAAAGTCGGATCGCAACTTGCCGATCGGCCCGTCCCACTTCGGAGTCGTATGCGGCTCGGTATCTTCGGGCAATCGCGCCGTGCCTTGCTGAAAGAGCCGCAACTTGTAATCGGGGTAGAGCCCGCCATGCCGCATCCAGCGCCCAAAAATCAGGTTCATGCGCGGTACCCAGTAGGCGCGATACTTCGGCTGGCCCGCCAACAACTCGCGAATTTCCGTCGACAACTCCGGCGTCAATACCTCATCGGCATCGAGCGAGAATACCCACGGCGACGTGCATTTATCGATCGCGGAATTCATCTGCCCGCCGTATCCTTTCCAGGACTCCACGTAGATACGCGCGTTAAAGCCTCGCGCTATCTCGAGTGTGTTGTCGGTCGATCCGGAATCGACCACAACGAGCTCGTCGGCCCACTTCACGCTTTCCAGCGTGCGGCCGATATTCGCGGCTTCGTTATGGGTGAGAATGGCGATGGATAGCTTCATTGCGAGTTACTAAGGCTCGAGTTAAGACGCGCCCATTCCGGCCTTTGCTGAAGGGACTCGAGATTCTAACGGAACCGCAGGTTCACGAACTGCAATATTAGGCTTCGTTTCCGCCTCCGAGATCAGGAATACGCCCAGAATAAACAACTCCGGTTCGAGCGGATGCCGGAAGCGAGGGTTTGCAAAAACAATGTAATAGATAACTGGATACGTCAGAAGAAGGCCAGCGAACAGCCAGGCCCCGTGCTGTTTGTGCCGTATCGCACGCCCGAGCCCCCAGATTGCCAGCACCGACGACGCCAGAAATGGCGACATGCGGAAATCGTACGGCGCCACGCTATCGGTGCGTTTGGGTGTGCCATTCCAGTAGTAGAAGAATCGTTTCAGGGTGATGACTGCGAAGCGCGAAGGATGAGCGCGAATCCACTCCACAGCCCGACGTTTGCAATCCGCAGAGTAGGCAAGTTCGCCCATGCGCTGAAAGCGTTCCAGTTCCTGCGGGCTCATGTTGGGTTGAAAGGCAGCTACCAGAATGCCGTCGGACAGTTCTCCATTGCCGATCCGAAAGATGAGCCCGAAGTCGTCGCGGATAAAAACGAAACGCCCAAAGACCTCGTAATTGCGCACTAGCCAGGGCGTCATCACCAGAACAAAAACGCAAGACGCCAGTGCAATCCCCGCCACCGAGCGCAGTCCGCGTTGATGCCGCCGATGCCAAACCCACAATCCGCAGAAGGGCAGAAAGGGCAGCATTGCAGAATTGATCAGCGCGCCCACGCCCCACAGCGCGCCCCACAAAAGCCATCCGCGCCAACCCGGCCAGACTTCGAGTTCGAGAGACACAAGAAAAGTGAGCGCGAGCACCAGTGGAGTGAAAGTCGTATCCCAAATCCAATGCACGGACCAATACCAGATCCATGGATTTAGGGCCCACACTCCCGCCGACCAGAGCGCGACTCGTGGATTGAAGCAGCGCTGCGCAATCAAAAAAACGGGAATCGTTGTAATTGCCGAGAAGAAGCAATTGATCGTGAGCAGCACCCATGCCGAGGCAAGCGTGTAGATTCCGAATACCTTGAAGACTCCGGCTATCAAAAAGGGATAGAGGGGTGGCTCCCATGCGGTGGGACCGGTGTCGCCTTCATAAGGGCTGCTGAAACCGTGGCCTAGGGCGATGGAGCGCCCGATGCGGCCCATTTCCCAGCCGAAATTGAAGTGATCGTCGTCAGGGCGAATGTGGTACTGCCGGGATATTCCAATGGCCGCGACCTGAAGAATGAACGAAAAGAGCACCATTCGCCAGACAGATTTTGGAATGGCGGCGAGGCCGAATCGTTCCATCGGGCTATAAGTTTATCAGGTGGGGATGCGAGGCCTGTTGTTACAGGTGGGCCGCAGTGGGCCGGGAGTGGAAGGAACTTAGAACTTGAAAACAAACTTTGTGGCGATAACCACAGCCACCAGCGCGAGTCCGATCCCCCACCCAAGCACCAGCGCGTTTTGCGTCTTCTTCTGTTCGTGCATAGGGCCTCCGTTAACATCCATATTATCGGTCGCCAAACGATAAGGCAAAAAGGAAGGCCCCACCCGGTTCCGATGGAGCCGTTCGCTAAAACGATGCCAGAACTTATTGCTGCGGCGGATTCGCCGGCATCGCCTGATCTGCAGGCCGAGCGACCACGTGCGGAATGTTCGGCATATGCGAAACCTCGCCGCGCTCGGCATCGCCGATCAGAACTCCGGAGTGGTCGAGCAGAAGTCCGGTGGCGCGGTCGAGCTCGATCTGGGCTTTTTCATAGGCTGCTTGGGCGGAAACGAGCGTTACCTCTGCCGTGGTCAGGCCAGACTGGTACTGCAACACAAGAGTTGAAGTCGATGCCCCGAGAGCGTATTTCTTCTGCTCGGCATCGAGCGACTGACGAGCCAGGTCAACCGCCGCCTGTGCGGAAGCGACGCTAGCGCGGTTTTGCTGAACACCGAACTGCGCGTTGCGCACCTCGATGCGTACCCTGTTCTCGGTCTGCTGCAACAACAACTGGGCCTGCCGGTATTCCAACTCGCCGCGCACCTGAATGGACTGCGCTGCGCGGTTGCGGAGCGGAATGGTCACATTTATGCCGGCACCCTTATCGGGTGCGGTGGAGTTAACGAGCTGATTCAACGTGCCACCGTAGCCTACCGTAGGAACTGGGGTCTCCGCGCAAAAACCCGGCACAGAGTCAGGGTTCGAACAAAGGTTAGTGGGGTTCTGTGACCCTCCAAGTCCCGCGCCGCCGTAATAGGCAAACAAGTCCACTGCCGGAAGCAGGGCGCTGCGAATCGCTTTGTTGCTGATGCCGGTATTGGTCAAGTTAATGCGAGCCTCAGCCAATTCCGGGCGATGGCTAAGGGCGTCGTTCACCAGGTCTTGGGTAGGAGTCACCAGCTCCTCGGCCTGCAATGCCATGGTTGAAGTCGGAATCACTTCAGCATCCGCCAATACAGGATCGACCAGCGTGCGGCTGAGGGCGTTCTTCATCAGCAGTTGCTGCAACTGGAGATTAGTGAGAGCCACGGTGAGAGTTTGCTGATTGCTGGCTACCGTGCTCTGCGCGCGAACCACTTCGATCGGAGCCAGGGTGCCGATTTCGACCTGTTTCTGCGTGTCGGAGAGAGTTTTTTGCGCGAACGCCAGTTGTTCCCTTTGCACCCTGACATTCTCGTAGGCATAGACAAGGTCCCAATACATATTTTCGATCTGGTCCACCGTCGTGGTAATTTGCAGCCGGAAGGCAACGTCCGAAATTTCACGATTGTTCTTGGCGATTCGAATAAAGCGAGTGTTGGGTGCGAATCCGAAGCCCTGCAGGAGATGCTGAGTGAGCTTGAAATTGAAACTGGATATGAGCTGCGGACTCAAGGGCTGGAACGGTGCATCGCCGATTGCCTGACGGCTATTGTTAAAGCCTACAGTCATATTAGTGCCCCATGAGAATCCCTGCTGGTAGGTGAAGTTTCCAGTGGTCGTGTTTAGCGAAGACGTAGGGCTGAAAGTACTGGATGGGAGGACACTATTGTGGTCAATTTGTAGCGTGCCTGTGATTATTGGATCGAAGCTGGAAATGAGCGGCCCACTCCCCAACGTTGACTGCACCAAGCCGCTCGTTCCTGCCCCGGCGCCGCCAGCTCCGACCGAGGTTCCGCCCTGGCCGGACCCAACTTGTGTCCCAAGTCCACCCACGCCGCCGCCGGGCGTATTCTGGACCACGCCATTGTTGACACCGAGAATGGTATTGAAGCCCGCTTTGGCCCGCCAAACATCGGTATCCGCAATGTTCAGGTTGTAGCGCGCAATCGCCAGGTCGAGATTGTTTTCCAGCGCCAGCGCAATGGCATCGTTCATCGAAATGTAGAGCTTGCCATCGTGCATAAGGCTGTCAATTCGCGAAGTGTTCGCCAGATTCGGCGGCGGCACATGTCGCGGCGTGTATGGCCCGACGGGATTCGGAAAATGCGACTGCGGCTTCGAGAACTGTTGTACGTCATAGGGCTGCGACGACGAGACCACTCTTTGGCCGGGCATCTGCGCCGATGGCGCGCTCGGCATCGATGACACTTCCTGCGCCCACCCCGCTGGAACCAGCACGGCCGCCACGAGCACCGCAGCTGCCGGTCGAATCGCATGGAATACTCTCAAAGCAGAACTGGAACGTTGCATTCGCATCCTCTCCATCAAATCAGGCCTGAAACAGGGAAGTAGTGATACAGCCAGAGCTTTACATCCAATTGTTACGTAGAGCACGGCGTAAGAGTTCCTTAGTTTTCCGGGATGACAGGCTCTTGCCCGGTCGTCGGAAACCTGGGTTGTCGGTAAAAATGGACCGTAAGTGCAATAGTATATCTGACGCGTGGTCGCTCATTCGGTGATGGCGGCGGCGCAGGCGTGAAAAATGACTGTCTTCAAAAGCGAATTTGTCGAAAACAAAACCTGTCAATCCAAATGATCTTCAAGGCCAGCAATAATGACGGTCAAGCCATGCCCGACCCGCAAGATCCTACGCGCCATCTGAAATTAATCCTTGCGTACGACGGCACCGACTTCGCGGGCTGGCAGGTTCAACCCGGGCGCGCCACCATCCAGGGCGCACTAGCCTCGGCTATTGGACGGCTGACTGGAGAAAATGTACTGCCCCAAGGCTCGGGCCGTACTGACGCAGGAGTCCACGCCTTGGCGCAGGTTGCCAGTTTTCATACCTCGTCCACTATTCCGGCGGAAAACTGGGTGTCCGCGCTCAATCACCTCCTGCCACCATCAATCCGCGTGCTGGAACTCACCGAGGCGGCGACCGATTTTCACCCACGCAAATCGGCGCGAGCCAAGACCTATCGCTATCGGATTTACCGCGGGGGCATCTGCCCGCCATTCGTCGCGCGCTACGTGTGGCACTATCCGTACCCGATTGACGAAGCGGCGATCATCGCGGCCGCGGGTGCGGTTGTCGGCGAGCACGATTTCACATCCTTCGCCGCCGTCGATCCGGAACGCGTGGAACGCATGATGGCGGAGGCGGACGAGAACGAGCGCGCGAACGCCACCGTCGCCCTGGCCCCCACGAACGTACGCAGGGTTTTTTCGTCAATGTGGCATCGCGACTTAGATGAGCTGATCTACACCATCCGGGGCAACGGATTCCTCCACCACATGGTCCGGAACCTGGTCGGTACCCTCATCCTGGTCGGAAAGGGGACGCTCACCCGCCAGGACTTCGAACGCATCCTGACCGCCCGCAACCGATCGGCCGCCGGTCCAACCGCGCCGCCCACCGGCCTCTCGCTGGTAAACGTGGAGTACTAAAGCTTAGCGACGCGACCCGCCGGAAGTCCCGCGGGTGCCTTGGCACGCGGTCCTGGTCAACTCCATGAAATACCGGCGCTGACGTGCCCTTCGCAAGGAGCTTCTCTGGGCGTAAACTGCTCCGCAGATGTCGCCTCACCTCCACGCCGACGCTGCGCCCACAATCTCGCGCATTGCTTCGGTCAATCCCGCGACCGGCGAGGTGCTCGGCGAGCTCGATAGCGCCGGGCCTGTTGAAGTTCGCGCAGCTGTCGTCCGCGCCCGCACAGCGCAGCCCGAATGGCAGGCCTGCGGAGTGCGCCAGCGCATTCGCGTTCTGCGTCGCTTTCAGCAGATTCTGCTGGCCCGCAAATCTGGAATCGCCCGCCGCATCACCCAGGAGGCCGGCAAGCCCCAGGCCGAGGCTCTGACCACCGAGGTCCTGGTTGTGCTCGATGCCGCCCGTTTCCTGATCGAAAACGGATTTGACCTGCTCCGCGACGAGATCCTGCCGCATGGCAACCTCGTCCTGAAGACAAAGTCCGGACGCATCCTACACGAGCCCTACGGCGTAATCGGGATCATCTCGCCCTGGAATTATCCGTTTTCGATCCCAGCCACGGAAGCCATGGCGTCCCTCCTTGCGGGCAATGCGGTCGTCCTCAAGCCCTCGGAACTGACTCCGCTTATTGCCCTCGAACTCGCAAAACTGTTTCACGACGCGGGGGTTCCCCGTGAGATTTTCCAGGTTGTGCCGGGAGAGGGCCCGACCGGTGCAGCGTTGATACAAAGCGATATTGACAAAATTGTTTTTACAGGCAGTGTGGCTACCGGCCGCCGCATCGCGGAAATCGCAGCCCAAAGGCTGCTCCCGGTCGTCCTCGAACTGGGCGGCAAAGATCCCATGCTCGTCCTCGACGACGCCGACATAGACGTAGCCTCCAGCGGCGCTGTATGGGGAGCTTTCGTCAACGCGGGCCAGACATGCCTTTCGGTCGAGCATTGTTACGTGCACCGTAGTTTGTATTCCGAATTTCTCGAGGCCTGCGTCGCCAAAACACGCAAACTCCGGATCGGCAACGGACTCGATCCTTCCACGGAAATCGGACCCATGATCCATGAACGTCAGGTGCGCATCGTCGAGTCGCACGTCGAAGACGCCAGGGAACGCGGCGCCCGCGTTTTGGTTGGAGGCTCGCGCCTCCGCGATCTCGGCCCAACGTTTTTCGCGCCCACGGTTCTTGCGGGCGTCGATCACAGCATGCGCATCATGCGCGAAGAAACATTCGGCCCGGTGCTTCCGATCGCTCCGTTCGACGACGACGGCGAAGCTGTGCGCCTTGCCAACGATTCCGACTACGGACTCGCGGCCAGCATCTGGACCAATGACCGCGCTCGCGGGGAACGATTGGCCCGGCAGATCCACGCCGGCACCGTGATGGTGAACGACGTGGTTTCCTGCTTCAGCATCAGCGAAGCCCCGCATGGAGGCGTCAAATCGAGCGGGCTCGGCCGTACCCATGGACGCTGGGGACTCGAAGAAATGATTCGCGTCAAATACGTCGACTCCGACCGAGTCCCGCGCAGAAAAAAGCCGTGGTGGTTCAGCTACGGCCGCGACTTCACCGCCGAGATGGAGTCGTTTCTCGACCTGCTGTACAGTCAACCGTTACGGGAAAAAGCAAAGGCCGCTGTTCGTTCCGCAGGAGCACACTGGCGAAAAAAACTTTGAGAAGATTCGGTACTGGGTCAGTTTCCTTTCAAGCTGACCCAGTACCGAAGATTCTCAGTTGTAAGCTCTCAGTAAAACTAGCGTGTACGGCCCGAGAGCTAGCTGGGAAGCGAGAAGTGAGAACCAATCTATGTCGACCGACCGAACCCTCCTTCGCCACTCGCTAGCTACGCTCGCTTACCGCGGCGGCAAAACCATTCGCGACGCGACTCCTGAGTACGCAACCTACGGCTCACCAGACAGCACTCGCACGCCTGCCAAAATCCTGGCCCACATCGGCGACCTCATGGACTGGGCCCTTTCCATGGCCGAAGGCAACCAGAAGTGGAAGGATTCCCAACCCCTCTCCTGGGACAAAGAAAGCGAGCGTTTCCACGCGGCCATAAAGAAATTTGACGATTACCTCGCTTCGAATGCGCCGCTCCAGGCGCCGCCCGAAAAGCTCTTCCAGGGCCCGATCGCCGATGCTCTAACTCATGTAGGCCAGCTTGCAATGTTGCGTCGCATGGCCGGCTGCCCTATCCAGGGCGAGAACTATTTCTCTGCGGAAATCACCACCGGCCGCGTTGGTGCGGATCAAGCCGCCCCGCGCCGGCCTTTCGACTAGATCGCATTTAACTTGTAGGGGTCAATCGTCACAGCGCCCCCGGCGGGCCGGGGATTATACTGATTATCTTTTTCCCGGGTGTTTTTGCCACCATCGCCTTCAGGGGACAATATAGATGTCGCACGGACGAGAGGCGCGACGATGGGAGCGCCACGCGGTAACCATTGCAGTTAGCGTGTCATTCCTCACGGACGGCCAGCGCGCCAAATTTACAGCGCAAGCGTCTGACATCAGCCGCGGCGGCCTCTCGCTGTTTACATCGCGCGAAATTGCTGTCGGTACAAGTTTGCAGCTCGACTTTATTCTTCCTTATACCTCCACTCCGCTAGTGCTGCGGGGGGTCGTCAGGACCCGCAGCGGATTCAATTACGGCACCGAATTCGTGAATCCAACACCCGAGCAGCAAGAGATCATTGAGCGTGCCTGCCGAGTATTCTCGCTGCTGAATTGAATGTTTGCATCAAGGCTACAGAGGCCGGTGGCTTGGACTGGGGGACGCGTGGAACCACGCGCTCTTGGTCTGTCCGCGACGGCTAGGTAAAATAAGCGGCAGGTAATGAGACAGAGGACGAAGTAGTTCGTCCGACGGAGAGAATCGTGTCTACAGGTGAACCGGCGACCGCGCAGGCAAGCAACATTCCGCAGCTCCCCAACCACAAGGTAAAAGTCAAGAAGCCAGGCCAGCGCGCCTGCAACGAAAAAAACGACAAGGGAAAATTCTGTGGCGGCCACCTCAAGCGCTGGTTCTACGCGGACGACGTCCTCGAGCGCGAGTGTGGATGCGCGGAAAAAGCCTGGGGACCAAACGCCGAAGTCTATCGCTGCGAATTCTGCCAGACGCTCTACTTGCCCAACCCGGAAGACGCAAGCGGGATCAACGTCGGGGGAGTAGGCCAGTTCTCGGTCTTCGGTCTCACCGTGCCGCCAAAAGAAGAAAAGAAAGCGTAATCCGCGCGGGTGGCAACTGCGGGCTGAAAGCTAAGAATTGGGAACCGAATGTGAACGTCTCCGAACTCATCTACGACTGGAACCGTCTCTATCCGCAGTCGCTGCGGCCTCCGGGCCCGGTCCTTCTCACCGACGAAACCCTTCGCGACGGATTGCAGTCGCCGTCCGTCCGTGACCCATCGATCGAGCAGAAGCTCGAAATCCTCCACTTGATGGAGGCGCTTGGCATCAACTCTCTTGATCTCGGCCTCCCCGGTGCGGGCCCGCGCGCCGTCGAGCATGTCACCGCCCTCGCCCGCGAAATCGTCGCCCACAAAATGAAAATTCGGCCCTACTGCGCGGCGCGCACTCACGAAAACGATATTCGACCCATCGCTGAGATCACGCAGAAAACCGGCCTGCCCATTGAGGTCGCGTCATTCTTGGGATCGAGTCCCCTCCGCCGCTTCACCGAAGGGTGGTCCATCGACTTCCTCCTCGAAACCACGGAAAAGGCTGTGAAATACGCGGTTGGGCAGGGTCTCGAAGTTATGTATGTCACCGAAGACACGACGCGCTGCGATCCCGAGACCGTCAAACAACTCAACACGACGGCCATCCGCCACGGCGCGCGTGCCATTGTTCTATGCGACACCGCGGGACATGCCACACCGATGGGCACGGTCGCCCTGGTTAAATTTGTGATCGAAGAAGTAATCAAACCATCGGGAGAAAAAATTCGCCTCGACTGGCACGGCCACTGTGATCGCGGACTGGCCACCGCCAACTCCATGGCTGCGCTCGTTGCAGGAGTCGCTTGTGTCCATGCGACCGCGCTCGGCATCGGCGAGCGCGTCGGCAATACGCAAATGGATCAGATGCTCGTCAATCTCAAGCTCATGGGAATCTCCCCGTGGGACCAGCAAGACCTGACCAAACTCAAGCATTACTGCGAAGCGGTGTCGAAGGCGACAGGTGTTCCCATCCCCGCAAATTACCCGGTAGTCGGCGATGATGCTTTCCGCACTGCCACCGGCGTTCACGCTGCCGCCGTCATCAAGGCCTACAAGAAAAATAATGTCGAACTGGCCAACACGGTGTACTCGGGCGTGCCGTCGCACGTATTCGGGATGGAGCAGGTGATCGACATCGGCCCGATGAGCGGAAAATCCAATGTCCTGTTCTGGCTTGAGCGGCGTGGCCTGGTGGCCAGCGAGGACCTGGTCGATCGCATCTATAAGCGCGCCAAATCCAGCGACCACACCCTCACCGAAGCCGAAATCATGGAGTGCGTCCAACCCGTACAGTAACCGATGAGGACCGTCCAATCCATGAGAACCACCGAGAGCACGTAGCCACACAACCCCACGGTATCCGTCGCGTCCTTTAGGATCTTGATAGATGATGGTTCCGTATGAAGGACTGGTTGCCTAGAACGGGATCCGAATGAAAAACGTTGTGCCCTTGCCCTCTTTCGTCTCAAACCTGATGCTGCCGCCGTGTTTCTTGACGATCGCCGAGTAGGCCAGCGCGAGGCCTTGCCCGGTTCCTTTTCCTGGCTCTTTGGTCGTAAAGAAAGGCTCGAAGATGTGCGACTGAATGGCCGGAGGAATACCGCACCCGGTGTCTCCGATTGAAATCTCGACGAAGTTGTCTTTTCTGCAGGTTCGAATTGTGATCTTGCCCTTGCCGTTCGAACGATTCCCGACATTTGCGGCAATCGCGTGGGCCGCGTTGACCACCAGATTGAGAATCACCTGGTTGAATTCCCCCACGTAGCAGGGCACCGGCCCGATATTCTTGGCGAATGACGTCTCAAGATCGGCGACATATTTCCATTCATTGCGCGCAACTGTAATTGTGGTCTCAATCGCCTGATTGATGTCCGCGAGGCATTTCTCGTCAGTTCCGGGGTGCGAGAATTCCTTCATCGCGCGTACGATCCTGGTAACTCGGTCAATGCCTTCGAGCGACTGCCCGATCGCCTTCGGCACCTCGTTTTGCATGAACTTGAGGTCGATGGCATCGAGCCTGTCGACCAGTCTCCGGAGAATCGCTTCATCGACCGAGGAGGCAGGCATGGAACCGAGCAGACCAAGCAGTTCTTCCAATGACGTCCACGCCTGCTGCAGGAAGCGGGTGTCATCGCCAATGAACTGCATGGGCGTATTGATCTCATGGGCGATCCCGGCGGCGAGCCGCCCAACCGCCTCCAGCTTCTGCGCCTGCTGCAGCTGGGTCTCCATGCCGCGGCGCTCGGTGATGTCTTCCTTGATCGCCAGAAAATGCGCGATCTTTCCTTTTTCGTCAAGAATCGGACGAATAAGCGCGTATTCCCAGTAAAGGTCGCCGTTCTTTTTCCGGTTGCAGAATTCGCCACGCCATTCGCCGCCTGCTGTAATCGTCTTCCAGAGCAGTGTGTATGTTTCGGGAGTCGTCCTGCCCGATTTCAAAGTGCGTGGGTTCCGGCCGATGGCTTCCTCGTACGTGTAGCCCGTACACTCCAGGAATTTACGGTTGACATAGGTCATGCAGCCGCCCAAATCGGTGATCACCACCGATACCGGACACTGTTCTACCGCCGTCGATAGCCGCCGCACTAACTCCTCATTTCGTTTGCGCTCCTTCATGGCAGTGCTGAGGTCCAGATTCGACTTCTCAAGCGCGGCCGTCCGCTGGTTGACCTTATCTTCCAGTTCCATGTTTAGTTTGCGCAGCTCTCTCTCCGCCCCCTGGCGGCGGCGCATTTCGAGCGCGACCTTGGGGACGACGAACGCCGCAATGGCCAAGGCCAACAGGACGGAAAGCCCGATCAGCCAACGATCTCGCGTGCGCGCGATGCTGTAGCGCGCCGCACTCTTGGCCAGTTCGTCGTTCATTTCGGCACTCTGAAAGTCGACGTAGGCACTGAATGCCGAGTGGTACTTTGCCAGGCGCGGGATTGTTTCCCTGGTGAGCAACTTCTGTGCGGATGTTTTTTCGCCTGCCGCCCGGAGGTGGTTGACACGTTCCCAGCTGTCCTGATAGTCGCGGCTCGCCGCCACGACCGCATCCATTCTTTCGCGCTCCCGTTGCGACCCTACTCTGGTTTGCAGGCGGGCCAACAACTCCGAAATGCGGACACTATTTTCGTCTCGGCGTTCGCGCAATGCATGAATTTCATTTTGATCGTCGCTGACGACGATCTGCAGGTTGAGCTGGCTGTTGCGATTGGAGTACTCAAATGCCTGGGTCGCCAGTTGCACGTCCTGCCATTGGTTTTCCGCAATATTCCTGGCATCCACGCGCAGACCATACATGGCGCGAAGGCCCATTTGACCGACGCCTAGCATCAGAGATATCAACGCCAGAAAAACTGCCACCAGGCCCACAGTAATCAAACGGTTGCTCATAATTCAGCTGCACTGCATGCGGAAATATGTCCCTAAGGGGAACATCGGCAGCTGAACACAGGTGCTTTAAGGCAACCAGGCATCCGCGGGGGCGCGGCGCGGGTCCGACGCGGCTTCTCAATCTCGCGAACAGGATATAATTCCGCGAGCCATGCCACTCACCGCAGGCACAAAACTCGGGCCGTATGAAGTCCAATCTCCGCTCGGCGCGGGCGGCATGGGTGAGGTCTATCGCGCTCGCGATACCCGCCTCGGGCGAGATGTGGCCCTCAAGATTCTTACCGAAGCCTTTACCCAGGATGCCGACCGCCTTCATCGCTTTGAGCTCGAGGCGCGCGCCGTAGCTGCCCTCAACCATCCCAATATCCTCGCAGTCTTTGACATCGGGCAGCATAACGGCACGCCGTTTCTCGTTTCTGAATTGCTGGAGGGCGAAAGCTTGCGCCTTGTGCTCGACAATGGTCCTCTGCCGCAGCGCAAGGCTATCGAATATGGAGTCGAGATCGCTCATGGCCTGGCGGCTGCGCACGAAAAGGGAATTGTTCATCGCGACCTGAAGCCCGAGAATATATTTCTCACCAAAGACAAGCGCATCAAGATTCTCGATTTCGGTCTGGCGAAACTCGTCCAAAAAGCAAGCGTCGATTCTGATGAACGTACCCTGACCAGTTCTCACACGGTCGCCGGTGTCGTCATGGGCACGGCCAGCTACATGGCGCCCGAGCAGGTCCGGGGCGAGCCGGCCGACACTCGTACTGATATCTTTTCCTTCGGCTCCGTGCTCTACGAGATGTTGTCGGGTACGCGCGCCTTTCGCCGCGACACGTCGGCCGAGACCATGACAGCCGTGTTGAAGGACGATCCACCCGAGTTGACCGAAACCGGCCGAACCATCTCACCCACGCTCGAGCGCATCGTCCGCCGCTGTCTGGAAAAGACTCCCGATCAGCGCTTCCAGTCGGCCCGCGATCTTTCTTTCGCGCTGAGCGCCTTCTCCGGTTCAGAGACGAGCAGCATCACACGCGCCGCCGCTGCCGCCGGGGCAGGGGTGCCAAAACGACTGCCAGTACTCGCGTCGACGGCTGCTGCTCTGACGCTGATCGCCGCCGTAGCGGTGACATGGTATATCGCTCGCCGGCCGCAGCCCGCCCCGCGCATGGAGTTCGCCCTCGCCGTACCGGACGAAATGAGCATCAGTCAAATGGCTCTGACGCGCGACGGCTCCATGCTGGTATTCGTTTCGCCCGACGAAAATTCCGCCATGCCCATTCTTTTT
>Ga0335080_10002069_pt1 | contig 19961 bp, 17 predicted proteins | sample Lox_Sample_34_FD_206720 | JGI IMG/M metagenome (GOLD analysis project Ga0335080, IMG submission 206720) | Soil microbial communities from Loxahatchee National Wildlife Refuge, Florida, United States - Lox_Sample_3.4 | ecosystem: Environmental > Terrestrial > Soil > Wetlands | place: USA...
GTGGGTGTAGGCCTCCACCTGCCCGCGGAGCTGGGCCAGGTCCTCGATGACCTTCTGCAGCTGCACGCTGGTGTCTGCCCCGCTTCGACGCGACGCCTGGTCGAGCGAGTCCAGGGCCTTGGTCACCTCGGCGATCTTCTGGTCGATGCGGGGGAGCTGCTGGTCCAGCTTCTCGGCCTGCGCCTTCTGCTCGGCGTGGAGGTCCTTGTCCAGCTTGTCCACCCGCGTCTCGAGGTTCTTGCCCGCCTCGGACGAGTAGAAGCACCCGCCGAGCAGGAGGAACCCCGCCACCCCCGCCGCGCGGACGACCCGCATCTAGTGGCGGAACTCCACCCGGCGGTTGGCGGCCCAGGCCTCCTCATTGTGCCCCTCCACCGCCGGCCGGTTCTCGCCGTAGCCGACGGTGTCGAGCTTGGAGGGCGCCACCCCGAGGTCGACCAGGTACTTCCGCACGCTTGCTGCCCGCCGCTGCGAGAGGTGGAGGTTGTACTCCTCGGTGCCCCGCTCGTCGGCATGACCCTCCAGGGTGATCTTCTTGAGGTCGCCCTTCTTGATGCAGTCGGAGAGGTCGTTGAGCTGGCTGCGGACCGAGTCGGTCAGCGCGCTCTCGTTGAAGGCGAAGTGCACCGGCGTCCAGTTGCACTTGTCCGCCGTCCCCTTGGCGCAGACGCCCGACTGGCAGGTCTCACCGGTGCCGCAGTCGTCGTTGGTGGAGCAGGTGTTGGGAACGCACTGGTTGTTCTTGCAGCGGGCGCCCGCGCCGCAGTCGGCGTCCGCGGTGCAGGCCTTGGGGGTGCACTTCCCCGAGGCGCAGGTGGAGCCGGCCGGGCAGTTCTGATCGGTGGTGCACTCCGGCTTGGGCACGCACTTGTTGCCCGTACAGACGAAGCCCGCCTTGCAGTTCCCGTCGGTGGCGCACTCCTGGCATTGGCCGCCGACGCACACCTCGTTGTGCGACTTGCACTGCTCGTCCGAATCGCACTTCGGATACGTGGGAGGACATCCGGTGAGAACCGCAAGACCCAGGACTCCCAGCGCCAGCAATCCGACACCACGGGACATGCGCATTCCTCCGAAGTTGGCCACCCCTGAGCGGCCCGTTCCCTGTCGCCCGCTGTACCGTCATGCTGTGATGTCAGTCCAGCGAAATTCGGCGTGGACGCGGCCACGCGGACACGCCATGGCGGCTCGGGTGCCGCGACCCGGAGTGCGGTAATGGCCCACAGCGTCCTCCTCGTCGACGACGAGAAGAACATCCTCCTGACTCTCAGCCAGGCGCTGCATCTGGCCGGCTACCGCACCGAGCTGGCCGGGACCGGCAAGCTCGGGCTCGAGGTCGCGCTCGCCCGGCCCGTGGACGTGGTGCTGATGGACGTCCGGCTGCCGGACATGGACGGGCTCGTGGTCCTCGAGCAGCTGCTCCAGGCCCGGCCGGGGCTGCCCGTCCTCATGATGTCGGGTCACGGCACCATCGAGACCGCGGTCCGGGCCACCCGGCTCGGGGCCCGCGACTTCCTGGAGAAGCCCATCGGCCGGGACCGGCTCCTGGTGGCGCTGCGCAACGCGCTCGAGCACCGGGCGGCGGTGGAGGAGCTGGAGACGCTCCGCGCCGAGGCCGGCAGGTACGAGATGGTGGGACAGGGGCCGGCGATGCAGCGGCTCTACCACCTGGTCCAGCGGGCGGCGCCGAGCGAGGGCCGGGTCCTCATCACCGGCGAGAACGGGACCGGCAAGGAGCTGGTGGCCCGGGCGCTCCACCGGAACAGCCGGCGGGCCTCGGGCCCCTTCGTCCGGGTCAACTGCGCGGCGGTGCCGCACGAGCTCATCGAGAGCGAGCTCTTCGGGCACGAGAAGGGCGCGTTCACCGGGGCGCTGGCCCTCCGCCGGGGCAAGTTCGAGCTGGCCTCGGGCGGCACGCTCTTCCTCGACGAGGTGGGGGACATGCCTCCCACCATGCAGGCCAAGCTGCTGCGGGTGCTGCAGGAGTCCGAGTTCGAGCGGGTGGGCGGCACCGAGACGCTGCGGGTGGACGTCCGGGTCGTCGCCGCGACCAACCGCGACCTCGAGGCGGAAGTCGCCGAGGGCCGGTTCCGCGAGGACCTCTACTACCGGCTCGCGGTGGTGCAGATCCGCACCCCGCCGCTCCGCGAGCACCGGGAGGACCTCCCGGACCTCATCGGCGCCTTCCTCGAGGAGGCCTGCCGGCGCAACGGACGGAGGCCGCTCCGGCTCGTGCCCGACGCGGTCGCGGCGCTGTCCGCCCACGACTACCCGGGCAACGTCCGCGAGCTGAGGAACCTGGTCGAGCGCCTCGCCATCCTCTGCGAGGGGCCCGAGGTCTCGGGCGAGGAGGCGCGGGCGCTGCTGCCGCGGCCCCGGCCCGTGCGGCCTGCGGGCGCCACCCTCCCCGCCGCCGCGGAGCAGAAGACCGCGGCCGCGCTCCGTCCGGTGGGCGAGAAGCCGTTCCGCGACCTGGTCGACGACGCCGAGCGGGAGATCATCCTCCGCACCCTGGCCTTCACCCGGGACAACGCCACCGAGGCCGCCCGGCTCCTCGACCTGGAGCGGGGGCACTTCTACAAGAAGATGAAGGCACTCGGCATCCGGCGGCCGCGGGCCCAGACCCCCGAGGGCACCGAGACCGACGCCGCGCCGGACGAGGGCGCAGGCCCCCTCGAGCCCGGCTGAGCGACTACTTGCCCCCGCCGCCGCCCGCCGGGTGGGCGCGCGAGACCGGCGTCCTCGTGGCAGCCGTGGCCGAGGGCGCGGCGGCACCGACGGGGAGCATCGAGGGCCTTCCGTAGTAGCCCCGCGTCATCCCGAACGCCTGCGCCTGGTAGGCGAGGCGGTAGTACGGAGCGAGCGTCGCGTCCGGGGGTCCGCGGAACTCGGCCGAGTTGTCCGCCAGCCGGTCGGTCCCGATGGGCCTGCCGACGTTGAGGAGCAGGCCCAGGCTGCCGGCGACCTCGACGTCCGACCACTTGGCCATGGTCGCCGGGAGCGAGACCGAGACGGGCTCGATCTGCGTCCCGCAGCCCCGGCTGCCCGAGTAGACCTGCCCGGTCCAGCGGACGTCCCACCCGCAGGTCCCGACCCGCCCGTTGATCCGCTCGGTCGAGAGCTCGAAGTCGCTGAGCGCCCCGCCGATGAGGCCGATCACGTGCAGGCCCTCGGGCGTGCGCTCGACGTGCAGCTGGAACGGGGCGCCGCGGTAGACGCCGGCGGCCTCGTCGTCGTGGAAGCCCAGAATCACCGGGACACCCACCGCGCGGCCGCGGATCTCCCCGTCGGTGCGCGCGAGCGCGAAGTCGGGCTGGAGGCCGAGGATCTGGTCGTCGGTCACCCGGACGCCCCAGTGGTCGGCCTGACCGCCGATCTCGAAGAGGTCCTCGGTGCTGGCCCGGGCGATGCCCCAGTCGGGGGCGGGAAGCGTCTGGGGAGGACCATGTGCGCACCCGGCGAGGGCGAGCACGACGGCGACGGAGAGACGACGGGCGAGCATGGACACCGCTCCTTCGGGACTCCCTGGGAGTCTAGTCCCCGGCCCGAGGCGAGTTCGACGCACCCCGGTCACCCCCCATTCACTCCGAAGGCGTCCGCCGGCTGCTCGGGGTCCCCCGGTCGCCGGAACCGGGCCCAGACCGGGGCATGGTCGGACGGCTGGGGGCCCTTCCGGGCCTCCCGGTCGATGCCAGCCGCCTGCAACTGCGCGGCGAGGACCGGGGTGGCGTAGAGGTGGTCCAGCCGGAGCCCGCGGTTCTTCTGGAATCCGAGCATCCGGTAGTCCCACCAGCTGTAGCGGCCGGGCTCGGGGTGGAGCTTGCGGAACGTGTCCTCGAGGCCGAACTCCACCGCACGGCGAAGTGCCGCCCGCTCGGGCAGGGAGAAGAGTGTCTGGCCCTCCCAGAGCTTGGGGTCCCAGACGTCGCGCTCCTCGGGGGCGACGTTGAAGTCTCCGCCGACCACGAAGGGCTCCTCGCGGCTGTGGCGCAGGTCGAGCCAGCGGCGGAACCGGCCGAACCACTCCAGCTTCTGGTGATAGGCCGGCGAGTCCACCGCCTGACCGTTGGGCGCGTAGACCGACGTCACCCGAACGCCGGCGACGGTCGCGCTCACCACCCGGGCCTGGCTGTCGTCCTCGGCGTCGAGGAACCCGCGCTCGATGCGTTCCGGCTCGGGGCGGCTGAGGATGGCCACCCCGTTGTAGGTCTTCTGTCCGAACAGCACCGGGTGGTACCCGAGCGCGCGGACCTGCTCGGAGGGGAACTGCTCGTCGGTGCACTTCAGCTCCTGAAGACAGACCACGTCCGGGCGACGGGCCTCGAGCCAGCCCAGCAGCCGATCGGTCCGGGCGCGCACCGAGTTGATGTTCCAGCTCGCGACGAGCACGGGAGGCAGACCCTCGCAGGCTCGTGGCGGCACGGGCAAGGGGACACGGAGGCCGCGGCCGGACGACCACGGCCGGAGGGCTCGGCCCCGGGGAGCCCGAGGTGGCACGCCGGGCGCACTGGGGGAGCGGCACAGGGCCCCCGAAGAGGGTCCCGCACCAGGAGCTCCACCGATGTCGAATCGCCTGCTTGCCGTTCCGCTCGCCGCCGTCCTGGTGGTGGGCTGTCAGAAGACCCCCGCTGCGCCGCCGCCCGTGGTGGAGGCGCACGTGCCGCCGCCGGTTGTGCCCGCGCCCGCCCCCGCGGTCGTGCCGAAGCCCACCGGCGCCCCGGTCGACACGCTGGCCCTGCCCCGCTCGGGGCCGCCGGGGGTGGACCACCTCGCGCGGGCGGAGAAGCTGCGCGACGACGGCGACACCGCCGGGGCGCTCACCGAGGCGCGGCGCGCGCTCGCCGACGACGCAGAGGACCTCGATGCCCTCTCGCTCATCGCCCGGCTCGGGCGGGCGTCGGGGCAGGTGACCATCGCCGCCGAGGCCTACGAGCGGCTGGGCAGGCTCGACCCCGAGGACGCCGTTCCGATGGTGCAGGCCGCGCGGATGCGCCTCGCCGCCGGGTCGGTCGGTGCCGCCGAGGCGCTCGCCCGCTCGGCCGTCGGACGCGACGAGGGCAACGTCGAGGCCTGGCAGGCGCTCGGCCGGGCGCAGCTCGGCTCGGGCAACCTCGCCGGGGCCATCGAGAGCCTCGAGCAGGCGCGCACGCTCGAGCCCTCGCACGGATGGGTGCTGAACAACCTCGGCTTCGCCTACCTCCGGGCGAGCCGCAACCCGGAGGCGCTGGAGGTCCTCGAGCGCGCCGCCGAGCTGCTTCCCGAGGCGGCCGTGGTGCACAACAACCTCGGGGTGGCCCGCGAGCGCACCGGTGACCTCGACGGCGCGCGCGCCTCGTACGCCCGCTCGGCGCTGCTCGCCCCGAAGTACGTGAAGGCCCGGGTGAACGGCGAGCGCACCGCCATGGTCCGCGGCGGGACCGACGGCGGGGTGGATGCGGCCCACGTGCCCGAGGAGGGCGACGGCGAGGAGTGACGGGCATCGTGGCGCCCCGGCCGGGGCCGGTGTCCCGCACCTCGGGTCCGGGACGTCGGCCCCGGCACTTTCCGGTGTTACGCTCCGTCGTCCCCGCGCTCGACCGACGATGCCCCGCCGCGCCCCTCGACCGTCGTTGCTCCGCCGGCTGCTCCTCCTCCTCGGAGCGCTGGTGCTGGCCGCGGTGAGCGCCGCGGTCGGCGTCTTCCTCTGGTTCAGTCGCGGGCTGCCCTCGGTGGAGGCGCTCCGCGACTACCGCCCGCCACAGGTCACCAAGGTCATCTGCGCCGACGGGACGGTGTGCGCCGAATACTTCCTCGAGCGGCGGACCCTGGTCGACGCGGCGGCGCTGCCCGTGCACGTGCGCAACGCCTTCCTCGCCGCCGAGGACGCGGACTTCTACCGCCACGAGGGCCTGGACTACCTGGGCATGCTCCGCGCCGGCTTCAAGGCGCTCCTTCCCGGCGGGCACCTCACCGGCGCTTCCACCATCACCCAGCAGGCCTGCCGCAACCTCCTGCTCAGCCAGGAGCGAAAGCTGAGCCGGAAGATCCGCGAGTGGATCCTCACCCCGCGGATGGAGCGCGCCCTCACCAAGGACCAGATCCTCAACCTCTACCTGAACCAGATCTACTTCGGGCACAACCGCTACGGCATCGAGGAGGCGGCGCTCTACTACTTCGGCAAGCACGCCTCGGCGCTGAGCATCCCCGAGGCGGCGATGCTCGCCGGGGTGGTGCAGCAGCCCGAGCGCATCAACCCGGTGACCAGCATGACCCGGGCGAAGGCGCGCCAGGCCTACGTCCTGGGGCAGATGCTGAAGCACGGGCTCCTTCCCCAGAAGGAGCACGACGCCGCGCTGAAGGCCCCGGTGGTGCTCGGCCCGCGGCCGCCGTCCCCGGTCGGGCCGTACTACGTCGAGGAGATTCGCCGGATGCTCGTGGCACGCTACGGCGACGGGGTGGTGCTCACCAGCGGGATGCGGGTCGACATCGCCATGGACCCGAAGCTCCAGGCGCTCGCCGACGTGGCGCTGCGCGACGGGCTGGAGCTGCTCGACCGGCGGATGGGGTACCAGGGCCCGCTCGGGGAGCTGGACGGCAAGCGCTTCGGACAGCTGCGCCTCCTGCTCGAGAACCGGCTCGCCGACGCCGGCAGGCGCAGCCAGGAGGCGGGGCTGGTGGCCGACCTCTCGCGCCTCGCCCAGCCGAAGCAGGTCACGGGCGAGGAGGAGGAGGGCGCCGAGGAGCGGCCGGAGGCGAGCGCGGAGGGTGAGGCCGCCCCCACCACCGACGAGGTGCTGGTGCGCGCCGTTCCGCTCGTGCCGGTGAAGGAGGGACTGCGCCTCGGTGGCTACGTCACCCAGGTCGACGATGCGCGGAAGGTCGCGATGCTCGACTTCGTGGGGCGCTCCGGCACCCTGAGCTTCGGCAGCGTCTCCTGGGCACGTCCCCGCGGCGTGGGCAAGTGGACCCAGGCGCCGAACAAGCTCTCCGACGTGCTGAAGCCCGGGCAGCTGGTGCGGGCGCGCATCCTGTCCGCTCCGGCCGGCGGCAAGCCGCTCGAGGTCACCCTCGACCAGGTCCCCGAGGTGCAGGGGGCGATCACCGTCATCGACCCCGCGACGCGGCGGGTGCTCGCCCTGACCGGTGGCTACGACTTCGCCCGCTCGCCGTTCAACCGCGCCACCCAGGCCCGGAGGCAGCCCGGCTCGGCCTTCAAGCCCTTCCTCTACGCCGCGGCGCTGCAGAGCCAGAAGTTCACTCCGGTCTCGGTGCTGAACGACGCGCCGGAGGCGGTGCGGGACCCCTGGACCGGGAAGGTGTGGAAGCCGCACAACTACGAGCGGAGCGGCTTCGAGGGCCCGATGACGCTGCGTCAGGCGCTGACGAAGTCCAAGAACACCGTCTCCGTCCGCCTCATCGAGGCGATCACCCCCCAGGTGGCGATCGACTTCGCCCGCCGGGCGGGGATCCGCTCGGAGATGCCGGACAACCTCACCCTGGCGCTGGGGACGGGCGAGGTCACCGAGCTCGAGCTGGCCAACGCCTACACGACGTTCGACGCGCTGGGGAAGTACGCCGACCCCATCCTCCTCGTCCGGGTGACGGACGTGCACGGGACGGTGCTCGAGGAGCACCAGGCCGCCCCCGAGGAGACCATCCCGCCCGCGGTCGCCTACCTCGCCACCTCGCTGATGCGCAGCGTGGTCGAGGAAGGCACGGCGGCGGCGGTGCGCGAGCTGGCGCGACCGGCGGCGGGGAAGACCGGCACCGCCAACGAGTACCGGGACGCCTGGTTCAGCGGCTACACCCCCGACCTCGTCGCCACCGCCTGGGTGGGGTTCGACGATCACTCGAGCCTGGGCACCGGAGAGACCGGCGGGCGGGCCGCGCTCCCCATCTGGCTCGGCTTCATGCGGGCGGCGCTGGAGAGCAGGCCCGCGCGCGACTTCGACATTCCCCCGGGCGTGCTCAGCGTGCGGGTCGACCCCAGCACGGGCCTGCTCGCCGGGTCGCACGTTCCCGGTCGGGCCGAGAACTTCCTCGAGGGCACCGCGCCGACCGCCGAGGCACCCCCGCCCGGTCAGGCGAGCCCGGACCGGTTCCTGATGGAGGAGCCCGGCCGGGGTCGGCTGTGAGCGCGGGGCCGCTGCTCACCATCGCGTTGCTGGCCACCGCGTCCCCGGAGCCTGCACCTTCGCTGGAGGCGCTCGCCGGGCAGCTCGTCCCGGAGGTGGTGGCGGCGCGCCCCGAGGCTCCGGTGGCGGTCCTGGTCCAGGCCCCGTCGGCGGCGCTGGCCGATGCCTCCTCGGCACTGCTCGCCGCACGCCTCGGCGAGGCCGGCCTTCCGTCCCTCGTGCTCGCCGCGGGGGACGACGCGCCGGCGCGGGCCCGCGCGCTGGGCGCCCGGAGCCTGGTGAGCGTCCGGATCCAGGTCGGCGCCGAGCTGGGGGCGGCGGGCGAGGTGCGAAGCGTCTGGCGGAACTTCTGGGCGGGGCGAACGCCTCTCCAGTCCGGTCCGGCACGGGTCCTGACCGCTGCGGTGCCGGTGGACCGGACGACGCAGCAGCTCGCCGGTGCGTCCGGAGGGGGTGGGCTCACGCTCGATCCGGCGCCGCTCGCACGCTTCTCCGATCGGACCGCCGCGCTCGCCACCGGCGACCTCGACGGCGACGGCCGGCCCGAGCTCGCGGTGCTGGTCGGAGGCGAGGTGCGGGTGCTCGCCGCCTCGGGAGAGCTGCTCGCGCAGAGGACGCTCGTGGAGCTCCCTCCTGCCGCGGCCCCGGCGCGCGAGCCCTTCGGGACGCTGTGCATCGTCGAGGGGCGGCTCCTGGTCGCCTGGGCCCGTGCCGAGACGGGTCTCGTGCTCCAGCTCCAGGGCGGCCAGCTGGTCCGTGCCGGGGGAGGCACCGGCCCGAGCCTGGGCTGCGGCGAGTCGGCGGAGCCGGCCTCCTTCGTGCCCGGAGCCGCGCGGCTGGTCCTCACCCGGGGGCCGGAGCGCGACTCGCTCTGGGGAGGAGACGCGCGGGGCGGCCACCGCCTCCTGCTCTTCCCCGACGGCACCGCCCGCTGGATCTCGCCCGGCGCGCAGGTACGGCTGCTCCGCGACGTGGGCGCCGGCGCGGCGCTCTTGCCCTGGGGGGACGGGATGCGGGTCGCGGCCAGCAGCGCCGCCGCTGCGCCGGTGGAGGACCGCCTGCGGCTCGTCGGCGCCGGTGGGGACGAGCCCTCCGTCGCCGTTCCGGGGCGCATCCTCCAGGTCCGTCCGGCCCCGGCGGCGACGGCGAGCGCGCCCGCGCTGGTGCTCGGGGTGTGGACCTCCGACGGAGGCTCGGAGCTGCGGCTGGTGCGGGGGGCGCCTTGAGCCGGACGCCCCTGATGCTGGTGCTGCTCGTCGCCACCGGAACGCCGCGGCCGGCCGGAGCGGCGGCCCGCGCCCGCGACGGTGGGACGCTCCGGGTCGCCGCGCTGCCCGAGGTACGTGCGGACCGCACCGGCGAGACTCCGGAGGGAGCCGTCGCCGCGGCGCTCCTCGCCGCCCCGCTCTGCCGGCTGGATGCACTCGGGCATCCGGAGCCGCTGCTCGCCACCTTCCAGCGCAGCTCCGACGGGGTCAGCGTCCTGCCGCGGCCCGGGACCCGCTTCCCCTCCGGCGCGCCGCTCGGGCCCGCGGAGCTCGCCCGGGCCTGGAGCCGGGCGCTGGAGCGGAGCCCGGCCGCGCGGGCCGCGCTGGCACCGGTACACGACGCCGCCGCCACGCTGGAGCAGGCCGCGCGCACCCGGGGGACGGCGCTCGTCCTCCAACTGGCCCACCCCTGGCCGGACCTCGAGGCCACGCTCTGCCATCCCGCGCTCGCGCCGACCCTCGGAGACGGCGGGACCGAGGGCATCGGGCCCTACCTGCCCGACGGGTCCGACCGGGGGCGCGCCTCTCCGGGCTTCCCCGAGGGACGCCCGCACCCGGACGCCTTCGTCCTCTCCAGCCTCGCGCGGCGGGCGGCGCAGCGGGCGCTCGAGTCCCGCTCGGTCCAGGTCCTGCTCGGCGACGGCGGGGAGGCGGGGAGCCCGGCGCTCTTCGCCACCTACCTGGTCTCGCGGCCGGCGGCGCGCCCGGTGGTCGCCCTCCTCGCACCGCGGCTCGACCGGGCGGCTCTCGTCCGGAGCTTCGTCGGAGGGCAGGCGGCGCCGATGCCGGGGCTCCTCCCGCCCGCGCTCGGTGGGCCCGACCGACCCGGGGCGCGACCGCCGCCGGCGCGGGGCGCGGGGACCGGGCTGCTCCTCTACGTCGCCGACCGGCCCGCGCAGCGCGCGGTTGCCGAGCGGCTGCAGATTCTCCTCCGCGACGCGGGGGTGCAGCTCACGCTCGGCCCGCGCAGCGCCGACGCGCTGGACCGCGACTGGCGCGCCGGGCAAGGAGACCTGGCGCTCCGCTCGGTGCTCCTCCCTCCGCTTCCGGCGCCGGCGCTGGCGGTGGCGCTGGAGCTCGGCGTGGACGTGGCGACGGCGGACCGGGAGCGGGCGGCGCTGGGCGCGCTCTCCGACCCGGCAGAGCGAGCGGCACGGGCCAGGGAGCGCGCGCTCCAGCTCGCCTCCGCCCTGCCCGTGCTGCCGCTCTACGTGGAGGGGCTCCGGGCCCGTCTCGACCCCGGGCTGATCGACGCGCGGCGGGACGGATTCGGGCTCTGGGTGCTCGACGACGCGTGGTGGCCGTGAGAGGGGGCTGACGAGGCATGCGGCTCCGCACCCTCCTCTTCCTCGCCTTCGCCCTGCTTGCGCTCGTCCCGCTCGCGGTGAGCGTGCCGCTCGCGTCGCGGAGGATCGAGGAGACCTTCGCCCGCGAGCTGGGGGCACGCGCGGACTCGGCGGCCGCCCTGGCGAACTCCGAGCTGGAGCGGCTCCGGGCGGAGGTGGAGCAGGCGGTGGCTGCCTGCGCGACCGACCCCGCCACCGAGGCCGTCGCCCTCCAGCTCGAGACCGGCGTTCCTCCGGCAGCCGACGCGATGCGGGCGGTGGCCGAGGGCCGGCCGCTGAGCGTGCTGACGCTGCGGGATGCGGCCGGGGTGAGCCGCTCGAGCGCCTTCCTCCCCGCGCGGGTGGGCGACGTCGAGCCCGGGCTGGCCGCGGTGCGGGTGGGCGAGCCGCCGGTGGTGGTCCCGGTCGAGGTGCAGCGTCCGGACGGCGTCCAGCTCCGGCCGGCGCTCGCCGCTGCCCGCTCGGTGGAGGCCGCCCATGCCTCGGTCACCCTCGTCGGGGGACGGGTGCTCGACGACGCCTGGGTGGCCCGGCTGGCCGGGCTCACCGGCGCCCGGGTCGAGCTCGAGGGCCCCGGGCTCGCCCCGGCGGTGGCCGGCACGGCCGAGGGCCGGACGGTGCAGAGGCAGGTTCCCCTCGGGGCGGCGCTGCTCCGCCTCGCGGTGGGCAGCGCGGCGGTGGACGAGACGCGGGCCACCCTGCTCCGGGCGCTGCTCGCGGCCGGGGCGCTCGGCCTCGGGCTGGCGCTGCTCGGGGGGCTCCTCGTCGCCCGCGCCATCACCCGGCCGGTGGAGGCCCTCACCGCCGGCGTGCGCTCGGTGGCCGCGGGCGCTCTCGACACGCGCGTGCCCGCGGCGGGCGCCGGCGAGGTGCGGGTGCTGGTCGACGCCTTCAACCGGATGACCGAGGACCTCGGTCACGCCACCCGGGCGCTCCGGGCGGCGGAGCAGGCCGCGGCGTGGGAGGGCGTCGCCCGGAGCCTCGCCCACGAGCTTCGCAACCCGCTCACCCCGCTGCAGATGTCGCTGGAGACGCTGCTCGCGGCCCGCTCGGCGCGCGACCCCCGGTTCGAGGCGCTGTTCGTCGAGAGTGCCCCGGCGATGCTCGAGGAGGTGGAGCGGCTCCGGCGCACCATCGACGCCTTCGCCCGATTCGCCCGGCTGCCCGCGGCGCAGCTCGAGCCCCTGGACCTGACCTCCTGGACCGAGCAGGCCCTCGGCGTCGCCGGCGCCCGGCCCTCGGTCGCGCTCCGGTGGGAGCCCGGGCCGCCGCTACCGGTCAGGGCGGACCGTGACCAGCTCGCGCAGCTGCTCCACAACCTCCTCCGGAACGCCGAGGAGGCCATGCCCTCCGGAGGCCGGGTGACGGTGCGGACCCGCGCCGAGGGGAGCTGGGCCCTGCTCGAGGTGGAGGACACCGGGCCCGGCATCGCCTCCGAGGACCGCGCCCGGGTGCTCGAGCCCGGCATCACCACCAAGGCCAGCGGGACGGGCCTCGGCCTGGCGCTCGGAGCGCGCATCGCCCAGGGTCACGGAGGCACGCTGGAGGTGGACGGGGCGACGACGGGCGGAGCCCTGCTGCGGCTGCGCATCCCCCGGGCGGAGGCGGCTACTCCCGGACCGGGGTCGCCTTGAGAGCGGCGCGTCCGTCCTTCACGTAGACCTGGAAGCGCACCGTGCGGCAGCCGTACTTCTGCACCATCTGATCGCGGTTCTTCCGCAGCTTCCCGGCGAACTTCTCGAAGGTGAGGCCGTCGCCGCTTTCGCCGCACCGCTCGCGCACGGCGAGGAACTCGTGGAAGACGTCCTGGAAGTGCGCCTCGTCGGGAAGCACCGGCTTCGGCAGGGGCTGGGGACGCGGGCCGGAGACCCGGCTGGAGGCCAGCAGCTCCGGGGACACGTCGGCGACCCGCGTCGCCTCGGGGATGGCGTTGGCGGCCGGACCGAGCGCCGCGGCGGGCGGCAGGTTGAAGTCCGGCAGGTTCGGCACCGGGTAGGCGGTGGTGGGCTGGTGGTCGTAGTCGAGCGGCGCTGGAGGCGGTGGAGCCTTGGGCGCGGCCGGGCGGGGCGGCGTGGCCGGCGCCGGGGACAGCCGCTGCGAGGGAGGGCGGATCGGCACGGGCGTCGGCTCCGGAGGCGGAGGCATCGCGTCCAGGAGGGCGGCCAGGTCGTCCCTGGGCCCCTCGCGCGGCGTCCCGGGCCCGGGGAGCCCATCGGACTCGGGGAACGGCTCGAGGGCGGTGCCGCCTTCCTCGACCGGGGTTGGCTCCGGCGGCGGCAGCGGCGGCTCCGGGGCCTCGTCGAGCTCGACGGAGGTGCGCGCGCGCCCCACCGGCGCAGGAGCACGCGGCTCGGGAGGCCGCGTGTCGGTCTCGGGGGCGCGGAAGACCGGCGGCGGCGCGGTGCTCAGGCCGAACAGGCCCCGGCGGCGGCGGGGGCCCGGCTCGGTGTCCTCCTGGAGCTGGGTGCGGAGCGGGGTCTCCTGGCCGATCCACAGCCAGAGGGCGACCAGCCCGGCGAGGAGGAAGAGCATCGCCCCGAGGCTGAACCGCTGCGTGTCGGCGATGGCGGACATCGCGGGCTCGGTGCTGACCAGCGCCAGGGCCTCCAGCGGCTGTCCGGGCACCCCGCGGCGGAGCGCGACCCGGAGCGCTGGGTCCGGCCCGGAGGCGAAGAGGGGCAGCCGCAGGAACCCGAGCGAGCCAGCCGGGCCACGCACGACGACGGCGCTCTTGCCCACCGGAGTCTCGCGGAGGGCGTCCGGGAGCCGGGCCTTCTCCGGCCCGCCGCTGGAGACGAGCTTTCCGGCCTGAACAACCCCGAGCGCGGAGAGACCGGTCTCGAGCGCGACCTGGTCCGCGGTGCCCTCGGGGAGCAGCGGCCCGCCGACGACGAGCATCCCCTGGGCGCGGGCCTCCTTGTCCGAGCCGAGGAGCGGAAAAGAGAAGAAGAGGTAGGTCGTCCCGAACGCCTCGCGGGTCTGTCCGTCGCTCCCCGCGCCCGCGACCGAGTCGGGGTCGAGGCCGGCCAGCGCTTCCACGGGGGGCTGGGCGCCGCGGGCGAAGACCGTGCCGGTGTCGGTGCGCACGCCGAGCACCAGGCCGGGGCGGAGGGCGTTGGAGACCGCATCCGCGGCGTTCCGGCGTACGCTCGACATCCGCTCGATGGCGAGGTCGGCCTTGCCACCCCGGAGTGCCTCGGCGGTGACGAACGCGCCCGGCGAGCTCCCCAGACGGAGCGCGAGACCCTGCAGCTCGGCCCGGCGGCCCGCGAGGCGCACGGACACGGCGTCCACGCCACGCTGGGCGTACGCCGCGGCCTGCGTTTCCGCCTTCTCGCTGAAGGACGATGCAGTGAGCGAGAGGTCCGCCAGCCAGAGCGCGAGCGCCGGCAGCGCGAACAGAAGCAGCTTGAAGCGGGACATCCCCTTCCTTTGGGGCAGTCGAGTGGCCCTTGTTTATAGGCCGCCGGTGCGCGGACCAGCAAGGGAAGCAGCCCCTCGCCGAGCCCTCGCACGGACGCGTCAGCTCCCGTCGGTGGGGAGATCTGCGAGTGAGGGGCCGGAGTGGTCGTGCTTCCGATCGAGGTACTTCTTCGCCGCACGCTCGATGCGATCGGACGCGGCGGCGATGGCGCGGTGAATCTCGTCTGACCGCTCCGTGACCTGCAGCGCCGGGTGACCCGGCACGTGCACGGTGACGCGCGCCTCCAGGTCCATGCCTCCCTTGCTCTCGTTCGTGTCGACCAGGTGCACCTCGACCTGGACCGCGGGTTCCTGTCCCAGCACCCGGTCCAGCGCGCGCCGCATGTGGATCTCGCAGTACTCGCGGAGCGCGTCCGTGACCTGGATGTGAACGCCTCGTACCAGCAGCTGCATCGGAGAAGCCTCCTTGGAGCTGCTTCGCCTGTTAAGGTGATCGGCCATGGAAGGCAACCCCGAGTCGGAGCGATTCGTACAGGTGGCCCAGGCGGAGGATCCCTTCACGGCCGACGCCCTGGAGGCGGTGCTCCGGGGGGCGGGGATGTCGGTGTTGCGGACGGATCACCCGGGTGGCTCCGGGGTGGAGCAGCTCGGGACGGGGTGGGCGCTGCCCTGGTTCGAGCTCAGCGTGCTGGAGGAGAACGTGACCCGGGCCCGGCAGCTGGTGGAGGCCGAGCGGCGCCGGCTCGCCGAGGAAGCCCCGGAGGCGGAGCGGGCGGCCGAGGACGAGGAGCGCGAGACCGAGGGCAGCAAGCCCGCCTGACGCGCAATCAATGCGCGGTGCTGGAGACTGCCCGGGCCGCGAGCCTGGGGTCGCTCACCTCCCAGAGCGACACCCCCTCGATCTTCCAGCGGTAGCGGGCGTGGCGAGCGAGGAGGTGCGACAGCTCCTCGTCGACGACGCCGTCCTTCCACCCGCGGGTGGCGTGCCGGAGGTAGGTCCGTCCCTCGCGCTGGACGACGAAGCCGAGATGGCTCACCCGGGTGATGCGCCACGGCGCGTCCTCCCGCACCACGAGGAGCAGCGTGCCCGACGGCCAGCGAGGGGCACGGGCCAGGACCTCGTCCACCGGAACGATGGCGAGCGGAAAGTGCCCGGTGGGTCGCGCCTCGGGGGGGAGCGCCAGGGCCCGGGCGGTGGTGGAGCCCCAGGCCTCGGGTCCGATGACCTTCCCACCAGGGCGAACCGCATCCGGTGCGAGCCCGGCAGTCACGTCGCGCACCAGGCCCTTGGCGGCGTTGGAGGGCAGCCACTCCGCCTCCATGAGGTGGTTCCGTCCGGCGTAGTCGGGCCGGTTCCGGTAGCGGATGGAGTCGAGGACGTGCACGACGTCCTCCACCGAGGAGGAGAGCGCGAGCGCCATCACCGTCTCGACGAAGGTGAGGCAGTCCACGCGGTCGAGGCGGAGGCGCGGGTCTGGGTCCTGGCCCTCGCCCTCGCCGAGCGGGGAGTGGGCATAGGGAGTCCCGAGGAAGCGCTCGCTCAGGCCAAGGAGCCGGCCATCGAGCGGCCGCCCCCGGACCGAGTCGAGCAGCGCCTGCAGCGTGGCCTCGTCCGGCTGGGGCGGGGCGGCGCTGGCGGCGAGGGTGAGACCGAGGGCGGCGGCGAGGAGCACGGGCGGAGGGCCCGCATCGTCCCCGGGGCGCCGGCCCCTGTCCAATGCGCGCGCTCCGTCGCGCGGGCCCCCGTTCAGCGGCGAGCGGCGAGGGTGGCCGCGGTGTCGACCAGCTGCGTCCAGAGCGCCGCGACGTCGTCGGCGGTGGTGGCGGTCGCGCCCACCGAGACTCGGAGGAGCTGGACTCCCTTGATCACCGCCGGGGTGAGGTAGGCCCGCCCGGAGGCGTTCACGGCTCGGGCGAGCGCGAGGTTGTGGGCGTCGAGCGCGGCGCCCTCGACGCCGGGGGGCCGGTGGCGAAAGGCGACGGTCTGGAGCGGCACCGGGGCGAGCCGCTCCCAGCCCTGCGTGGCATCCACGCGGTCGGCGAGGGCGCGGGCGAGGGCCAGGTGGCGGCGAACCTCCGCCCGGATCCCCTCGACGCCGAGCGCGGAGAGGACGAACCACACCTTCAGGGCGCGAAAGCGGCGGCCAAGGGCGATGCCCCAGTCACGGTAGTTCCTCACCGCGCCGTCCTGGGCCGTCCGGAGGTAGCTCGGGTCGGTGGCCATGACCCGGACCAGGTGGTCGGGGTCGCGCACGTGGTAGGCGGTGCAGTCGAAGCCGATTCCGAGCCACTTGTGCGGATTCCAGACGACGGAGTCCGCCTGCTCGACGCCCTCCCACATCCAGCGGAGCTCGGGGCAGCTCATGGCGGTGCCGGCCATCGCGGCGTCCACGTGGACCCAGGCTCCGCGGGCGCGGGCGAGCTCGCCGATGCGGGCCACCGGGTCGATGGCGGTGGTGCCGGTGCTGCCCACCGTGGCGACGACGGCGCAAGGTCGCTTCCCGCGGGCGACGTCCTCCTCCAGCGCCTGCGCGAGGGCATCGGCGCGGAGCGCGTGCTCGGCGTCGGTGGGGAGGAGGCGGAGGTTCTCGCGCCCGAAGCCGGCGAGCAGCGCGGCCTTCTCGATGGAGCTGTTCGCCATCTCCGAGGTGTAGACGGTGAGCGGCGAGGCCTCGGCCTGGAGCCCGCCACGGACCTGCCCGTGGCCGGTGGTGCGCTCTCGGGCACAGAGGAGCGCGACCAGCGTCGCGGTGCTGGCCGTGTCCTGGATGACGCCGGTGAACGTCGGCGGAAGCCCGACGAGCTGGCGGAGCCACTCCATCGCCACCTCCTCGAGCTCGGTGGCCGCGGGGCTCGTCTGCCAGCTCATCCCCTGGGCGCCGATGCCGGCGCAGACCAGGTCGGCGAGCACGGAGGGCAGCAGGGTGTTCGAGGGGAAGTAGGCGAAGAAGCGCGGGTGGTTCCAGTGAGTGATGCCGGGGACGATGGCCTCGTCCAGCCGGGGTAGGAGGCGCTCGAGCGGGACGGGGTGCTCGGGCGGAGCGGCCTCGAAGCGGCTCCGCACCTCCCCGGGCTGGACCTGGCTCATGACCGGAAGCTCGGCCAGCCGCTCGCGGTAGGCGGCCACCCATTCGATGAGCTGGTGTCCAAGTGCGCGGAACTCGTCGGGTGTCATCGCGCCCCGGACGCTACACCTTGCAGCAGGAGCCCGAGAGGTCGAAGTTCCACGCGCGGGACATGGGAAGGCTCGAACAGGACGCGCTGGGGAGCTGCAGCTTCATCGACGTGCTCGAGGAGGCGGTGCTGGTGAAGCGGCCGGTCGCCATCGAGCTGAGGGACGGGACGACCTTCATCGATCAGGTGACGGACGTGACGACCGAGTCGGGGCAGGACTTCGCCGTCTTCCGGAGCCACGCGCGGGTGGCGGTCCGGGAGATCGCCGCGGCCACCCGGGCCGAGCCGCCCCGCCCTCCGGCCCCGCGCTAACCCCCGATGAGGGCTCGGCCCCCCAAGGCAGGGGGCCCGTCCGACCCGTCCGCCGTTGCAGCGCGTGGGCGCCCTCTGCTAGCCCCTCGGGCACCGATGGCGCGCTTCGAGGTCTTCATTCCCGCCGGCGAGCCCGGCAGCTTCGACGTCACGCTCCGCGTGGACGCAGCGAACTGGATGCAGGCCCTGAAGACGGGCTTCCACCGGCTCGGCGAGCAGGGGCTGGTCCCGCACAACGTGCTGGTCGACGTGCAGGACGACGGCTCGGTGCACGTGACGGACGCGAGCAGCTCCCGGGTGTTTCGCATCCGCGAGCTGAGCGATGCCGAGGCCGCGGCGGTCAAGGTGAAGCCGAGGCCCACCCCGGTCGGCACGCCGGTCCCGCCGGAGCCGGTGGTGCCGCCCCCGAGCGCGGCGATGGTGGACCCGGTCAAGCGGACGGAGCGGCCGGACCTGCCGCTGGTGGGCATCGCGCGCGAGGTGAAGGACCCTCACGTGACGTCGGGGCTGGACGTGCCGCCGCTGGACCCGACGGTGCTCCGGGCGCCGGACCGGCCGACCTCGCCGATGGCCTCGCGGCCGACGCCGATGAGCACGCCGCGGGTGGTGCTGCCGCCGACGACGGAGCTGGTTTCCAGCTCCAAGCCGCCGGTCGGTCCCATCGGTCGCCGCAAGCCGGCGCGCTCGCCGGCGGCGCAGATGGAGGACGTGCTGGCCGAGCTCTTCGAGCGGGTGCAGGGCGTCTACCAGCGGCGCGACGCGGCCGATGGGCTCGGCTTCCTGCTGGACCTGGCGATGGAGAAGATCCCGGTCGAGGCGGGAAGCGTGTTCTCGAGCGAGCTGGTCTCGGGCGACCTGCGCTTCGTGGTGGTGCGGGGGCCCAAGGCGCAGGAGATCCTCGACGCGAAGATCGTCATCCCAGCCGGAACGGGCATCGTGGGGTTCTGCGCGGTGGAGGGCGTTTCGCTGGCGCTGTCCGACGTGCAGAAGGACCCTCGCTACTACCGCGGGGTTTCGGACCGGGTGCACTACGAGACGCGGAGCATCCTCTGCTCCCCGATCATCGCCCACGGCCGGACCTTCGGCTGCATGGAGCTGGTGAACCGCCGCGAGACGCCGGTGTTCACCGAGTACGAGGTGGGGATGCTCTCCTACGTCGCGCACCAGGGAGCGCTGTTCCTCGACACCCTCGGGTGAGGCGCGGGCAGGCTCAGGGCGGCTTCATCACCTCGTCGAGCAGGACGGTCGCGTACGAGCCGGCGGGAAGCGTGAACGCGAGCTCCACGCTCGAGCCGTCGATCGACCACCGGGCGTCGTTCACCGGAACGGCGTAGGCCCGTCGCGCGCCCTGGGCGATGCTGCCCAACCGTCGGAAGCCGTCGAGCCTCAGCGCCTCGGCGGCGAGCACCGCCTGCTCGGCCGCGTCGACGTCGCCCTCGGGCCGCTCCATCTTCCAGCCAAACACCGGACCCGTGGGGGCGATCTCCCCGCGCTCGACCCGGGGCTGGTCCACCGGCGGCTCCCGGCAGATGAAGAGGCCGCCGGAGTCGGTCTTCCTCATCAGATCCCCGGCGAGGGCGCGCCGGAGGGTTCCCGCGTGGAGCCGGTGCTCGAGGAGCCGGTTGAAGAGCAGCGCCTGGTACGCCGAGACGTAGAGCTTCCGCTCGAACGCGTTCGGCCGTCTCGGCAGCCGCTCGCCGAGGACCAGCGCGCGGCCGCGCAGCGCGGTGTCCCCCCGGCCGAACCGCTGCTCCCCGAAGGCATTGGGCAGCCCCTGGGCGGCGAGGCGTTCCAGCACCGGGCCCACCGCCTCCGGTCGCTCGGCATCGCGGATGCGGATCCGGAAGCGGTTCCCCCGGAGATGCCCCGCCCGCAGCTTGTTCTCGTGCCGGGCGTGCCGGAGGACCCGGAGGTCCGGCGCCGTCGCGAGCAGCTCGAGCGCGGGCTCGGCCCGGGCCGGGACCGAGAGCCACTGGCGGGTCCGCGCCATGCGGTCCTTGAGCCCGGCCCAGGAGACGTCGTCCGCGCGCAGCCCCAGCGTCGAGGCGATGCGCGCGGCGGCCTCGGGCGTGTCGAGTCCGACCTTCTCGATCCAGAGGAAGAGGTGCTCTCCCTGACCCGAGGGGGGGTAGGCCGGGATCTCCTCGACCTCGAAGTCGTCGGGCGTCGCGCGGAGGCGGCCGCCGGTGCCGGGCAAGGGCGCGGTCAGCCGGAGCGCACCGGGGCTCAATCGAGGGTGGCGAGGAGGTCCTTGACCCGTCGCGCGAGGTCCTCGTCCGCGCGCGACTCCAGCAGCTCGCCGGCCTGGAAGAGCAGGAAGAACA
>Ga0335080_10002070_pt1 | contig 19960 bp, 16 predicted proteins | sample Lox_Sample_34_FD_206720 | JGI IMG/M metagenome (GOLD analysis project Ga0335080, IMG submission 206720) | Soil microbial communities from Loxahatchee National Wildlife Refuge, Florida, United States - Lox_Sample_3.4 | ecosystem: Environmental > Terrestrial > Soil > Wetlands | place: USA...
AAGATATCCTGATGCGCTCGCTCCAGTGGCGATGTACCTCATGGGCATCCAATCGGGCGACATGGAGCAGGTTCTCGCCCCGCTCGATTTCCTCGGCATCAACCTTTACGACCGGACGATTGTTTCCGCGCCCAGCGCCGGCGAGCGCCTGTTCACTCCTCAATATTGGCTTCTGCCGGCAAAAATGGAGCGAGGAACTCAAGGCCCGAAAACCGGCTTCGGCTGGGAGGTCTGGCCCAAAGCAATGTACGACATGGTGATGCGCATTACCCGCGACTACCGCCGGCCGGTGATTGAGATCACAGAAAATGGCTGTTCTTATAATGACCTGCCGGATTCGCAAGGCGTAGTGAATGATGCGCAGCGGATTGCATATCTGCGGGGATACTTGAGTGAACTGGCGCGCGCCATTCACGATGGCGCTGACGTGCGCGGTTACCACGCCTGGACCCTGATGGACAACTTTGAATGGGATGCGGGTTACAGCCAGCGCTTCGGCCTGGCCTACGTGGACTTCAAAACGCAGAAGCGCTTGATGAAGGAATCTGGAAGGTGGTATGCGCGCGTGGCAGCGGCCAACGGTTGGACCTCCGCCCCCTCCTGAACCCGAGCTTCTCAGTCGGCGGGCATGGGCGAGGGGCGGACAATGATTGCGGGGGCTTTGCGCTCGGCCTTCTCGCGAAACCAGCTGCGCACTTGCGGCAAAGCCTGGCGCATAGCCAGTTCGCCTACGCGGATCAGCTCGCCGGCGCGCTTGAAGTCGTCGTAGTCGAAGCCGGCGACATCGGGCTCAATCACCAGGTCGGCGGCGCCTCGCCAGACCGGGCCCAGCATATCCTGCGCAATGGCGAAAGACTGGCCGATCACGTCGAAGAGATGCCGCGGGGCGGTGGTCTTAGACCACTGGCCGCGCAGGTGCACGGCAAGCACGCGCTCGGCCCCCAGCTCACGCAGCGGAGACGAGGGCACGGGATGGGAGAGCATGCCATCCACCAGCCAGCGGCCGCCGATCTGCACCGGCAGGAACATGCCGGGATAGGCGCAGCTGGCGCGCACCGGATCAATGATGGGACCGGAGTGAAACACCGCGCCGGCGCCGGTGTTGAAGTCGGTGGCGGTCACGGCCAGGGGAATGCGCAGCTCTTCGAAGGTCCGCACCTTCAGCGTGCGGGTGAGAAAAGCGATCATGCGGTCATTGGAGGCGAAGCCGTAGCGCGAGAGGGTCCAGCGGGCAAACGTAGTAAAGCGGACTTTGTGGCAGAGTGCTTCGAGCTCGGCAAGAGTCAGGCCGCTGCAATAAGCGGCGCCGATGAGAGCGCCGACGCTGGTCCCCGCGACCATACGCACGGGAATGCCTTCTTCCTCGAGCACCTTGAGGACGCCCACGTGGGCGATGCCGCGGGCGAAGCCGCCGCCCAGCGCGAGGCCGATAGCAGGCAGGGGTTGGGAAACGGCTGGGGTTGATTTGCGGGAGAGCTCGCGGCCGAAAGCTTGCACTGACCGGATAACCTTGCCCAGACTGGTCATCGGACCCCACATTCCCGGCGAGCCCGGGGCGCTTGCCGGAGAGGCTTGCCGGGAGCGGCAAACCCCACATCTCTTGTCAGTAAGATGCCACGAAAGGCTGGCGAGCTATAGGCCACCTTTGTGCCATGGGAGAATTTACAGGGCCTCCCGGCGGAAATTACAGGGAGTGCCTTCCGCCAGGCTGCAAAATTGTGCAGCCCGGGAAAGCCGCTTGCAGTTGCGCGCAGCTTCATCTGTAGCCTATGCTTAACCAAATCAAGATGTGGGTTTCAGCCGGAGTGCCATGCAACGCCTGACCGCCAGATTGTTGCTGCTTGTACTGCTGGCGAGCCCATTTGCTCCGGCAGTTCTGGCGGCGACCCAGCCCGACTCTGCCTGCTGCTGCGCTAGGAAATGCTGCCGGCGCGCGCACCAACATAAGGCGACGGCTCCGGACGCCCCGGCGGTCGAATCACCCACCTGCTGTCATGGCGGCTGCCACTGCTCGCTGGTGGTTCCGAGCTGGGCCGAGCCGGCGCTGTCCGTGCCGGTTAGCTCTGGTCTTTCCACCACTGCGCTTCCGGCTGAGCCCCCGCTCGCGGGCGGTTCTCGCGGCCTGCAGCGTTCGCTTTCCGCCCGTGCTCCACCCTGTTTCTCCATGGCCTGAATCGTTCCCGGAAATAACCCTGTGCCCGCAGCGATGCGCCGTGTGGTGGCGCGCCCGCGGACCAATCAGCTTTGCGATTTGCGCCGGGCTTTGCACTTAGAGGTCCGGTTGCAGGCCGCAGCTTTCAGGTATGGAGAGAACTTATGCGCTTCTTACGTACAGTGCCGTTGGGCACTCTGCTTCTACTCGCGGTGACGGCTTATGCCACGATCTTCGGCTCGGTGCGCGGGGTAGTGCACGATCCCGAGCACCGTCCGCTTGCGGGCGCGATGGTGATGATTAAATCGCGCAACTCGGATTGGGCGAAAACCGCTTACTCCAACGCCAACGGAGAATTTGAGATCAATCCCGTGCCGCTGGGCGATTACACCATCGTGGTCGTGAGCAAGGGCTTCGCGCAGCAGTCGCAGAAGGTCACAGTGGAGTCAGACACGCAGCCAGTGGCCCACTTTCAGCTTGGACTGGCCGGCGCGCATGAGACCGTGAACGTTTCAGCCGCGCCGGTGCTGGCGCCGACGGATTCAGCCACGCCCACCACCACCCTGAGCCGCGAACAGATTCAGCTGACGCCCGGCGCCGACCGCACGAATTCTCTGGCTATGATCACCGACTACGTGCCCGGCGCCTACATTACGCACGACCAGCTGCATATTCGCGGCGGCCACCAGGTGAGCTGGCTGATTGATGGCGTGCCCGTGCCCAACACCAATATCGCCTCAAACATAGGGCCGCAGTTCGATCCCAAAGACGTGGATTACATGGAAGTGCAGCGCGGCAGCTACGATGCCGCATTCGGCGACCGGACCTACGGCGTGTTCAACGTGGTGCCGCGCACCGGCTTCGAGCGTAATAATGAAGCCGAGCTGGTCAGCAGCTTCGGTAACTTTTATCAGACCAACGACGATCTCAGCTTCGGCAGCCACACCGAGCGCTTTGCCTACTACGCCAGCGTCAATGGCAACCGCAGCAATCTGGGCCTGCAGCCGCCCACGCCGCAGGTGATTCATGACGCCGAAAATGGCTACGGCGGCTTCGGATCACTGATCTTCAACCTGGACCCTGCAAATCAGCTTCGGCTGGTCACTTCGCTGCGCCGGGACTACTACCAGATTCCCTACGATCCCGACCCCAACAGCTTTTCCAACTCGCAATACGACAGCAGCGGACTGCGCGATGGCCAGCATGAGGGCGACGCCATTTTGAATTTTTCCTGGGTGCATACCTTCAACTCAAACGTGCTGCTCACGGTTTCGCCTTTCTACCATTACAACAGCGCCTACTATGACGGCGACCCGAGCGACTTCCCCATTGCCACAACCGACGACCGGGCGTCGAACTATTACGGAGGCCAGACCACGCTGAGCGCGAACCTTCCGCGCAATAACGTGCAGGCAGGCTTTTATGGCTTCGGCCAGCACGACAACCAGCTTTTCGGAGCGATTTTCAACGACGGCAGCGCCGCGAATTTTCGTAGCCGCGAGCTGGCCTCGGGCGCGGTCGAGGCGTTCTTCGTGGATGACAAAATCACCGTCGCCCCCTGGCTCACGCTCATCGCGGGCATGCGGCCCACGCACTTTTCCGGCAGCTTCACCGAAAACGCGGTCAGCCCGCGCTTTGGAGCGGCCCTTACCGTCCCGCATTTGCGCTGGGTGCTCCGCGCCTTCTATGGGCACTTTTACCAGGCGCCGCCCCTGATTACCGCCTCCGGCCCCCTGCTGCAGTTCGTTCAGGCGAACGATTTGGGCTTCATTCCTCTGCGCGGCGAACGCGACGAAGAACACCAGTTCGGCGTGACCATCCCCTTCCGCGGATGGGTGCTCGATGCCGATAACTTCAAGACCATCGCCATAAATTTCTTCGACCACAATAACGTTGGCGACTCTGACATTTTCTTTCCGCTGACCATTGGCGAGGCCGTGATTCGCGGCTGGGAGATGACTTTGCGCTCGCCCCGCATTGCCCGCCGGGCGAGCATTCACCTGGCGTATTCGAATCAGATTGCCGAAGGCGAGGGCGCCATTACCGGGGGCCTTACCGATTTCTCGCTGCCCGAGGGCCTTTCGCCGCTCGACCACGACCAGCGCAACACTTTGAACGTGGGGGGCGACCTGCTGCTGCCGGCGCGCAGTTACATTTCGACCAATGTCTATTACGGCTCAGGATTCAGCAACGGCAGCCCGGGCGAGCCTTATCCTGGCGATTATTTGCCGGCGCATACGACGGTCGACCTCTCGCTGGGCAAAGATTTCGGCGAGAGCTACTCGCTCAGCGTGAACGCGCTGAATGTCGCCAACCGCCGCGTGGAGCTGGATAACAGCGTTACCTTCGGCGGCTTTCACTGGAATGATCCGAGGCAGGTTTACGTCGAGTTCCGCTATCGCTTTCACTATTAGCGGTTCGCGGGTGCAAGCGTGGCCGGGATGAAAAGGCCAGCAAACTAAATGTATATGCAGGTGCTATCTTGAAAATGGAGATCCTATGAGATTCGGTGGGCACGCAGTTCGGCGTTTGTTGTTGCCCCTTCTTTGCCTGGCCTTCATCGCAGTTGGCTGCAACCAGAGCTCTAGCGCCAAGCGCTATCACCTGACCGGGAAAATCATCTCGATTGATAAGCCCGGCGGGCTGATCAACGTGGATGCCGCCGCCATTCCCGGCTTTATGGATGCCATGGTGATGCCCTACAGGGTCGAGCCGCAGAGCGAGCTCGATCACTTGAAGGTGGATGATGTGATTTCGGCCGACGTGGTGGTAGAGCCTGAAAAGTACTGGCTGGAAAACATTAAAGTCACGCAGCAGGCGACCGGGCCTTCACCCAAGCCGGCAGCGGCTATGCACATTCCCGTGCCGGGCGAAGCCGTGCCCGATTTCACTTTTGTCAACCAGAACGGCAGGCGCGTTTCGCTCGAGCAATATCGCGGGAAGGCATTGCTGCTGACGTTTATCTACACCCGCTGCCCCTTCGCTGAATATTGCCCGCGCATTACCAGCGAGTTTGCCGAAATCAACCAGCAACTGAAGTCCGATCCCGCGTTGTTTGGCAAGACCCAGCTGCTCAGCATCAGTTTTGATACGGTGCACGACACACCCAAAGTGCTGCGCGCCTACGGCTTTTCCTACGCCCACACCAGGGAGCCTTCGCTGTTCCGCCATTGGGAGTTTGCCGTGCCCAAAGAGAAAGACCTGCCCCAGATTGCGCATTACTTCGGCCTGACCTACGTGCGCGACGGCAACACCATCACGCATTCTCTGAGCACGGCCGTGATCGGTCCCGACGGGCACATCTTCAAGTGGTACCACCACAACGACTGGCAGCCCTCAGAGCTGATCAAAGACGCCGCGGACGCGCTGCAGGCGACCGTGCAGAAGTCCTAGGCCAGGCCTATGCGCTCCGCTCCAATGGCAGAGTAAAACTGAACACCGAGCCCCGGCCCAGCTGGCTGGCCACGGAGATCGCTCCGCCGTGCGCCTCGACAATGGCGCGTGCAATTGCCAGGCCCATGCCGGTGCCTTGCACCCGCAGGCGCTGGTCGCGGCCGCGATAGAACTTGTCGAAAATCAGCGACTGCTCGAAATCGTCAATTCCGGGACCGCGGTCGGCGACACTGATCACCAGCTCGGCGGCATCCACTTCCGCCGTAACCGTGATGGGAGATTCGGGAGGAGAGTACTTCGCCGCATTTTCCAGCAAGTGCTTCAGCACCTCGGCGATCCTGGCTGAGTCCATCTTCACCAGCGGAAGGGATGCAGGGACCCTGGTCTCCAGGGGATGGCGTCCGAGCACGGCTTTGGATGCCTCGACCGCCGCATCAACCACGCTGTGGATGGAGACCGGCTCGCGATGTAACTCGACCGCGTGAGCGTCGAGCTGGGCCATTTCCGAGGCTTCGCCCACCAGCCGGTCAAGCCGGTCGGCCTCTTCATTGATGACGGTGAGCAGTTCGTGGCGCTGGGCTTCGTCGAGCTGATATCCGGAAAGCAGGCTGGTGACCGAGGCCTTGATGCCGGTCAGCGGCGTGCGCAGCTCATGGGTCACGGAATCGAGCAAGGCAGCGCGCAGGTTCTCGCTCTGGCGGGCGGCCTCGGTTTTGCTGAGCTTTTCCACCGCCCCGGCGCGTTCAATGGCAATTGCCACCAGGCCGCCAAGGGCTTCGAGGGTTTCGCGGGAGAGCGCGGCTCCGGCTACGCCGATGGCGCCCTCCACGCGCACCCCCAGGCGCAGCGGGGTGAGCGACAAGCCGCGTTGGGCATCAATCGCCGGCTCGCCGCGAGTGCTGGTGGCTTTCAAATCTTCGCTGCTTGGTTCCTCGGAGCGGGGATCGGAGCGGTAGGTTTCCTGCGAGCTCAGCAGGTACATCGCCGAGGATGTTCCGCCAAAAGTCTCCGTGACGTAGAGAGGCAGGGCATTGAGCAGCTCGGCCACGTTGTCGTTGGCCAGCAGGCGCTGGCTGAAGGCGTAGAGCCGCTCTACGTCGCGGCGGCGATGGTTGGCGTTGGCCGTCTCCTTACGGGCGCGCGAGGCCATCTGGCTGGCTATGACCGCGGTCAGCAGAAAGGTAAACAGCGCCACCCAGTTCTGCGGATCGGCAATGGTCAAGGTGCCGAAAGGAGGCAGAAAAAAATAGTTGAAGGCCAGCGTGGCAAGCACCGCCAGCACGATGGAATAGCGCAACTCCCAGAAGGCGGAGATCACCAGCACCGCCAGAAGAAAGGTGAGCGCCACCGTCGTGGGGTTCACATGATTGATGTGGACCACGTGGCGGTAGAAGGCCACCACCCCGATGACCAGGGCGATGACCGCCAGGTAACGCGCCAGCGTTTGCATCCAGGGCGTTTTCACGCGCACGATTGTAGCCGGATTCGACTTTTACCGCGCACTCAAGTAAGAATGTCGCCCATGAGCAAGACTCCGGAGCAATGGCTGGACGAAGTGGCGCCGGGCAAGCGCGAGGCCATCTTCAAGCTGTTTCTGGGCTACGCACCCGGAGTGGGCAAGACTTACCAGATGCTGAGCGAGGGTATTCGGCGCCGCAGCCGCGGCGAAGACGTGGTGATCGGGGTGATCGAAACCCACGGGCGCAAGCCGACCGCCGAGCTGGCCTCACGCCTGGAGGCGGTCCCGCGCAAAACACTGGAATACAAGGGCGCCGTCTTTGAAGAGATGGATGTGGAGGCAATCCTGGAGCGCAGACCGCAGGTGGTGTTGGTAGATGAACTGGCCCACACCAACGTGGAAGGCAGCAAACACCGCAAGCGCTACGAAGACGTGTTCGAACTGCTGGATGCGGGTATAGACGTGGTTTCCACCATGAACGTGCAGCACATCGAAAGCCTGGCGCCGAGCGTGCGTCAACTTACGGGCGTTCAGGTGCGGGAGACGGTGCCCGATTGGGTTGTGCAGCGGGCGGGTGAGATCGTGATGGCTGACCTGACTCCGCAGGCCTTGCAGACGCGCATGAAGCGCGGGGATATTTATCCGGTGGAACGCGCGGAGCGGGCGCTGGCCAACTTTTTCCGCACCCCGAATCTGATTGCGCTGCGGGAATTGGCATTGCGCCAGGTGGCGCAGGCGGTGGACCACAGCCTGGAGAACCTGAAGACCGAAGACGGCCGTCCGCTGCTGGTGCGGGAAAAGATTGCGGTCTGCATCAGCTCCAATCCCGTGGCCCAGTACCTGATCGCCCGCGGGGCGCGCATGGCGCAGGCCATTGATGGCGAGCTGTACGTTGTCTATGTCGAGGTTGCGGCGGATGAAAGCGAGGAAAACCGTAAGACTCTGGCCGATAACCTCCGCTTTGCCGAAAGCGTGGGCGCCAAAATCGTGCGGCTGGAGAGCGGCGACGTGGCCGAGCGCGTGGCCGAATTCGTGCGTGCTCAGCACGTGACGCATGTGGTCTTCGGGCGCTCGGCGACCAAGGGCTGGCGGCGTTACCTTTACTGGTCGGCAATTCATCGCTTTCTGCGCGATGCGCCATCGGTGGACGTGCACATCGTCACTCAGGAGATGCGTTAAGGGTCATGAGCAACCCGCCCAGAATTCTGGTGGTGGACGATGAGCCGCAAATCACCCGCGTGCTGCGCACCACGCTCTCCGCCCAGAGCTACGACGTGCGCGTAGCCAACGATGGCGAGATGGCGCTCGAGATCATGAAAGACTGGAGCCCAAACCTGGTGATTACCGACCTGGCTATGCCCAACCTGGATGGTGTTGGTCTATGCCGCAGGGTGCGGCAGTTCTCCAGCGTTCCCATCATCGTGCTGAGCGTGCGCGAGCAGGACCGGGTGAAGGTGGAAGCGCTCGACGCCGGGGCCGACGATTACGTGACCAAGCCCTTCAGCATGAATGAACTGCTGGCGCGAATCCGGGCGCAGTTGCGGCATGCCGCACCCAACCCCGAAGAAAAAGTGATTGCCGCGGGCGATTTCCGCATTGATCTCGATGCCCGCATGGTGAATGTGGCGGGGAACGAAGTCCGCCTCACCCCCAAGGAGTTCGACCTGCTGGTGCACCTGGCGCGCCACCCGGGCAAAGTGGTCACACATCGCGCCTTGCTGGCGGCGGTCTGGGGAGCAAACAGCACGGAGCAGCCGGAGTATCTGCGAGTCTTCATGGGTCAGCTGCGGAAGAAAATTGAGCGCGATCCCTCAGCCCCGCGTTACCTGCTCACCGAACCCTGGGTGGGCTACCGCTTCGAGCCGGGGGATTGAGCGGCCGGCGCACCCGGGTGCATCCGCCAGCGCTGCGAAAAGCCTTCCGGCTCATCCTCAGCCTTGCCCTCGCTCTTCCCCTCGAGGCCTCTTTTAGGGTCATCTGTTGGGTGGCCAAAACGCCAGCGAATCAAGGCCACTCCGGCGAACAGCATCACCGCCACGGCCACCAGCCATTGAGCTTCGATTGTCCACATCGAGAGCCTCCCGCCGCCAACCGCCAAATTAGATTTCCCGGCAGATAAATTCCGCATAAAGCTTGCGCAAACACTTCGTAAAGAAACCGGCGTTGCCGGGCTTACAGATTCTTTATGAACTCCTTAGCCCATTCTTAGACGGCAATTGCTCTAATCAGGATGGCAGGCTGGCTATGAATACCATGATGGGAGTAAATTCGCTGGCAAGCGGCACAGGACTTGCATTCGTGGGTCTGCTCGCGGCCGCGGTAGCATTTCTGCTCTGGTTTTTCGTTGCCGTGGCCCGAGAGCAGAGTCATCAACGCGCGCGCTATCAGCTCTATCTGACGTTCGCAAACCCGGCTGTGGAAACGGCCAGGGCGCAGCGGTGGAAGCGGGCGGGAAAGGTCCCGCTTGAGGGGCCACGCGCTCCCATCCGGCTGTTGAATGCGGGAATGTTGAGCGCGGGCATGCTCGGGTCGCTGGCCCCGAGCGCCGAGCTCGGCAACGGCGGCGGAAAGAAGCTTCGCCGGAAACCCGCGGAAACGGGTGGGCGAATCAGTTTGTCTCAGCCGGGACAGCCCTGAAAGGGAGAGCCTTCATGCAGGATCTGCTGTGGATTGTCGTTACCGTCGCATTCTTCATTCTGTCCATTGTGTACGTGCGCTTTTGCGAGCGCATGAAGTGAGGGCGAGATGAGTCTGGAATCCCTGATCATGCTTACCATCAGCGTGCTAACCGGCGCGTATCTGCTGTATGCGCTGCTGCGTCCGGAGAAGTTCTGATATGACCGCAAATGGCTGGTTCCAAATCTTTCTGTTTCTTCTGCTGGTATTTCTGGTCACCAAGCCCGTGGGCATTTTCATGACGCGGGTCTTCAACCGGGAAAAGACCTTCCTCGATCCGCTATTGCGCCCGCTGGAGAAGCTTTTGTACCGGGTGACGGGCGTGGATGAAAACCACGAGATGCCCTGGACCGAGTATGCCATCTCCATGCTGCTGTTCAGTCTGGTCTCGATGATCGTGCTGTACGCGATGGAGCGGCTGCAGGGGCATCTGCCATTCAATCCGCAGAAGCTTGGGGCGGTCAGCCCCTCGGCGCTGGCATTCAACACCGCCGCTTCATTCACCACCAACACCAACTGGCAGAACTACTCCGGCGAGACCACGATGAGCTACTTCACCCAGATGGCCGGCCTCGCCTATCACAATTTCATGTCGGCAGCGGTGGGCATCGTGCTGGCTATCGCCTTTATCCGGGGCGTTGCCCGCCGGCAGATGCAGACCATCGGCAACTTCTGGGTTGACCTTGTCCGCTGCAATTTGTGGGTTCTGCTGCCCGTGTGCATCATCGGGGCGCTGGTGCTGGTTTCGCAGGGCGTGGTCCAGAATCTGAAGCCCTACGACACAGCCAAGCTGGTCGAGCCCATGAAGGTGCAGACCACGGGTCCCGACGGCAAGACGGTTACTCAGACGGTCACCGATCAAACCATTGCGCAGGGGCCGGTCGCCTCACAGGAGATCATCAAGGAGCTGGGCACCAACGGCGGGGGCTTTTTCAACGCCAACAGCTCGCATCCGTTTGAAAACCCGACGCCGCTCTCGAACCTGATTGAGTTGGTCTCGATTTTCGCCATAGGCGGTGGCCTTACTTACACTCTGGGCCGGATGACCGGCTCGCAGCGCCACGGCTGGGCAGTCTGGGCCGCCATGGCGATTCTGTTTCTCGTGGGCGTGAGCGTTGCCTATTGGGCGGAGGCTCGCGGCAATCCCCTGCTCGCCGGCACCGACCAGAGAGCCACGGCCGTGCAGGCAGGCGGCAACATGGAAGGCAAGGAAGTCCGCTTTGGCATCGCCAACACCGCCCTGTGGGCCACGGTCACTACCGATGCCAGCTGCGGCGCCATCAATGGCTGGCATGATTCGTTCACTCCGCTCGGCGGCTTGGTCCCCCTGGTGAACATCATGCTCAGCGAAGTGATCTTCGGCGGGGTGGGCGCGGGAATGTACGGCATGCTGATTGATATCGTTCTCGCCGTCTTCATCGCCGGGCTGATGGTGGGCCGAACGCCTGAGTACTTGGGCAAAAAAATCGAAGCCTATGACGTGAAGATGGCCATGCTGGTCATTCTCATCTTTCCCCTGGTGATTCTCGGCTTCTCAGCAATTTCGGCGGTCGCAAACTTTGGCACTTCCAGCATTTTGAATGCCGGTCCGCATGGGCTGAGCGAGATTCTGTATTCTTTCACCTCGCAAGCCGGCAACAACGGCTCCGCATTTGCCGGACTGACCACCAACACGCTCTGGTACAACACCGCCGGCGCCATCACCATGCTGGCCGGCCGCTTTCTGATGATTATTCCCATGCTGGCCATCGCCGGCAATCTGGCGCAGAAGAAATTTGTGCCGCCCTCGCTCGGCACCTTCCCCGTGACCACGCCATTATTTACGGTGCTTCTGATCGGCGTGATTCTGATCGTGGGTGCGCTCACGTTTTTCCCCGCTTTGAGCCTCGGCCCCATCCTCGAACACTTGTTGATGGCCGCAGGCAAGACCTTCTGAGGACAGGATATGGCAACCACACTGGAAACGAAGAAGATTCCGCAAGTAGTAGCTTCAGTGGGATTCCCTTCAAAAGGCCCGCGGAGGAAGAAGGCGGTCTGGGAGTGGAAGATCGTTCGCGGAGCGCTCTGGGATTCATTCTTAAAGCTCAATCCGCGGACCATGATGGGCAACCCGGTCATGTTCGTAGTCGAGATCGGCAGTGTGATCACGACGGCGTTGCTGTTCAAGGGCGGTGCGGCCTTCAAGTTCAACCTGCAGATCACGCTCTGGCTGTGGTTCACGGTTCTGTTCGCGAACTTCGCCGAAGCTATGGCCGAAGGGCGCGGCAAGGCCCAGGCCGATACACTGCGCAAAGCCCGTTCGGAAACCATGGCTAACCGTCTGCTGGCGAGCGGCCAAACCGAGCAGATAGCCAGCGGCAAGCTACATGCCGGCGATCTGGTTCTGGTCTCGGCCGGGGAGTTCATTCCCTCGGACGGAGAAATTATTGAGGGCGTGGCCTCGGTGGATGAATCCGCCATCACCGGCGAATCGGCTCCTGTGATTCGCGAGGCCGGCGGCGACCGCTCGGCGGTCACCGGCGGAACCCGCGTGCTCTCGGATCAGATCAAGGTCAGAATCACCTCCGACCCCGGGCAGACCTTTCTCGACCGCATGATCGCGCTGGTTGAGGGCGCCGAGCGGCAGAAGACACCCAACGAGATCGCACTGAACATTCTTCTGGCCGGTCTGACTATCATTTTTCTACTCGCGGTGGTCACCCTGCAGCCTTTTGCCATCTACTCCGGTTCTCCGCAAACCGTGTTTGTCCTGGTCTCGCTGCTGGTTTGCCTGATTCCTACCACCATCGGCGGCCTGCTCTCGGCCATCGGCATCGCCGGCATGGACCGCCTGGTGCAGCACAACGTGCTGGCCATGTCTGGCCGCGCGGTCGAGGCCGCGGGCGACGTCAACACTCTGCTGCTGGATAAAACCGGGACCATCACCCTGGGCAATCGCCAGGCGGCGCGCTTCATTCCGGCGCCCGGCGTCACGGAGAAGGAGATGGCCGACGCCGCCCAGCTTTCTTCGCTGGCCGATGAAACTCCGGAAGGCCGCTCGATCGTGGTTCTGGCCAAGGAAAAATATGGCCTGCGCGGGCGCGAGCTCGGCTCTCACGATGCCCGCTTTGTGCCCTTTACCGCCCAAACCCGCATGTCGGGCGTGGACCTGAACGGGTTCGAGATTCGCAAGGGCGCGGCCGACGCGGTAACGGCTTACCTGTTGCAGCACGGCCGGCAAGTGCCGGATGCGGTCAAATCCACGGTGGAAGAAATTGCCCGCTCGGGGGGCACGCCGCTGGTGGTCGCCGAAAAGAGCCGCGGCGCGCTGGGCGTCATTGAGCTCAAGGACGTAGTGAAGGGCGGCATGCAGGAGCGCTTCGACCATCTCCGCGCTATGGGAATTCGCACCGTCATGATCACCGGCGACAACCCGCTCACCGCGGCCGCCATCGCCCGCGAGGCGGGCGTGGATGACTTCCTCGCCCAGGCCACGCCAAAAGACAAGATGGACCTGATCAAGCGTGAGCAGGCCGAGGGCAAGCTGGTCGCTATGACTGGCGACGGCACGAACGACGCGCCGGCGCTGGCTCAGGCTGATGTCGGCGTGGCCATGAACACCGGCACGCAGGCGGCCAAAGAAGCCGGCAATATGGTGGACCTGGACTCCAATCCCACCAAGCTGATTGAAATCGTCGAGATCGGCAAGCAGTTGCTGATGACCCGCGGCGCTCTGACCACCTTCTCGATCGCCAACGACGTGGCCAAGTATTTTGCCATCATTCCGGCGATGTTCGCAGGCACGTTTCCAGTCCTCAACGCCCTGAACATCATGCGCTTGCGCACGCCGGAATCGGCGATTCTTTCCGCCGTGATTTTCAACGCCCTGATTATCGTCGCCCTGATTCCCCTGGCGCTGCGGGGAGTGAAATACCGCCCCATGGGGGCGGCGGCGCTGCTGCGCAACAATCTCTGGATTTATGGCTTCGGCGGGGTGATCATACCGTTCATCGGAATCAAGCTGATTGACATGCTGATCACCAGAATCGGCCTTGCATAAGGAAGTTTGCCATGAAGAAAAATCTGCTGATTTCGATTTATATGACCGTCGCGACCACGGTTCTGCTCGGCGTCATCTACCCCCTGGTAGTGACCGGCCTGGCCCAACTCATCTTTCCCGCCAAGGCCAACGGCGAACTCATCGTGCAGAACGGGCAGCTGATCGGCTCGCGCCTTATCGGCCAGGGGTTCTCCGGCCCCGGCTACTTCCACTCCCGTCCCTCGGCTGCCGGGAACGGCTACGACGCAGCCAATTCCGGCGGCTCCAATCTCGGCCCCACCAACCAGAAGCTGATTGACCGGGTGAAGGCTGATGTGGCCGCGGACCAGTCCGATGATCCCGGCAAACCGGTCCCCATTGATCTGGTCACGACTTCGGCTTCAGGATTCGACCCTGATATCACCCCCGCCGCGGCCGCGTTCCAGATTCCGCGCATTGCGCAGGCGCGCGGCGCCAGCGAAGGAGCAGTGCGCGCCCTGGCCGCGAAATATACCCGGAGCCGTCAGCTGGGTTTTCTGGGAGAACCCCGCGTCAATGTACTCGAACTGAATCTGGCGTTGGATGCGGCATTTCCGCCGGCCGCAAAATAAGCCGGGCCCCACATTGACAGCTCCGCACTGTCAGTCTCCGGTTTCGCGCCAGCGATGTTTACCAGTTGCGTTCCTGAATTCGTAACAGGAGTAAAATTGTCGCACAGGCGCGCTTCCGGTCTTTACCTTTAGGTTTAATCAAGGGCCCGTCGCCGGAGCCCGGCAGGGCACAAGGTTGCAGAGGCGGTGTGACATGGTTCGAGGGGGGGCCATGACGCTGAGCTGTCTCCATCCTTTTGATCGTCGTGTTTCCAGCTGCTATCCAACCCCCCGTAACGCCGTTGGTTTTCACGTTCTCAACCTGGGGCAACACGGTGAAAGACCACGCGAAGTTGTCTGTGCTCGTGGTGGATGATGACACCGAGAGCGCCGGCTTAATTTCCAGGACCCTGGCCGGAGAAGACGTTGATTTGTTCTTTGCCTCCAACTCTGAATCAGCTTTGGAGCGCTTCCTGCAGTTGCGCCCGCGAATTGTTCTTTCGAGCGTTGAGCTTCCCGGAATGACCGGCCTGGAGCTGATGGACCAGATTCTGAGCAAAGACCCGGGCGCAGACGTGGTGCTGATTACCCGGCAGTACTCGCCGGAGGCTGCGGTGGATGCGGTGCGGCGGGGCGCTTGCGAATATCTTCCCAAGCCGCTGGACGACGCCAAGTTTCGCGCCCTGGTTCGCAATCTGGTTGCGCAGGCCCGGCTGCGCGAAAAAATCCTTCGCCTGGATTTTGAACTCATGAATACTTACCAGTTCGGCGGAATGATCGGCCGCAGCCCGGTCATGCTGGAGGTGTTCGCCAAGATCCGGCGCATTGCGCCCCACTTCCGCACGGTACTGGTGGCCGGCCCGACGGGCACAGGAAAAGAGCTGGTGGCCCACGCCCTGCATGATCTGAGCCCGGCAGTCAAGGCGCCGTTCGCAGTCTGCAACTGCGCCGCCCTGGTCGAAACTTTGCTGGAAAGCGAATTGTTCGGCTACGTGAAGGGCGCATTCACCGGCGCCGTAGCCGATAAGGCGGGCGTGTTTGAGTACGCCAACGGCGGCACCGTTTTTCTGGATGAAGTGGGAGAGTTGCCTCTGGCCGCACAGGCCAAGCTGCTGCGGGTCTTGCAGAACCACGAGGTGCAGCGGGTAGGCTCGCCCGTCCGCCACCGGGTGGACGTGCGAGTAGTGGCGGCCACCCATCGCGATTTGAGAAAAATGGTGGCCGAGGGGCAATTCCGGGAAGACCTGTTTTACCGCCTGTCGGTGGTCGAGATTTCCGTCCCCAGCCTGAGCCAGCGCAAAGAAGACCTGCCCTTGCTGCAGCGGCACTTCCTGGAGAAGTACTCCGCGCTCTACAACAAAAATATCAGCGGCATAACCCGCCGGGCGCAGGCCCGGCTGGCCGAGCATGACTGGCCCGGCAATGTTCGCGAGCTGGAAAATGTAATCAGCGGCAGCTGCATTATGGCGGCCGGCGCCGTGATTGATTTACCCGATCTGCCTGAGGTATTTCATACTCCGCCGCCCGCCAAGGAAGCCGCCGAAGAAGAACTGCTGCCCCTGCAGGAACTGGAGCGCCGCCACCTGCTGCGCGTGCTCAATCGCGTGCATGGCAATAAGGCCCGGGCAGCAGAAATTCTGGGCATTGGCCGCAATACCATTTACCAGATGCTCAGCCGCATGCGCTCCTCCTCCGGTCCTCAGAGCGGGCATTCCGCCGGCACCGCCCACCCATAGCGGCAAGATCCTTCCTGTGCGCCTGCGTTCGAAGAACCCTCTGGTTTCCTCAGGGCGCGGCGAGGTACATTAAACCGGTTTGATGCCAGGCGCTCTCGATCCCGAACTGCGGCGGTCACTGGCCGCCCGCATCCGCTATTACAACGAGCTTGGCATTTATGATTTTTACCTCCGGCCGGGCCCCGAAGAAGCCGACCCGGCCGAGCCTGTAACTCCCGAGCCCATGCCGAACCCGAAGGCTGTAGTCAGCGTTCCCGTTGCCGATGACAGCGATCTTTTCGCCGCGCCCAAACCCGAATCCGGTGTTTCCGATCCCGCCCAGGCTTTGCGCGTCATCCGTGAAGATCTGGGCGAGTGCACCCGCTGCCGGTTGCACAAGCAGGGGCGCAAACAGATCGTCTTTGGCGTGGGCGACCCGCGCGCCCAACTCATGTTCATTGGCGAGGCCCCGGGCGCCGATGAAGACGAACAGGGCGAGCCTTTCGTGGGCCGGGCCGGCCAGTTGCTCACCAACATGATCAAGGCCATGGGTCTGCGCCGCGAGCAGGTCTATATCGCCAACATCATCAAGTGCCGCCCGCCCGGCAACCGCACTCCTGAACGCGACGAGTGCGAAACCTGCTCCCCTTTCCTGCTGCGGCAGATCGAGGCCATCAAGCCCAGGGTCATCGTCGCTCTGGGCGCGGTGGCCGCCAAGACTTTGCTCGCTATCAACGCTCCCATGGCCGAGTTGCGCGGCCGCTGGTATGACTTTCGCGGCACCCGGCTGGCCGTAACCTATCACCCGGCGTTTCTTCTGCGTGATCCCCGGCAAAAGGGCGAGGCCTGGAAAGACCTGCAGCGGGTGATGAAGCAGTTGGGTCTGCAGGCTCCCCGGAAAAGCATCTGAACCCACAACGGCTGCAGCTTGGCAACTGCAGTAAAATAATCCTTTGCCACACATGCCAGCGCCCACAGCAGTGTTGCGCTTATCGCCCCGCGAGGCCGCCTCATGCGGCAACTGACGCGGCTTCTGCGCTACGTCATTCCCTATTGGTGGCAGCTGCTGTCGTCCGTGGTGCTGCTGGCCGCGGTGGGCCTGCTGGAAGCTTTTCGCTGGGTTTTGTTGCGGCCGGTTTTTGACCGCGTACTGAATCCCTCCACCGGCTCGGAGAATATTCAGCTCCTCACCATTCCGGGCACGCATCGCGTGATCTATCTGCAGAGTTTTGTGCCTTCGCATCTGCACAACGCATGGACCATCGTCGCTTTCGCCCTGGTCGCCGCCACCATCCTCAAGGGCCTGCTGGATTATTCGGGAACCTACCTGGTGAATTATGCCGGCTACGGCATGATTACCGACCTGCGCAATCATCTCTACGATTCGGTGCTGCGGCGCTCGGCCGCGTTCTTTCAGGAACACACCACCGGCACCCTGGTTTCGACCATCATCAACGACATCGAGCGGGTGCAATACGCCATGTCGAGCGTGCTGGCGGAATTCTTGCAGCAGCTCTTCACCTTCGTTTTCACCGTGATTGCCGTGGTCGCCCTCGGCCGCAGCCTCGCCTGGGTATTGCTGCTGTTCATTCCCTTCATCATTTATTCGGCGCGCAAGATCGGGCGGAGGGTCCGGCATACCACCCGCACCGGCCAGGACAAACTGGCCGACATCCAGAACATTCTGCAGGAGACCATCACCGGCAACCGCATCGTCAAAGCCTTCAGCATGGAATCGTGGGAGATCGCGCGCTTCCGCAGCGGGGCGCAGCGGCTGTTTCGCGCCAACCTGCGCTCGGTAGCAGCGGCCGCCATCAGCTCGCCGCTCATGGATATTTTCGGCGCCATCGGCATCGCGCTGCTCTTGTTGCTGGGACGCGGCCAGGTGGCCCATGGCAGCATGACGCTGGGAATTTTTGCCGCCTTTATTGCCTCCGTTTTCAGCCTGTATAACCCCGTCCGCAAATTCGCTCTGTTCTATAACAACTTTCAGCAGGCCCTGGGCGCCTCTTCCGAGCTGTTCCGCTTCATGGATACCGAGGATGAAGTTCTCGAGAAGGCCGGCGCCAAGCCCCTGCCGAAATTCTCGCAAAGCATTCGCTTCGAAAATGCGTGTTTTTCCTACGAGGGTAACGGTCACGCGGCGCGCGAAATTCTGCGCGACGTGAACCTGGAGGTAAAGGCCGGCGAGGTGCTCGCCGTGGTGGGCTCAAGCGGCGCGGGCAAGAGCACGCTGGTGCATCTGATTCCCCGGTTCTTCGACGTGACCGCAGGGGGCCTGCTGATTGATGGCCGCGACGTCCGCGATGTGACCGTGGCTTCGCTGCGCTCGCAAATCGGAATCGTGACTCAGGAAACCGTTCTCTTCAACGATACTTTGCGCAATAACATTGCCTACGGCCAGCCGGGAGTGCCGCAGAAGGCTGTAGAAGCGGCGGCCCGGGCGGCTCTCGCCCACGACTTCATCATGGAATTGCCCTCCGGTTATGCCACGCTGATCGGCGAACGAGGCATCCGGCTTTCGGGCGGCGAGCGCCAGCGGATCGCGATCGCCCGCGCCCTGTTGAAGAATGCGCCTATCCTCATTCTCGACGAGGCAACTTCGGCGCTGGACAGCGAGTCGGAGGCCCTGGTGCAATCCGCGCTGCAGAACCTGATGGCCGGCCGCACCGTGCTGGTGATCGCCCACCGGCTTTCCACTGTGCGCCGCGCCAGCCGCATCGTCGTGCTGGAAAACGGCACCATCAGCGATATTGGTACGCACGAGGACCTGATGAGCCGCCTGGGCACCTATCGCCGTCTCTACAATTTGCAGTTCGTGGATGCCGAGCCTCCCAGCACGGGACTAAAGACAGGAGTGCCCGCACAATGAGAAAATCTTGCATCAGCCGTTAGCCGCGCTCATGCCCATCCGCTCCATGACCGGTTTCGCGCAGGTGAAAGGCCAGGTGAACGGCCAGCTCAGCTTTACCCTTTCCCTTAAATCGGTAAATCACCGCTTTCTTGATCTGCACTTCCGCCTGCCTGCCGAAAGCGACGCGCTCGAAATGAAGCTGCGCCGCCTGCTGAAAGAAAAGCTGGCGCGCGGCCACGTGGAACTCACGCTGAGCCTGGATCGCACTGCCGGCGAGGGCGTGTCCTTGAACCGGCCGTTGGTGAGCGGCTACATCCAGGCCTTCCGCGCCGCCGCCGCCGAGTTTGATCTGGCCGCCACGCTTGATCTCAATGCTGTGCTTCGCCTGCCCGGCGCCCTGGAAGCCGGCGTCGCGGCGGGAAACTCCGCCATGGAGGCGCCGGTGCTCGAGAAGGCGGAAGAGGCGCTCGCCGGTCTCAACCAGATGCGGGAAGAAGAGGGCCGGGGCATCGAAGCGGAATTGCGCGCCCGCATGGCGCGCGTGCTCGAAGCCAGTACCGGCGTCGAGAAACATCGGCACGCAGTGCTGAAGAATTATATGGAGAAGCTTGCCGCGCGCGTGCAGGAGCTCGTCGGCGCGCAAGCCGAACCTGAGCGCGTGATGCAGGAAGCCGCCCTGCTGGTGGACCGCAGCGACATTCAGGAAGAACTGGTGCGCCTGCAAACCCACGTGAGACATTTCCTCGATCTGCTCAACCAGGGCGGAGAAGTGGGGAAGAAGATGGACTTCCTGCTGCAAGAGATGAACCGCGAAGCCAACACCCTGCTCTCCAAAACTTCGGGCCTGGCGGGCGAAGCGCTGAAGATCACCGAAATGGGCCTGGTCATCAAATCCGAGATCGAGAAAGCCCGCGAGCAGGCGCAGAACATCGAATGAGCGGAGTTTTCATCATTTCGGCGCCCTCCGGCTCCGGCAAATCCACGCTGGTGAATGAGGTGCGCCAGATCGTGCCCAACCTGTACTTCTCGGTTTCCTACACCACGCGGCCGCCCCGGGGCAGCGAGCAAAATGGCCGCGAGTATTTTTTCGTCTCTCGCGCCGG